>Ga0105090_10000093_pt1 | contig 35794 bp, 37 predicted proteins | sample PPLLak3March2015_FD_79110 | JGI IMG/M metagenome (GOLD analysis project Ga0105090, IMG submission 79110) | Freshwater sediment microbial communities from Prairie Pothole Lake near Jamestown, North Dakota, USA - PPLs Lake P7 Core (1) Depth... | ecosystem: Environmental > Aquatic > Freshwater >...
CGCTGGCTGCTTGCGGCGTGGCCACCTGGGTCGGCCGGGCGATCTCGGGGCAGGCCGCAGAATTCACGGTGGCGCCGTTGACCGAACCCGCTCTGCGGGCCCTGCCGCTGTTCGTCCTGCTAGGCGTCGCGGCGGGTTTCGCGGGCATGGCCTACAACTGCACTCTGCTGGGCACGCTGCGGGCGGCCGATCGGCTGCCGCGCCTGCCCGTCGAGGCGCGCAACCCTCGATGCCGGGCCGGCCCGAGTTCGACCATCCCAGGCCACAGCGTCTGATCGAGGGCAACCCGCGGCGCGACACCTGGAACTGCGTGGATGCCGACCTGGACCGCAGCCGCGTTTACTGCGGCGTCTGGCGCTGCGAGCCCGGTCACTGGCGCATCGAGATGGCCGCCGGCGAACACGAGCTTTTCACGGTGCTGCTCGGGCGCTGCCGCGTGCACCGTGAAGACGGCAGCTTCCAGGAAGCCCGGGCGGGCGAGGCGCTCTACATTCCCGCGGGGTTCCGCGGCTCGTTCGAAGTGCTGGAAGCGGTGACCAAGACCTATGCCATCGTTGCGACCCAGCCCGATTGAGCGTTGGCTGAAGCGCCCCAGTTGCCCCTTGTCGCGGCCGGTCAGGCCGCCCCGATCCAGTTCTCCGTGACCAACCCCGGAACCCGCTCGAACTCGCCGAGGTTGTTGGTGACCAGCGTGAGCCCCTCGCTGCGCGCGTGGGCGGCGATGTGCATGTCGTTCACGCCGATCGGCCGGCCCGCCTTCTCGAGCGCGCTGCGGATGGCGCCATAGTGCTGCGAGGCCTTGGCGGTGTAGGGCAGCACCTCGAGCAGGCTGGCGAATTCCTCCACCACCGTCAGGTTCTGGGCCACCTTAGCGCTGTTCTCGGCGCCGTGGAACAACTCGCTCAGCGTGATGGCGGAGATCGCCATGCGGCCGGCGTTCTCGTTGAAGACACCCATCACCTCGATCGGCCGCCGCTTGATGACGTAGATGACGATGTTGGTGTCGAGCAGGTACTTCAGCATCGCGCGCGCCGTGTCAGAGGGCTTCGCGTTCGGGCTGTTGCTGCGAGGCGCGCTGAACCATGAAGTCGTCGGACGCCTTGGGGCCGTTCAGGAAGAACTCGTCCCACGTGTGGCCCACCGGCGAGATGATGCGGTCAACCCCCCGGGCACGCACCTGAACCTTCTTCACGCCTTCGGGCAGCCGCACATCGGCCGGCAGGCGCACGGCCTGGGAACGGTTGTTGGTGAAGACGGAGGTGATGCTCATCCGCAGACTCCCGGAGTGGGATATACATGTAGTATATGCCAACATTGGTGCAGGTGGACAAATCAAGGCAGGCCGGCCGCACGAGGCGCAGCGGCGGGACAGGGGTCCTTCAGCTTTGTCGCCGGTCAGTCGGCAAAGCGATGCCACGCGAGTCCAGCACACCAGCTATGCTGCCGCGGGTCACGGGCTTGAGGATGGCCTCGTCGCACCCGGCCAGTTCGGCGCGCACGCGGTCCATCGGCTGCAGGCGCGCAGCGGTCAGGATGAGCAGGGTGTCGGTGCCGCCACGCCGACGGCTGGCGGTGAGGACCCTCTGGCACAGATCGAGTCCGGCACCGCCGTCGGCAGTACCGGGAACAAGATCGACGAAAGCGGCTATGAACGTGTGCGATTCGGCCAGAGCAGCGGCCTCGTCGGCGCGACCTGCGGCGCTTACGCGGAAGCCAAAGTCGTGCAACAGATTGCAAAGGCGGTCGCGCTCTCCATCGTGTGGGTCGAACACCAGCACCGCGGACGCTGTCGACGCATCGCCCGCCGCGGGCTTGCCGCGAAGGCGTGACTTGCGCACCGCCGCCCGTCGCTCGGCCTTGCGATTTGCGCGCGCCGTGCTGGGTGTGGCCGACCGCGAGCTGACTTCGGCACTTGCCGGCAAGGAGGCAGGCCACGGACGCCGCTCGTGGTCGGACAAGACCGGCGCCTCCACCGGCGATGGTGCCGGCGCGGCGGACCACTGCGCGCTGACGGGCGCCCCTGCCTCGACCTCTAGCAGCGTGATCGCCAACTCAGGGAGCGTTTCGGGCACCGTGGCAGCAGCAGGCGCAGGGCAGGTCGGCGCCTGGGACTGCGTCAGGTCGTCGAGCCAAATCGCGCCGCTGGACGGACGCTTGTCAGATCCGTACAGCGGCTGTGGCTGGGTGACGACAGCCTCCACAGCCGTACCGCAGGCCTCGCAGTGCCCAGCGTCAACCGGATCGTCGTGAAGGCAAGCGCGACATCGTTTGTCGTTCATTGAACCGCGATCTTCGGGCCTGCGCCCGCTCTTGTTCAGCGGCAACTCGATGGAACCGAGAAGGATGAAACATTGGGCACGCAATATTGCTGCCCGCGTGCAGCCAGCGCCTGGCGCGTTGAGATGGCGCCGAATGCCTTCGCGCTTGATTCGCATCCGGTCTTTCGCCTGCTGCCTGGATCCGGTACGTGCGCTCGGCTGGCCGTGGAGTTATTCCTATCGCTGCACGGTCGCGTTGCTCACAATCCCCGACATGGTCAAGACCCATGGCAAGTCACAACCGGGTTCGATCGAGCGTCGTTCAGGGAATGATCGCAGGCGTCTTGAGAGCGCGCCGCCGGCCAGCTGGGAGCGCCGCCGCGCCATCGAGCCGCGCAAGCCTGAAGTCGCCGAACTGGAAATGACGACGTCGCAATGGGACGCGCTCAACGATGACGCGTCACTCGCGGAGTCGCGCCGGATCTGACCGGTAGCGCCTTGCAGTCGACTGACCCGCATCACGCGGGTGGGGGCGCCTTCACATGGTCAGCATGCAGGCTGCAAGCCTGGGTGCGTATTCCGATGAGTTCCTCTACCGGATCGAGTTCAACGACGCCAGTACTTCCGATTCGTGCCAGCCACCGTTTCCGATCCGCGTCCGCCACCCACCTTTTTTGCCCTTGTCCACACGCCTGCAGCGCAGAGTAGTCCACGGTGGCAACCGGGCGTCGCCTGCGACGAACGCACGACCGCCGCGGTAGGCAACTCGTGTTCAGCGCCCAGGCTGCGTACCTTCGCCGGCGCTGTCTTCATTGAGTCGGGCGCGATCAATGTGAGCAATGTGTCGCGTAGCAGACCTTCGCGTGGCGGTTCCCTCTGGCTCGACCAGGAGCTGCCGCCGGCGAAGGGCGGCTTCTGGAGTCCCATCGGGGGGTGCCCGCGCTATGGGCCATGAGCTAATCACCAGCAGGTATGCACCTGGATGCAGGCACCCGCAGGTGCGGCTCGACAGCCGCTGTGTGCCGATATCGACGGCAACAGCGCAGCACGCCGCAGTGCGAGCCGAAGCGCACGACCGCAAACGACTGGAACAACTGTACCGCTGCATCCCTGGCCGGCGCTCTCCGACGAACGGCTGTAGCTCAATGCTGCCGGACAGGTGGAGTTGAAGCTCAAGACACCGTGGCGAGACGGCACCACGCACCTGGTGATGAGCCGGCTGGAGTTCATGCAGCGGCTGGCGGCGCTGATGCCGCGACCCCGCCAGCACCTGATCCGTTTGGTGTCCACGTAGCTTCGCTTCGCGAAGTGAGCGGGCCCCCGCTGCGCGAACCATGGCGTGCTGGCGCCGAACGGCAGGCTGCAGGCGATGGTGGTGCCGCAGGGGCCCAAGGTGGAGGAGCAGGCCACCGAAGCCGCGGCTGCCGGCGAATGCGTGGACGAGGTGGGTCAGTGCCGGCCGCACCGAATCGGCTGGGCGCGGCTGCTCAAGCGGGTCTTTGACATCGACATGCCGCACTGCTCGAACTTCGGCGGCGGCGAGCTCAAGATCATCGCCGCCATCCTGGGGCGGCCGGTCATCGGGAGGATCCTCACCCACCTGGAACTGGATCCGCAGCCGCTGCCCCGGGCGCCGGCCCGCGAGTCGGTGGAGTATTGCGCCAGCTGAGCCGCACTGCCACACGGCAGGCACGGCGAAGCTTCGCGCCGGGTCGGCAGAACGTTGTCCCCATCAGGGTCAACCGCAAGATTGAGGGTCCGATAGCGCCCCGTGAGCGGCGCAGGACTGGCACAGGTTCAGTGGAATCAGCGTAACGCGGCGATCGAGGCGCCAGGCCTGACGCTGGGACATCTTCCAGACCCGGCCGCCGACGAGGAACGCCTGTGCCGACATCCGGAATCTCTGACGCAGATCATTGCCGCCGCGGGGGCCTCGCATCAAAATTCTTCTGTTTTAACCGCCTTCTTCGGCAAGGAAGTGGAAGACTCAGCGGAAGTAGATCGGCTCTGCGTCAAACGGCCGGTCGAACGCATCCACGTCGCGGAGGTAGAGTATTTGCATTGCGCCACATGGTGCATTTGGCCGGGATTTTGGGGCGGGTATGGCATTGGCAACCACCACGGAGGTTTCATGATTCCTCGCATTTCCTCGCGAATCATCGCGCTTGTCAGTGGCGTGCTGGCTCTTCTGTTCACCTCGCTGTCGGCGCTGGCCCAGCCGCTCGTCGATGCCGCGTGGGCAGTTGCGAACGCCGGCAAGCCGGGCATCGTGTTTGTCGACTTGCAGCCGCAGGCCGACTACCTGAAGGGTCACATTCCCGGCGCCGTCAACACCAACTACGGGAAGGACGGCTGGCGCGAAGATCGCGCCCGCGACAAGGTGCCGGACATGTTCCCTGAGAAGATCGAGCCGCTGGTCGCACTGATCGGCAAGCTCGGCATCGACAGCGACACGCACGTCGTGCTCGTGCCGCCCGGCTACAACGTGACCGACATGGGTGCGGGCACGCGTGTGTACTGGACCTTCAAGGTGCTCGGGCACGACAAGGTCTCGATCCTGAACGGCGGCATGAACGCCTACACGAACGACGACAAGCGGCCCGTGCAGACCGGCGCCGTGACGCCGGCGGCGAAGGTCTTCAAGGCAAACCTGCGCCAGGACATGCTGATCACGATGGAAGACGTCAAGAAGGCCCAGGCCGCCGGCCAGTTGCTGATCGACGCGCGTCCAGAGGACCAGTATGTCGGCATCAACCGCCATCCGAAGTCCACCCAGAGCGGCACGATCGCGGGCGCGAAGAGCGTCCCGCACAACTGGATGGCGGTGAATGGCGGCGGCGTGTTCCGCCCGAAGGCGCAGGTCGAGCAGCTCTACGCGGTCGCGAACGTCGTCCCGACCGGCGAGCACATCCAGTTCTGCAACACCGGGCACTGGGCGTCGATCGGCTGGTTTGTGGCGAGCGAGATCGTCGGCAACAAGCAGTCCAAGATGTATGACGGCTCGATGGTCGAGTGGACGATGCTCAAGGGCGGGCCGGTCGAATCGCGCGTCAAGCTGCAGTGACGATCAGCCGGCTTCGCATGTGTTGTTGACGATCTCGGCTTCATGCGCCGCGCGGCGCATGAAGCCGCGGTCTCGACGCAGGCCGCGCAGGCCTTCCTTGCGGGCTGCAGCTTAGTGAAGCCGGCACGCAGCATGGCGGGGGCCGGAAAACGGCGATTCGAGGGCGGCCGCGACGGCGATAGGATGACCGCGCACGACAGTGCCGGCATGAGACCAATGGGCAAGATTGTTCGAGGACCCGAGGTGATCGATCTGCACGTCACCCCCGCTCAGCCGGGCCGTCCAGGACGACTACGCCGATGAGTGCGGCGGTCGGACCGTCTTCGGTCGCTGCCGCGCGGCATGGTGGGCTGCCGAAGGCGCTGGCGCTGGCCGGTGTCGGGGTTCTGGCGTCGATCGTCGCGCTGTCGATCGACACGCGCTTGAGCTACCTGCTGCTGTATGCCTGGTTCGGCATCGGCTACGGCTTGCTGCTTCAGTACGGCCGCTTCTGCATGGCCTCCGCGGTGCGCGACCTGTTCGCGGTGCGGGTGCCGCGGATGGCCGTCGGCATGATGATCGCCGTGGCGCTCTATGCCCTGGTGTCGGCCGCCGTCACGCTTGCGGGTTTCGGTACGGTCGACCCCGATCCGGTGGGCTGGCACATCCTGATCGGCGCGGCGATCTTCGGCTTCGGCATGGTCTTCACCGGCGGCTGCGCTTCGGGCTCGCTCTACAAGGCCGGCGAGGGCAATGTCGGCTCGATGCTGGTGATCGTCGCGATCTCGCTGTCGCAGGCCGTCGTCGTGTCGGCCGGTGGCTGGTTCGATCGACTCGTGCCGGCATCGTGGACGGCCATCGCCGCAGCCGACCAGGACGTGCCGGCCGAGGTCACGGTCACCCAGGGCTGGTTCGACCAGTTCACCGCCGGCTACCTCTGGACGCTGGACGCCGCCACGCTGGCCGAGCGCATCGGGCTGGACGGGTCTCCCGTCGTCGCGGTGGCGGTCAATACGCTGTTCGTCGCCCTCATGCCGGTACTGCTGCTGCTGGCGCTGCTGTATGCGGTGTACTTCCGACCGGGGTACATGCGCCGCGCGAAGATCGCCTCGCCGACGCTGCGCCAGCACCTGGCCGGCCTCTGGGCGATGTGCACGGCGTCGCGCAATACCGCGTGGGCGGGCATCGGACTCGGGCTGCTCGCCGGTGCGCACGTGTGGGCGATCGGGATGCTGCGCGCCCACTACGGCATCGAGAATTTCGGGCAACTGCTGGCCGCGATGGACCATCGCTCCGGGCTCTCGCTGCGCGGCACGGTCTTCGACCCCGGCTACTGGTACATCACGACACAGGAGGCCCAGTGGGGTGCCTGGGTGCTCGAGTCGCTGGGCCTGTCGATGCGCGACAACGTGTACTTCGGGATGTTCAACGGCATCCCGAACCCGCTGCTGAATGCGCCGGGCTTCATGTCGATCGGCATCATCGTCGGCGCGGCGATGATGGCGCTGCTGCGGCAGGAGTTCAAATGGAAGCTGCCCAACCTCGAAGGCGCCGTCTTCGCGCTGATCGGTGGCACGCTGATGGGCATCGGTGCACGCGTCGCCAAGGGCTGCAACATCGGGGCGTTCTTCTCCACAGTGACGAATGGCGATCCGAGCGGCTGGCTGTTCCTGCTGGGCATGGCCGCCGGCGCCTGGGTAGGGGTCAAGCTGTTTGCCTGGTGGGTGGATTGGCAGGCGGCCCGGCAGGGTGGCGATTTGACTCTGTAGCAGCCGCCGCGCAGACTTTTCTTGCATGACAGACGAGGAGACCAGATCATGGCCGTGACCTTCAATCAGACCGCCCCCGGCAAGTGGACGCTGGACGTGCGTGGCTACGCCTGCCCGCAGCCGCAGATGTATACGAAGAAGGCGCTGCAGAAGCTGGCCAGCGGCGACGAATTGATGCTGGTCTTCGACAACCCCTCGTCGGGCGAGTCGATCCAGGCGATGTGCGATTCCGATGGCAACGACATCGTCGAGCGCGTCGATGGTGGCGGCTCGTTCAGCTGGACGATCCGCAAGACCTGACGGCGATGCTCTTCGGCCTCGTCGTCACCGACCGTGCGTATGCCGCGCACGCGACCGAGCTGCTGCGGGCGGCCGTCGCGCGCGGCTGGGATGCGCGCTGCTTTCTGACCGACACCGGCGTGCTGCTGCTGCAGGACCAGGCTTTCGTCGCCTATGCGCGCAGCCGGCCGGGCAGCGTGGCATCGTGCAAGCACAGCATCGAACTGCACGTTCCCGAGGGGCTGGACGAGGCGGTGCTGGGTGGTGCGGTGGTCATCGGCGGCCAGTTCCAGGGCGCACGCCTGGCCAGTGCGGCGTCGGCGATGCTGGTGTTGTAGTGAGCCGCCGAATCCCGGGGTGAAACCGATGGCCGAACCGAGACGTTTTCTGGTCGTGGCAATGGGCAACCGTGTCGAGGCCTTGCGGGTCGCCGTCGGGCTGACCTTGTCCGATGCATCGCTGCAAGTTGCCGTTTGGGGTGAGATGCCGGATGACGAAGGCGCGAGCCAGCACTTAGAGGCGCTCGAATTCGGCGATGTTCCGCTCGCCGTGCTGCCGGCTGGCGACGAGGCGTCGTGGGACGGACTCGCGCGCCACATCCTCGACAGCGAAGTGGTCTACTGCCTGTGAACACCTCTCGTCGCATCCTGCTGATCGACCCGCTGGGGGATGGCCACGTCGACGCCGGGGTGCCGCTGGCGCACGCCCTGGAGCGCGCCGGCGCGCAGGTGCGCCGAATCTCGCTGCCGGGACAGGCCGAAGCCGTGCTCGACGCGATCGAGCAGGGATGGGTGCCCGTGGCGCTGAAGCCCGCGGCGGCCGCGGCGCGGGCTTCGGCCCATCGTGATCCTGCGGCCGGCGCGCCATGCGAGCTGCCGGCGCCCGCGGCGGACGGCAGCGAGGCCACGGTCCGGCCGGACACTCCGCTGCCGTGACGCCGGCTTGACCTGCGACCTGACGTCCGACGGACCGGTGAAGGCCCCGCGAGGCGGAGCCATAGGTTCTTCTGCCGTGAGTTCCTCGTGAGTTCCAGCTGCCGGCCAGAACCGGTGCGCCTTGGGGGCATACCCAAGCCGGGAGGCGGGACGCGCGAGTTGGGGATACCCTGCCGATCCCGTTGCGCGTGCTGCTGGCCGCGCAGCCCGAACTGGTCACGCCGGTGCTGCAGGTGGTGCAGCGCGTGGGCAGGCGGCATTGAACTGGCGCTTCGCCGCATCAACCTGACATTCACCTGGAAGCGTCCTTTGGTTCCACAGCAGCCGATGTCCGCGTCCGCCCCCCAACGGGTCATCTGGGTGGCGGACCTCGGTCGGAATCTGTGGCGGGATCGAATCGGAAATGGTGGCGGGTTTGGATCGGAATCGCAGGCGCTCTTGGTCCGGAGTACGCAACTGGGCGAGTCGTTGGCTGCCGCGGTCCACAGCATGCGCAACCTCGATGGAAAGTTTGTGGATGACTTGGCACGTTTGCTCGGCGTGTTTGCAGACTACCTCCGACCGACTGCTGCGGCCAGCAGCTACAACGAACAGTTCCGTCCAGTGCCCAGGCGCGTCCGTGATGGCACGCCAATCAAGTCAGGGGGTCAGCGCTCACGCGGGCTTGGCCCTCTGTGCTTTCAAAGACCGAGTTGCAGCGCCATCGACCCGTGACGATGCGAAGTCATGCTGGATGGAGACCCACTCAGGCTGCTGCTCCGCACTGTCGCGACGCCGGGCCTCTTCACTGGGCTTGCCATGGCGCAAGTCATTGCGGGCCCGTTTCATTTCGCGCCGCCCGCGCCGGATGGCGCTCAACCGGCAGCTGTGTTTCCGAGCGCCTGCGTCACTCGGTGTTCCAGCTCGGCGCCTTCATACGCACTCATGTCGAGCGCGACGCCGTGGCGCAAGCACTTGCGAGCGGCCGGGCCCAGCTGGCCGCGCAACTCGCCTAGAAACGCTGCCGAAGCGATCAGCGACAGCCCGGGGTAGTGCTTCGCCAGAGCAGCCGTCTCCAGAAAGTCTGCCAGCTCCCGGGCGAAGGCGGCATGTTCCTTGTCGTGCACGTCGGTGTGAGCTGCGAACTGCGTGCTGGCCATGCTCTTGTGCACCTTGCCGCCGCGGTCGTGGCTCAGTTCCTTTCCCTTCAGCCGACTTGCGGGGTGGACGAAACTGCGCTCTTCGCGCATGGCGCCGTTGTCGGCGTCACGCACGAAGCAGCGTGCGCGTGCCGCGTTGGCGATCAGCACCCAATCCAGTGCCGGAGCGGGCGAGATGGCGTGGGTCTTGGCCATGGTTTTCTCCTCTTGCGGCACACCGGCCGCTATTTCAGGTCGAAGGCTGGACGTGGCTGCAGTGCGCGGCCGCTGGCGAAGCCGGCATGCATCGCGTCCTGCACCGTCTCCAGCCATTCGAAACGCAGTGCCGCGCGCGCGGATTCGGGCACGTCGTGCAGGTCCTTTCGGTTGCGCGCCGGCAGCAGCACCAGGCTCAGGCCGGCGCGCTGCGCGGCCAGCACCTTCTCCTTGATGCCGCCCACCGGCAGCACCAAGCCGCGCAGGCTGATCTCGCCCGTCATTGCCGCGTCGTGACGCACCGTGCGGTTGCTGAACAGCGAAGCCAGCGCCATGAACATGGCCACGCCGGCGCTGGGCCCGTCCTTGGGCACCGCGCCGGCCGGCACGTGCAGATGCACGTCGATCGCTTCGAAGGCGGCCAGCGGAATGCCCAGTTCGGCGGCACTGGACTTCACCAGCGTCAGCGCAGCCTGCGCGCTCTCCTTCATCACGTCGCCCAGCTGGCCGGTCAGGATCAGCCGGCCGCTGCCGGCCACGCGCGTAGCCTCGATGAACAGGATGTCGCCACCCACCGGTGTCCATGCCAGGCCGGTGGCCACGCCGGGCAGGCTGGCGCGCAGCGCAGCCTCGCGCTCGAAGCGGGCCGGCCCGAGGATTTCGTCAAGGTCTTGTGCATGCACTTCCACCGCGCCGGCCTCGCCCTGCGCGACACGCATCGCCGCATGGCGCATGACTCGGGCGATCTCGCGCTCCAGCTGACGCACGCCGGCCTCGCGCGTGTGCCCGGCAACGATGGCCAGCAGCGCATCGTCGCCGATGCGGCATTGCGCCTCGTACAACCCGTTGGCCTGCAACTGGCGCTGCAGCAGGTAGCGGTGCGCGATCTCCAGCTTCTCCTCCTGCGTGTAGCCCGGCAGTTCGATCACCTCCATGCGGTCGCGTACGGGTGCCGACACCGTGTCCATCAGGTTGGCGGTGGCGATGAAGATCACGCTGCTCAGGTCGAAGGGCACGCCGAGATAGTTGTCGCGGAAGCTGGCGTTCTGCTCCGGGTCCAGCACCTCCAGCAGCGCAGCCGAAGGGTCGCCCTGCAGGCTGACACTCATCTTGTCGACCTCGTCGAGCATCATCACGCAGTCTCGCGCCCCGGCCTTGCGCAAACCCTGCACGATGTGGCCCGGCAGCGCACCCACATAGGTGCGGCGATGGCCACGCATCTCGGCCTCGTCATGCACGCCACCCAGCGACACACGTACGAAGGGCCGCTGCAGTGCGCGCGCGATGCTCTGGCCGAGAGAGGTCTTGCCCACCCCCGGTGGGCCGACAAAGCACAGGATCGGCGCGCGGCCCTGCGGGTTGAGCTTCCTTACCGCCAGGAACTCAAGGATGCGGCGCTTGACCCGCTCCAGCCCGAAGTGGTCGGCCTCCAGAGTGCGCCGTGCGGCCTCCAGGTCGATCGCCGGCCGCTCGCCCAGACGCCACGGCAACTCGGTCATCCACTCGATCCAGGTCTGCAGCGGCCCGGTCTCGGCGCCACCGCCGGACATGCGGCGCAGGCGCTGCAGTTCCTTGCGCACCTGGGCCTCGATATCGGCCGGCATGCCGGCCTGCGCAATGGCCTGCTCCAGCCGCTCGATCTCGGGCTCGTGCTCGCCGTTCTCGCCCAGCTCCTTCTGGATCGTCTTCAACTGCTCGCGCAGCAGGAACTTGCGTTCCCGGTCCTGCAGCTGCTCCTTGGTGCGCGCGCCGATCTCCTGCGACAGGCGCAGCACCTCGATGCGGTGCGAAAGCAACTGCAGCACCTTGCGCAGCCGCTCCTCGGTGGACAGCGTCTCCAGCAGCATCTGCTTTTCGGCCAGGTCGACGTCCATCAGGCTGGCCGTGATGTCCGCCAGGTGCGAAGGCGCGCGCGTGGCCTGCAGCGCGTGCGCCAGCTCGGCCGGCACGCCCGGCAACAGCGACAGGATCTCGACCGCCCGCTCGCGCAACTGCATGCCCAGCGCCTCGGCCTCGGTGGAGGTCTGGGCCGGCTCCTCGATGCGTTCGATGCGCGCGGCCAGGAACGGATGCCCGCTCACCCATTCGACCAGCCGGAAGCGCTGCAGGCCATGGCACACCGCATGGACCTGGCCATCGGCAGCCTTGACCTCGCGCACCACGCTGGCCAGCGTGCCCACGGCACACAGTTGGTCCAGAGCCGGTTCGTCGACGCTGGCGTCCTTCTGCAGCACGATGCCCAGCGGCGCCTCGGCCGCGACGGCTTGGCGCACGGCAGCCAATGACCGGGGGCGGCCCACCGTGATCGGCAGCAGCACCTGGGGGAAGAGCACGACGTTGCGCATCGGCACCAGCGCGACGACATCCTCGGGCAAGGCAACGGCAGCGACTACGTGGACTTCCATGAAAGCGGCAATGCATCCAACTCGATGCAGGGTAGCGTGCGCGCGTCAGTCGCGATTGCGTACGCGCAATCCGCGCTCAGCTCACGAGGAAGTTCCCGAACTGCCACGGGTCGCTGCGATCGATGTCCTCCTCGAACAGCCAGCCGCGGTCCTGCAGCGGCGCCCAGGCGCTGAAGGCGCCGACCAACTGCCCCAGGTAGGGCCTGCACAAGGCCAGGATCTGGTCGTAGGGCAGGTCTTCGGGCTCGACCACGCCGCGCCGCGGGTTCTGCAGCGCCCAGACCACGCCGGCCATCACCGCCGCAGTGACCTGCAGACTGGTCGCGCTGTTGTACGGCGCGAGTGCGCGGGCCTGTCCGATCGACAGGTTCGAGCCATACCAGTATGCATTGCGTGCGTGCCCCATCAGCAGCACGCCCAATTCATCACCCCCGGCGTCGATCTCGTCCTTCAGGACACGCTGGCGCTCCTGCAGCCGCCAGTTGCGCCCCGCCAGTTCATGCAGCGACAACAGCGCGTCGTCGCAGGGGTGGTAGGCGTAGTGCACCGTTGGCCGGTATTGCGGGCAGCCGGGCGGGCCCAACGTCAGCCAGTCGGCGATCGAGATCGCCTCGCCGTGGGTGATCAGGTAGCCCAGTTGCGGCCCGGCCTGGGGCGTCCAGGTGCGCACCCGCGTGGCGGCACCCGGTCGGGCAAGATAGATCGCAGCGCCGCTGCCGGTCTCGTGTTGCCTCGCCTGCGGCGGAAGGGTGTGCTCGTGGCTGCCCCAGCCCAGTTCGGCCGGCTGCCGACCTTCGCTGACGAATCCGTGCACCGACCAGGTGTTGACGAATTCGCCCAGCGCCTTGCGGCGCGAACCGGTCTGCGTGTCGCGTTCGGCGATGTGGATCACGCGCACGCCCAGATCGCGCGCCAGGCGGGCCCAGCCTTCGCGATCCCGCGGCGGCGGTGCCGAAGCCCCCGTGGCCGCCGCCACATCGAGCAGCGCCTGCTTGACGAAGTGCGACACCAGCCCCGGGTTGGCACCATGCGTCAGCACCGCGGTCGGGGCCTCGTCGTCACCACGGCCGCGCAACGCCAGCGCCGCCTCGCGCAGTGCATAGTTGGTGCGTGCGGCCGGCGCGCTGCGGCCGTCGATGTAGGCGCCGGACCAGGGCTCGATGCAGGTGTCCAGGTAGAGCGCGCCGCACTCGCGGCTCAGCTCGATCAGTGCGGTACTGCTGACCTCGACCGACACGTTGAGCAGGAAGTCGCCGCGACCCAGCATGGGCTGCAGCACGCTGCGCAGATTGCCCGCAGTCAGCGCCTGCTGCCGCGCCTCCACGCCGAAGGCGCGCGCAATGTCGGCGCCATCGCAACCGGCGCTAAGCAGCGTGATCTGGCCCGGGCTCATGTCGATATGTCGAAACAGCAGCGGCAGCACGCCCTGCCCGATGCAGCCGAAGCCGATCATCACCAGGCGGCCCGTGAACTGCAGTTCCTTGCGGCACGTGAGATTCATGTGGTGCTCGGCGGCGGACTCAGTACCGCCGCTGCAGCTTCAGCGCTGCCATGCCAGATGCGCGTCGCGCACGGCGTTGGCGAACAATGGCGCAGCCGATGCCACATGCAGGCGTGCGCGAGCGGCACCTTCGGCGGCGAGGCGCCAGGGCGGCACGCTGTCGGTGACCACCACACCGTCGAACGACGTGTCAGCGAGCTTCTCGGCCGCGCTGCCGGTGAACAGGCCATGCGCGGCAAACGCCAGTACACGGCGCGCACCCTTGTCGCGCATTGCCGCGGCGGCACGATGCAGTGTTTCGCCGCTTGCAATCAGGTCGTCGATCAGCAGGACCGTGGCCCCAGCCACGTCGCCAGCGACCAGATTGCTGCTGGTGACGAGCCCTGCGCTGCGCCGCTTGTCCACCATGGCAAATCCCACGGGCCCGGCCAGGCGCGCCTGGAGCGCCTCGCGCCACAGCAGCGCGCGCTTCACGCCGCCGGGGTCAGGCGAGGCGACTGCCAGCGGACCGTCTACCAGCCTGCCCAAGATCGTGTCGAAGGCGCCGTGCGCGTCCAGGTGGACGGTGGTGCAGCGAAACGCGTTCTGGAAGGCGGCGACGTTGTGCACCTCCAGCGCGATCACCTGGTCGGTGCCGACGGCCTCGAACATCTGCGCCACGTAACGCAGGCTGACCGGGTCGAAGGGCTTGGTGCGCTGGTCCTTGCGCGCATAGGCCAGGTACGGAAGCAATGCCGTCACCCGCGACGCGCCATGTTCGCGCAGGGTGGCAATGAACATCAGCAGCCGCCAGAGCTTGTCGTGCGGGCTGTCCACCGGCCCGCCATGCAGGCCGAGCAGCACATAGGCATCCTCGCCGCGCGGGTCCGACAGCGGGCGCAGCTTACATTCGCCGTCTTCGAAACGGCGCTCTTCGTGCTTCGCGAGCGGCTGGTCGAGCTGAACCGACAGCGCCGCAGCCAGTGCGCATTCGGGATCGAGGGAATACAGCAGCATCGACAGGATTCTCTACAACTCGACGCGGACTGGCCCTACACCCCTGAAGTGTCCGACCCTGCATGGCACTGGCGATTGATTCCGCGCACTGCGTCCAGCAAGAGCCACTTCAGGCCAGCCGCCAAGCCCATCCGCTGAGACACAAATCCGGCGGCGGCAAAGCTTGGATCGCGCCGCGACGACCGGTGCAGCAAGTCGATGGCGTTCGACCTGCCACCACCATCGTCAAACTTGCAGCGTCAATGGCTGATGTCCCTTGCCTCCCCGGCTTCCAGCAACTGGGCCTCGGCGTGTAGCCAGTCTTCCAGCTCGTGTCCCACCTCGGCGCCCCGTGCCAGGTAGCGGTAGTACGCAGCCTCTCGGATCTGCACCTCCAACTCGTCATCGCCGCGTGTGGGCCCAGTTGTCGCCGGGAGGCTCTTCGATTGCGACTTCGGGTGCGCTTCGTGGCCTGAAACGTGGTGCGAATGCTTCATCTCTTCCTCCTTTTGACGCTGCAAGCGGCGCGCCTTCCCGCCGCATGGCCTACCCATGCAGTCTCTCTATGCGTGCAGCCTAGGCTCCGTTCGCGCGAAGCTATTGAGCCTGCTCAACGCTCACGCATGTCGCAGCCGCCGCTCGAGGCGCCAATCCGTCGATGTCGTGGCGCGGGGCCATCTCGATGGGGGCAACGGTTCAGCCATCTGCTCCAGGACCGGAGCGCTCACCGATCTGGCCGTCCTGGCGCTCGCCCCGACGGCCCGGGCGCCTGCGCCGGCGTTTCGATCCGCATTGGGCCCGGCGCGCCGATCGAATCGAGCGCCGTCGTCGCACGCTCGATGTAGCGCTGCGCGCGTGCCGGCCATCTTTCGGGTGTGCGCGGCACCGCGTCCAGCAGGTGGGCGAGTGCCAGCCGGGCGCGCAGCAACGCGCGCTGCGCGGTGTACAGGTGCAGCAGCGACAGGCCCGGCCTGTCGTCGAGCGCTGCGGCGCACCCTTCGAACAGCTGTGCGGCGATCCACGGGGCGCCGGCCATCTCGCATTCGAGCCCGAGGTAGCCCATCTCGTCGAATGGGTCGACCTGGCGCAGAGCCGAGTTGAACTCCAGGCAGTCGATCACCACGGGCGGTTTCAGCAGGCACACATGCTCCGGCCGCAGGTCACCATGGCCGTCGAGCACGCGGCCCTGCGCGGCGCGAGCCTGGAGCGCCGGAGCCTGATCGCGCAGCGCAGCGTCCAGCCGATCGAGCGCCTGCGCGCTGCCCGGCAGTTGCCATCGCCGGTCGAGCAGCACCTGGCGGTTCGTCTGCTGCTCGCGCTGCAAGCGCTGCAAATACTCCATCGGTTCGACGGCGACCGCCGGCGCGTGGCCATAGAAGTCGACCAGCACGGCTAGCAGCGCATCGATGTCCGCGGGCGTGACCTCCCCAGATGCGATGCGCTGGTCCAGCATGTGCCGCGCCGGCAGGCGACGCATCAGTACCAGCCAGTCGACGGTTTGCCCCTGTGCTGGCAGCCGCTGCGCCGGCAGCAGCGAGAAGGTGCCATCGTGCCATTGCAGCGCCAGCACGTCCAGGTACACGCCCGGCGCCAGCCGCGCGTTCAGGCGAAGCTCTTCGCGGCAATAGAACTCGCGTGCCTGCAGGGTCGAGAAGTCGAGGAACGCGTGCCGGACCGGCTTCTTGAGCTTGAGCACGCGATCGCCTGCAAGAATGATCCATGACATGTGGGTCTCGATCGATTCCACCGGCCCGCCCGAGCCTGCATGCGCTGCCGCCGACTGCAGGAACTGCAGTTTCGCTTCGAGTTCGGGGGACTGCTCGATGGGGCTCATTGCACGGTCATCATCGCGGCAGCCTGCAGTCATCGGTTGCGCTAGGTCAATCTGGGCCGGACTGCCTTCCAGCCGGCGGCGGCCAGGGCCATCGCACGTCGTACCGCGCCGTCGCTCGACTTGAGTGCGGTCAACTCGGTCCCCGTCTGTCTGCGCAAGCATGGAAGCCGCGCGCCTTGGTAGGCGAAGGGAGATAGGGCATGAACACACTGACAAAGATGGCACTGGGCTTGATGGGGCAACTGAAAGCACGGCCGGCCCGGGGCAGCGCGTCGCAGAGCCGGGCCCTGCCGCCGCCGAACAAGGACGGTGGAGTGCCGCTGATGCAGGCGCTGTGGCAGCGGCAATCGCAACGCGAGTTCGGCGTGCAGCCTTTGCCCGAACCGGTACTGGGCGAGTTGCTGTGGGCCGCCGCCGGCGTGAATCGGCCGTCGCTCGGCGGGCGCACGGCGCCGAGCGCGATGAACTCGCAGGAAGTGGAGGTCTTTGTCGCGCTGCCGTCGGGGCTGTATCTGTACGATCCGGCGGTGCATGCGCTGCGTCTGGAGGTGCCCAGCGACGTGCGCGGAGTCACCGGCTACCAGGACTTCACCGACGAAGCTGCGCTGGACCTGGTGTTCGTCGCCGATCACCGCCGCATGACGCTGGTGCCGGCCGCGCAGCGCGAAGCCTACGCCTTCGCTGCGGCGGGGGCGATGGCGCAGAACGTGTACCTGTACTGTGCGTCGCAGGGCCTGGCCACCGTCATCCGCGCCTGGATCGACCGGCATGCGCTGAGCCAGGCGATGGACCTCGGCGCCGATCAGCAGGTGCTGCTGGCGCAGACGGTGGGTTACCCGAAGCAGGGTTCCACCGGCGGCTGATCGGTTCGCGCAGGCAGGCCGCCGCGCAAGACAGTGCCGCTGGATATCGACAGGTCCATGCTCAGCTGCCACGGACAAGCCCGGCGCTGAGTTCGGCGATCTCGGCCTCGTCCAGTGTTTCCTTGTCGAGCAGCGCCTGCGCGCATCGGTCCAGCGTCGCGCGGTTGTCGCGCAGCAGCGCGGTGGATTTGTCGAAGGCCGCATGCACGATGGTGCGCACCGCCGCGTCGATGGACTGCGCGGTCTGCGGGCTCGACTCGCCGCTGCGGTACGGCATGGTGCCCGGCAGGTCGAGAAAGCGCGGCGAGGCCGCGGCATAGCTGACGTAACCCAGGCCTTCGTCCATGCCGTAGCGCATGACCATGTCGCGCGCGATGTCGGTTGCCTTGGCGATGTCGTCGGCCGCCCCGGTGGACAGTTCGTCGAATACCAGCTTCTCGGCCGCTCGCCCGCCCAGCAGCACCGCGATCTTGTTCAGCAGCTCGCTGCGGCTGACCAGGGCGCGGTCCTCGCTGGGCCTTTGCAGCGTGTAGCCGAGTGCCCCGATGCCGTGCGGAACGATCGACACCTTGTGCACCGCGTCCGAACCCGGCAGCGCCAGGGCCGTCAGCGCGTGGCCCATCTCGTGGTAGGCGACGATCTGGCGCTCCTTGGCCGTGAGCACGCGGTGCTTCTTCTCGATGCCGGCGACGATGCGCTCGATGGCCTGCGTGAAGTCAGCCAGCGTCACCGCCTCGGCCTTGCGCCGCGTCGCGCACAGCGCCGCCTCGTTGACGACGTTGGCCAGGTCGGCGCCGGCCAGGCCGACGGTGATGGCGGCCACTTGGTCCAGGTCCAGGTCGGCGGCGGCGACGATCTTCCGTGCATGCACCTTCAGGATCGCCAGGCGCCCCTTGCGGTCAGGCCGGTCGACCAGTACTTGGCGGTCGAAGCGGCCGGCGCGCAGCAGGGCCGGGTCCAGGATCTCGGGCCGGTTGGTCGCGGCCAGCAGCACCACGCCGACGCTCGGGTCGAAGCCGTCGAGCTCGACCAGCAACTGGTTCAAGGTCTGCTCGCGTTCGTCGTGGCCCCCGGCCACCGGGAAGGCGCCGCGTGCCTTGCCCAGCGCGTCGAGTTCGTCGATGAAGATGATCGCCGGCGCGCTGGCGCGCGCCTGCTCGAACAGGTCGCGCACCCGCGCCGCGCCGACGCCGACGAACATCTCGATGAACTCCGAGCCGCTGATGGAGAAGAAGGCCACGCCGGCCTCGCCGGCCACGGCACGCGCCAGCAGCGTCTTGCCGGTGCCGGTGGGGCCCATCAACAGCACGCCCTTCGGCACGCGTGCGCCCAGGCGCCCGTGCTCCTTCGGGTTCTTCAGGAAATCGACGATCTCCTGCAACTCGGCCTTGGCCTCGTCGACACCGGCCACGTCGTCGAAGCTCACGCCGGTGGATTTCTCCATGTACACCTTGGCCTTGCTCCTGCCGATGCCGACCAGCCCGCCGGCCCCCATGCGGTCGGCAAAGCGCCGCGCCAGCAGGAACCAGATGCCGAAAAAGACCAGCGCCGGCGCCACCCAGGACAGCAGTTCGCGGACCCAGGTGGATTCGAAGCTGCGTGCGTACGGCACGTCGAATTTCGACAGCCGCTCGGCCATCGCCGGTTCGACCCGTGTGGCCACGATGGTGGTCTTGCCGCCCGGCTCCGGCGACTTGAGCTTGCCGGTGATCAGCCGCTCGCTGACGGCGACCTCGGCGATCTTGCCTTCGCGCAGGTACTGCTCGAAGCTGCTGTAGGGCACCGTCTCGACCGATTGCGCCTGGTTCCATAGATCGCGCAACAGCAGCATCGCCAGCACGGCGAACAGCAGATAGGCCAGGTTGAAGCCGGATTTCTTGTCCATCGCTCGACAATGGGCCGCAGTTGCGCTGGCGCTAGTATGAAGTCGGTGTGGCCGCTATCGATCCGGCACGTCGCCGCCAGCCGGGCAGACGAGTGCGCTGCCATGCTCGCGCGGCTGCGCCGCCAGCGCTGCCTGCCTCCCAAGCGGGCGCGAGCAGCGTCCGCGCAAACCAGGACAGCGCCGCACGGGCAAGGGCCTCGAAGGCGCCCGGCGCGACCGCGGGCCACGTTTCGCGGGGCAATATCTCGACGCCATGGGACGCCGGCACCTTGCGCAGGGCGGCGCGGTGCCGCACCAGCAATCGCGCATCGCACTCGCCGACGACATAGAGCGTCGGTACCTGCAGGCGGGCCAGAGCGATTGCAACGGGGTCGAGCCGTCCGTCGAAGAGGACCAGCGACCGGGGGCTGAGCAGGCTGGCCCGGTGCGCGAGCGCGGCGCAGGCGGGCACGGCCCGGTCCACGCCGATCAGCGCGACAGGCCGCCCGCGCGTCGCCGGCTGTGCCACCACCCAGGCCAGCGCGCTACGCAGGCGCAGCCTGTCCTGCAGCGTGCCATGCGCCGCGCCACCCGTCGCATCGTCACCTGGGGCCTGCAAGCTGAAGGGCAGTGCACCCAGGCCGTTGGCCTGCAGCACGTCGGCCACGAAACCGTGACCTGGATGCTGGCGGCTGGCCTCGTCCGGGTGCGCGATCAGCACCAGCGCATGGGCGCTGCCCTGCTCGGCTAGAAGCTCCTGCGGCACGGCACTTTCGATCCAGGTGGGATGGGGCAAAGGGACTAACCAGACACATGCCAGCAGGAAACTGCGAATCGCACGAACCGACAGTCCCGGTCTTGCTGCGGGACTTGGTTCCGGGAGGGTCGGGCAGCGGCCGGCAGACTCAGTTCCACGGATCGCCCGTGGATGCATCACCTTCGCCTTCCCGAGCCGGCGGCTCGACAAAGCCGGGCATGCCGCCACTCCCGTCCGGTTGCGCCACTGCCTCCATCGATCCAGTCTCGTGCTTATCGGTACGCGCGATATCGCTGGCCAATGCGTCTCGTCCTGCGGGCGCGACCGCCTGGATCGGCCCGCCCGCGTCCAGACTGTCCGGCGCGTCGGCTGCATCAGCCACTGGCCCCATGGCCTCGTCCGAAGCGGCGGCATGGGACTCGCGTGCAAATCGGGCCCGGCGTGTCGGGCGTTTTCCTGTCATGAAAACCTCCATAGGCAGTCTGCGGCTTTGCGCGGGCGCGGCCATTGAGTGCGCTCAATCCCCGGTTCCGGTGTTGCAGACGCGGGCATTGCGGTTGCTCAATCGAGGATCAGGCGGCAGACCTACATTGGTACTTGCAGTGTGCAGGTCTGGCGCGGCGCATTGGGGCTATGCGAAGTCGCTGGCGTGATAGGCGCAGTGCAGGAGCACGACGATGGAAGGCCCGCAGTCCGGAGCAATGGCGAACAGCGCGCTGGCCTATGGCGCTCGCGGATGGTCGGTGATTCCGATGCAGCCCTGCGGCAAGCGTCCGTTGGTGGCCTGGCGCGAGTACCAGCAGCGCATCGCGGGCGAGGACGAGATCGCGCGCTGGTTCAAGCGCTGGCCCGACGCCAACGTGGGCGTCGTCACCGGGCGGATCTCGGGCATCGTCGTCGTCGACGTCGACATCCGCCACGGGGGCCCGGACAGCGTGGCCGACGCCGAGGCCCGGAACGGCCCGCTGCAGGCCACGGTCGAGGCGGCAACGGGGGGTGGTGGGCGCCACCTGTACTACGTCCACCCGGGCCCGGTGATGGCGAATAGGGTGGCGATGCTGCCCGGTGTCGATTTGCGCGGCGACGGCGGTTGTGTGGTCGCACCGCCGTCGGTGCATCCGAACGGCCGGCGCTATACCTGGGTCACCGGCCGCGCCCCGGGCGACGTGGCACTGGCGCCGCTGCCACCGCACTTCGGCGGCGCAGGCGTCGCACCGCCGGCCCTCGGCCACTCGCGCGGGCACTGGCGCCGGCTGGTGCGCGAAGGCATCGGCGAGGGTGCACGCAACAACACCATCGCCTCGCTGAGCGGTCATCTGCTGCGGCGCGGCGTCGATGCCGACGTGGTGTGCGAGCTGATGCTGGCGTGGAACCGCAGCCACTGCCGTCCACCCCTTGCCGACGCGGAGGTCGTGCGCGTGGTCGAGAGCATCGCGCGGCTGCATGGGACAGAGGGCGGAGCGACCGAATGACGCCGAGCGCGCTGCTGGCCGATTTCTACCAGCTGACCATGCTCGACGCGTACCTTCGCGAGGGCATGCACGGGCCCGCCGTGTTCGAGCTGTTCGTGCGTCGGCTGCCGCCGCAGCGCAACTTCCTCGTCGCGGCCGGCCTGGAGCAGGCGCTGGACTTCCTGGAGCAGCTGTCGTTCGGCGATGCGGAGATCGGCTGGCTCGAACGCCAGGGCGGCTTCTCGCAGCAGCTGCTGGACTACCTGCGCCACTGGCGCTTCAAGGGCGAGGTGCACGCCATGCCGGAAGGCACGCTGTTCTTCGCCGACGAGCCGGTGCTGCGCATCACCGCGCCGTTGCCGCAGGCGCAGTTCGTCGAGAGCCGCCTGCTGAACATCGTCCACTTCCAGACCCTGATCGCGTCGAAGGCCGCGCGCGCCGTCCTCGCCGCGCCCGGCCGTCTGCTCGTGGACTTCGGCATGCGGCGCGCGCACGGCGCCGAGGCGGCCCTGTTCGCCGCGCGGGCCTCCTATCTCGCCGGGTTCGCCGGCACCGCCACCGCGCAGGCCGCGATGCACTTCGGCCTGCCGGTGTTCGGCACGATGGCGCATTCGTTCGTGCAGGCGCATGCCAGCGAGTCCGCCGCCTTCGAGGCCTTTGCGCGCTCGCGGCCGAAGCGCCCGGTGCTGCTGGTCGACACCTACGACACCGAGGCGGCGGTGGCCGCTCTGCCGGCACTGGCGGGGCGCCTGGCGGCCGACGGCATCTGCCTCGGCGGCGTGCGCCTGGACAGCGGCGACCTGGCCGCGCATGCCCGCGCCGTGCGCCGGCTGCTAGACGACGCCGGGCTGCGGCAGCTGACGGTCTTCGCCAGCGGCAACCTCGACGAGTACCGCATCGCGCAGTTGCTGGCCGACGCCGCACCGATCGACGGCTTCGGCGTGGGCACGGCGCTCGACACCTCGGCCGACGTGCCGGCGCTCGACGCCGTCTTCAAGCTGCAGTCCTACGCCGGCCAGGCGCGGCGCAAGCGCTCTGAAGGCAAGGCCACCTGGCCGGGCGCCAAGCAGGTCGCGCGCCGGCTTGGTGGCGACGGATGCCTGATGCACGACAGCGTACAGCTCGAGGACGAAGCCTTGCCGCCGGGGTCGGCACCGCTGCTGCAGGCGGTGATGCGCGGTGGCCGGCGGCTGGCGCCGTCACCCGCGCTCGACGCGGTCCGCGCGCACCATGCCGCACAGATGGGCACGCTGCCGCGGCGGCTGCGCGGCTTGGCGCCAGCCGAACAGCCGTTCACGGCGGAGATCTCCGCGCGACTGCAGGCGCTGGCGCGCGAACTCGACGCGGCACCACACTGACCCTGGTGCCGACTCAAGACGGCAGCGATGCGCTGTCCACGACCACCGCACCTGCCACGGCCATGCGCGCCAGCGCCCGCGCTCCGTCGCCCGGCTTGAGCTCGACGGCGGCGATGGCGTCGCGCAGCAGCACGACGGCGTAGCCCAGCGCACGCGCATCGAGCACGCTGGCGAGCACGCAGTAGTCCGTGGCCAGTCCGGCGACGAACAGCCGATGCACGCGCAGGGCGCGCAGCTGCCGGTGCAGATCGGTGCCGTCGAAGGCGGAATAGGCGTCGCACTCGGACGTGCTGGCTTTGGAGACCACCAGGCTCGAAACCGGCAGGGCGAGGGCCGCAGGGAAATCGGCCCCCGGCGTACCGGCGACGCAATGCGGCGGCCAGGGTCCGCCCTGCGCCTGGAACGACATGTGGTTCGGCGGATGCCAGTCGCGGCTCGCGAACACCGGCAGGCCGCGCGCGACGAAGCGCTCGATGCAGGCGTTGATCGGCGCGAGGATCGCGTCGCCACCGACCACCGCGAGGCTGCCGCCGGGCAGGAAGTCGCGCTGCACGTCGACGACGAGCAGCGAATCACCTGGCCTCAGCACATCGCCAGCATGCCGGGCAGTGGCATTCATCACCGACCACTCGACCTGACCAACGTGCCCGGCATGGCTTGCGTCGTCAGGCGCCAACCGCTGCGCTTGGCAGCGCAAGCCACCGTGAGCTTCAGCGCAAGGACACGATGTCGATTCTCGATGCCGGCGCCCGCGTTGCCTCGATGCCGCGTATTGCGGGCCTGGCCACCGGCCTCAGTCGCCTTGCACCAGGACTCGGTGCCCGCGTCTGCGCTCCAGCCTGGGAATCTCGATGCGCAGCACGCCATCGCGGTAGGTGACCTTTGCGCGATCGGCATCCACCTCACTCGGCAACACCAACTCGCGGCGGAAGCTGCCGTAGGCGCACTGCACCAGGTGATAGTCGCCATCGTCGGCCTCGCTGTCGACCCGCTTTTCGCCCCAGACGCTGAGTCGGTCGCCCTCGACATCGATGTGCAGGTCTTCGCGTGACAGACCGGGTGCCTCGAGTCGCACCACGACACGGTCATCATCGACCCGAATGTCGGCCGCCAGAAGACCCCAGCTGGCAGCGCCGAGGTGGCCGAACGCGGCAAGAGCTTCCCCTTCCGCGCTCGGTCCGTCGCGCCGGAACCTGGTCAGCGCACCGCTGGCGCGCGTAAGCAACTCGCGCCAACCCTCGGACACCGAAGCCCAGGCGTGCTCCGCACCTTGCCTGACCTGTTCCCTCAGCCTGCCCATGATCTCACTGGATCGCCAGGCGTTTGGTCGACGTGGCGGCCTTCTTGCTCAGCTTGAGGCTCAGCACGCCATCCTTGTAGCTGGCCTCGGCATGGGCCTCGTCCACTGGACAGGCGAGCGTGAGGGATCGGCTGGCATAGCCTTCCTGCCGCTCGTTGAAGATGACGCGGCCCTTCTCCTTCTCCTCTTTTTCGGTTTTGGTCTCGGCGCTGATCGTCACCTGATCGCCGTCGATGCGCACGTCGATGTCTTCCTTGCGCACGCCGGGAATCTCGGCCTTGACGAGGTAGCTGCCGTCCTGTTCGGACACGTCGATCCTGATGCGTGGCGCCGCCTTGGGAAGCGCAAGCCGCCATGGCCGCGTCAGGCCGCGGAAGATATCGTCGATCGGATCAAGTGCGAAGGGATCGATGAGTCGAAGTTCGTTCATGTCGATGCTCCTGAAGGGTTGACGAGCAGATGCTTGCTTAAGCCTTCCACCACCAGGGAAAGACATCCCCCCAGATGAATGATCCGGCCCCGACACAGACCGGCGATTGAGCCTGCTCAACGCGGCAGCGCTTGTGGTGCTGCGCAGCGATCGACTTGCTGCGCGCGGGCCACGGGCAGCGCCGCGTGCATCGACAGGCTCCCAGCCGCCACTTGACCGGGGCCGGCAAATGGTTGGCGTAACGGGTTCGTTCGAGGCGGTGTCGCCGGCGGCGGCAGCAAGACTGTGGTGGTGCATTGAGTTGCCTCAATCGCAGGCCGCTCGCCGGTCCTACGATGCCGCAGACGGGCTGGACAAGGACCTTGCGGGTGTTTCGGGTCCAGGCTGTGACAACTGAAGGAGGGACGCCGTGAAGACCGATGCGCAATTGAAGAACGATGTCTGTGCTGAATTGGACTGGGATCCATCGATCAACGCCAGTCAGGTCGGTGTGGCCGTGAAGGACGGCATCGTCACGCTGACCGGGCATCTCGACACCTACGCCGAGAAGCACGCCGTGGAGCGTGCCGTGCAGCGCGTGCACGGGGTGCAGGCCATCGCCGTCGAACTGGACGTGAAGCTCGATCCCGGCCACCGGCGCAGTGATTCCGATATCGCGGCTGCGGCGCAATCGGCCTACAAGTGGCATGCGCAGATTCCAGTCGATCGCATCCAGGTGCAGGTGGAGAAGGGCTGGGTCACTCTGAGCGGCGAAGTGGACTGGGAATACCAGCGCCGCGAAGCCGAAAAGGCAGTGCGGCCGCTGACGGGCGTGGTCGGGGTCAGCAACGCCATCAAGCTCAAGCCCCGCGTCTCGCCGACGAACCTGGCCCAACGGATCCGCGAGGCCTTGGCGCGGCACGCCGAACACGAGGCGAAGCATATCGAGGTGGGCGTCGAGGGTGGGGCCGTCACCTTGCGAGGCAGCGTAGATTCATGGGCCGAACGCGCCGCTGCGGCCGGTGCAACCTGGTCCGCACCCGGCGTGTCGAGCGTCCTCAACGAGATCAAGGTGCAGCCCAGGCGCTGAGATGCTGCGCTGTGCGACGCCCCGACAGGGGCTCGCCCCGAACCGAGGGAGTTTTCATGTGCCAGCCACTGACAGCCGGTGATCTGTGCACGCGCGAGACGGTCTGCGTGCCGCGCACGACGTCGCTGATCGATGCGGCGCGCCTGATGCGCGAGCGTCATGTCGGCAGCCTGGTGATCGCCGACGAGCAGCCCGCAGGCCGCGTGCCGGCTGGCGTGATCACCGACCGCGACCTGGTCACCGCGGTGCTGGCGCCCGACGTCGACGTGCACGCGCTGCGTGTCGAAGACGTGATGAGCACCGAATTGGTCGCAGTGCAGGAGCAGACGTCCGTGCTCGATGCGCTCGCCGCGATGCGCGCGAAGGGCGTTCGTCGTCTCGTCGTCGTCGACACGCGGGGTCTGCTCGAGGGTGTGCTGGCGCTCGACGACGTGATCGAGGTCGTCGCCGAGCAGATGCAGGCTGTCGCGCGGGCGCTGGCCAGCGCCCGCCCGCGCGAAGAGCGTGGCCGGCCCTGACCCGGGTCCGCCAAGCCTGGGACGCGGTCAGCTCCACCCGTGGACACGAAGATGACCGACGCTGTCCCCCCTGAGGCCGGACGGTCCGCGCCGGGTGCGGGTACAGGGGCGGTGGAGCGTCCCGCCGCGGTGCGCGACAACACGCTGTTTGCGGACATGTTGCTGGAGATGGCCGCGTTGCTCGAAGCGCAGGGCGACAATGCCTTTCGCATCGCGGCCTACCGCAATGCGGCCCACATGATCGCCGCACAACCGCGCAGCCTGCGCGAGCACTTCGAGCGTGAGGGGCTGGCCGGGCTCGACGCGCTGCCGACCATCGGCCCGGGCATCGCGGCGGCGATCGCCGAGATCGTGCGGACCGGCCGCTGGAGCCGGCTCGACCGCCTGCGCGGGGCTGCGGGTGTGGAGGCGGTGTTTCACACGATTCCCGGGGTGGGCATGGCGCTCGCACACCGCCTGCACGATGAACTGGGGGTCGACTCGCTCGAGTCGCTCGAGGTCGCGGCGTGTGATGGCCGGCTCGAGCGCCTGCCGCAGATCGGCTCGCGACGTGCGGCGGCGATTCGTGCGTCGCTGACGCAGATGCTCGACCGCGCGCGCGTGCTGCGGCGAGCCAGGCCGACGCCTGCCGCGGGCACCGCGGTGGCTGCGGCGACGGTCGCCGGCACCGAGGAGGGGCCGCCGCTTGAGCTGTTGATGCAGGTCGATCAGGCGTACCGCGCCGGCGCCGAGGCGGGCGCCTTGCCGACGCTCGCGCCGCGCCGCTTCAACCCGGAGGGAAAGCCCTGGCTGCCGGTGCTGCACACCCAGCATGGTGACTGGCACTTCACCGCCCTGTTCTCGAACACGGCGCGGGCGCATGAGCTGGGGCGGGTGCACGACTGGGTCGTGATCTACGCCGAGGACCGCCAGCATCGCGAGCACCAGTACACCGTGGTCACGCCGCTCGCCGGACCGCTGGCCGGCCGCCGCGTCGTACGGGGCCGCGAGGCCGAATGCCGTGCCTGGTACGCAAGCCGCTGAGTCCGCGCGACCGCGCACCGGCTGGCGCCCGACTCGACCCCGCCCGGCGCCAGCCCCCACGTTTGAGCGACGACGATTTACCGCTCTGGACTGCCGCTACGATGGCCATCTGCGCTCTGGTGAAGGTGGTGATGCCGAAGACCGATGGTCCAGCCGATGGGTTGGAACGGGGCCGATCGAGAGTGCCGATGCGAGGAATGTGGGCGTGACAGGCACAACAGGCTCGGCTCGCGAGAAGGGCGGCAAGGCAGTGGCGCGTGCTGGCGTGACCGCCGCGAGCGCCGGACAGGCAACCTGGCCGTGGACCACCCAGGCAGCGGCCCGATCACGGCGGCGATGCGGCTGTTTCGGACCTCGGCGTGTCGGGTTCGTCAGGCGGCGGCGCGCGATGATCCGGCCGGTGACGGCGTCGCGCCCGTTTTGGTGGGCGGGTGCCAGCGGCGCAGCAGCAGCGCATTGCCGACCACGCTGACGCTGCTCAAGGCCATGGCCGTGCCGGCGATCACCGGGTTCAGCAGGCCCAGCGCAGCCAGCGGGATGCCCACCACGTTGTAGGCAAAGGCCCAGAACAAGCCACGTTTCAAGGTGGCATAGGTGCGCCGCGATACGTCCAGCGCGTCGGCCACGAGGCGTGGATCGCCTCGCATCAACGTGATGCCGGCCACCTCCATCGCCACGTCGGTGCCGGTGGACATGGCAATGCCCACGTCGGCCGCCGCCAGCGCCGGAGCATCGTTGATGCCATCGCCGACCATGGCCACGACCTGGCCCGCTGTGCGCAGTTGCTGAATCACGGCCGCCTTGTCGCCCGGCAGCACTTCGGCGCGGACCTGATGGATTCCCAGCTGTCGCGCCACCGCGTCGGCGCTGCCACGGTTGTCACCGGTGAGCATCACGGTGTCGATGCCCAGTCCATGCAGGCGCGCCACCGCGTCGCGAGCGCTGGGCTTGATGGCGTCGCCGAAGGCCAGCAAGCCCAGCAACTCCAGGCCTTCACCCGAGTCGAGCATCAACCAGGAGATCGTGAGGCCATCGGCTTCGAGGCGCCTGGCCTCGTGCGCCAATGGGCCCGCGCTCAGGCCGCGCTCTTGCATCAGCCGGGTGCTGCCGAGCAATACGAGCTGTCCGTGCACCATGGCTTGCAGGCCCCGACCCGGCAGCGCCTGGGCTTCCCTCGCGTCGGGCACCGTTGCGGGCTGCGTTCGCGCCGCGTCCCGCACGGCACGCGCGAGCGGGTGTTCGCTGGTCTGCTGCACTGCAGCCGCGAGACCCAGCACGGCGTCGCGGGTCTGGCCTGACACCGGGCAGATCGCGACCAGCGAAGGGCGGCCTTCGGTGAGCGTGCCGGTCTTGTCGAAGGCCACCGTCGTCACGCCGTGGGCCAGCTCGAGGGCTTGAGCATCCTTGATCAGGATGCCCTGTCGCGCCGCCACGCCGGTACCCACCATGATGGCGGTCGGCGTGGCCAGGCCCAACGCACAGGGGCATGCGATAACCAGGACGGCGACGGCGTTGATCACCGCCTGTTCCCACTGACCGGTCATGCCCACCCAGGCCAGCAGCGTCAGCAGGGCCACGCCCAGCACCACCGGGACGAACACCGCGCTGACCCGGTCCACCATGCGCTGGATCGGCGCTTTCGCAGCCTGCGCCGACTCGACCATGCGGATGATGCGGGCCAGCGTGGTTTCGGTGCCGACGGCCCGCGTCTTCACCGTCAGCGCACCGTCGGAGTTGATGGAACCCCCCGTCACGCGGTCCCCCGGTGCCTTGGACACGGGCAGGCTTTCGCCGGTGATCAGGGACTCGTCCACATGGCTGCGGCCTTCCAGCACCTCGCCGTCGACGGCGATGCGTTCGCCGGGCCGCACCCTGACGGCGTCGCCGACGGTCACCTGCTCGACCGGCACTTCGCACTCGACGCCGCCACGCACCACACGGGCCGTAGCCGGGCGCAACGCATTCAGCGCGCGGATCGCATCGGTCGTCTGGCGCTTGGCGCGGCCTTCCAGCCACTTGCCAAGCAGCACCAGCGTGATCACGGCCGCGCTGGCCTCGAAGTACAGGTGCGGCACGGCAGGGCCCGCATGCTGGAGCAAGAGGTAGACCGACAGGCCGAAAGCCGCCGAGGTGCCCAGCGCCACCAGCAGGTCCATGTTGCCGGCCCCGGCGCGCAGCGCCTTCCAGCCCGCGCGGTAGAAGCGCCAGCCCAACCAGAACTGCACCGGCGTGGCGAGCGCGAGCTGCAGCCAGCCATTCAGCATCCAGTGGATGCCGAAAGGTTGCAGCAGCATCGGAGCGACCAGCGGCACGGTAAGTGCCGCGCCGAGCGCCACAGGCCACCCTGGGAGGCGGCTTGGTTCAAGTACCGGCTTCGCGGCGCCCAGCTCCCGGGCCGCATACCCGGCGCGCTCGATGGCAGCCTTGAGTTCGGCGACAGCGACGGTCGACACGGCCTGGACGGCAGCGCGCTCGGTGGCCAGGTTCACCGAAGCGCGCATCACGCCGGGAATCTTCAGCAACGCCGTCTCGACCCGTGCTGCGCAGGAGGCACAGGTCATGCCTTCGACCTGAAGGGAGAACTCGGTCGTGGGCACTTCATAGCCGGCCTGACGTACCGCGGCGACCAGGACATCGGCCTTGACCGAGGCGTCGGCCTCGACGTGGGCCTGTTCGGTCGCCAGGTTGACGGTGGCCTGCGCGACGCCGGGCAGCTTGCCCAGCGCCTTCTCGACGCGCATCACGCAGGAGGCGCAGCTCATGCCTTCGATCTGCAGGTCGATGGACCGGGAGGTTGAGCCTGCGGCCCTGGGTGCGTTCACGGCGATCGACTGGTTTACGGCGGAAGGGCCTGCCGGCATCTTCAGGGTGCCAACGATGGCAAGGTCAAGCAAGGACAAGCGTTGCGGTGCAATGCGCAGGGTCTTTGGCCCTGGCTGCTCGACTTTACAGCGATAGGCATCTTCGGACTCAAACCACCGGAACTCCAGCCGCCGAGGACATCGAACGTGATCTCACTCCAGGCGAACGAGAGACCTGGTGCCCGATGCGTCAGCTCCATCAACGATGACGGCGGTGCAAAGCGATCCGCCTGCGCGCTGGGGGCTTACCTCCTCAGCCGTCCGGCGCGTTCTCGGCGTAGGGCACGTACGGGCCGGTCCCGCTGTGCTCGGCGCTCGACGCAGCGACGAAGCTGCCGCTGCGCACGTCGAAGACATGCACCTCGCCGTCCTCGATCACGTAGTGCCAGCCGTGCAGCGTCAGCCGGTCGGCCTCGACCCGCTCACGCACCATCGGGTAGCCCATCAGCCGCTCCAGTTGCAGCACCACTGCGCGCTGCTCGGTGCGGCGCAGTGCCTCGGGTGAAACCTGCACCGGCAGCACCGCTTCGCGGCCCAACTCCAGCCAGGCCTGCAGGTTGGTGGCCTGCGGCGGCACGCCTTCGTACAGCGCGCGAATGCCGCCGCAATGGCTGTGGCCGCAGACGATGATGCGCGACACATTCAGATTCAGCACCGCGAACTCGATCGCTGCCGCGGTGCCGTGATAGCCGGCGGAACCGTCGTGGGGCGGCACGAAGGCGCCGACGTTGCGCACCAGGAACAACTCGCCCGGCCCGGTGCCGGTGAGCATGTAGGGCACCAGGCGCGAGTCGGAGCAGCCGATGAACAGGATCGTCGGGTGCTGTCCTTCCTTGACCAGCGTCTCGAAGGTGTCCTGCACCCCCGGGAAGGTATGGTCGTGGAAACGGCGCAGCCGGTCGAGCAGGTCATCGGGCACCGTACTGCCTCCCAGGCACTCAGGCCAGGTGCACCGGCTCGCCCGCGCGGTTGAAGGGCAACAGCCCGTCGAGCCGACCGGCCTTGATTGCGCCGACCATCTGCTGCAGCGCCGCGTCGATGTCCGCGGCCGACGGCCGACGACCCTCGCGGCCGGACAGTGCGGCCGTGAAGACGATGGCCCAGGGCGGGCCGGCCCGCGCGGCCTCGGCGCACAGCGCATCGAAGTTCGAAAGCGCATCGGCCGGCTTGTCCACGCACATCAGCGCAGCGAGTTCGCCGCCTTCGCCGGCCTCGAACTGCGCCACTTGCGCGGCGGTGGCGCCGACCGGAAGTTCGGCACCGGCAAAGACGAACAACAACTGTTGCGGCTGGCTCTGCAGGCGTGCGGCCTGCAGCAGATCGTCGAAGCGGGCGATGTGCATGCGCCCTACTGCACCAGCGGGGTGTCGGCGCGGTCCAGCACGACGCCTTCGACCACGGCGGCGCCGGCCAGCAGCTGCAGGTACTGGCGCAGCGCGCTGATGAAGCTCTGCTGCCGCAGCGACTGCGCCACCGCCGCGTACACGGCTCCGAAGGGAGGCGCATGACCTGCCTCGCGCGCGCACACCTCCACCACATGCAGGCCGAAGCGGCTGTGCACCAGCCGCGGCAGCACGCCGATCTCGGGGCCAGCGAACAATTCGCGCGCAAACTCGGGCGCGCAGTCCTCGCGGGTGAGCCAACCGAGCTCGCCGCCCTGTTGCGCCGACGGGCAGTTGGACAGCCTGGCGGCGGCTGCCGCAAAGCCGTTGGCCTCGCCGTCGCGGCGGCAGCGCAGTTCGAGCAGCAGGCTTTCAGCCCGGTCGCGCAGCCGGCGTACGTCGACGCCGGGCGTCACCGCGAACAACACATGCCGCACCCTTGCACGGTCACCCGCCCGGTAGCGCTCGGGGTGGGCGTCGAAGTGGCGGCGGCAGGCTTCGTCCGACGGTTCGGGGATGTCGAGTTGCGTCGCCAGCAGGGCTTCGATGGCGGCGCTGGCGGCTTCGCCGATGGCGCCGTCCGTGCCGGGCACATCGTCCGCCGGCAGCAGGCCGGCTTCCATTGCCGCCTGGCGCAGCAGTTCGGTGCAGGCGCGCTGGCGCAGGCTGTCGTCGTCGAGCGTCGCGCCGGCGGCGTGCAGGGTCACGCCGTTGACCCGGGCCACGCGTTCGATAGCGGGGGTGTCCATCGGCCTGCGTCCTCAGTTGCGCACCGGAGGCGTGTTGTGGCCGGCCGGCAGGTTCAGGCGCCGTGAACGCACCACCTGGTAGGGGCGGAACAGGTAGGCCACTGAAGCAAAACCGCTCCATACATGCACCAGCCGGCTGAAGGGGAACAGCAGGAAGATCGTCATGCCCAGCAGCATGTGCACCAGATAGGGCCAGCTGATGCCCGCCAGCATGGCGGCGTCCGGGCGGAAGGTGGCGATGCCCTGCAGGTAGTTGGCCAGCACGATCATCGTCGTCGCCTCTTCGCGGTGTCCCCAGGAATAGGGCAGCGTCACCAGGCCGATGACCAGCTGCACCCACAGGACGATCAGGATCGCCAGGTCGGTGCGGTGGCTGGTGAGGCGGATGCGCGGGTCGAAGATGCGCCGGTGAAGCAGCAGCGTCAGCCCGACGAAGCAGATCGCCCCGGCCACACCGCCGGCGACGATCGCCACGAACTGCTTCTGCGGCGCGCTGATGAAGGGCTCGTACAGCCAATGCGGCGTGAGCTGACCGAACAGGTGGCCGAGAAACAGGAACAGGATGCCAAAGTGGAATAGGTTGCTGCCCCAGCGCAACTGCCCGGCGCGCAGCAGTTGCGAGCTGTCGCTCTTCCAGGTGTACTGGTCGCGGTCGAAGCGTGCCAGGCTGCCCATGAAGAACACCGCCAGGCAGATGTACGGGTAGACGTTGAAGGCGAAGTTGTGCAGATAGGTGGTGAGGGTGTTCATGGACGCACTCCTGCGGCGCTGCCGTGTGCTTTGCGTTGGATCTGGATCGGCTGCGGCTGGCCCGGACGGGCCTGTCCAGCCGAGCTGCAGCCGTCGAAGGCTGCTGGTTCGGCCCACGTCTCGTCGATCGGCGCTTCGTCGGGCACGCTGACCTGCGCGCACTTCTCGCCGGCCAGCTCGATCAGTGCGCCGAGCAGGCTGGCATAGCGGCTGCCGCGCTTGTCCAGCGCACTGAAGATGACGTTGAAGATGTGCGCCATCTCGGCCAGGAAAGCCTGTGCTTCGCGCGGCGGCTGGGTCGATGCGTACTCCAGCACCACCGGCAGGTGGTCGGGCATCTCGCCTTCAGCAAGGTACAGACCCGCAGCCTCGAAGGTCTGGGCCAGGTCGATCATCGCCGGGCCGCGGTCGCGCGAATCGCCATGCACGTGCTCGAACAGATGCAAGCTGGTGCGTCGGCCGCTGTCGAAGAGCTGCACGTAGTCGGCCTCGGCGTCGATCGCGCCCTGCGCGGCGATGCTGTCGATCAGTGCCTCGATTTCGGCCAGGCGCCCGGACTGAATCGCCGCTTCCTGTCGCAGCGCCTGGCGCATGTCCGACAGGTGCGCGCGCAACGCGTCGTCAGGGTAGCTGAGCAAGCGCGCCAGCACGCGCAGGCTGAGAGACATGGTTTTCGGATTCTTGTTTGCCATGTCAGACCTCGGCCTTGATGGGGATGGTGCGCTTCTTCTCGCTGCCGAAGAGACTCGTTTCGCCGACGCCTTCCGAGCAGCCGTTGCCAAAGCTGAAGCCGCAGCCGCCGCGCACGTTGAAGGCGTTCTCGGCATATTCCCGGTGCGTGCTGGGGATCACGAAGCGGTCCTCGTAGTTGGCGATAGCCATCACGTGGTACATGTCCTCGACCTGGGCTTCGCTCAGGCCCACCTGCTGTAGCACCTGCAGGTTGGTCTTGCCGTCGACATGCTTGTCGCGCTGGTAGGCGCGCATCGCCAGCATGCGTTCCAGCGCGCGTTCCACCGGCGCCGTGTCACCGGCAGTGAGCAGGTTGGCCAGGTAGTTGACGGGGATGCGCAGTTGCTTCACATCGGGGATCTGGCCGTTGTGGCCCAACTGCCCGGCGTTGGCCGCGGCCGAGATCGGCGACAGCGGCGGCACGTACCACACCATCGGCAGCGTGCGGTACTCGGGGTGCAGCGGCAGGGCCACCTCCCACTCCATCGCCATCTTCCACACCGGGCTCTTGCGCGCGCCTTCCAGCCAGGCCTCGGGGATGCCGTCGGCGCGCGCCTGCGCGATCACCTTCGGGTCGTTCGGGTCGAGGAAGATGTCGCACTGCGCCTGGTACAGGTCGCGGTCGCGCTCGACGCTGGCGGCTTCCTGGATGCGGTCGGCGTCGTACAGCAGCACGCCCAGGTAGCGGATGCGCCCGACGCAGGTCTCGCTGCACACCGTGGGCTGGCCGGACTCGATGCGCGGGTAGCAGAAGATGCACTTCTCGGCCTTGCCGCTCTTCCAGTTGTAGTAGATCTTCTTGTACGGGCAGCCCGACACGCACATGCGCCAGCCGCGGCACTTGTCCTGATCGATCAGCACGATGCCGTCTTCCTCGCGCTTGTAGATGCTGCCCGACGGGCAGCTTGCGACGCAGGCCGGATTCAGGCAGTGCTCGCAGAGGCGGGGCAAGTACATCATGAAGGTGTTCTCGAACTCGCCGACCATGGCCTTCTGCGCCGCGTCGAAACCGTCGAGGTTGCTGTCCTTGCTGCGCTGGCTGAATTCGCCGCCGAGGATCTCCTCCCAATTGGGGCCCCAGACGATCTTGTCCATCTGCTGCCCGGTGATCAGACTGCGCGGCCTGGCGGTCGGGCTGGCCTTCATCTCTGGCGCGCTTTGCAGGTGGTCGTAGTCGAACGTGAACGGCTCGTAGTAGTCGTCGATCTGCGGCAGGTTGGGGTTGGCGAAGATCTTCATGAGCAGCTTCCACTTGCCGCCCTGGCGCGGCTCGATGCTGCCGTTGGCCTTGCGGATCCAGCCGCCATTCCACTTGTCCTGGTTCTCCCATTCCTTGGGGTAGCCGATGCCGGGTTTGGTCTCGACGTTGTTGAACCAGGCGTACTCCATGCCGGGGCGGCTGGTCCAGACGTTCTTGCAGGTGACGCTGCAGGTATGGCAGCCGATGCACTTGTCCAGGTTCAGCACCATGCCGATCTGTGCTCTGACCTTCATGCGTTCTCTCCTTGGGCTTGCACCAGCGCCACGCGTTCCTCGCCGACCGGTGTGTCGAGCCAGTCGATCTTGTTCATCTTGCGCACGACCACGAACTCGTCACGGTTGGTGCCGATGGTGCCGTAGTAGTTGAAGCCGTAGCTCAGCTGCGCATAGCCGCCGATCATGTGCGTGGGCTTGGTGACGATGCGCGTCACCGAGTTGTGGATGCCGCCGCGCACGCCGGTGATCTCGGCGCCGGGGGTGTTCACGATCTTCTCCTGGGCGTGGTACATCATTACCATGCCGGGGTTGACGCGCTGGCTGACCACCGCGCGTGCGGCGATCGCACCGTTGATGTTGAACAGCTCGACCCAGTCGTTATCGATGATCCCTGCGCTCTTCGCGTCCTGCTCGCTCAGCCAGATGATCGGTCCGCCGCGGCTCAGCGTCAGCATCATCAGGTTGTCGGTGTAGGTGCTGTGGATGCCCCACTTCTGGTGCGGCGTGATGAAGTTGAGCAGGATCTCCTTGTGGCCGTTGCCGCGCTGGTTGTGCATGGCCGCGGTGGTCTTCAGGTCCACCGGCGGGCGGTAGCTGGACAGGGCCTCGCCGAAGGCGATCATCCACGGGTGGTCCTGGTAGAACTGCTGCCGCCCAGTGAGCGTGCGCCAGGGGATCAGCTCGTGCACGTTGGTGTAGCCGGCGTTGTAGCTGACGGTCTCGCTCTCGATGCCACTCCAGGTTGGCGAGCTGATGATCTTGCGCGGCTGCGCCTGCACGTCGCGGAAGCGGATCTTCTCGTCCTCGCGGTACAGCGCCAGGTGCTTGTGCTCGCGGCCGGTGGCCTTGCTCAGCGCCTCCCAGGCCTTGACCGCCAC
>Ga0105090_10000094_pt1 | contig 35396 bp, 59 predicted proteins | sample PPLLak3March2015_FD_79110 | JGI IMG/M metagenome (GOLD analysis project Ga0105090, IMG submission 79110) | Freshwater sediment microbial communities from Prairie Pothole Lake near Jamestown, North Dakota, USA - PPLs Lake P7 Core (1) Depth... | ecosystem: Environmental > Aquatic > Freshwater >...
ATAAGGTTTAGCCAATTAAAAACTCCTTTTTCTTTTCATTTTTTATAATTATACAACAAAAATACAATAATGTAAATCTTATTATTTTACTTTTTCTTCCCTCATTGGTGTTGATGAAATATTATTTCTAAAGACTTCATTAACATAATATCTTTTTACCCAATTTTTATAATTATAATCACCTATCTCTTTGGTTTTATAGTCATTTATGGACCAACTATTTATTGATAAACATTTTTTTAATTTATTAATTAGATAAAAATTATCTAATCTACTCTTATCATCTTTCCATATAGAGTAATAAACCAATACAAGTTTTTCATATTCATTAATTTCAAAATCATGTATACGTTTTATAAGACTACCAAATTTTATAAGTTTTCTTTCACAATCGGCAAAGAAATTTAAATTTTCTTTGCCTAAAATTTTAAAATATTCTTTTTTAAATTCTTCTTTATCTTCATAAAACATTAATGGCTCTATTTTAAAGGCTTCCAATATCATTCCCAGAATTTCTCCTCATACTTATTTGACATCATATATTCCACTTGTTCTTTGTTTTCACTGTAATAGTTTAAATAATCTTTTAAACCATCATTATATTCATATGGGTTGTCAAACCAGTATATTTTTTTATTTAATAATATATATTCAAATATTAATCTACCAAATTGCTCATAATAATATACCTCAGGTTTTTTATTATATATGTATCCATCAAAATTAAATATATCTTTATTTTCATTAACACTTAACTCAACTGAATTTGGATATTTCTCTTTTATTACATTTGATATATCAACATAATCAACAACATCAGATACATTATAAAAATTGAATGACCTAAAAAACAATTTACCATTATTAAAAGTTTTTATTTTTCTCAATAAATTTAAATGAATTTTCTTATAAAACACATATGATTTTAAATCATTATATTTTTTATCCCATAGAATTTTATTTGATGGTGGCATAAGAAAGATAACATCTTTCAATTTATGATAATTCAGGCATTCGTATATATCAATATTAAAGTATAAATGATTATTAGACCAACCATTAAGGTAGAATGATAACTCTATATTGTCAATAATCACACATTTATCGGCTACAATTCTCTTTTTGTTTATGAAAGAAGAACAAAGGGTTTTAAAATCTGTTATCAAACAACCTTTTATAAGAGTGACATCTTTGATATTATCTAACCTATCAAAATTATAATTTCTATGAGTTAGTTTAATTAAATCACGATTAATAATTTTTTCATCGCAAATATATGTTACATTATAACCTTCAACATCTTTTAAATATTGTTGAAAATCTAATAGGTTCACTGATGACCCATTCAAAAATCTATGATTGGATAAAATAAAAATTTTTTTATTTTTATGCATTTTTTTAGTTTACAATCCTGAAAAATGTGATATAATAAGGATACTGCCGCGGGGGAAAAGAAGAACCATATCCAGAGAGACCAGATATATCCATATTACATTATTTCCTTTAATATCCAATTTACCATATTATTATAATTCCTATCCATTCCATTATTAAATCCATTATCCAATATTCTCCTATACCATTTTATCCAATTACCAAATTCCAATATAGAACTATCATAATTAATACAATCTATAATATCATCTATACCATCCTTAAATGACCTTTTACCTATATCAATTATACTAATTCTTTTACCTGTTTGTACAGCCTCACATAAAGAGGTTGGAAATGGGTCAATAAATCTTAATGACTTAACATATATATAATGTGATATATTTTTAAAAAAATGATTTCTATCTGTTGTGTGTTCCCAATTTTTTCTTTTAACAAAAGCAAGTGGTATATCACCCATTGTCATTATAGGTTTATCATTATTTTTATATGTATCTATAAACCATTGACAAGAATCTGGATTCAACCAAGGTCTGTAATAAAAACCTGTTGTCTCATTTTTATTTTCATATTTTGGTAAGTTTGGTATAAAAGGAATGTAATTTTTTATATTGGTGTGTTCTTTGTAATAATAAAATCCATTACTACAAGAATTATATAACGGAGAAACATGTTCACTTCTTAAATATATTAAGTGATTCACATTTCTTAGGGTAAGTACATTTAAATTTAGTGAATATAATTTTGGAACTTGAGTAATAAATATTAATTTTTCATATTCACTTGATATATCTGAAATTTTCTTTATTGTTTTACAATCTCTTACATCAATATATTCACTAAATTCATTTTTTAAATCTACTGATGCTGTCCATGCACCTCTTTTGATGTAAGCAAATTTCTTTGCTATTAACAAATATTTTTTCATCAGTAAATTCCATGATTAAAACATTGCAACAAATTCTTTCCAGGCTTTATTTAAATCATCATCATCTTCGGCTTTTTCTACTGTTAATCTAAATTCTCTAAAAAATGCATAGAATGTATAATTAAGCATTATTTCATCACGACATTTTAAATATCTTTCCAGTTTTTCTATTATCTCTATATCACCTGTTTCAATTATTTCAAGATATTTATCATGTCTATTTTCATCTGTTATAACAAAACCTTTATCTAATAGATAATTATTTAAAATTATAAATTCTACTGATGAAAACACCTCAACAAATGAACTCTTTTTAACTAATACATCCTTACCTTTGTTAATCATCCTTGATTTTTTAACTTCTAACATATCATATGGAATTAATATTAAATCATTAACTGTAAGATTGCCTTCAAAATTCTTAGGCATAAAAATTTTGTTAGTTTCCAAATTATCTTTTACAAAATTAAATACAACTTTCATATGATAGTGTGAGGCATCAAAAACACCATCATTTTTTTCTGAAACTTCATAACCATCTGGTATTATTGTAGTACCAGTTATCTGCCATAAATCACTACGGTCAAATATTATAAAATATTCTTTTGCCAATTTTTAACTCCTTTACATTTTATTATCCAGTATAATAATATAAATCACATGTGCATGTATTATTACAATCACATGTACAATAATTACAGTCACATGTACACGCATAATTACAATTACATACACAAAGGCCTTCTGTAAAATTTACCCAAGCTCTAAATGCTGTTGTACTTTCATCTTGAACTAAATACCCTGGGTCCAATAATGGGTCTGACATATAATATAAATGTGTAGCATTAAATCCAGGCCAATATCCAGGCTCACATAACCAACAGTTATGTCTTAATGCTTTATAAAAGTTACCATATATAAGATTACCAACACCTTGTGCCGCATACATTCCTTGTGACCCTATACCTCTAACTGCTAACTCATTTAACACAGCAGTTCTTAATTGATTAAAATGTGTCGCTTTTATAAGAATTGTTGTATCTAATGTTGGGTCTGTCCAAGTTGATAATGTTCTTGGTCCTATATATCCTGGATGTGCTAAACATTGATTGCAATGTGATGTGCAAGCCATTATTTCTTATCCTACCTTTTTCTTAAAAATTTTTATAAACTTACTTATTTCTTTATTATATCTACATAGTAAAGGTTGATTTGCATAATCTCTCCACATATCAAAATAGTCCTTCTTATCACTATTTTTATACTTCACAACATTACATCGCATGCAAAATAATGCATCACATTCTTCACATTCTTTTGGTATATATTTATTATCTTCTTGAAATATTTTACTTTTATCTTCAATTAAATTTATAGAACTTGTATAATTTATATCAGCAATTAAATGTTCACTTCTCTTTGAATAAAAACATCCATGACATGGATATACTTTACCATCATAATCAATCGCTATATAATGTTGACCTGCACCGCATATTGCTTTATTCTTTGAAAACCAAGAAAAGAATGGTCTACTACCATGAACTGTTATGTTTATTATTTCATCTATTAATATACTTTTTAATGCACTATGTAATTTACTTATATGTATTTTTACTTCTTGTTCATCATAATTTTCTGAATTATAATATTCAATGGTCGGAAAATAATTTTGAGATTTAAAAAATGTTGGACTATCATCATAAGTTAAATTTCTAATATCAAGATAATTTTCATACATAAAATCAAAATCTTCTGGTTTTATTACTGATTTTACCACATATGGTATTTCATAAACATTTAACCATCTAATTGATGATAATACTTTACCACTTGTGGGTTCATCGGATTTGGAAACTCTATATTTATCATGAGTTGCTATACCATCATATGATACTTGAATACATATCTTTGGATGATTACCCATTGCTTTTTTATTTCTATAATTTAATAATAAATCCCTTATTTTTGATAAATCATATCCATTACTATAGATAAAAAATCTTATTCGTGAATCATTTTTAAAACTATCAACTATCTTTTTTATTTCTTTGTGTTTTAAAGTTGGTTCTCCACCCCAAAAATCAATATTAACCATTTGATAATTTTTAAAGAAAAATTCTGATTTCAAAAAATCATTTTTCATCCAATTTATAAAAATATCAACTGTTTCTTCTGATATTGAACCTTTATTATTTTTTGGTTCAAAACAATATTTACATGACATATTACATTCATTTGTCATATTCAGGTCAATATTATACATTTTTATAGAGTTATCTATTTGGTACATTCAGTAATTTCACCTTTAACTTTTTCAATTACAGAATCAATTTCTTTCTCTATTTGCATTTCTTCTTCTGTTAATTGAACATTTTCATCCATCACATTGGGAAATTTAGATGCAGTTGTATTTACATTATGAATCTTACCATTACCATGTGCTGAAAATTGATCAGATGATGTTAATTCTTTCTCCATTTTTTGAGCAATTCTATCAGCCACAAATAACAGTAATGTTGAATAATCCTCAAAATCATCTTTTAAATCATTTGAAATGTTTATAAGACTTTTGAGACATAGATATATTCTTTTGTTTCTTTCCATTTACACACTCCTTATTAAGTTTTTAACAATTTTCTTAAATGTTTCTGTCTTTCCAACTTCATCAATTAATATTCTTGTTTCTCTATATATTATTTTAAATAATTTACATACATTTGGTATTGGTACACATATATCTTTTCCAAGTTTTTTGCCATATTCTAATTGTGAATATACACAACCTGAATTACATATATTATATAACTCACAACTCTTACACTCATCATATTCAATTGGATTTACAATTTTTGGATTGAAAAAATTGAACTTATTGAAGAATGTTTTATTTACTGATGACCATATAATATTTTTATTATCACTACCAAATCTTGCACACGGATATACACCACCATTTGGCATAAAACCTAAACCGTGATGACCGGCAAAACAACTAAATTTTCTTTTACCTTGTTTTTGATAAACATAAGTATCCAAAAAACTCAGTGCATACCAACCAACTAAAGATTGTTTACCACTTAAAATTACTTTTATATTTTCTTTTGTGAGGTCTTTAATTTCATTATCAAATTTTAATATATCATCATCTGTCCATATATCATCCCTAACTAATGTAAAATCTGGACTTGGTATGTTATAATCATTTAAAAACCATAGATAATTATCTCGCAATGTTATGTTTCCTCTTTGAGGACTTACCATAACTTTACATGATTTTAATCTTATTATGTTTTTAAGGTTTATATAATATTTTAATGATTCTTTTCCATCAGCTAATTTTCTATTAACATCGTTCCATAGACCATCAAATGATATTGATAATCTTACATTATTTCTTTTTAGAAACTCTTGTCTTTCTGGACCTAATGCCAAACCATTTGTTGCTATAAAAGAACCTACACATTTCTCATCATTTTTAAAAATTGGTGCTGAATATTCTATTAAATCCCAATTCATTAATGGTTCACCACCAAAATATGCAGCAACATAATTTGATTCTTTATAAGTTTTCATTAAAATTGGTAAACTTTCATAGTGTAAGTCAAATATTTCTTTTGACATATCTTGAAATCGTTTTGTCATATAACAATAATCACATTTTAGATTACATCTTTCTGTTATTACCAATTGAAATTGAAAACTCATGTTTTACCTCACATATTAATTAATAATATTATTATACACCTTATATAATCAAATGTAAATCTACAATTTTAATAGTGACATAATAGATTCTTCTGAACCTTCACCAAAATAACTTTGGAGTGCTATGGCAATCATATCTGATTTATTAGTTGTTTTGATACCACAACCATATTCACTTGGTCCTATCATATCACCTTTTTCTATAGGTCCAATAACTCGTACAGGTGTTTTACCAACCAATGCTACAGGAACACCCAGTGATTCAGAGTTGAGTATAAAACCTGGATTATCAGAAACAACCCCTGCCACAATATCATTACTGTTTTTTATTTCAATCATTTCCCATTCTTTATCTCTTGATTCAACTTTCAAGAGAGTTCCAGGTGGGTATTCTTGTTTTAAAATATATTTTTCAGCAACGTCAGCGTATTTTGCTGAAGTTGATGTACCTTGAAAGTTTACAGCATAAACATTTGCATATCTATTTGAACCACCACCAAGGTTATATGTCGCATCTACTGTTGGATAATATGTACCTGTATGTGAATCAGTAGCGGTTCTACTCAAATAAACTGTATTGGCACCAGTTGTAAGTGTAACCCAAGCAGAATTACCACCAAAATACAATAAACCTGTAGCAGTATTAAATATTAATCTACCTTTATCAGCAGTTGTCCAAGTAGGGTTTGACGCAACAGTTTGTATCCAAATTTTACCAATTGTTTTTATCTCTTGAAATTCCATATTACTCTCCTTTACTTTCTTCAAGAAGTTTTGAATTAAAAGATGACATTTTTTTCAATTCTTCATCTTCAAAATTCAATTCAAGTTTATCATTTATCGCACCTATTACCTTACCAACATTTTCAACTACTTTATTTCTCATATCATAACTTGCAGCAACAGAGTGTAAGGTATCTGTTGATACCATTGCCATCAATTGTGGAAGTAATGTAAAACCACATGCTTTTGTCACTTTTGTTTGACCAGTTTCTTCATTTTTTAAAACCATTTCCCACCAAACTGGACAACCTTTTTCTGTATTATTTTCCGGACAACGAGAACATTTAAATGCTTTTTTATATACCATTATATCACACCTTCTAATTCCTTTTTTAATTCACTCAAATTTTTAAATTTCTTTCCTGCTATGTTTATATTTTTTGCTCTTTGATATTTTGCCTCTTTTAAATAATCATGCATAGGTCTATAAACATCACCAAAACTTACACCTGTAATTCTTTCTTTATATTCTCTTGAATATTGTAGACAATATATAACATCAAACTCTGGTAGAGCATTCTCATATTCCTCTGGTAAGAAAGCGTCTGGTAATTCATAGATAAACGGTTCTTTATATTTAACTTCTCTACCAAAAACATAAAAAGTCCACTCGGGATATTTTGCCTTTAACTCTCTTAAAATTGTAGATTTGCCCTCTCCAGGTAATGCATAAATTAATATTCTTTTATGTCTTTTCATCATATTAGAAATGTTTCTAATATGCATTAATTTTTCATCTAACATATCTTATAACTCCTTTTTAGTTTTTCACTCCTATACAAGATCGTACTTGTGCCGGACGCCATGTTCCATCTTGTGTATGTTGATGTATACCATTAGTGGAAATTGGGTGATAGTGATTTGGTTCTGAACCTTCACCTGATCTATCTGAAGTACCAACATAAATTGTAGGTCCATCAACAGGTGCACCTGTCATACCACCATGGTTGTGGTTACCTGATTGTTGTAAACCCCATATTGTCCATGCACCACCCATTACACCTACTGCCCATGGTGCAGCAACTAAAACAAGCATTCTATCATGTTGCGCTGTACTCATTGTCCATCCAGTTGGTAGCGGATAAAGTGTAAATATTAATTTTGTACCACTTACAAATAAATCGTCTGTTATAGTACATTTTTTCCAAGTTGATTCTGTCGCTACATATATATGTTGATCAACAGTATTATATATAACTCTACCCTCACTACTTGCGCCACCATGTGTGGGTAAACCAGCAGTTCTTTGAACGAAAAATTTACTTTTTGATTCTATACCATAAAATTTCATGTTTTAACATACCTCACCGCTATAAATTTTTTCCACGCTGGACGCCAGTTTCCATCAAAAGTATGTGTATGTAAACCATCTGCTGTCATTGTATGTATATGTGAGTCTTTTGAACAATCACCATAAATATCAGATTTACCTACAGGTCTGTCTTCCACAGCAGGTGATAAAGTATGATCATGTTGACCAGCAGTAGAAAGTCCCCATATTGTCCACGAACCATCTGTTATACCAACTTCTCCTGGTATTCCTGTTATGTAAATACACCTACCAACATAAGAACTTAATATATTCCATCCTGTTGGTATTGGATATGACCCCATAATAGCACTTGTATTGGTTTGAAACACATCTAAATAACCATTTAATTTAGTATAACCACTGGCATCACCAAAAAAGATACCGTTATCTGCTATTGAATAGAACATTTTTCCTATTTCATTAGCATCCCAACGAAGACTTGAATTTGATTCAATCGGTAATTTGAATGACCCTCTAATATCTACTTCATGAAATTTCATATTTTAATTTCTCCCTTAACCATTATAAGTACCAACAGTACCATAAATTAATGCTGGACGCCATGATCCATCAAAAGCATGTGTATGTGCTGGGTCATATGCCATACTATGTCTATGTTCTTCTTTTGATAAATAATAGTTTCTATCTGATTTACCAACATCTTCATCTGAAGATGCACGAGTCATACCACCAGGTGCATAGTGATTGTGATAAACATTTTGAGGATTCATACCTGTTATTGTCCATGAACCACCAACATCTCCAAGACCATTTTGGTCAGCATTAAGAAGAATCATTCTATCATTAATATCATCAGTCCATAATGTCCAGTTTGTTGGTAAAGGATAACTCATAAAAATCATTTTTTGTCCACTATTTAATAATGATGTTGAACCAAATATTTCTTCCCATCTACTATTACCACCATACCATAATGTATCGGTTTCTTTAGCATATACTAATTTACCTAAAGAGTTGGCATTATATACAACATTTGTTATTCTGGCTGCTCGTTGACACCAAAAAGCGCCACGCATATCCATCTTACCATAAATTTTCATTTTGATACCTCTTATTTTTATATAAGAACTTAGCCTGTATAATCTTTAGAATAAAGACTATCAATCCGTGAGGAACGCTTGTCAGTCACTAAGTTTATGTTTACTTTCAATCTCAGTTTTTATCTTACTTAAATCATGGTTTAATTGAAACCATTTTAATATTATTCTATCTTTTAATTTAGAATTTTTTACTTTCAAATCATCTATATTTATATCTTCTGATATACAAAAATCAAATTTAAATTGGCCTTTATAAATTTTTCTAAATTCTCTATTAAAATCATTAATCTCTTTTATAATGTCCCTTTTAAGATCATACTTTTCTTTTAAATTTTGAATAAAGTCTTGGTATTTGGCATCCTTTTTTACAAGGCCAATTTTGAGGTTTTTTACTTCATCAATATCTTTTAGATATTCAGTTAATCTCATTCTATTTTATATCTTAATACTTTATCATTATTTACAACACCATATATACCATTGAAAAAGAATACTATATTATTCCTAATAACAGAATTTGCATTTTTTAGTGTTTTATCAAAAGAATCGGATAATTCTGTCCAAGTATTTGTTAATAAATCAAATTTCCAAATAGTTTTACTTGTTGATACACCACCAAAAACATATAAAGAATTATTATATGTATATATAGAATGACCAAAAAATGCAAGAGGTCCACCAGTTGATGATAATAATGTCCAAGTAGATGTACTTATATCAAATTTCCATAAATCATCAGAAGTGGTTTGACCACCATAAGTATAAATATTACTTCCACTTATTGTGGATGACATAAACATACCTGTTCCTCCATCTGCAGATGAAACAACCGTCCAGGTATCACCAGAAATATCATATTCTATAGTATCATATGTGTATGCATTTTTTACTACATCAAATCCGCCATGAATATATAGTTTATCATTATATGCTTCCATTATACAAATATATCTACCGTGACCTGAGTAGGTACTTACTGTTGATAACAAATTTGTAGATGTGTCATAAACATATAAAATATCATCATAAGATGAATTTGAACTGCCAAAGAAATAAATTTTATCATTATTTATTGCTGTTGCTTTATGTAATCCTATTGGTAAACTTGACGCTGATGTTATTAATGTTGATGTATTTGTATCAATATTAAATTTACTTTCTTTCCATGTATTATTATATGTATCATTATGAAAAATAAAGACTTCATTATTATATAATTCACATAAATTATAAGCGCCTGAAAATTCTAAAAATGATTTTGCTTTTTCTACATTATCATATGACCAAGTATCACCTATAATATCATAAACTTGCATATATGTTGGACTTAAATAACTACCATCACCACCACTATAAGTATAAAGTTTATCATTATATTCAATTAAATTAGTATAAACCGCATCAGATAATAGATAATTATTACTATAACTCCAACTATCACCTGTAATATCATATATGGCAACTATTAAGTTTGAAATTAATGTTGTTGTTAATCTGGAACCGGTTGTCATATAAATTTTATCATCATAAACAACTGCTTTTGTATTTGTTAAATAATGTTCACTATTATGTGTTAAAGCCGCCGACCAACTATCACCTGTAATATCATATGATTTTAATGCACTTGTATTATGTGCATATAATTTATCATTGTGATAAACCAACCAATCAGGAGACGTTACATCACCGGTTGATGATAATAATGTCCAATTATTTGAACTCATATCATATTCATATAAATTAGGTGTAACAGTTGTGGTAAGATAACCTCTATAAGTATAAAGTTTTTCATTATTAGAAGTAAAAGTAGCTCTGTTTAATGCTAATACACCACCAGTTGATATTTGTGTCCAAGTATCTGCTGATATATTATATGACCAAGTATCTGAATAATAATTAGTATTACCATCTCTACCACCATGAACATATAATTTACCATTATAATAACCTGCAACAAAATCATAACGCTCTGGTCCAGTTGTTGATACAAGTGTAAAGGTTTTATCAATATAATTATATTTGGAAATATATCCATTATCATCCATTGTATTAACACCCATTACACTTACTTCTTTTTTACCACCATAGATATACATTTCATCATTATAATTAAAAGAAAAATGATGTGATGTTGGAAATGCATCATCATCCTTTTCAAAAACCGAAGGTACTTCTGTTATAACACTTGGTTCATCTATTTTATATTTAACTATATCATCAATATTTGTACCACCAAATGAACCACCATAAGTATATATAGAACCATTACTTAATATACTTGATGTATTGTTTAAATATATATTACTAAGTTCTTCACCAAAAATTGATGATAATTGTGTCCAAGTATTGGTTAAAATATTATATTTCCATGACTCACTATTTAAAATTCCACCAAAAATATATAATGATTCATTATATAATTTCATTTTTGATGCTGCATTAGTTGGTCCTGCAGTAGATACAAGAGTCCAAGTATTACCTGAAATACTATATGACCATGTATCATTTAAATATGAACCTTTTGTACCACCATGTAGATACATTTTATTGTTATATAATACAGATGGTGCATAAGATACAGTTGGTCCTTCTGTAGATATAAGAGTCCAAGTATTACCAGAAATATCATATGACCATGTTTCGTCTGTATAAGTTGATGTACCTGTACGACCACCATGTACATATAATGTATTATTATGTATTACAGAAGTTGGTGCTCGTCTACCCACAGAAGTTGGTAAATTTGCAAGTTGAACCCATGTTTCAGTTAAAACATCAAAAGAAAATAACTTATATGAATAACTTGATGTATTTAAATCATAACCACCAAAAACATAAGCTTTATTATTCAAAACCGAAATAGAAGGGTCCCATAATCTCTTTATACTACCTGATGCTAACATTGTTGATGTATCTGTATATGGGTTATAAATCCATTGGTCATTTAGTTTATATGTACGATATCCATTTAAAATATATAATAAATCATTATATTCAAAATTAATATAAGAAATTCTTGAAGGTATAAAATTATCAATCATCACGGTATTTAAAGTTTCAAATTCATCACCTATCGGATCATATTTAAGCATATAATTTTTACAACTATTTGCACCACCACAATATAAAGAACCTGAAACATTTTCAAGAAAATGTCCATAAATACCATAAGGTAAATCTGTAAGTTGTTGCCATGTATTTAATTCAATATCATAAGACCAAACTTCAAGATTATATATTGCATTTGAATAACCTCCTACTAAATAAATTACACCATCCAATAATGTAACTGAATGATAATAAACTTTAGAAATGAAAGGAAATGGTAAAGAACTTGACCAATTATTACCAGATAAATTAAAAGTATACATTTCATCTGAACTTACACAATAAATTTTATCATCATAATATATCATTCTCAATGTATCATTAAAACTTAATGGTGATGATGATGATAATAATGTCCAAGCATCACCTAAAACATCATATTGCCACATATCTTCTGTTGTAGTATAAGTAATATTTGTCATACCATAAATAAATATTTTTTCTTCGGAGTTTTCATGCTTAGAAGTTGATGTCATTTTTGTGTATAATGGACCTGCTGTGGATATTTGTGTCCATGTATCTGCTGATATATTATATGACCATGTATCACTTTTCCAATTAATTGGATTGCTATAACCACCATGAACATATAATTTACCATTACCCATTTCCTCAAGTATACAGTCTTTTCTATCAGGTCCAGTACTTGTAATTAATGTCCAAGTATCTAATGTTGTATCATACCTATAAATTCGTGATGGATCATCACTTATATCACTATATGCTACTTTTATATCATCAGCCTGTACATAAATATAACCATCATCAACAGCTGACCTTGAATCACCAGAAAAGATAACTTGGTTAGATTGTTCTTCTGCTTTATCAGTTGTTGGATATATTCTTGTCCAAAGTTCAACAGTACCACCACCTTCCTCTGTTGTAGCACTCCACATTTCCAATATAAGTTGTGGTGTACCAGGAAATTCATCAATATCAATTGTGATTCCAAGATGTTCAAAAATCTCTGTAAACATTTGAACATTTTCTTCAAAATCAATGGTGACATCAACATATCTTTCACCAACAATAAATATAACTCTTTCAAGTTGTGTATTTGAATATACCTTTAATGTGTTTTCATCTATTTGTTCAATTCTTACAGGTATAAAGACCCTTCTATTTGAATCCCAAACTGTAACTATAGGATTATCAAATCTAAATCCATGTGCAACTGTATATGAATAATAATCACCATCAGCAACCCAATCACCAGGGTCAGTATAAAATTCTTGACCAACTGCACCAACACATTCAATATAACGAACTCCACCGCCCGATATTCTATAACTATCTAAATCTCTATAAATATCATTCATTAATTTATTACTTACAAGTTTATTATAAGTAACATCTTGTTGGTCTTGAAAATCGGCAGGTTCTAATTGATGGACTTGATGAAACCAAGTTTCTTCAACATGTGTTGACCATGTATATGAATCCTCATTACTAACCAGTTTGTTTTTTACAGTATCAAACTCATCTGTTGGGTCTGCTTCATATAATTGAAAAAATAATTGTAGGTTATCAATATTGCCATATTTTACATTATCAGGAGAATGCCATCTTAAATCAAATAATTGGTCAACATCATATCCAACATTAGGTAATACTTCTACAGAATCACCAACAAAAAATTCAAAATAACCATCATCATCTGCTGTCCATGAGGTTTGGTCAATTTCATCATCTGCTGCTGATACTGGTGTTGAATATATTGTTGCCAAATCATTAGTACCATTTAAATAAAAACCAATACCAGCAGAAGGTACAACCTCACCTTCTTCATCTTTTACATAAGCCCAAAATTTTAATCTTGACATATATTATATCCTATTATCCTATTATTGTAACTTCGGCAACAAATTCACGAGAAACCCATATTCTTGTTGTGTTTGAATTTATTGATACTATATGGTAAGGTATTAATACATTACCTGTAGACTGCTCAACAACTTGTACTGCTGGATAATTTCTACCCAAACCATGTAATATATCAATATAAAAATATTCACCATATGCATTCCAGGACTCTATTGTGAAATAACGAGCAGCGGCACCAGATACACCAAGTGAAACTGTACCAGCAGATGCAATGACAGAAAATACATAATTTAATATTGAGTTATTTATAAGTTTATTATATGTATCATCTGTATCATCCGTCCAATCAACTGGTTGTAAACCGTGAGGTGAACTTGCAAATGTTGAATTTACATGGTTATCCCATTTAAATGCCAAAGCATTACTAATTAATTTATTTCTCTGTGCTGATGTTAGACCACTCTGGTCTGATTCATCAACACTAAAAACCATTGGGAAAATATCAATATTATCAATTGCACCTTCAAGAATACCTGCTCTCTCCCATGTAAGTCTAAATCTTTGAGTTGCTGAATAACCACCAATAGATTCAAATTCATCTCCAACCCAAAATTCAAAATAACCATTTTCATCTGATTCAAGATCAACTATTGATGTTTTGGTAGGTGCACCTAATGTGGGACTTATAAATATGTCCGCCTCAACATTAGGATTATCATTTAAATAAAATCTTATATTTACACCTTCAAGAGGTCTACCATCTTCATCAACAATATATTGCCAGTATTGGTATCGGCTCATACTATATTTACTCCTTGGAAATTCTATAATGTATATCTAATTGTACTTCTTCTGGCTTAAACAATTCCGAACATTTTGTATAAAACATTATATTACCTTCGGAGTTGAAAATACCAAATTCTCTAATACTATATTCTTGTCCCTTTGGAACAGTAAAATTTACTATATATTTATCAGCATATTCTATAATATCTTCCTCTAATAATGATCCACTTGCTGTTGGTGAATTTAAACGATTTGCTATTTCTGGTTCAAAAGTATCATTATCTTCATCACCTATCATCCAATAACCACCATTAAACATTGAATTTACAACTTCTTCTGAATCAAATTCTCGTTGACAATAAACAAGTGTCGCATGTCCTGCTGTTGCTTCAGCAAATGTTATTGTGGTTCTATTAAATGTTGTATGTGTTATTGATGCAGGAAATACATATTCACCATCAGAATCCCAAACTTCAACAATAAAACCTGCAGCATTCAAGTTATGGTTGATTGTCCATACTGTTGATGCAACTGCTTGAGTATGTATATAATCTTCATCTCTAATTGGTATTCTACCCGTTGCAGTTACCGCTTTATCAGTAGTTGACCAAGTTACAACCATTTGGTTAGTATTTATTATTTGTACCTTATCTGGAATTAAATAATCATTTCTACTTAAATTATAAATATCAAAAACAAAACTTTGTGCACCCTCATCACCTAAGTTATGATTAATTGTCCAAGGGTCAGCTGCTACAGATGTTGTATGTAGATAATTCCAATCTTTTAATGCTGCTATAAATGCTGAACCTCTAATTGCAGATTCAAATGTTAATGTAAGTGAGTTTGCATCAATTATTGTAATATTATCCATATATACTATTTGATTATATTCATCATATACTTGAACTATTACATCAGATGCATTTAAATTATGGTCTATTTTCCACTCAGTTTTATTTATTGCTTGTCTATATACATATATTTTTTCATTAAAATCTGGATTGACCTCACCACCACCCTCACCTTGTTCAGTGAAAAATGAACCTGTAAATTTAGTTAAACAATAACCACCAGCACCACCTGATTCATTATATAATGATATATATTCATTAAAATCATCAATCCTTGCCAATGGCGCTAAAACAAAATGATAATCAAGAAATTTTGATACAGGCTTTAAATACTCCCAGTATCTAATTATTTCTTTTGCATAATATTCTGTTATTATACAATTTGTATAACTATTAACATACATTGGTTCGGTTGATAAGTCAATTTCAACTTTATAATGTGGTGATAGAAATAGATTACCTGATGCTGCAATTGTCTCTACTTCTGTTGCACCTGTATAATAATCAGAAATTTGCAAATCATGACTTCCAGTAAGACTTCCACCTTGATTTAATACATATAAATAATTTCTACTTGCACCATCATGTTGTATATTACCACTGATAATTTTCTCAGAAGTTCTTCTTGTAGGAGCATTATATATATCAATTGCTATATAATCTGCATCCATATCTTCGGTATATATGGTTGCATAATAATATACACCCTCTCTAATATCTGTAGAAATGGTTTTTGATGTTGATGGACTACTTAAACCACATTTTAATGTAAGAAATCCATCAATATAAAATCCATATGCGGAAGAAGCATTATCAAATTTTACATCAGGTTGTGTTGCTTGCATCCAAAGATATATTCTACCATTACCCGTATTTGATGTTGGAATATAAAAAGTAAAACTATGTTTAAAACCACCAAATATTCTACCAAGTGTAGTGAATGATTTATAAAGATACATAGTAGATGTATTTGGGTTAAAATTATCAACCTCAATTAAATCTTCTTCAAGTGTTGTTATATTATTACCTGTATCTTCTCCTATAAATGTGGTTAAATCTAATGGATTGGTACATGTTATTGTTTTTTGTGAACAAACATCACTGTTTATTAAATAACTAAGATATGCAACATGAATATAAAATGCTCCAAAACTGGTAGCACGAGTATGTGTGTATAAAAATAAATAATCTCTACTTAAACCATCATAGGTAATATCTCCAGTTGCAACCTTTTCACTTGGTAATCTATTAGCACTTGTAAAAACACTTGCTATTACTCTTGTATCTTCATCTGGACCAAAATCCAAATTTGAATAAGATTCAATTGTAACATGATACCATGTATCATATTCTAATGTAGCATCTGTTGTTCCATTAGAAGTTGAAAGATATTCTGTTAATCCATCATTATTTAATCCAATTTTTAATGTACCTAATAACGAAACATTTAAATAAAGTCCAACTGGATTATCAAGGTTTTGATACATATCAGCACCTTCATTTGCTATTGCCCAAATGAACATTGAGGTACCAGGAGTTGTTGCTGATGATACCAAAAATCTTAGACAATATCTAAATCCACCATGTGCCACAGACCGTGAAAAAAATTGTTTTGATACATGTAATGTATGTGAATCTGGATCAAATGCATGAACTATAATACTGTTATCATCTTGTAAAACAATTCTACTATTAGTATCTGTTGTGGAAAATGAAGATGTAGCCATACTAAGATACTCATTATTACATGTATAAGTAATATCTTCCCAAGGGTTAATATCTGAAAATACTGGATAATCATCTGGGTCATATGGTTGATACCAAATATCACCAGCACCACCTGATGGATGAACACCGTAATGCTCTAATATATGATGGTCTTCAAAATAACCTGCAGGTGTTGTATCACCAAAAATTCGTGGATGACACTTTTCTAACCACCTTTCATAAATATTAAGTTTGTTGTTTGTGTTTGAAAATAATAACTTATAAATAATAAAATAAGATGTATATGTACTTTTTCTTTTTAAAAGAAACATTAATTGGTCAACCCATTCTCTCAGAACACTTTCTTCTAATGAGTTATCAAGTACTATACCATATCTATCCGCAAGATAATATAAATGCTTAAAATCAATTTCTTTTGGGTCAAAAAATGACCACATATTTTTTAACATGTTATAAGGTTCATGATATACTTGGTCAAACGCAACATTTACAAATTCTGTTATTCTTTCAGTTCTATTATGTTGTGGTAAACATTCCAGTACCCAATTTTTTAAACCTTCAAATTTTATATAGTATCTTCCAACATAACCAGATAACTCATATATCTTACCGAAATATATAAAACTCTTGTGTCTATTTACAAAATTACCATACACATCTGCATTATTATCTAACCAGTTTCTAAAGAATGAATTTTTTCTAAAATACATTTCTTTACCGGTTTCTAATCGTGTTGCTTCTGAATGTCTTGAATGCATACCATCATATGTAAAAATAAAATCATCACCTCTAATTTCATTGATTATAAAATTATAACCAACAAAATCACCATTGTCTTTTAATTGATAAAGTGGTGATGATATACCACCAGTTGCAACAATGACACCTTTTTGACTTACTATATATGAGTTGGCATTACCACTTCGTGGACTTACCAATATATCAAAATAAGTTTTTAATGTATTATAATTCGGGTCAGTAAATTTAGGCATAATTAAGTTTCTTCCTGTGTAACTCTAACGATTGTACTTGCCAGCATTGGGAATTGATTTAAACCAAGTTTAATTGTTCTTAATTGGTTATCACCTTCATATGTAGTTGGATCTTCTATATAATATGGATAATTACCATCATCATTATTTTCATATATAGTATGACTTATTTCAATATCACGAATATTTAAATTTCTTATACCTTTTGTATTTAAATATTCATCTGTAGGAGATGCTTCGGTTGTATCTAATATATATTCAACTATATCATTAAAACTTATGGTTGAGTTAAAATCATGATTTTCATCCCTAAACCAATATATAAGTTTATTTATTATATCTGATTGAACTAAAGTAAACTCATAACCTCTTTTTATTCTAACACTAAAATCAATGGCAAAATAGATAAGAACCGGTGCTGAAAATTCTTCATAAGCAGAAATCATTTTTCTTGGTTCCATGTATAATTTTAATGCATCACTCCAAGTACTATTATAACTTGATGGTACCATAATTGTTTCTGCATTTTCAACAGGCCAACTTGGGTCAAATGTTGTTGTTGTATATGTTATACTACCTGCACCCCACTCACTTGGAATAATAGATAGATAAACTCTGTTATAATTGGTATAACTTCCTGTGGGATAAATCTCTTGTTCACCCCATGCTTTTGCTACTATAACATCTGATCTTTCTTCAAGATGGGATTCATAATCTTTTGCTGTTACATTTCTATATTGAGTATGTAATGTTGATTTTGCATTTTCTTTAATTGTATCTATGTTTTCCGGGTCTTGACCACCTATTGATTCAGTTGGGTTTATAACTGTTATTGAATCATTATCAAAATATTCACCTTCGGTTTCATTAAATAGAAACTCTGTTTCAGGCTGAGTTATTGTACCAATTGCAACATTACCATCAGCACCTAAAGATTTTAAAACGGTTATTTCAATTGAATCGTCCCTTGTTGGTACATTTCTTGATGATGAGAAGACTACTTTACTTCTACCATATCTGTCATGTACAAACATATAAACATCATCAATTGTTCTATATGCAGACAACTCATCCCAGAAATCAGGGATTCTTGTCCATGCAATATCATTAACTCTAAGTTCCATTGATGGATAATCATCATCTAAATCATTATCAAATTCATAATTAGATGGTAGAAATAATTCATTATCAATTAAATCCTCACCTGTATATCCTGTTAATTCTGTTACCTCACCCTGTCTAACATTCATATTAATTGTGAAACTTGAAGCAGAGGCAAGTACTGAATATAAAATTGTATTTGCGAATTTTATAGTATTACCATCTTCATCTTGATTTTCAGGACATTCAATTTGTGTGAATGGATATATTCTGTAGATACTACCAATTTCAGCATTTGTTACATTTACACTTACTGTTGTTTGTGATGAGATTGCACCTTTTGCTTCATAACCCATTTGTCTTGCAGCCCTGTTTACTGCTTCATAAACATCTGCGGTTTCTATATGAACATTTTTAGCAACCTTATTTGTGAAATATGTATTCAATTCAGCAATATAAGCAACCAATTCTATAAGAATTGCTATATTAGAACCTTCAAAGTTATAATCTGCAAATGTATCTGAATTTTTTAATTGATTTTTTAATCGTGTTATTAAACTGTTATAATCTATTGATAGATAGTCAGGTGATAATGTTGACATTACTATTTTCTCCCCATAATAATTTATGTATTCATCTTATTTATATTTATTGTGCTACAAGAATAAAGTCTATTGAAATAATTTCATTAATAGGTTTTATTTGAAAACTCAAAGTCATATTATACAAATTTTGGTCATAATTAACATCTACATCCAACTTAACAATTTCTACTCTATTATCCCATGTTTGTATAGCATAAATTATTCTTTTACCTATCATATTTGCTGTTTTATCATCCAAAGGTTCAAATAACATTTTATGTATATCCATGGCAAACTCTGGTAACATTCTACGAGAACCCTGTATTGTTGAAATAATATTTTCAAGAGAATTAATGACAGCATGTAATTCTATATCTCTTTGTATATCACCATCATTTTGTCTATTTAATTCCATATCTACATCTGAATAAACTGCTGTTCTAATAGTCATTTATTAATTTCTCCGAAATTATTAATAATTATTTTATAATTTAAGATTAATTATCTATAATTAAATTTAATTACTAACAATTTATCTAAATTATTTGTATTTTTTACTCTCTCCTGGACACCTTCCAGGAGCGATTTTTGACGCACATATACACACACTTTAAGACGCTGTTGTATTTGCAGTGGCATGTGAGCCTGTTGATGCTTGTTGATTTGGTGTTGTAGTAGTGCCTGCCGGGTCATTATGATTATGTGTATGTGAGTTATAAAGTGTAATCATTCTTGTATCACATAAACCTCTTAATGTATCCTGTGCTGCCAATTTTACAGTACCACTTGTTACTACCGTATCTGGTGATGTTATTGTTACTTTAGGTGCTGTTACACTACAATTACCTGTTACGTTTATATTACAAGTTCCTGTTATGTTTTCTACATGATTACTTGTAGTATTTATATTAACACTACCGTTATTTTGCATTTCAAGATAAGTACCACTGTTATGATAAATTCTAATTTTCTTATCACCTGTTGTTGAATCCAATTCAATATAGTGACCACCATGAACTGCTAATATTGTATTATGTGGATAGTGTGCTCTTGCTCGTGAGTGGTAATCACTTTCATTAAGTGTTGATGGATATACATTATCAGGGTCATTAAAACCCTCTCTCGGATTCTTAGATGTTGGTATACCTGGTATAGATGCAAAATACATTGGTTTATCATATTCACCATTTTCAAAAAATATCATAATATGTGAACCTTGAAGTGGTACACCAAATAAACCAAAACCTGAAATTGCACCTTCAACAATTGATAAACAAGGTTCTACCCAGGGTAGATGTTCTGTTAATACACCCTCTCTTGCATCCCTTGTTAGTTTTTCTGTATGAAGACCCCAAATTCTGGCTCTAACTCGTCCAACTTTTAATGGGTCGTCATTATCTTCAACTACACCTCTATAGAATCCATATAATTTATGTAAAGTTTTATTCATTTTTCAAATAATTCTCCTAATTCATCACCCAATTTTACTGCATAATACGAATCACATTCAAACCATACCTCAAATTTTTTTGAATGTGCAACTTTTAAACCATCATTTACAACAATACCATCCTTGATAAAACTCCAAGCTATCTCATCATCAACCCAATCAACTAAACCACTCAGATACCTAAAAAGACCATTTATATCATATTTTCCTTTTGACATATTATAATCACTTGATTTACAATAAGCATAATTAAAATTACCTATTGGTAAGAAATAATATACATTATTAGAAAAGAAACGAGCATGTGATATATCAGAAGTTACATTTACTGATTTACTTCTTAATGGTATATTATGTTCATTAAATAATTTCTCAATAAAAGGAGTAAATACCCTTCTTGTATTCACATAGGACCGTCTATCTTTTCTGGCTTTAATTTTTAAATATGAATTACTTGAATATAAAGTATAACGTACACCTCTAAAAAAAGGTATATTATTACCTAATAAACTTAAATATTTTGAACAGTCTTTTTTAATTTTATTATATGCATCTTTTGCATTTGTAAAATCAATTTCTTTAACACCTTCATCTGATTCATTTACTAAATATTTTTTTAATTTCATTATTATTTCCCTTAATTAAACAAAAATATCTGAATTTTTTATTTCTTTTTTAAAATAATCTATTTTTCTTAATAAATTATTCCAAGTTTTATCCGAAATTGACCCTTTATTTTTATATTTTAAATAAACATTATACATACTTGATTTTTTACCAGTAATTTGTTCTAATGTTATTTGTAATGCAAATGCTTCAAGTTCAGCCTTATTAGAAATATATTGTGCATATGTACTATCTTCTTCTGGAAAATTTATTTCACCACGAGATTTTATATACTGAAGATAATGTGTAATTTCATGTGATAATGGTGCCATTATATCTCTTGCAAATTGATTTTTCTTTAAATCAAAAAATATTTTTTCTGAATTTGGTTTTGCAAATCTACGAAAAAAATCATATGTATTTTTTCTTATAGATAATCTAATAGGTATTTTTTTATTATTATCTTCCATCATATCAAAAATACCCATATACACAAATCGTGAAATATTAGATTTTGCTTTTTTCTTTGCTTTTACAAATTCAAATAAATTTTTATGAAAATTGGAAGCATTTAATATTAATATTAATTCATCATCAGATTTCAAAGTAAAATCTAATTGAACTAAATGTTCCCATAAATTCTTTAACAAACCATTTAAAATATGTTTTGATAAATCGGAAACACCACTTGTTGTTTCATAAATATATCCAGCAAGTCTACTCATTTGAAAACTCCGTTGTCTTTTTACCACCTGAAATATTACTTATTACAGCCCTCTTTAAAAATTTTGTTGATGGATTTTGATAACCATTTTTAATCAAAACCATTCTTTGTGTATATCCCATACCTTTATTATTACCAACAAAATCAAGTGTTATTGTTTTTACAAGATAAACACCTTCATATATTTTACTCAATGATTTTGATGTTTTATCTATACTTGGCCAATCTATAATTATTTGGTGACCCGCATATCTCTTTTCATTACCATATACAATAACATTTAAAACTTGTTGGACATTATACCTTTTCGTAAAATCGTTATGAAGTTTGTTATAAACCTCATCTATATTAACTGCATTTACAATATCATATGATGTTGTCAACTTATCTTCCAATCCATAAGTATTATCAAATAAAGTATATTTACCAAGAATTTTATTAAACTTGATAAAATCATCATATTTAATATCTATCTTGGTCATTGATTTTGTTTCTATATCATGTGTTAGATAAATTGACCTTCTATAATTCTTAGTATCTTGATGCTCTATACCTTCAAACCACCAATCAAATATTTTATTATTAATTTGTTCTTTTGTATCATCAAGGTTATAGTGAATTTTATCAACTACATTTGACTCACTCAATAAATATGATAAAGGTAAAACATTTACACTAAAACCATTTTTTGTATTATTATAGCACAAATAACCATAATCATTGGCTGAATATTTTGCCTTATTTAAAATGTATATCATTGTGTCTATTATTGTCCAGTAAGGAATAACGAAGGGTTCTTCAAATTCTGATGATGACTCAAGAATGTTTATTTTATTTACAGACCAACCTACCATATTCATTAAAAGGTGTTTGATAACATCTGTATGTTTTAATTTTGCATCAAACGACCTACTGAATAGGTTCAATGTCATAAATTCATATGATGTGTCTATCAACTCTAAAGATATTATAGGTGTAGCATCTGACCCTGTTGCTTCTGTTGGTGATATAGATATTACACTGGTTATATGAAATATTACTTCCTTCTCACTATATCTACCATATCTTATTGCAATAGTTTCGTTACCTGTAAGGGGTCCATATTCATACAAACCAACATTATCAACAAATGACAATTTACCAACCATACAGTATGAAAATATATCTTCAATAAAAAAGCATTCTTTGATTGATTCTCCAGGAAAAATCAATACCTTTCCATCACCCATTCTTATACTAACTGTTAGAAATCCTGTACCTATATTTTTTCGTTCATTATCAATATTTGATGGCATTTTATAGTTCCGCTATCCTTTCCATATCACTAAATACTGTTTTTATATGTTCACTTTTCAAAACTTTTATATTTGATCCAGGTTCTAATTCTTCAAATGGGTTTGTAAAGTTATTAAATAATGCCACTACCCACCATAACTTAGGTGTTTCATACATTTCATATGATATATTATCTAAAAATTCACCTTCTGATACCTCATAAGTATCATATGCCAGAATATCAGTTTGTGCATTTTCATTGACAATAACAGATTTAAAAACATTCAAAAATTTTGTCTCTCTATCCACATCAAGGAGTAGATTAAATAACCTTAAATATGATGTATTTGCAAGTGTTGACCCAGTCGCTTCATAAAAACTTTCTTCTAATTTTGTTGTGTTCTCAGCCATAGTAACCCTTTATAAAAAAATTGAAAACCCTCATAAACATATTTATATTATTTACATTCATCCTTTAATGTGTTATAATGATTTTATAAAAAATAATAAAATAAGATTATTTTTAGGGATAAAGAAATGAGTGAAAAATTAATGTGTTGTGCAACCTGTAAATATGATGTAGACAAAAATTGTTATTGTAGTGGGAAATTTCATTATAAAGAATGTCTTGTTATTATTGATATAAAAGTAGAATCGTTGGATATAAAATGGAATCATCCTAAATTTCCATTTTATAAAAGGTCTCCTGTGTTTAAATATGTTTATTGGGAGCCAAAAGAAGGAATTGATGATATAACATTTACTGATAAGGATTTTGAGTTATGAGTGATTATGATAAAAAATTGATATGTTGTCATACTTGTAAAATATCTCGTATTTGTAAAAGATCACAAGAAGATGAATGTTTTGTATCATGTTATCTTGGATATAAACATCACAAATATCCAAATTTTAAGAAAAAATATAATTTTAAATATATAAATTGGGTATATGAAGGTGATGATATTGATAGCGCTTTTAATTATGTATTAACAGATAAGGATTTTGAGATATGAGTGAAAATAGAATAAATTGTACTTCTTGTAGATATTCAAATATTTTATGTGATGAAAAAGTATTATTTCCCGAATGTTTACAAGATTGTACAAAGAATTATGTTCATCATAAATACCCACATTATAAAAAATGGCATTATTATAAGTATCTTCATTGGGAACCAAAGGATGATATTAGTAATTATGTATTAACTGATGAGGATTTTGAATTATGAATAAAGATATTATAATAACTTGTAATACTTGTGAAAATGATATAGAGCCCTTTTCTTGTAAATTTAGAACTTATGAAAATGATTGTCTTAAAATCATACCTTATCATGATAGAGATAATTATAAACATTCTAAGTATCCTGATATAAAAAGGAGATTTGATTATTATGAGTATAGATATTGGAAACCTATTAATTATTCAAATGATTATATATTGAGTGATGAGGATTTTGAGTTATGAAAATGAGTTTTATGAGTTGTGGTACTTGTAATAATAATGTTAATAATAATGGTAATACCAATACCAAAAGAATATGTGTTTTTTGTATAGATTGCCTTAAAATACTTAATAATTTAGAAGATATAGAGGACTATATTCACCCTAAATATCCAAATGTACCAAGATTATATAACAAATACAAGTATTTAAAATGGGAACCCAGGAATAATGTAAAAAATTATTTATTAACAGACAAGGATTTTGAGTTATGAGTAATGCAGAATTAAAATTTAATTTTAAAGAATATATGTGCTGTAAAAGTTGTGTTCACCATAAGGATTATGTAAAATGTAAACACTCAGATACTTGTCTTGCTATTCATAATATTGCAAAAATGAGAAGTTTTGTCCACCAAAAATATCCATACATAATAAGACTTTTTGGTTATTATAAGTATCCTAATTGGGAACCTATAAATGATACAAAAGATTATATATTAACCGATGAGGATTTTAGATTATGATTAAAGAAATATGTTGTAAAACCTGTAAAAGATATGATGATGTTTATACATGTGGATACTCTTATGAATGTCTTAAAAGATATGAGAAAATATATTATAAACATCCTGAATATCCTAATTTAGATATTCGTTATCGTTATTATAAGTATCCTCATTGGATACCAAAAGATATGTCAATTAATGATATAACATTTACCGATGAGGATTTTGAGTTATGATTAAAAAGAAATATATAGCATGTAAAACATGTAGGTATGGTAAAGATGATTCTGTATGTTGTCCATTTCGTGATACTAAATTTCAAAACTGCTTAGTTAGAACCAGCAATGATGGAAATTATATTCACCATAAGTATCCAAATCATAAAATAGGTTATTTTAGTTATAAGTACTTATACTGGGAACCAATAGATTCAACGGATGAGTTTATATTAACTGATAAGGATTTTGAGTTATGAACTATGAATATGAAATGTCTTGTAATACATGCAATAGATCAGTAAATGATTGTAAAGAAGAATGTTTAAGAGAAGTAAATGAGTTTTATGTACACCCAGAATATCCACAATATAAAAGAAGATATGGAACTTTTGCTTATGATTATTGGATACCGGATTTAACAAATGAGTTCATATTAACCGATGAGGATTTTGAGTTATGAATAAAGATATTATAATAACTTGTGATACCTGTAGATTCAAAGTAGAAGGTAAATTTGCTTGTAGTATTAATGATGATCCACCTACATTTAAAGTAAAGAGGGATTGTCTACAAATAACTGATAGACACTATGTTCATCCCAAGTACCCATCTTTAAAAAAGAGATATACCACATACAAATATACTAACTGGGAACCAAAAATTGAAAATTTTTTTATATTAACAGATGAGGACTTTCAATTATGAAAAACATGATAATGACTTGTGATACCTGTAATAATAAAACTCCTGACTGCAAAAAAAGATGTTTAACAGGAGCATATTTAGGATATATTCATCCTAAATATCCTGATATAAAAAGAAAACCATATTATTGTGAGTATACATATTGGAATCCAATAGATACCAGAAATCACGAAATTTATATATTTACTGATAAGGATTTTATGATATGAGTGAAGAAATATGCTGTAAAACCTGTAATAATAAACCAACAAAATATTATGAATGTGAGTATAGGTATAGATGTTTAAAACTTGTAAGTGGTCCTAATAGAAATGTACAACATCCTAAATATCCTTATAAAAAGAAACATACTGTATATGAGTATAATTACTGGGAACCAAAAAGAAATATTTATCTATTAAGTGATGAGGATTTTCAGTTATGAATATAGATGATGACGATTATGAAAAACAAATATGTTGCAGCAGTTGTAGATATAAACCAGAGTGTCGTACAAATCAGACACCGTGTAGATTTAGACATACGTGCCTTGAAATTCTACCAGTTGATGATAGAGGTAGAAACAACCATTTTCTATATCCCAATATAGAAAAAAGATTTGATGAATATGTATATCAAAACTGGACACCAAAATATATACCTTTAACAATATTAACGGATGAAGATTTTGAAATATAAGGAGGACATTACTATTTGGTTAGTTTACATCAGGACCAAAATATGATATTATGAATTTATACTCAACAGTAAGAGCATTTATTGATGATGAGTATTTCTATTTTATTGTGAATGTGAAATATTACAAAAGTGAATTGCTAACAAATAATTATGTTTTACCAAAAGAAGCGAGAACCTTTAAATCATTAGAAAAATGTGAATCTTACTCAAAAGATTGTTTTACAGATTGTGATTATTGGGATGTTGTATTTGATATGAATATAGAGAAAGAGGTGTATTAAATGGAAGTAACTGTGATGGGAATTGTTATAATACTTTATTTGCTTGTTTGTTTTTATGTTATGTATTTTGCTAATAGAAAAGGTAAGTCTGGTATTGCTTTTTTTCTGCTGTCATTCTTTTCAAGTCCGATGTTGGGTTTTCTTGTATTACTACTAATATCAACACCAGGTAAATTGAAGAAGTGTGAAAGGTGTGCTGAGTTAGTAAGAGAGGATGCAAAAAGATGTCGTTATTGTGGTAATGAGAATATTTTTTTTGACCGCTAAAAGGAAATAGAATGTTAAAAATATTTACAGGTATATTATTGTGTTTATTTTGCTTAACAGGTATATCAAGTGCCACAACCTGTGATGAAGAAATATCAACTCTATTATCTAATGGTACATTTTTATATTTAGAAAGTGAAAATGGTGTAGGATACGCAAGAATAGAATATGATTTCTGGAAAGATAAAAGTGATGTATATAAAAGAGATTTTATGCGATGTATATATGAAGGTTTTCCAGATAGGTCAATAGATAAAGTGATACTATCCAAAATGCAAGGTCCAAATAGAGAGTTTATTAATAAATTAGGTATTTGTTATTCATCAATTATTGTAAAAATCTATAGATAAAAAGAAAGATGTAATAAAATGAAAAACGCAATCTTAATTATTATAATGGTATTGAATCTTTGTTCTTGTACTGTGTTCAGTTTAATGGAAGGTACAGGTGATGTAATGGAAAATGTATTTGGATATGAAAGAAATTTTCCTCTTGAAACCGTTGATGAGGTTGTTGATGAACCCGAACCAATGGCAACTTTCTTGGAACTCATTACATCCCATACTGATGGTGTAAACCCAAAAATTAAGATTGTAACCTTGGATACAAAACTTGCCAGTGAGGAGACAAGGATAAAATATAACATTCCTGATAATGTTGATTTTTCTCTTGTATCTGATAATACGGATAAAAGGTTTATTACTCTTATATTTAAAAATTCTGTTTTGAAAAATGTATCTGACCCAAGAGTTATTCGTGATATAAATAGGAGAGAACACGATTTTTATTATCTATATGAAAATTTTGAAAATTACTATATTGAAACCTATAATGTTACAATCTCAAGAAACTATTTAACAAATTTCACTGATAGGAATTTTCATTTTTTTATACTTAGACATAATGGTGCAAGAAACGCATTTTTTATACCATTTGAAATTATAAATGCATTTCTAATTTTTACGAAGTAACGGAGAAAGAATGTTTTCAGATATATTAGATGAACAAGAAAAACCTGAGCAGGTACCTTGTGAAGATGAAGAAACCGATGAGGTTGAAGATGTTGATGTAAGGGAATACAATAAAATATTTATTAAAAGAGGTTAATATAAATATTATAAAACTTCACAAGGGAGAGTAATGCAAAAATTGAACACAAAAAAATATTTATTAACCGAGAGTGTTGAAAGTATAATTGACACCTTGATAGAGGACTGTAAACCTTTTCTAAAAGAGACAAAAGGTGATTTTGTCTTATATAGAGGTGCTGAAACTGACAAGAAAATTGATGGTATAGCAAAAAAGGTAGTGAGAACAGATAGAAAACCAAGAAATATGCCACTTACTGTTACAGTATGGTTAAATGAGTTATTCAAAAAAAAGTTTGGACATGATTTAAGAACAACAAGTGTTTTTGTCACACCTGATAAATGGATGACATTAACTTATGGTAAGTCATATAGGTTTTTTCCTATAGGAAAATATTCTTATTATTGGTCACCATCAATAGGTGATTTATATGTATATCTAAGGTCAGAAAAATCACATCCATATTTTGAAGCATTAACAAATAAAATTTTTATACCTAAATATATGAGTACCCTCGGATATTCAAAAATAAAAGACCAAAAAGGATATGAGAAACAACTCACAATAGAAGTAGATAAAATGAGAGAGGGTTTTTTGAAATTCTTAAAAGAAACCATTGACACCTATGTAGATAATAATATATTAAATAACGCAAATAAAGAAATGATGTTTGTATGTAAATCCTATTATTTGGTAAATACAAAGGAATATCCCACATTTGACTTTATCTTAAAGAGAACGGTATCAAGTAAAAAATTATAATTTACAAACTCTCCTGACTATGATATAATGAATTTATAAACAATTAGAAAGGAGAGTTTTAAATGAATAACCTACCAAAAATCACATCCGAAATAACTATCATAGGACCCAAGGAAGATATAGACAGACTTCTTAATCAAATAAAAGTTGATAGACCATTTTTTGATTATACAGACACCAATATACCCTCGTTGACTAAAGAGGTATCAACACATTTGTATTTTATCACAAACGAAGCGGAGATATATGCAGATGTGTCAAGTTTTGGTATGCTGGATAAAGTTTTAGGCGACTTATCCAATTCCATTAAAGAATTAGATATAACACTATTTGCATATAGTGCTGAAGATAACTTTATTGCCGAATATGCTTGGTGTAATGGTGTACAAATTCGTAAAGAGGAGAGGGGTTTTACCAGACTTGATTATATTACAGTATTAAAACTTACTCCTGATGAAGCAGATAAACAATGGGATGAAAAGTTTAATATTGAACCAGTAGGATGTTAATAAAAAGGAATAAAAATGAACACTTTAAAAAACACATTTAAATCAAGAATTTTTTTGTTAATCATGTTATATATAATATCTTTAATTGTTGTATATGCTTTATAAGAGGTATTATGAAGGATAAATTTTACGAAGAATTTGGTACATTGATAATTATTATAGCAGTATTTATGGCAATTGCTGGTATTGTTTTATGTAATGAGTTAGTAAGTGAAAGAGCCATAAACTTAAAGTTATATTCATATATAAATGAGAAAAAATATTCAGATGCACATAGAGTATTGGAAGAGTATAGAGAGGGTAAACAAAAAGCAGTTATATTTAAAAATTCAAATGATACTAAAATAGAGTCCATTGTTGATTTTTATTATTATTCTTCACTTGGTGATATTCTATATAATGAAGAATCTTATGAAGAAGCGAGTGAATATTATAACCTTGCCAATAGTCTATACTTTAGAGGAGATACAAATACCCATAGGGTTATGAAACAAAATATGGAGAGGATTATTAAATGAAAATGAATGTAAGAGAAGCAATTGAATATGTAAGTAGATATTCACCATGTCCACATAACTCTTTAGATATGAACCTTGGTAATGGTAAAATATGGGCAAAATGTGAAGATTGTGGTGAAATAGTAAAACAGGAAAGAATTGATAAATATAGAGAAGAATCTATGAAATTTGAAAAAGCAATAGAAATCATATTAGAAAATATTAAGAAAGGTTAAGATTATGAATAAAATGCAAATCATAGTTTATATTTTTATAGCAATTACAATATCATTATTTGTTTCAGGTATTTATAATTTATATTTAGCAACCGACCCTATAGTAATAATTGCTATATCAGTATCAAAAGTTATACCGAGTTTATTAATGTTTATATTATTTAATACTCTGTCTATGCATGGGTATATGTCTCAACGCTGGATGGAACGAATGAAAGAAAAACAGATGAAGGAAAAAGTAAAAGAAGAATTGAGTAAAATGTGGAATACAAAAGAAAATTAAAGAAAGGAGGGTAAAGAAAAATGAGAAATAGCAGAAAAGTAGCAATGTCAATAATTGCGTGTATAGTATTTATATTATGTATAGTATTACCGATAAAAATGGAAAGGGAAAGAAGATTAGCAAGAATTACGGTTCCGGTAGAAACTACTGCACCTACACCTACACCTATAAAAGAAGCAGTTAATATAAAAGAAATGCTTCAAACAGATTCTTTACCTGACTTCCTTAATAAACCAGAACCTGTAATAGAAGAAGAATATTGTAATCCTACATTATCAGTTACAAATGAATATAGGTTCAAACCATCTATTATAGGTTTTACTGCTATCCTTGCAAATGATTGTAACTATATTTTCCCAGCAGGATATGCAAAAATTCAATTACGAAATTCACAAGGTAGAGTATATAGAGAAAAAGTCATTGAACATATAGAGTTAAAACCATATACATCAACAGTCATTGATTTTATATTTAAAAATGAAAAGTATAACCCATACTCTATTACATATGGATTAAAGAGAAAATAATGAACCCGTTATATATGAATACATTGAAAGAATTACAGTCTGTTATGGAGAACTTTATAACAAGAAAGTTCTCCGTTTGTATTAATTCTTATGATACTCTATTGTTTTTTGGTGTAACCTATTATATAGTGGATGATGAAAAAGTAGTAATGATAACAAAGGGTGAAAATTCCCTTAATAATGTATATGTTGATGGTGCAGAGTTTTGTGAAATAGACAATCAAAAATATTCTATGTATATGTGTTATAATGGTAGAATCTCCTTTGTGAAAAGAATATCAGATGATGGTCTGATTAAAGTTAATAACATATTAACAAAAACTAAGGTATTAAATTTATTTGAAACATTGGAGAGTATATGAAACATATATTAACAGCAATAGCAGTTTTGGTTTTAATTTTTGTATTGAATTACATTTTTATAGTTTTACCGTTAGTGGATGTTGTAGAGAAAAAATATAACATAGTACCTAATAGCAAAATATTAATATGTGAGTTATCTTTAAATGAGTTAGAACCAAGACCACCAACAAATTTAAAATTACCATAAAGGAAGTATAATGTATAAAGTAAGTAAAATATTATCAAATTGTATTATGACAGTGGGTTTTATAGGTATACTAACAACAACATATCCCGTAACAACAACTTATTTTATAATTTTGTGTATAGGTATAATGTTATCAATGGCAATAACCATATCTATAGAAAAACAAAAAAACTCAATCTATGAACTTGAGTTATATAAAATGCATTTTTCAAAAAAGTTAGATAACCTAATAAATGAAATTGAGTCAAATGAAGAACTTTCTAAAAAATTAAATGAGTTAATGGGTGAAGGAGAAGATGATGAAGATACTGATATGTTTGATGTTGAGTCTGATAATAACTCTATCCGCAAATGCAGGTAGAATTGAAGATAGAATTGCAACCGTATGTAATGAACCATTAGCGGCATATGACCCAATAAGAGTAAACAAGTGTATACAGGAACAAAATGCCTCACTTGAGTATATATTAGAATACTATGGTGAGATAATTATGAGTATAAAGGAAAGAGAACCACAACCTGATTATGAAAACTATGTAGAAGAAGTAATCATTAAGTGTTTCAATTTTGACTCAAATACCACTAATGGCTTACCTGACTTTATTAAAATACGAAATTGTATTGATGTCAGTTTAGGAGACCATGCATTAAATGAGTAGGTTGGTTATAGCACTATTTTTAATGTTAATAAATGTAACCGTATTCGCACAAAATCTAAATTTTCCTGAGTCACCTGATGACTATACTCCCACTATATCCGATAATATAAGGATATTATGTGGGAGTGTGTATTTAAGTGATGGTGAAAGGAAACGATGTTTAGAGTCTCAATATAAGTGTTTAGAATATGTAGTGTCCAAGGTAGGTTTATTGGATATTAATAAAACTGAATTAACAGAGTATGAGAAGAAAGTAGACCATTGTATTAATGTGTATTCATTCAATGAGTCCACAGGTATAACGGATTGGGTAAAAGCAAAAGAATGCCTACTAACAATAAAATAATTTAATATTTACAAATTGTTATGTTTAGTGTATAATAAGATAAGGAGAGTGAAAAGAGATATGGGTTATATTTATGGAATAGTAGATAAATCCAAGAATAATTGGATATATGTAGGTGAGTCAGAATATGATGTAGATGACCGTTGGGTAGAACATACTACCTCCAACTCTACACCATTAGATAGGTATATAAAAAAGAAAGGTGCAAAAAATTTTATAGCACCGGTATTAGATGACTCCGACAATGGAAATCCAGAGAAGTTGAAATTTTGGATAGAAAAAATGGGTACCACAGAACCATATGGTTTCAATAAGGATTAAAAAATGTACCTCATTTTTCTGGCAGGAATTATAATAACCTATGTGGTAGTTTTGATACTAATTTTTAAAAAGAGAGGTAAGTGAAAATGTCAACAGCATTAGGTATATTTATAGTATGTGTCTTGTTTGTAGTAATAGTAATAATGTACAATACCGATAGAGTAAGAATCCGTCGCCAGTTGAAAAGATACTATGCAGATAAGTATAGAAATGATATGATAAAATATATGGATAATTATAATAGCCAATATAACGACCAATACACTGGTTACTATGATGACTTAAATAACAATGAAAAGGAAGAAAAAAATTGACTGTAATACTAATTCATATGTTGATTGTATTAGCAATTATTAAGATATATGCCGTATTGAGAAGGTACCTAAGGATGAGAAAATGAAAAAACTAACTCTATACATAATATTCTTACTATTGATATCCTGTACAGAAGTTGGTAACCTTATACTAAACCCAGATAATGATATTTTTGATAAGTGGACAATTACAACCTTTGTAGATGACTCTGGAAACAAAACATCCATAGAATATAACTCATATATTACAACCGGATTTTTTTCCAACGCATCCACTATAAGGTCACCACTCACTGTTGAGTTTATAATTACAGGTGATAAAGCAGGTATTTTTCTAAAAGAGAATAATACTACCACCACCTACCTTAGAGGTGGTGGTATCATAAAATTAAAAAATGAGGACTATGAGGAATTAGAATTAATTATATCATCAACAAAATGGAACCGCTCAGGTGGTAATGTGATATATAATATAACAAACCTAATAAACTTTCTAAGTACAAGCAAAGGAGAGATTGATGTCCGTGTATTCTCCCGACAGACAGCGTTCACCCGACAAACCGCAACCGTTTATTTGTTTACGTTATACTCTTTAGAGTTATGAATAAACTTCTAAACTTATATAATGACTTATCCTTAATAGGGTTTGATGTTATATATTCACCCAACCTTAGCAGTATTAATAGGAGTCTTATGTTAGTAGGTTGTATAACTTGTAAATATTATGACGAGATATGTTTCAAAGATAAAAATAGATATAACTGTTTATCCGAAGAGTCTCCACCACAACTAATGCATTATAAGTATAGACACCTAATGAAAAAACATATTAAGTTTAAATTTTTACATTGGGAACCACAGGAAGAAAAACCAACCCCTTATGGAGGGTTGTTATCGGATGAGGATTTTGAGCTATAATAGAAGTTAATAAAAAGGAGAGAAGCAAGTGAATAAGATAATAATACAATATTTAAATTTAAA
>Ga0105090_10000095_pt1 | contig 35029 bp, 36 predicted proteins | sample PPLLak3March2015_FD_79110 | JGI IMG/M metagenome (GOLD analysis project Ga0105090, IMG submission 79110) | Freshwater sediment microbial communities from Prairie Pothole Lake near Jamestown, North Dakota, USA - PPLs Lake P7 Core (1) Depth... | ecosystem: Environmental > Aquatic > Freshwater >...
CACCGACCTTGATGTGGTCTTCCGGTGTGACACGGTCGCCGATGCCGGCGACCTTGCCGTTGACCGTGATCTCTCCGGCGCGGATGCGTTCCTCCATCGCGCGGCGTGAGCCCAGCCCGGCCTGCGCCAGCATCTTGTGCAGTTTTTCACCGCGGATTTCCGTCGACGGCTGCGTCGAGGCTTTGACCACGGTTTCAGCAGCATGCGAAGGGTTCTCACCTTGCGCTTCGCCGCGCGGTGCTTGTTGCGGCTTCGGTGCCGCCTTTGGCTGCGGATTACGAAACGGACTGCGTTTTTTCCGGGCTCCGGTTTTCATACCGCCCGCCTTTCCTGCACCGCCTGCGCCAGCGTGCCACTGTCGACATGTTCGAGTTCACCACCCACCGGCAGGCCGCGTGCGATGCGCGTGACCTTGACGCCCTTGGCGCGCAGCAGTTCGCCGGCATAATGCGCAGTGGCTTCGCCCTCCACCGTGAAATTGGTGGCCAGCACTACTTCCTGTACCACGCCATCGGCGGCGCGTTGCAAAAGACGCTCTAGGTGGATGTCTTTAGGCCCGATGCCGTCGAGCGGGGACAAGGCGCCCATCAGCACAAAATACAAGCCGTCATGACATTGCGCCTGCTCCATCATCAGCAGGTCGCCCGGTGTTTCAACCACACACAGCAAGCGTCCATTGCGCCGGGGCGACAGACACAACTGACACACCGGTTCCTCGGAAAAATTGTTGCAGCGTTCGCAATGGCGCACCCGTTGCAGCGCTGCGCCCATGGTTACAGCCAGACGCTCGGCACCCTGCCGGTCACGCTGCATCAGGTGGAAAGCCATGCGTTGTGCCGAACGCGGCCCGACACCTGGGAGACAGCGCAGCGCCTCGATCAAGGCTTGCAGCGAGGGGGGTGAATTCACCATAGGAAATTTCTATAAGTTATTGTTTTTATTTAATATTTAAACAAATCAAAAAGGCAGCTTCATGCCTGGCGGCAAGGGCAGCCCGGCGGTCACGCCGGCCATTTTTTCCTGGCTGGTGGCTTCGACCTTGCGTACCGCGTCATTCATGGCGGCAGCGATCAGGTCTTCGAGCATGTCTTTGTCATCCCCCATTACGGAGGGATCGATGGTGACGCGTTTGACCTCGTGTTTGCAGGTCATCACGACCTTGACCGCACCCGACCCCGCCTGCCCCTCAACCTCGATCAGCGCGAGCTGTTCCTGCATCTTGCGCATGTTGTCCTGCATCTGCTGCGCCTGTTTCATCAGTCCTGCAAGCTGGCCTTTCATCATAATGGCGACCTCTTCTGTTTACTTTGGTTTGATGGAAGCATCCTCGACCGAGCCGCCGAAATCCTCAAGCAGTTCACGGACAAAAGGATCCTCGCGGATTTCGGCGACGGCCGCCGCCTGCCGCTGTTCGGTTTTACGGTCGGTCATTGCCTTGGGCGACACCCCTGCCACCTCCCCAGCAAGGAAGGTCACCCGCAGCTGTGCACCCAGCAACTGGCGCAAGGCTGCAGTCAGCCTGTCGCGATAGGTTTTGTCGAACATGCGCTCGTCCGCCGGTGAAATCCGCAGCTCGATCATCTCGGCCGTGCGCCGGGTCATCTCACAGCGCAGCGCCAACTGGTTGGCCATCGCGCTCAGTCCGAGTTGCCCGACCAATTCCACCCAGGACGAGGGGTCGGCCTTGACCACGGGTGACGCCGGCCTTGCGGCAGGCGCGGCGGCAGCAACTGCCGGTGTCTTCGCCGGCGCCATGGCCACACCCGCACTGCCTGCTGCGACAGCGCCCGGCGCAAAAGCCAGCATGCGCAACAAAGTCATCATGAAACCGGCATGTTCATCCGGCGCCAGGCCGATCTCGGCCCGTCCCTGCGCGGCAATCTGGTAATACAGCTGCAGATCTTCCGCGGCCAGGGTTTTGGTCAGCTCGTGTATGGCCGCCGCATCCGGATCATCCGCGGCAATGCTCTGCGGCACCACCTGCGCCAGCGCCACCCGGTGCAGCAGCGAAGCCAGATCCTGCAGCGCAGATTCAAACGACAAGCTGCGTTCGGCCATGCGTTCGGCTCCGGCCACCAGTTCAGCGCCGTCCCGTGCCGCAAGCGCCTTGAGTATCGCGTAAAGATAGGTCTGGTCCACGGCGCCCAGCATCGCGCGTGTCGAAGCCTCTTCCAGTTTGCCACCGCCATGGGCAATCGCCTGGTCGAGCAGGCTCAGTGCGTCGCGCAGGCTGCCCTCGGCGGCGCGTGCCACCAGCGCAATCGATTGCGCGTCGGCCGGCACGTTTTCCGCGGCAAGGATTTCCGTCAGGCGCTCGCGGATCTGCGGCTGCGGGATCTGTTTCAGGCCGAACTGCAGGCAGCGTGACAACACCGTCACCGGGATTTTCTGCGGATCTGTCGTGGCGAGGATGAATTTCACATGCCCCGGCGGCTCTTCCAGCGTTTTGAGCATGGCGTTGAACGCCGAACGCGACAGCATGTGCACTTCGTCGATGATGTAGACCTTGTAACGCCCGCTGGTCGGCGCATACAGCGCGTTCTCCAGCAATTCGCGCATGTTGTCGACCTGGGTGTTGGACGCTGCGTCGAGTTCGATCAGGTCGACGAAGCGGCCAGCGTCGATATCGGCGCAGGCCGAACATTTGCCGCAGGGTGCGTCGGTGACGCCGGTTTCACAATTCAGCGACTTCGCGAGAATGCGCGCCAGTGTGGTTTTACCGACACCGCGCGTGCCGGTGAACAGGTAGGCATGGTGCAAGCGTTGCTGGCGCAGCGCATTGGTCAGCGCGCGCACCACATGCTCCTGGCCAACCAGTTCGGTAAAACTGCGGGGGCGCCACTTGCGGGCAAGAACCTGGGTCACGGCGGCTCGCGAAAATTAGGACAATGTGAAGAACATCAAGTGAAGCAATAATTTCTAATCTGGACAAGCAATGGCTGACCAGTCATCCACTGCACTATTTTACCGGCAAAGCCGCCTGCCAGAACGGCAAACGCAAGGGGTCAGGGGAACCAGTATTGCAGGCGCAGCTGGTGAAAATCAGCTCCACTGTTCGGGGTTTTAATGTCGGCATTCGAAATATGCTGGTAACGATAGCCGAGATCGAAGGCTCCGCGCGTGCCAAAACGGTAACCGAAACCCAGATGCTCTCCGAACTGGAAAGCCGTACTGTAGCGTTTATTGCCCAGGCTGGTTGCCGACAACAGGTGTACACCGATGCCACCTTCCAGATAGGCCCCACGCTGGTCGTTGGCCTGCCAGCGGAAAACCGGGGTAAGGCTGATTTCGCCGATCCGGTCACGCTGGTCGGCTGCTGCCTCCCGCCGCCACTGCCCTGCACCAAGATCCCATAAACCGCCCAGGTGAGAGTGTTCGCCCTGGAACCAGCGCTGCGGCCATACCCATTGGGCGCCAATGCGCCACATCTCACCGGGGCTGTATTCGCCGAGGGTGACTGCGAAACCGTCTACGGCACGGGAGGGCTGAATACCACAGCACAGCAGTGCAACAGCGAAACAGGCACTGCGCACGGTTTTTCTTGTTATGCGCACAAACTACACATTGGACGGTCTGCGCCGTCCGCCCTGTCAGAATTGGGGTGGCGAGCCTAACCCCCGGCACTCGCATTAAATAGCTGTGGCTGCTTCCTTCCGGACCTGACCAAGTTTACTACCATGCGATGCGGGGAGGCCCGCCGTAAGAAAGTCGTAAGTATGCCCGCGAATCCCGAGAAACACCACGGCCTCAAGGCCGCAGCAGCTTTACAAGACTGTAGGTTAATGATTTTATAGCGCATAAACGGTGCGTCGGGACGTTGTGTCGGAAATTTGCGCCAGCAGGCGGCAGCGCCGTCGATGACACGGCGATGAGACTGAAAAAGACACTGATTACCATCGGAATAACAGCTATCGGAGGAGCATCATGTCAACCCCAACATCCGGCACCATTGAATCGATCCTGCAGGAAACCCGCGTGTTTCCGCCAGATGCAAAAATGGTCGCACAGGCCAATATTTCCGGCATGGACGCCTATCGCGCGCTTTGCGCCGCCGCCGAAAAAGACTACACGGGCTTCTGGGCCGATCTCGCGCGTAAACACCTGCTGTGGAAAAAACCGTTCACGCAAGTACTGGATGACTCAAAACCGCCGTTTTTCCGTTGGTTCACCGACGGCACGCTGAACGCTTCGTATAACTGCCTCGACCGCCACCTGCAGTCACAACCCGACAAAACCGCGGTCATTTTCGAGGCCGACGACGGCAAAATCACCCGCGCCAGCTACAAGGACCTGCATCGCCAGACCTGCATGATGGCCAACGGCCTGAAATCCAGAGGCATCAAAAAGGGCGACCGCGTCATCATCTACATGCCGATGTCGATCGAAGCCATCGTCGCCATGCAGGCCTGCGCGCGCATCGGCGCCATACATTCGGTGGTGTTCGGTGGCTTTTCGGCAAAAAGCCTGCAGGAACGCATTATCGACGCCGGTGCCGTTGCGGTGCTGACCGCCGACGAGCAGATGCGCGGCGGCAAGGCGATCGCATTAAAAACCGCAGTAGATGACGGCATCGCTCTCGGCGGTTGCGAATCAATCAAGACAGTAGTGGTTTACAAACGTACCGGCGGCAAGGTCAACTGGAATACAAAAATCGATGTCTGGCTGCACGACTTGATCAAAGATCAGCCGGAAACCTGTGCACCGGAATGGGTCGACGCCGAACACCCGCTGTTCATCCTCTACACCTCCGGCTCCACCGGCAAACCCAAGGGCATCCAGCATTCCACCGGCGGATACCTGCTATGGACCATCCTGACGATGCAGTGGACCTTTGACCACAAACCAACGGACGTATTCTGGTGCACGGCCGACGTCGGCTGGGTCACCGGCCACTCCTATGTCTGTTATGGCCCGCTGGCCTGCGGCGGCACCGAAGTCGTGTTCGAAGGGGTACCGACCTACCCGGACGCCGGCCGCTTCTGGAAAATGATCCAGGACCACAAGGTCACGGTGTTCTACACCGCACCAACCGCCATCCGTTCGCTGATCAAGGCCGGCGGCGATCTGCCGAAAAAATACGACCTGAAAAGCCTGCGCATCCTCGGCACCGTCGGGGAGCCGATCAATCCCGAGGCCTGGATGTGGTACCACGAAACCGTTGGCGGCGCCCGCTGCCCGATCGTCGATACCTGGTGGCAAACGGAGACCGGCGGCCACATGATTACCCCGCTGCCCGGCGCAACACCGACCAAGCCGGGCTCGGCCACGCTGCCCCTGCCCGGCATCATCGCAGACATCGTCGATGAAACCGGACATTCCGTAGGCAAGGGCAAAGGCGGCATTTTGGTCATCAAAAAACCATGGCCGTCGATGCTACGCACGATCTGGGGCGACCCGGAGCGTTTCAAGACAACCTATTTCCCGGAAGATTTCCAGGGCAGGTATTACCTCGCTGGCGACGGCGCAACCTACGACGAGGACGGTTACATCCGCATCATGGGCCGCATTGATGACGTGCTGAACGTCTCCGGCCACCGCCTCGGCACCATGGAGATCGAATCAGCGCTGGTCGCCAACAGCGCTCTGGTCGCGGAAGCGGCAGTGGTCGGCCGCCCCGATGACCTGACCGGCGAGGCCGTAGTCGCCTTCGTGGTGCTGAAACAGGCGCGTCCAGAGGGTGATGCCGCAAAAAAAATCATCAAGGAACTCCAGGACTGGGTGGGCAAGGAGATCGGCCCCATCGCCAAACCCAGGGATATCCGTTTCGGTGACAACTTGCCCAAAACCCGCTCCGGAAAAATCATGCGCCGGCTGCTGCGCTCGATTGCCAAGGGCGAGGACATCGTGCAAGACGTTTCCACGCTGGAAAATCCGGCGATCCTCGACCAGTTGAAACAATCGCCGAAATAAGCGGGCCCGGCCGGAGCGGACGAACAGCGCCCGCCCCATCACCTTTTCAAAAGACTGCTGGCCCGCCATGATCGGACCCAATCTCAAAGGACAACGCCTGGTGGCGCTGTTCCTGCTCGGCTGCCTGCTGTTCAATTTCCCGCTGCTGTCACTGTTCGCCGGAACCGGGCGCATCTGGGGCATACCATTGATTTATTTTTACGTGTTCGCCGCATGGATCTCCATCATCGCGCTGATGGCGCTGATCATTGAACGCAAGGATCCTTAGCCGCAATGCTTTCCGGCGCGCTGATCGTTGCCCTGTCTTTCGCCTATGTCGGCCTGCTGTTCGCCATCGCCTATTACGGCGACAAACGCGCCGACGCCGGGCGCAGCATCATCGCCAACCCTTACATCTACACACTGTCCCTGGCCGTCTACTGCACATCATGGACCTTCTACGGCAGTGTCGGACGAGCGGCGACCAGCGGCATCGGTTTTCTGCCGATCTACCTTGGCCCGACGCTGATGGCTGCGTTATGGTGGTACGTGCTGCTGAAAATGATCCGCATCAGCAAGGCGCACCGCATCACCTCGATCGCCGACTTCATCGGCTCGCGTTACGGCAAAAGCCACCTGCTCGGCGGTCTGGTTACCATCATTGCCGTGCTCGGCATCGTGCCGTACATCGCCCTGCAGCTGAAAGCGATTTCGGCCAGTTTTTCGACCATGCTGCAGTACCCCGGCGTCGTCGCCTCAGGCTCCACGGCATCGCTGCCGTTCCTGCAGGACAACACGTTTTACATCGCGATGCTGCTGGCCGCATTTACGATCCTGTTCGGCACCCGGCACCTCGATGCCACAGAACGCCATGAGGGTCTGGTCGCAGCCATTGCCTTTGAATCGGTGGTCAAACTCGTGGCATTTATTGCCGTGGGCATATTCGTGACCTATGGCATGTTCGACGGTTTCGGTGACGTATTTGCCAAAGCCGCCGCAGTGCCGGAACTCAACGCATTGCTGGTCCAGGGCGGCGCCGCCGGCAACTACACCACATGGGCTTCGCTGACGGTACTGTCGATGCTGGCGATCATCCTGCTGCCGCGGCAGTTCCAGGTTGCAGTCGTTGAAAACGTCAACGAGAGGCATCTCAACAAGGCGATCTGGCTTTTTCCGTTATACCTGTTCGCGATCAATATCTTTGTCCTCCCGATCGCGCTTGGCGGGCTGATGCATTTTCCGGTCGGCACGGTCGACGCCGACACCTTTGTGCTGACACTGCCCATGTCGGAGCAAAAAACCTGGCTGGCCCTGCTTGCCTTCGTCGGCGGGCTGTCGGCGGCGACCGGCATGGTCATCGTCGAAACCATCGCCCTGTCGACCATGGTCTGTAACGACCTGGTGATGCCGATCCTCCTCCGATGGAAATTCCTGCGCCTGACCGAAAGCCCCGATCTTTCCGGCCTGCTGCTGGGCATCCGCCGCAGCGCGATCGTCGTGGTACTGGTGCTGGGTTATGGTTATTTTTACCTCGCTGGTGAAGCATACGCGCTGGTGTCGATCGGCCTGATTTCATTCACTGCCGTCGCACAGTTCGCGCCGGCGATGATTGGCGGACTGTTCTGGAAAGGCGGCACGCGTCTGGGGGCCCTGTGCGGCCTCAGTGCAGGTTTCATGGTCTGGCTCTATTCTCTGTTACTGCCCTCTTTCGCCAAATCGGGCTGGCTGCCGATCACCTTCTTGACCGATGGCATCATGGGTTTTGATCTGCTCAAACCGCAGCAGCTGTTCGGGCTAGATGGCCTTGATGAGATCAGCCACTGCCTGTTCTGGAGCATGATCGTCAACGTCGGAAGTTATGTCGGAGTATCCTTGTGGCGCCGGCCTACTGCTGCCGAGCACAGTCAGGCCAATCTTTTCGTTGACGTGTTCCGCCACGTCTCCCCTGGAAGCGGCTCGCGATTCTGGCGTGGCAGTGCCACCGTCGCCGACCTGCAGACCCTTCTCGGCCGCTTCATCGGTCCGGAACGCGCCAACGAATCCTTCTCCGCTTACGCACGCAGCCAAGGCATCGCCGGTATCGAGCAGGTCTCAGCCAATGCCGTTCTGGTTCACTATGTCGAATCGCAGATCGCCGGCGCCATCGGCAGCGCTTCCGCCCGCGACATGGTGGCCTCCGTTGTAGTCGAGGAACCGCTGGCACTCGATGAGGTGATGGCCATCATCGACGAGGCCTCACAGGCACTTGCCTACAGCCGGCAGCTGGAAGAGAAATCACGCGAGCTCGAAGCCGCCACCAATGAACTGCGCGGCGCCAACCAGCGGCTGCAGGAACTCGACCGGCTGAAGGATGATTTCATCTCGACGGTAACTCACGAGTTACGCACACCGCTGACTTCGATCCGCGCATTTTCTGAAATCCTCAGCGACAACCCCCAGCTTGATCCGCAACAACGCAGCAAGTTCCTCGGCATCATCACCCGTGAATCCGAACGCCTGACAAGACTGATCAACCAGGTGCTGGATCTCTCCAAGATAGAGTCCGGCGCCGCCGACTGGCATCCCAGCGAAGTTGACATGCGTGAAGTACTGGAAGACGCTGTCGCTGCGGTTAGCCAGATTTACAAGGATCGGAATATTGCACTTGAACTGGGGATTCCGCAGCACCCGCCTCTGGTCATGGCAGACCGCGACCGCATCACCCAGGTCGCGCTGAACCTGCTGTCCAACGCGGCAAACTTCTGCGACAAACCCGATAGCCGTGTCAGCATCACGCTGATGGCCGAGACAACAGCATTGCGGGTTGAAGTTGAAGACAACGGCATCGGCATCAGCCCTGCCGATCAGGCGGTAATTTTCGAAAAATTCCGCCAGGTCAGTGACACTGCAGCCGGAAAACCCCGCGGCAGCGGTCTCGGCCTCGCCATTTCGCGCGAAATCATTCACCACTTCGGTGGCAGGTTGTGGGTGGAAAGCGTTCCCGGCCACGGTGCTAAGTTCTCGTTCACTCTGCCGCTGCCCCGCGGCGGCACCTCCTTCCTCGCAGCTTGAGAACGATGCCCGCCCATGTATTAATCGTCGAGGATGAGGAAAGCATTCTGCTTTCGCTGGAATTCCTGCTCTCCAAGGAAGGGTACGCTGTGACCACTGCGCGCGATGGGGCAGCCGCCATGCGCGCATTGCAGGACAGGTCGCCCGACCTGGTATTGCTGGACGTGATGCTTCCGCTGATCGATGGTTTCGAATTATGCCGTCTGATCCGTGAAAACCCCGCACTGCGCGGCACCCGCGTTATGCTGATCACAGCCCGCGGCCGCGAAGCCGAGATCGCCCGCGGCATGGCACTGGGCGCCGACGCCTACCTGACCAAGCCTTTTTCCACCCGTGAATTGATGGAGAAAGTACGCGCGCTGCTTGGTGCGCTACCGCCGGCATAGTTATTAAAAGTTCCATAAATGATGACAAAACATGCCTCTGGCGAGGCAGTCATGTTTTTGGGAAAAGTAGTTAACTATGGATCAGACTGCCACGGGCTGGCATCATGAAACCACTCCATCCCCGTCATCACCATCGCCACCAATGAGATTCGATCTGTTTTATGAAGCAGCAATGCCGCCGTCGATTGGACTTTCCGAAACGGGGCTATACGCCGAGTTGCTGACGCAGATCGAACTCGCTGACCGTCTGGGTTATGGCTGCGTCTGGCTCACCGAGCATCACTTTCTGCGAGGGTATTCGCACGCCTCAAAGCCTGAATTGTTGCTGGCAGCGGCGGCAGCGCGCACCAGCAAAATCCGGCTGGGACATGCGATCATTCCACTGCCTCTGCATCACCCCGTGCATGTCGCCGAGCGCGTCGCCACCCTGGACGCACTTTGCGGCGGGCGGCTGGAAATCGGTATTGGCCGCGGATTCTCTCCGCGCGAGTGCGCAGTGTTTGGCGTTGATATGGCAGCAAGCCGCGAGATTACCGGCGAGAGCCTGGATATCCTGATGCAAAGCTTCACACACAACCCGGTCAACCATAGCGGGCTTCATTATCACATTGAGGCACTCGACATCGTGCCGCATGTGGTGCAGCGCCCGCATCCGCCGCTGTGGACGGCGGCTGTCAGCCCTCAAACTTTTGAGTGGGCCGCCGCACGCGGACTGGGTGTGCTGGCCGGTCCGTTTAAACCCTGGTTCATGGTCAAGCACGATATTGAACGCTACCACGCGGCGTGGCGCAGCACTGATGCGCCGCGCGCCGGCATGACCATCGGCGTCCTGTGTCTGGCCGACAGCCGGCGCGCGCATCGCATCGCCAGGGAAGCATTTACCTGGTTTTACCGGGAACTCTACAAGGTGGTGCTGCCCGTACTCGAAAAGCTATATCCCGGTTACGAACAACTGCACGAGATCGGACGCTTTCGCGCGCTGATGAAACTTGGCGCGGATTTCAATCTCGCTGATACTTTTGGCATGACCGTGGTGGGAAATCCCGAAGAAGTACGCGCCAAGCTCGGCAAATACGCCGATGCCGGCGTCACTCATCTGCTGTGCGCGTTTGGCGCCGGTGCCGTCGAGCCTGCAGTCACGCGCGAATCGCAGGCCTTGTTCGCGCACGAGGTGATGCCGGCATTTGCGAAGCACGGTTGAAGCCGTGAACGTTCTTGTCACCGGTTCCAGTTCACGGCTGGCGCGGGTATTGCTGCCGGTGTTATGTGCTGAAGACTCCATCAGCCGTGTCACCGGCGTGGACATTGCGCCGCCGCACTTTGCACATGAAAAATTTCAGGCAACAATCTGCGACATCCGCGCGCCGCACCTGACGGAAATTCTACCCGGACAAGATGCACTCGTACACCTCGCTTACGTGGTGCTGCGCGGGAGCATGAGTAAAGCGGAGATGGCGGATATCAACGTCCGCGGCAGTTACCGATTGTTGCAGGCTGCACGCGATGCAGGCATAAACCGGCTTGTGCATTTATCCAGCGCTGCCGTGTATGGCAAAGGAGAAAACGTATCCGAAGATGCGCCATATGCACCGTTGGACGGATTTCTGTACGGCACCCACAAGGCACAGCTCGAACGCCTGCTGGAAGCGGACATTCCAGAATGTGTCCGGCTGCGCCCGCATGTGATTCTCGGCAAGAATGCACAACCACTGTTGCTGCAATTGCTCAATCTTCCTCTGTACCCGTCATTGCCTAGGCCATATGCGAGATTGCAATGTGTGCATGAGGATGACGTGGTGCGCGCGGTGCTGTTGGCCATCAGGCAAAACGTGAGCGGGCCGTTCAATCTCGCCGCCGATGGCAGTTTCAGTTATTGCGAATTCATCCAGCGTCGCCACCGCTACGCGCTGCCGCTGCCGCCGGGGCTGGCACGCGCGGGACTTCACGCCTTGTGGCGGGTTACGGGCTGGGGCGGCGAGCCGGCATGGCTGGAGGGGCTGGACAATACACTTACCCTGGATTGCCGGCGCACGAACAACACGTTGGGCTGGCATAGTCACTACGAAACTTCTGCGACTATCACTGATGCATTGGGATAAATTCTATAACTATTTGTTTTTATTGAACTATTTTTGCTCGCTGACATTCAGTCCAAATGACTGCAGTAATTGCACCGTCAGCGCCAGTTGTTGCGCAACAAATTGCCGGCGCACCGGATTGCGTAGCGCCAATGCCCGCCAACAGGTGTCGCGGGGAAGTCCGGCCAGCGTATAGAAACCCGCCGGCATATAGTAGAACACGGATATCATCTGCTGCAGCAGCACGCGCGCAGCAGCCGACAGGAAAGTTCGCCGTGCTGCGCCGCTGGCAGACAGCGCAGCGGCAAGCATGCCGTGTGCGTGATTGATATGTCTCGCTTCATCTGCAACATGCAGCATGCAGATTTGCCTGACTGCGGGATTCACATCAATAGCCGCCTCGCAGACGTGGCGGTTCAAACTGTCTGAAACATGTTCGCCAATCAGCATCGCCAGCCAGAACACCGCACTACCCGCCGGAGCATAACGCCCGAGCATCGCAGCGGCGCTCGGCGCACGCCAACTGCCCTGCGGTAACTCGACCCCGGCTGCATCAATAGCACGCAGAAACATCAGGCTGTGTCCGGTTTCCTCGCGCAACTCCTGCAGCAGATGCGCGTTCTCCGTGCGTGGCATGTCCGGTTGCAGCAACCGCGATACCCGCTGCAGAAAAATGCTCTCCAGCCAGATTCCACAATACATTACATTGATGAACTCGTAGCGCGAAAGCCTGCGTTTCACCTCTTCTCCGGCAGCCGCGAATTCAGGCAAACCATGCAGCGACAATGCCGATTGCGGCAGCCACGCACCGGGCGCGCCCAGTTGCGGCCAGTCGATCAGCGTCAGCGGATCGAGGTAGTTGCAGCGGATCGGAGAAAAGGAACGATGCTCACTGGTATCAGGCATACGATCACTGCAGTATCAGGCTCATGGGAGCAAAGGTAAAATCGGACTAAGCCACAGCGGAGCATCATCATGCACCTGATCCGGGAACTTGAGCGAAAACTGGAAACGGAACAAAGCTATTTCCAGTCCCATCTCCTGCGCGAGGATATTGCCAGACTCGCTAAAATGCGCGACCTCGCCCGGGACGCAGCGGACGCCATTGCGTTCAGGAAAGCGGTGTTCAGGCTTGGCTGGACGGCGGGTGATCTGCGCACGCATGAAATTCGCGAACCCCTTGAAATGCTGGCCGATGCAATGTTCAGCTACGTATCCGATGCGGGCAAAGGTACGAGTGACAGGGAACAGGAAGCGCGCATTGAGCAGGCATGGATTATTCTGCATCGTGCGCGCATGGAACGTCTGATGGGCTGCCTGTCCACGCCTGTACCCAAGCCCGAAAGCTGATGTGCACAGGTTTTTGTGATTGCAAAGCGTATCAGGCAGCCTGTTTGTTGGTCTTGCGACGCCGCGACGCGACAGCAGCGGACGGCTTGGCGCAGAACAAATCATAAAGAGTTTTCAGTATCGCCGAAGCTTCGACGCCGGCGAGGGAATAATAGATCGATTGCCCTGCGCGCCTGGTCTTGACCAGCTTGCGCATACGCAGCAGCGCCAAATGCTGGGACAGTGCGGACTGACTCATGGGCACGGCACGCTCCAGGTCACCCACCGATTTTTCTCCAGCAGTCAGCTGACACAAAACCATCAGCCGCGATGGATTCCCCATGGATTTGAGCAAATTGGCGGCACGAAGCGCATTGGCACGGATTTCGGACAAGTCCATATCCGGGGAGGGCATTTTTTCTGCTGCAGCTGATTTCATGTTCACGACATTTTCATGCATTTTCTGTTCAGGGTGCACATCCCGCGAATCCATCTGCAGTCATTTTCGCCTCGTATTTCGGCCCCACTTCCGCGCCTGGTGTCAGCGTCGGTTTCACCGCCGCCCAATCCTTGGGTTTGAGTATCACCATCCAGCCGGCTTCGTAAGGATCCGAGTTGGCCATGGAAGGCTTTTCAACCAATTCCGTGTTGACAGCCGCCACCTCCCCGCCTACCGCTGATTTCGCCGGACCGACCCACTTGCCGGACTCCACCGTGGCGCAGGTCTTGCCAGGTTCAACCGATCGACCGGCTTTTTTCGGTGTAAACGCAACCAGTTGTCCGGCCATGGCGGTGGCTACAGTCGTCATGCCGATTTTGATGTTGCCGTCATCCATCTCTTTGAGCCAGATATGATTTTCAACGTCATACAAACGGTCTTCAGGAAGGTGGCATCCGCGTACGGCTGGCATGGCTTATGTCCTTTTATTTTTACTTTTACAGTGTAATTTCGTCTTGACGCAAGGGGCGTGAAGCGCAACAAAACTCCCCCAGTTTTTCCGACTGCATCTTGCCGCTGACGAACAGCAGCAAATGCCTGGCGACCAACGCCATCATGCTTGCATTGCGCACATTGAGCGCTGCGTCGCCTGAATTCTCAATCAAATTATAATGGCACGCGATCTCCCGACAAGTCTCGCGGCAGGCGTTAAAGCTGGGCAGATCCTGGGCGCCTTGCCGGTGCAGGGCCAGCAGCCGGAATCCTTCACGGGTTTCATGAGTAGGCGTATCGCCGCGGGCGATGATCCACTGTTCAAGCACCTGTTCCGAAAGCACCAGCAGGCGCGCCGCATCAACCGCGTCACCCCTGCAGGCGTCTATATCCGCTTCGATCCCGGCAAAAGTCATCACGCAAATCCCCGGCTCTTGAGCAGGGCCAGCGGGTCAGAGGCATTCTCATGCACGCTTAGTTTGCGCGACGACACACCGAGCGCGACACCCAGCAGTTGTGTGAAATACATCATCTTGACTTTGGTTTTTTTGCCCAGCACTTTCTCAGCCCGCACCTGGTGCATTTCCAGCCCCGAATGACAGGTCGGGCATTCGGTTGCAATCACATCGGCGCCGGCCAGTTCCGCAGCCTGCAGGATATTCAATACCAGCTTGGTGGAAGTATCACTGTCGGACAACACATGCGCCCCGCCGCAACATGCGGTCTTCAGCGGAAAATCAACATTTTCCGCACCGGCAGCCGCCAGCAAATCGTCCATGAAATGCGGCTTGGAGGTGGATTCACTGGTGCCGCCCTGATCTTTTTCCGGGAAAATATGCCGCGGTCGCGTGTACATGCAGCCATAGTAGTTCGCAATTTTCAATCCCTGCAGCGAATTTTTCACACGACGTTTCAACTCATCCTCGCCGACACCCTGCTTGATCCAGTCCAGCGCATGGATGGTTTCGACCTGCCCGGCATGATACGTCTCATGTCCTGCCTGTTGCGAAATGCGATCCACCACCTGCCGCGAAGCTTCATCGTGCGACAGATCGTATTCCGCTTTTTTCAGATTGTGATAACAGCCGTTGCATGGCGCCATCACCACTTTTGCGCCCATTTCGTTGGCGGCAATCGACATCACCCGTGAAGACAAATAGGTCTGAACCTTGGGATCGACATTTTTTACTTCCATCGCACCGCAGCAGTTCCAGTTCTTTACCTCATCCAGTTCCAGCCCCAGCGCCTTGCCGACTTCCCTGGTGGACTGGTTGTAGGCGTGTCCGGTACCCTCCAGCGCGCAACCGGGATAGTAGGCGACCTTTTTATATTCAGTTTTCATGTTGCTTTCCTGTTTTTCCCTCATTTTCCCTCAGGCCCAGTGCCCTGCGCTGCTTCGCTTCCTGTTCATTAACGTACCCGGTGATAGCGTCGCGCGCCTTGCTCCATCCGCGCGTTCTAGGGCGAAACAATGCGGAAAGACCCATCAGGAATCCCAGCCTGACCGGCATGCGGCGCGCAATACGCATCGCCAGTTCAACCAGCCACTCCTGGAGCAAGGGCTGTTTTGTCTTGATGAAAAAATTGCGGATGACGCGCCCCTCCTCGATCTTGCCGGTAGCAAGGACCTGCCCCGTAAACTCTTCGTCAAAGATCGTGGATTTGGATTTTGGCGTGTGGCCCTGCAGCTCCAGCCAGTGCGCAGTGGCCTTCATTACGCCCTCCGGAAACACGTCGCGCGGACAGGCGTAGGTGCATTTGTTGCACGACACGCACTGCCAGATGATGTCCTTGTCACGCAGCAGTTCCGATTCCATCCCCATCCGGATGAGGTAAATCCAATAACGCGGATTGAAATCAGGATTAATCGCGTTGACGGTACAAGAATTGGTGCAGGATCCGCATTGCCAGCAACGGCTGATATGCTCGCCCCCGGGCAGCGCTGAAATTTCTACTTCAATTTTCTCGTTGTAATCGGTGATGACGCGCGGCGCGATGAATGTGCTCCAGTGGCCGGAGACGTTCACGCCATCAATCGTCAGATTCTCATGCGTCTTGAGATTCTCGGGTCGTATCAGGTTTTTTTCATGTATGGGCATGGTGATGTTCTTGTGGCCGCAAACGCGCGCGGGTCAGCCCCGTCGCTCAATCCGCACCGTCGCTTCTCCCTCAACGACAAACGCATCGCCGTCGGCGGATTTGAGGCGGGTTTGTCCATTCGCGCCGATGCCATCCAGTCCGAGCAACCGTCGCAGGTGCATCAAAGGATCTTCGGGCCGGGAAAAATCCGCCCGCAGATAAACACCGCCTTGTTCGCCCACATAGTCGGCATAAATTTGCGCGGTCAGCAAGTCCACGTACCAGATCACGTCACGGAACACTCCGTTATCGGCCAGAAACTGTGACAACTCTTCACGCAGCATCAGGAAAGTGGCGTAACTGGACGGTACGCTGATTTCGATCTGATCGACGTCAGCACCATTTTCGGCATGCCAGATTTCACGGATCACACCGGTGTTGGTCTGGGCATCCCACACCCAGCGCTGCATCATCGGATAACGCTCGGGGTCGATGTTGTGCAGAATTTCCGCTGCAAGATCGTGTACCCATCGGTGGTCCCGATCCTCGGGAAAAGCGCCGCGGAATTCCGCCATGCGGATGTCAGTGGTGGTGGTGTCGCCGCGGCGATCAAGGAGGCCCGCAATCGCGCTGCGCAGCACAGCGAAGCGTTGCGTCTCCACATACGGCGTCACGCGCCGGCGTACCGTGGAAATCAGCGCACAAAGCGCCTTGAACGACTGGAGATCCAGCTCACGCATCTCGGCATCCAGAAGTGTGCGGCTGAACAGCAATGATTTTGCTTTCAGCGCTTCGACATGCCGCTCGATACCGCCGCACTCCTCAAGACCGTTCGCCAGACGCTCGAATGCCATGGCGAGTTTGGGGCCGCTCAACTCGAGTTGCGGAAGCACCCCGTCACGCCGTGTCGCCTGTAGTGCCGGGAGCCGGGTCATGATGATGCGTCGCTCAAGGTTTTCGCAATGTTCAGGCCGCCGCTGTTTGCACCGGCTGCTGATTCACCAGGGCAAACGCCGCCATCGCTGCTGCTTTCGCCTGCGCAATCGAGTCGTCGATGGTTTCCGGCCCGGCAGCAGCACCCGCAACGAAAATGCCGGGGCGGGAAGTTTCGCCGAGGTTCCCGTACGAACTGCCTTTGCCGATGAAACCGTGCGGCTCAAGTCCAATGCCGAAGGTGGTTGCAAGAGATTTGTTGTCGACGTTGGGATCCATGCCGATCGCATGCACCACCATGTCAAACGGAATAGTGATCGGACGTTTGACCAGCGTGTCTTCCCCCTTGATGATCAACCGCTTTCCGTCGGACGTGACCTCGGCGATGCGTGACTTGATGTATTTGACCTTGAATTCTTCCTGGCTGCGCCAGTAATATTTGGTCTCGTACAAACCAAAGGTGCGTATATCCATGTAGTAAATGTAAACATGGGTGTCCGGCAATTCTTCGCGAATTTCCATCGCGATGTTGCTGGATACGGTGCAGCATATTTTGGAACACCATTCGCGTCCGATCTGGCGGTCGCGAGAACCGACGCATAGCAGGATCGCAACACGCTCCGGCTTGCGTCCGTCGGATGGGCAGCGTACACCCCGGCCGCTGGAAATCATCTGCTCAACTTGCGCAGTGGTCACCACATCGGGATAGGTGCCAAAACCCCATTCGGGTTTGTTCACGGAGTCAAAGTGTGTAAACCCCGTACACAGCACGGCAGCGCCGGTTTCAATGTTCTGGCCGTTGGACAGGGTGGCGCGAAACGCGCCGGGGTTCCCGCTGAATGAAGTAACAGATGCGGCCAATTGGACACTGATCAGCGGATTGTTTTCCACCCGGCTCACCATCGCACCGATGGCGTCACTGGCCCACTCCCCGGACGGAACCAGCTTGGCATAACCGCTGAGTATGGGTGCGCCGCCCAGGCGCTTTTCCTTCTCCACCAACACCGCCTGCTGACCGACGCTGGCCAGGGCATGGGCAGCCGCAAGGCCTGCAGGGCCACCGCCAACAATCAGTACCGGTTTGTTGTTCATGGGCGGTTCGCGATCGGAATCGCGGCTTGCATGGGTTTAAAGCCGGGGCCGGAAGTAATCATGCGCCGCGGGTCATAAAGATTTTCCTGCTTGCCTGCCTTGATCTCTTCAAGATAAGCCACAAATTCAGCCTTTTTCGCCTGCCAGTCGATGCCGAGCTTTTCCATCAGATGTTCGGTGGGTGAAGCGTGCCAGTGCGACTGCACGATTTTGTACGGGTGTGCGCCGCACACCAGTGCGGCAAACTGGCAATCGGCGAGTACCGCCAACTCCACCGGCTTGCCGGCCGCCTTGGCAATCCATTGATTCTTGTCGAGCGTGGTGATGCAGCCGGTATCGTGACCGATCATCACATCGGCGCGCGCTTCTTCGACAGCAACGCGTACTTTGCGGTCAATGGCGAAGGAACGCGTAAATTCGCGCTCGGAGATGATGTGCCGGAAGCCGAATCCGCAGCAGTCATACCAGGTTCTGTAATCAATCACCTGCGCACCCAGGGCCTGCATGATGCCGGTCGATACGGCCAGCCGGTTGCCGCCGAGAATACTGTCGTCGTAGATCGCATCTTCAGGCACCATTTTGTAAACATGGCACGCCGGGTGGATGGTGGCGCGGATTTCGCTGCAATCGATTTCGCGCATTGCGTTAATGCGCTCGCGCATTACATGCAGCCATTCTGAATAATGCACGACTTCCTCTGGAATCAGCAGCTTGCCGTCGACCAGACGACCGAGTTTTCCGAGGATGGCCCTTACCCGCTCGCGCAATGTTGCAGAGTGAATCAGGTAACCACGCACTTCCTTGTAGTTGCCGAAAGATGTGCCGCAATGCACCAGCGGGTAGTAATAGCTGTCCGGCAATCCTTGTGCGCGGGCCGCGACATATGCTTGATGAAAGTTTCGCAAAAACACCGCCGCGAGGCTTTCAAGATTGCCGATACCCGATCCGTGGTAGTTCCACGCAGTGCAGGAAGTCTGATCGGTTTCATCGAGATATTCGACATCGAGCTTGTTCATCAGCCACAGCAGCGAGGCGGGATAACCCGGAATGTTGCCGCACTGGCCGCACGATTTGTGATGCCACAGCCTCTGAGTGGGAATCTTCTTGTCCCAGCCATAGAGTGTCTTGACCATGACAGGCTGATGCTCATCCGAGACGCGATGAACAACGATTTCACCTTCTTTCTCAAGCTGCCACATCGCATCGCGCACATCTTCCACGCGATCCTTGCCGGTGAGCATTGAGCGACGGTCGATCTTTTGCTCGACCCACGATGTCGCAATACCGGCATCGTGCGGCGAAAGTTTGGCATCGCGCCACTCCGCACCATGGCCGGTAAACCGTTCGGCGCTCATTGGAGCGTCTGCGCCGTCAGACTTGATGGTAGTCATGCCCTTCTCCTTGAATCAGTCGTCTTTTGCATCTTCCTGATCCGCAAGAAAATCCTTCCAATCCTCGCGTTTTTCATCCATGAAATCAGCAATGACATCGAACAGATTGCGATCAATACCCTCGAGTTGTTTCAAGACACCGGTTTCTTCCCAGATGGTGTACAGCTCTACCGAAGTCCTCAAATTTACTTCCCATGCCGTGGCTGTGGTGTTGAGCGTCGGCATGGGGATCGCCTTGCGCAATAGTTTCAGCGGCGCATCGACCTTCGAAATATTTGGACCCCAGTCGGCGAAATGTTCGGCGTTGATCATGTCTGGCGCGAGCTGGTTGCCGGTGGAAACCAGTTTCAGCATCACACGGCTGAACGGACGCAGCACGCTTTTAGCCGATTCCATTTCGTGCTTGATCGCCGTTTCACGCATCAGCATGATCAGCCCGCCGGGAGAGTTGCCGAACGGGCAGCGTGCGGCACAGGTGTAGCACTGGGCGCAGGCCCAGATTTTTTCCTGCATCGCATCATAAATACCTTCGAGATTTTCCGTCCACAACAGCTGCACGATCTCGCGCGGGCTGAAATCGTAGTAATGCGCCGCCGGGCATGTGGCTGTGCAGATGCCGCAGTTCAGGCACCCATGAAGTTCGTGGTCGTAGCGCAGGTCAGCCTGGATGTCCTTGAAAATTTCCTCAAGCTGCGGACGCGATACCTGCGGCTTGTCGGAAACCGGATCGCCGATGTGTTCCTGAACGCGGGTGGTTGTAGCGGACATGGCAGCCGATCAATAAACCTTTTTCAGTACGTCAGGACCCTGCAGTCCTCTTCCATCACCGTTTCGATGAGGTGCGCACCACCGACGACACCGGCGCATTCAGGTATGAGATCACCCTCCTTCATGTCGAACAGATCCAGATTCGGCGAGCAGGTGTAGAACTTCACGCCGGCCTCGTGCGCATCCTTGATAAAGTCATAGACGGTTTTGGGCGAGCCTTCCTTGACATAGAGTTTTTCCGCAACGCCCTTTTTCATGAGCCTGCCAGCGGTGGCAGTGCAGATCACGTCAACTTCGTAGTCCATTGCAGCAGCGACGGATGCCTGGAAAATTGGCGCCCCAAGCTCTTCCCCGTTTCGCGGATCGGTATTGGCCATCACGATAACCAGTTTTTTTGCCATGGCTCCTCACCAGTTGCTCAGGAAAATATTGATTATTATTGCTATGGGATACGATCCAACTATATATTAGATTTTCCTAAAATGGCAAGGCCGGTCACAGGGATCGCCATTTGAGTTTCATGCTGCGGCGCGTTATGCCGCATCCATCCAGCCAGTCAGCCGAATCAATCCCGCCATGATCGGCACCAGCGCATCTTCCAGCGGACCTTGCACCGCAGCCAGCCGATCAAGGCTGGTCGCGGCATCCGGCGGCGATTCCTCGAATTCCATGATCAGATCCTCAATCATCGCGCGCTTGATGCCGGGATGCGCAGCAAAACCGAATGCCGAGCGGCCGATTTGCCAGACGGCGGGTCGCTCCATCGCGTCATGAGCCAATATCGTCGCGTAAGCGGGAGGCACCGGCCAGTCGCGCATATAGAGCGCCAGCGGAAATTGTTCCGGCAGGTAACCGTCCAGGGCATCATCAGTACTGCGCCGGGCGGTGGTGATTTCAAACACGAATTCAGTGGCTTGCGTGCTGCCTCCCGCTGCCAGCGCCAGTACCTGCGCGCCCAATCCGATGCCGATCACCGGCCATTCCCGCATCAGACAGGTATGCGCCAGGGCGATTTCCTCTTTGAGCGTGGGCAGGTCACGCCCCCCCGCGCTGCCCCACGGCCCGCCACCGAGCAATATAAGTCCTTCGCTGATCTTGTCCCGATGCGGCAACGCCTCCTTGCCCGCGAATGGCCGGTAATACTTGAAGCGCACATTGCGGCCTTCAAGATGATCTTCGATCAGCCCGAGATACTCGGCGGAAGTATGTTGTATGACGTGAATTTGTTTCATGCTGCGTCGCGTACTGGGGAGCTCTGCCCTGGGGAGTGAGTTAACCGTTTGTTTTCAATAAGTTAATTTTGCCTGCTCCGCCTGCAGGGCTGCCTCGAAGGCGGCACGGAAATCGCTTGGCGTGACCGTCAGCAACCCCGTTTTCGCTTGGGCAAAAAACCTTTCAATCGTGTCACCCGCTTCCACCACTGCCACATTGCGCAGCGCCGCTTCGAGATCGAAGATGGTGCGCGGCGGCGTCACAAAAAAATCTCCGGTAATCAGCACTTCACGAATGCGCTCGCGCCGCGCGCCCTCAAACCGCAGATACATTGTGATCGTTCCGCCGGCGCCGGTGTGGCTGCCGCTCAACACGCCGGCATCGGCGTCCGGATCATCGATTTCCATGACAAAGGCTTCAGTGCCGATTTCCTCGTCGTGCAGGCGCGCAGCGAGTATTTCTTCCTCGGCCGTAATCGCACCTCGATCCGGCGCAATGCCCAGGCGTTCTGCAAATCCCGCCAGCAGCGCCTCCTGCACAGCTTCGATGGCGGGCGCAGCGCCAAGCAATTCGCGCAGCGTAACCACACGTTGCGCGGCGGAATCGAGCGCGCGCCTGGCCAGTTTGGATGCAGGCACGTTGAGCGCAGCAACCATGTCTGCCGGATTCATGTCGATGAGAACCGTGCCCTGATAGAACAGCGTATCGCCATCAAAAAAACCGCCGGTGCCGCTGATCTTGCGCCCGCCGACCTCGATGTCGTTGCGCGGACGGTACCGGGCATCAACGCCCAGCCTGGACAAACCCGCCGCGGCCGCCTCGCAGATTTCCCGCGCCAGATCGGCCAGCGAACTGATGCCCAGCGACGAACGATGGAAAACCAGCTCCCAGCCGAGTTGGCCTTCATCAAAATAAATCGCGCCACCGCCGGTAATGCGGCGGGCAATGCCTATGCCCTGCGCGCGGCAATGTTCCAGCCTGACTTCGTGCGACACGGCCTGATGTCGGCCCACCAGCGCACTGGGTGGAAATCGCAGAAAGCGGATGGTGTCCGGGATCAGACCCGATTGCCGTGCCTCGATCAATGCCTGGTCAAAGGCGATCTGCCGCCGCGCATCACGGAGGCCGGTGTCAATAACGCGGAACCGCATGTCCATTACCTCAACTTTTCTGTTCGATGATGCGCAACTGGCGGCGTATCTTGCGCACGTCGTTCTTGTTGGGAGGGAACGGAAAGCTTGCAATGTTCGATGGCGGCGAATCGCCATAAGGACGGTCGCAGGCCGAAATATCCTCGGCAAATTTTCCCGGGCATCCCGATGTACGGAATGCGACACCGGCGTTGATCACATCATCAAGCTCGCTCTGCGCGATGCCAAAATCGGCGACACGGCCTTCGCCATCAAATTTCATCTGCCCGACACTCACGCCACGGTAATCGATCAGGTAACGCGCCAGCTGCACGCGTCGCCACTGGTCGCGCGGGGTCGCCGGCAGATGATCCATCAGCGAACCTTTCTCCGGGAAGAAGCAGAACATGTGACTGTGCCCGCCCATATCGACCAGCCGCTGCACCAGGGTCAGCACATCATGCTCGGTCTCACCCATGCCGACAATAATATGCGCGCCGAATTTTTGCGGGCCGAAAATATCGCGCGCATCGTTCAGAATTTCCCAGTATTTGTCCCAGCTATGCGGTGACTGAACGCCTTTTCCGCGCGTGCGATCAAAAATCTCCGGCGTAGCGGCATCGAGTGCAACGGTGAAAATATCCGCGCCCAGTTCGTGCAGACGCTGCACATCATCGCGAGCCATGGTGGTCGGGTTCGACAGGATTGAAACCGGTATCGTCTGCGGTGAAATGCGGTCAGTCCATTTCTTCAATACGGTCACGGTGTCGTCGTCCGAGCGCGGATGCGTGATCATCGAAATACACATGCGGTGAAACGGGCTGGCCGCACCGTCGGAGGCCACTTTGTCGATGACTTTCTCAAGCGGCACTGCCGGCCAGTCAACACGGATGAAATTGCGATCAGCATAATCGCGCTCCGCCTCGCGGTGGCGTGCCAGCCCGCAATAGGCACAGTTTGCACGACAGCCTTCGGGATAAGAGAGCAAAAGGTTCAGGCAGCGCGTGCAGGCACAGCGATACATCTTGCCGGTCATGATGCCGAGCGTAATCGCCGCTGCCGTGGACATCTGCACGTATTCGGGCGAGCGCATATGCGGCGTCAGTATGTTGTAGTTGGGTAAATAGACGCCCTGCGGTGCCACATTGTTAGCCTTGACGCGCCCGCCGTTACGCATGGCTTTCGGCGGCATCTCCGGCTGGCGCGGCTGCATCAGCGCCGCGGGGTTGTGATCCAGCTGGGCCGTTGCAGTGGCGTCGGTCGTGGCATCGGGTCGGTAGCAGCTCATGGTCCTTGTTCCTCGTGTTACGATAGAATTTTTTATAACCTATTGTTTATAAACAATAATTTAAAAGGCTATGCAGCCCAGTACTGCGGATAAGCGATCCAGCTCTGGCGCAGGTCTTCCTCGGAGGGCCGCCGGGCAGCGAGCGCCAGGCGCCGTTGCCGCGCGCGCGCGAGCGCCGGGCCGAAGATATCGTTGAGCTCATCTGCGTAACCTTCTGCGTAGTCTTGAGGCGCCGATAAATCACCGCTTGTCGTTGCCGCTGCCGCCAGTCCCGCGAGTCGGCCCGAATGTGCGGCAGCACTGATGCCGGCACCGGTCACCGGATTGGTCAGGCCGGCGGCATCACCCGCGAGCAGTACCAGCGTATCTGCAATCCTGCCCCAAGGCTGCAACAGGCCGCCAACGGGAATCAGTCCGCCGGTCATGCCGAGAATGCTGGCGCCGACCAGATCGCGCGCCATCAGCGTTTGATGCAGCCGTTGAATGATGGATTTAAGTTGATGTTTGTATGCGGGATCAACACCCGCACCGAGATTGGCGACATCGCTCTTGGGAAACAGCCAGCCGTAGCCACCGGGAATATCCGCTGAAAGAAAAATATCTGTCGCCTCGTGCGCGTGGTAGAGCGGTACGGTGATTTGCCGGGTCTCCACCAGTGCCGTGTTGACCTGGCCGATGGCGCGGCCCGCGAGAGAACGCGGACCGTCCGCGCCGATGATGACGCGCGGCATGATCGAGCGACCGTCGGAGAGAATAACCACACCCTCTGCTGTTATGCGGCGCGCGCTCACGCCCAGCGAACATTGCGCGCCGGATGCCAGTGCCTGCCCGACCAGATGGGCATCAAAAGCGGCACGGTCGAGCATGTAGCCGGGGAAATTCTCTTTAATGTCGGGGTCGTCCTGTTCGACGAATGTCGTCATCGACGCAATGCGCTGCCGCACCGACAACTGGAGATCAGCCACGTCCATGCCGATCATTGCGGGCACAAACTCCGCGCACTGCACCGGCTGGCCTGCGACCTGTTTACGGTCAACCCCGATGACTGAGCAGCCCTGGCGCGCGGCCTGCGTGGCGGCACAGGCGCCCGCCGGGCCCAGACCCAACACCAGCACGTCGACGCGAATCGTGCTCATCGCACAATTGCAATGGGCTGCGGCGCCATGGCAGCACGCGGATGCAACTTGATGGTGTTGCCGGTTTTCACCGAGCAGCAGGCATGTTCCTGCACCGCCGGCCGGCCGATGGCCTGTGCTGCCGCGAGCGCACCCTCGGCGGGAAACGCGATGCCATCCAGTCCGGCCATGACCGCATAGGCATCAGTCACGCGCCGGTGCAGGCCGGGCGGACGCGCGCAACCGAGCAGCACCGGGCGGTCGGCAATACGTACACGCGCCTCGAGGAATATCCGCCCCACATCGCCGGTTGCAGGCGTCACAAACGTATCGGGCTTGGCGTAGAACGGCATCACCACCACCAGCACCAGTGAGTGGATCGGGTGGCGGCTCACGATGTCCAGTGCAGCCGGTTCACCGAGGATGCGTCCGTAATGCAGGCCGATCACAATATGCGGTACCACTTCCATGCGGGTTGCGCATAACGCGGCAAGCGTGGCCTCAAAATCCTCCACCGTGCGGTCGAGGTGATAAACATCTGTGATGGTCTCGCGCGCGCCGATCACATCCATCATTGCGGTATCGACACCCGCCGACGCGATGCTTTGTGCGCGCGCCTCATCCAGCAGCGCGGTATGGATGGCGATGCGCAATTGCGGGAAATCGCGCTTCAAACCTTCAACCACAGGAAGATAGCGCTCGTAGGGCACTTCGTTGCGGCGGTTGGAGCCCCCGGACAGCAGAAAACCCTGAAGATTTTCGCGCACCACCATGTCGCGTACCCTGGCATCAAGCATGGCGGGGTTGGTGGCAGGGATCATCGGTTCGAGTATCTTTGCCTGGCAATGGTCACAGTTGAGCCCGCAGGCTCCGGCAGTGATGGAAAAAGCAGGAAAACTGTTTTTGCCGCAGCCGCTGACATCGCAACTGGAATACGACTTGAAGGTGGGCGTGGAAAAACGGATCTCGCGGCCCGTCACGCACGGCGCACGGCGTTCGTACTCAGCGATGAGTGCGGCATCCAGTCCGGCGTCTTCGAGTTCTTCAATCGCGCTCAATCTTTCATGCCAGTTCATATTCACCATCCCGGTTCCAGTATGCATTGGATGTTTGTGCGAGTGCCTGCGCGCAAAGTTCATCGATCTCCAGCCGCACCTTACCGCCTCGCGGCGGATCCGCCAGCGTGTCGAGCCATTCCCTGCGGACATCCTCGTCGTCGATCAGGTCGCACTTGAGCCCGGCCAGCACGGCAAGCGCGGATTCCGGCAGCACAGCGGGAAATATACGCCCGGAAAGCCGTCCCCACAGGCCGGTCCAGTACCGCGCTACCGTCCAGGGGTTATATCCGCCCCCACCGAGCACTACGGCGGCCGGCGCGAACGCTGCCACACGTTCAACAGCCGACCACAGCGCCACATTGGTCAGCGCCATGGACGACAGCGGATCGCCATCCAGCGCATCGGCACCGCAGGTCACCACCACGGCGTCCGGCGCGAGATGGTTCGCCAGCGGCAGCACCACCTGCCTCATTACGGTCTCCAGCTCAGAATCGCAAAACCGCGCCGGCACCGGCAGATTGCAAGCCCTGCCGCCGCCGGTATCGGATACGGCACCGCTGTACGGCCAGCGGCCGTGTTCGTGCAGGGACAGGGTATGAACACGCGCGTCGTGTTCGAATGCGTCCTGCACGCCATCACCGTGATGCGCATCGAAATCCACGTACAAAACTCGCCCTGCTCCGCCCCGCAACAGCACGAGAATGGCAAACACCGGATCATTGAAATAGCAAAATCCGCTGGCCCTGTCGCGGCGGCCATGATGTGTACCTCCCGCCGGATGAAAAGCAATACGCCCTTCCAGCGCGAGTTCCGCCGCGCGTATGGAGCCACCGACGCTGGTAGCAGCGCGTTCATAGACCCCGGGAAACAGCGGATTTTCCATGGTGCCGATGGCAAACAACCGCCTGACCTCAGCTGCGACCACACCGGTCGCGTCGGCCTGCTGCAACGCACGCACATAAGCCGGCGCATGGAACCATTCAAGTTGTGCCGCACTCGCTTGCGGGCTGGTTATGAATTCGCCGGCGCACAGCCAACCAAGGGCGCGGCACAAGTCCGTCACCGGCGCCACGCGGGGAATGGCCAGGGGATGGTTGGCGGTGTAACCGGGATGGCGATACACCTCGTGCCCGATGAATACCGGCGCCAGCACTTTGTGCGATGCAATCAATCGAGTGGCCTCAAACCGGATTCCTCAAGACTTGGCCTTTCACAACACCCCGCCCGATGATCAGCGCAATTTGCCCGGCGCAAGTGTTCTTGGTGCTCTTGATGTTCTTGACAATGGCGAATTTATTCTATCAGACTACTCTAATATAAAAAGATTCTAATATGATGTCTTCGCTCCACCACGTGCCGCAAGGTGGCGCCTCACCAATCTTGATTCAGGGGAAAATCATGCCGAACGCATTTCTGGACGCAAAAGGTCTTAATTGCCCGCTACCGATACTGCGGGCCAAAAAAGCCATACAAGCTTTGGATATCGGCGGGCTGCTGGATATACAGGCCACCGACCCCGGCGCAGTAAAAGACTTTGCCGCATTTTGCCGCTCGACCGGCAACGAACTGCTGTCCTCAGTGCAAGAGGGCAATGTGTACAAGTTCACGATCAAACGAGTCAAATAAAACGCCGTTACGGATACGTTCAACTCCGACGTTTGATTGAACGAAATAGGGGTAGGCAGCTCTATTGCCCAGTCGGCACCCGGTCGCCTGCGGCCGGATAATGTAGCCCTTGCAGAGGGCGTGGCAAAAAAGCTATGCAAATAAAACCTAATTACCGGATTTTAAAGCCATGTTGGCCTAGGATTCGACATAATCGAGCACGTAGCCCCTGCCATACAGCGTCCTTACCATCACCCCGGTACCGCTGATTTTCTTGCGCAGGCGGTGCACGTAGACCTCGATGGCGTTCTGGCTGACTTCCTGATCATAGTTGTATATCTGTTCGACCAGTTGCTCCTTGCTGACCACGCGGCCGAAGCGCCGCATCAGTACTTCCAGCACGCTCAGTTCATGCATGGATAGCGACAAGGCATGGCCGCGGATGGTCGCGGTGCGGGCTACCGGATCAAAACTGAGGTCGCTGTAAGTCAATACCGGCGCCGCCGTGCCATGACCACGCCGCAGCAAGGCGCGAACCCGCGCCTGCAGTTCATTCAGGCTGAACGGTTTAACGAGGTAATCATCAGCGCCGAGATCCAGCCCCGCCACCTTCTCTTCCGGCTGTTCGCGTCCCGACAAAATCAGCACCGGCAGCGCATCGTTGCGGCGGCGCAGGCGGCGCAGTACTTCCAATCCGTCTAGTTTGGGCAAACCCAGATCAAGGATCAGCAGACCGAACCCGGCGGTCTTCAGTGCTTCGTCAGCCGCCAGACCGTTGTCCACCCAATCGACAGCGAAACCCGCTTGAGTCAATGCAAACCGCAGGGCTTCAGCCAGCGCGGCATCATCCTCGCTGATCAATATACGCATTGCAGCCTCGCTCCCGGATGTAACTTAAGTTATTGTTTTTAATATACTTTTTTAAGAAATTTCCGCATATTTTGTGTTGCACTGCGGTAGCCCATTGTAGGGCCAAGGTTCAGGATTTTGTAAGTATTTTTGAATAGGATGCCTGAGGGGAAAAGTCACAAAAAAGCCGGGGCCCGAAGTATTCACATCAGGCATCCGCGACTTCCCTGCTGATTTTCAACCAAAGGAGGGCTGCATGGAACTTTCCGACAAGCACCAGGAATACTGGCGCAAAAATCTGGTGATCACGGCAATATTGATGGTGATCTGGTTTATCGCCACCTTTGTCGTAGCCTGGTTTGCCCGCGACCTGAACAACATCAGTTTCCTCGGATTCCCGCTGGGCTTTTACATGTCCGCGCAGGGCTCGCTGGTGATCTATGTGCTGATCATCGGCTTCTATGCCTGGTACATGAACAAGCTTGACCATGAATACGGCGTACAAGAGGAGGAAATCAAATGAGCCAGGCCGCCTTCAGTCAGAAATCCTTCACGCAACAACTCAAGAAATATTATGCCTTGTACGCCGGGGGATTCCTCGCCTTCGTCGTTCTGCTGGCCATCGCCGAACAGATGGGGCTGCCGCGGAAATACATCGGTTACACCTTTCTCGTCGCCACCATAGGCCTCTACGCCATGATCGGTGTCATGAGCCGCACCGTGGAAGTCTCGGAATACTACGTCGCCGGACGCCGCGTGCCCGCCTTCTTCAATGGCATGGCCACCGGCGCCGACTGGATGAGCGCCGCGTCGTTCATCGGCATGGCGGGCACACTGTATCTCGCCGGCTTTGACGGCCTCGCCTTTGTCATGGGCTGGACCGGCGGTTATGTGCTGGTGGCACTGTTTCTTGCACCCTACCTGCGCAAATTCGGTCAGTTCACGATTCCCGATTTCCTTGGCGCACGTTATGGCGGCAACATCGCGCGCTCCATAGGCGTGTTCGCGGCCATCCTCTGCTCCTTCGTTTACGTGGTGGCGCAGATCTACGGCGTGGGCCTGATCACCAGCCGCTTCACCGGACTGGAGTTCGGCATCGGGGTGTTCGTCGGTCTCGGCGGCATCCTGGTGTGCTCCTTCCTCGGTGGCATGCGCGCAGTGACCTGGACCCAGGTGGCGCAGTACATCATCCTGATCATCGCCTACCTGACCCCGGTCGTCTGGCTGGGCATGAAACACACCGGCATCCCGGTGCCGCAGGTGGCCTATGGCCAGGTTCTGTCCAAAGTCACCGAGCTGGAGAAAAAACTAACCGCCGATCCCAAGGAACAGGAAGTCCGCAAGATCTTCAAGGATCGCGCTGACGCAGCCAATGCCGCCCTCAAGGACCCGGCCAAAGCCTTCGCCGACAACAAGGCAAAACTCGAACAGAACGTCACCAGCCTGAAAGCAGCCAACGCACCGGCAGATCAGGTTGCCGCCGCCGAAAAGGCGCTGGCGGGTTTTGCCAAGGACGTCGACGCTGCAAAAGCACAGTGGAACAAGGACAAGGGCGGCGCCGCACGAGCCGCCGCACCGCGCCCACATGCCGAACCTTTCGCCGGCAAGGACGAAGCAGCGCGTAATTCTGCGCGACTCAACTTCATCGGCATCGTGTTCTGCATGATGTTCGGCACTGCCGCACTGCCGCACATCCTGATGCGTTACTACACTACGCCCAGCGTGGTGGAAGCACGGCGTTCGGTGTTCTGGTCGCTGTTCTTCATTTTCCTGCTCTACTTCACGGCACCCTGCCTCGCGGTGCTGGCCAAGTTCGAGGTCTACTCAAACCTGGTCGGCACGCAGTTCGCGGCCATGCCTGCCTGGGCGGCGGCCTGGCAGACGGTGGACGCGACGCTGCTCAGCATCACCGACGTCAACCGCGACGGCATCGTGCAACTGGCGGAAATCGTCATCGGCGGCGACCTGATCGTGCTGATGACGCCGGAAATCGCCGGCCTGCCTTATGTTGTATCGGGGCTGGTGGCGGCGGGCGGTCTGGCTGCAGCGCTGTCCACTGCGGACGGCCTGCTGCTGACCATCGCCAATGCGCTGTCGCACGACGTGTACTACAAGATGATCGACCCCGCCGCCACGACCTCGCGTCGCGTCACAGTGTCGAAAATCCTGTTGCTGGCTGTGGCGCTGATCGCCGCCTATGTCACGTCGCTGAAACCGGGCAACATCCTGTTCCTGGTCGGCGCGGCGTTTTCGCTGGCGGCCTCGGCGTTCTTCCCGGCACTGGTGCTCGGAGTATTCTGGAAACGCGCCAACAAGGCCGGCGCCATCACCGGCATGCTGGTCGGGCTGGGGGTGTGCTTCTACTACATGGCCACCACTTACCCGTTCCTGCGCGATCTGCTGGGCGTGACCAAACCGATTGCGGAATACATGTGGTTCGGTTTGAACCCGATCTCAGCAGGCATGTTCGGCCTGCCCCTCGGCATGCTCACCATCATCATCGTCAGCCTGCTGACACCGGCACCGAGCAAACAGGTGCAGGATTTCGTGGAGCATGTGCGTTACCCGGTACTCAAGGGCAGCACGTATTCGACGCAGGCCAACTGACCGGCAGCAGCAGTCTCAAAACAAAGCCCGCTTCGGCGGGCTTTGTTTTTGGTCAAACCGGCCGGACGGCCATGCTAGAATCGCGCCCTCCGGAGAGGTGGATGAGTGGTTTAAGTCGCACGCCTGGAAAGCGTGTTTACGGTGAAAACCGTAACGAGGGTTCGAATCCCTCCCTCTCCGCCAGAAAAAAAGCAGCCCGCAGCGGCTGCTTTTTATTGTGCGCTCAGCCGCTAATCCTTAAAGCGCTCAAGCTTCGCCTTCCAGGTATCCGACAGCATGCACGGTAGCCACGCTTCGTTCTCGGCCTGGATACCGCCGGAAAGCATGGTCTCCTGTGAAGCATTGAGCGCAACCTTGGCCTGCATCACGGCAATGCGCGGATTTTTTGCAATCGACTGCGCCAGCGCCATTGCTGCAGGCATCAGTTCTGAACGGGATACCACACGCGCCACAATGCCCAGGCGCTCGGCTTCGGCCGCGTCGATGTGTTTGCCGGTCAGGATCATTTCCTTGGCCTTTTGCAGACCGATCGCCCGCGGCAAGCGCTGCGTGCCGCCGCCCCCCGGCAGAAAACCCAGGGTCACTTCAGGCAGCCCGAATTTTGCATTGGCGGAGGCAATCCGGATGTCGCATTGCAGCGCAACCTCCAACCCGCCACCGAGACAATAGCCGTTGATGGCTGCGATGGTGGGTTTGGCCATGCTGGCAATGGCGTTGACCCAGCGGCCACGGAAAAAGCGCCGCTCGTTGTACATCTCATCCGTGCTTCTCTTGCCACGCTCTTTCAGGTCGGCGCCCACACAAAACGCCTTCTCACCTGCGCCGGTAAAGATGATGACGCTAACCTCCGGATCGGCATCCAGCGCCTGTGACAGTTGCATGATTTCTTCGCGCAACTGAAGGTTGAGCGCATTCATGACCTGCGGCCGGGTCAGTGTCACCACGGCAATTCCCTCGTTGATGCTGACCGTTTTTACATCGCTGTTTTTTGCCGTCATTTTCTGCTCCTGGACAATGAACCGGCATTTTAATCGTTATCGAAAATCTCCGAATATCTTGGCCTGCTTGCGCAACAACAATGGCGTTAACCCCCGCCGGCCCGGGCGAATATCTCGCGCAGCTGTTTTATGTCACTGGTATGGCCCAGCGCTGCCATCAACAGGATGCGCGCCTTGAGGCCACTCAGATAACCCGAAGAGATGGCCCCCTTGGCAATCAGGCTCTGGTAAGAACCCTGATAACCCTTCCCCAGATGTGGTGCGCCTGAAGGCAGCCGCAGGCCCGCCACCACGGGGATGCCGGCATCAATGGCCGCGCAAACACCATTGAAAAAAGGCTGGTTGACATTGCCCCCGCCCGTGGCCTCGACCACGATGCCGTCCACGCCTTCGCGGATACAGGCGCGAAACAGCAGATCGTTCCCGCCCTGCCCCATCCGGATGATGTGCACGTTTTCCCTGACCTGATTGATTTCCAGATGCACCCGCCGCTGCGGCATGGAAAAAAACGTGACGCCGCCCTTGGTGACACTGCCCACAGCACCGCCGTCACGGGCGCCAAAACAGGTGATGATCTCCGGATTGATCTTGGTCACATCAAGTGCCGCATGGATTTCACTGCCCAGCGCGACCAGCACGCCGCGCCCTTTCGCCTCGGGGTGGGCGGCGATCATGGCGGCATACAGCAGGTTGCGCGGGCCGTCAGGATCCTTCTCGTCGGCATTACGCTGTGCTCCGGTAAAAACCACCGGCTTGTTCCCGCCCACGGTCAAATCCATCAGATAGGCGGTTTCTTCCAGCGTTGCGGTGCCATGGGTGACCACCGCACCCGCCACGGCGTCATCCTGCAGGACCTTTCGCAGGGTATCGCGCAGGCCGAACGCCGTTGCAGTGTCCATCAGCGCGCTGTTGATATTCGAATGTTCAACAACGCGAATGTCCGCGATGTTCACCAGTTCCGGCACTGCCGCGACCAGGTCCTGTGCCGAGGCAGTCGACACATGACCTCCCAGACGCGCATCAAATCTGGAGGCGATGGTGCCGCCGGTGCCGACGACGCAGATTACGGGTTTACCCATGTTTTAAGTCTCAATTTGCCTTGATGTTGGCTTCCTTGACCACTTTCGCCCAGCGCTTGATTTCACTGATGACATCACGCCGGAACTCTTCGCCGCTGCTGGCGATGATATTCAGCCCCATGGCTTCAAAACGCCGCGTGGTTTCAGGTTCCTTGAGGATGCCGCGGATGGTCGTCGACAGTTTTGTGACAATCGGCTTCGGAGTGCCGGCCGTGGTCAGCATGCCCTGCCAGTCGAGCACGTAAATATCACCCGCCCCGGCTTCCTTCATCGTCGGCACTTCGGGCAACTGGCTGGCTCTGGACTTCGCCGCCACAGCGAGCGGACGCAGCCGGTTTGACTTGATGTGCGGCAATACGGAGGTCAGCGACGCAAAACTCATGGTCACGTTGTTGCCGAGCAAATCGGCAATGGCGGGCCCGCCGCCCTTGTAGGCGATGTGTGTGAGCTTGACGCCCGTTTGTTGTGCAAAGAATTCACCGGTAAGGTGCGGCGCACCGCCGATACCGGATGAGGCAAAGGTGAACTCGCCCGGTTTTGCCTTCGCCTGCGCGATCAGATCCTTCACTGAGGTCAGCGGCGATTTGACGTTGACGACCAGCACATTACCGACCGCACCGTTCATGGTCAGGAATTCGAAGTCCTTGATCGGATCAAAGGGCATTGGCAACAGGCTGGGATTGACGGAGAAACGCAACGAGACGATGCCGATGGTGTAACCGTCAGGTTCGGATTTCGCCACCAGGCCGGCACCGAGGACGCCACCCGCCCCGCCGCGGTTGTCGACGACAATCTGCTGTTTCCACAAGTCATTCAGACGCTGTGCGATGACCCGCGCTGCGCCGTCGCTGCTGCCGCCTGGTGCTGCCGAGACCACCAGCCGGATCGGTCGGTTGGGATAGTCGGTGGCTTCGCCCTTTGTCGCAGGCTGAGCCGATGCCGCAGCGCACAGTCCTGCCAATAACACGCCGCTGAGGTATTTATGCTTAGTCATGATGTTCCAGTCTCCATGTAACGTTCCGGCCGGTTAACCCGGCATGTGCATCTTCCCACCACAAACAAAGCAATTTTCCTGCCATACAACCGAAAGCACAACCAAAATGCACTCAGTCAAAATCTTCCCGGGGAAATACCGGCGGCAAGGGCTCCACGGCATCCATTTCCGCACCCAGTTCGGCTTCGATTTCGTCCATAGACTCCAGCAGTGCGGACAGCCGCAGCGTCACGTTGTCGAGGTCTCGCTCGGGGATGTCGAGGCCGATGATCAGCGCCAGCGCCTGTGTTTGTTCCCGTGTCAGCATCGTCTCTCTCCTCAATCCGGCGTGGCAGCAGTTTTTGCAAGATCCGGGTGGCGGGTATGCCAGGGCGTGGCCTGTTCGTAGGCATGTCCGACGCGAAAAACGGTTTCTTCGGCGAAAGGTTTTCCGGCCACCTGCAGTGACAGCGGCAGACCAGCCTTGCTGAATCCCATCGGGAGCGCCAGCGCCGGCACGTTGGCCATGCTGAAGGGATAGGTCGATATCCGTCGCAGCAGCACTTTTTTTTGCATCGCCTCGGGTGAATCGACGGTTTCCCTGGTGGCATCAATGCGCCCCGGCGGATTGAGGCTGCTCGGGCAGACCAGCACATCGCAATCCTGCAACGCCGCCAGCACTTCGCGCCGCACCAGCACCCGCGCACGCATCGCGCGGTGATACACCGCGGCAGGAATCAGAGCACCGGCGGCAAGGCGCGTGCGTGTGCCGCTGTCCATGTCATGCCAGTGCGGGCGCAGCCAGTGTTTAAGCATCATCGTCGCAATATCGGAGTCCGAAGTGAGCAACTGCAGCGGCACCGCGTATTTCGCTCGCGGCAACGACACCTCCTTCACAGTCGCGCCAAGCCCTTCGAGCACCTTGATCGCCTCCTTCATGGCTGCAGCAACTTCCGCATGCACACCCTCCGGCCACGTCATCTCCGTGACCACACCCAGCCTTAGCCCCTTCAAACCCAGCGTCAGTCCCTCAACATAGTCGGGCACCGGGCGCGTACTGGACAAGCTGTCCCTGGAATCGTGCCCGGCGATGGCTTGCAAAAACAGCGCATTGTCTTCAACCGTTCGCGTCAGCGGGCCGATGGTGTCGGCGGTCCAGCCGTACATCACGCCGCCCCAGCGACTGAC
>Ga0105090_10000096_pt1 | contig 34965 bp, 22 predicted proteins | sample PPLLak3March2015_FD_79110 | JGI IMG/M metagenome (GOLD analysis project Ga0105090, IMG submission 79110) | Freshwater sediment microbial communities from Prairie Pothole Lake near Jamestown, North Dakota, USA - PPLs Lake P7 Core (1) Depth... | ecosystem: Environmental > Aquatic > Freshwater >...
GACGTGGGCATCGCCATGGGCACCGGCACGGACGTGGCGATGGAGAGCGCCGGGGTTACGCTGGTGAAAGGCGATCTGCGCGGCATCGTCAGGGCGCGGCGGCTGAGCCGCCTGACCATGCGCAACATCCGCCAGAACCTGTTTTTCGCCTTCGTCTACAACGGGGTGGGCGTGCCGGTGGCGGCCGGCGTGCTGTATCCCTTCGTCGGCCTGCTGCTGAGCCCGATGCTCGCGGCCGCGGCGATGAGCTTCAGCTCGGTGTCCGTCATCGCCAACTCGCTGCGGCTGCGCCGCGCCGAGCTCTGAACGGTCACCTCAAAGCGGCATCACGATGGACTATGCCCTGCACAACGTGGTCGGCAATATCGGCGTGCTGGTGATCGTCGGCACCTATTTCCTGGTGCAGATCCGCAGGATGTCGGCCACGCAGCCGCCCTATATTCTCGCCAACGGCCTCGGCGCGATGCTCATCATGTATTCGCTCTGGTTCGACTTCAACCTGTCCGCCTTCCTGATCGAAGCCATCTGGCTGCTGGTCAGCATCGTCGGCCTGGTGCGGGTGTGGCTGGAGCGGCGGGGACTCCGCCCCGGCCGCCAGCCCTAGCCTGGGCCGCGGACTGCTTCGACGGCGCGGCCGAACCGCCCGAGCCAATCCGCCGGTGGCCGCAAGGCGATGAAACGGTTGATCGCTTCCAGCAGGCGTTCGCGGCTGTCGCCCGGCCCGCTGCCCATGCCCTCGACCAGCCGTTTCATCTGGTAGGCCATGCGCGCCTTTTTTTCCTCGGGCGGGGACTCGATGCCGGCCAGGACCTCCAGCGCGATGCAGGCTTCCCGCAGCGTGTCCGCGTCGCTGTCGCCAACGCCGTTCTGCCGCCAGGCCGCGAGCGCCGCGGCGTCGATTCCCTTCGGCAAATCTCCGTCTTCGCCCCACAACGCGGTCGCCTTTGCGGGGTCGGTCGCCTGCAGGCCGCAGGCCTGGATCCGGTCCAGCAGCCGTTGCCAGCGTTCCTGTTCCAGGCGCTTGCGTTCGGCCGCCTGTTCGGCCCGGGCGCGTTCCTGGGTCTGCCGCTGCACCGCCCGCTCGCGGGCGCCGGCGCTGCGCTGCTCGCGCTCCTCGCCGACGCGGGCGAACACGGCGTCGCAGGCGCCGCGGAAGTCCTTCCACAGGCCGCGGTCGACCTTCTGCGGCGTCGGGCCCAGCTCTTTCCACTCGCGCTGGAGCGCCTTGGCGCGGTCGATTGCCTGGCGCAGGTCTTCTTGTCCGGCCAGGGCCTGCGCTTCGGCGATCAACGCCTTCTTTCCGTCGATGCTCTTTGCGTACTCCCGTTCAAGGTGCGCGTAAATGCGATCGCAGACCTTGTCCAGCGCCTTCTGGCTCTTGCGCTCCTGCTTGCGGTCCACCGGGCCGAGTTCGCGAAAAGCCTGGCGCGCGGTGTTCAGCGTCTTGCGCACCATGTTCCAGTCGGGTGCCGGCAGCCCGGGGCCCGGGTCGCCGCGTGCATCCCCCTCAGATGCCGCCTGGTCGGGCGCGGGCTGCGGGGGAATGGGCGGCTCGGCAACAGGCCGCTCAACAACAGCTTGCTGCGGCTGCTGCTCCCGATCGGGCCAGGCGATCTTCCGCTCGTAGTCGATCAACTGCGCGACCAGCTCCATCCGCTGCTGGAACAACTGTTTGCGCAGGCCGGCACGCTGTTCGAAAGCCTCCTTGCAGGGCGCCCAGGCTTCCTCGGCGGCGCCGCTGAACGCGCGCCACAGGGCCTGGTCCTTGCGCGGCGACAGCGGGCCGAGTTGCTTCCACTCGTCCTGCAGGCTCTTGATCCTGGCGGCCAGTGCATCGGCGTCGTCCGTGCTGCCGACCAGCGCCTTCATCCGCTCGACGAGTTCCTTCTTCTTCGGCTCGATGGCAAAGCCCTGCCAGTCGTGGATTTCCTGCAGGCGCGCCAGCAGCGGCCGCAGTTCGTGCTGGTAATGGTCCTGGCGCGCCGGGGGCAAACCGCGCAGCAGGTTGCGCAAACGGTTCAGGGCGCGGTCGGCATTGCGGAAGTGACTGGTCGCCAACTCGTCGCGAAATGTTGCCAGGGCCGCCTCGACCTTCTCCAGGGTCTTCTGCTCCTTCCCGGCAAGGGCCGCAAGACGCTGCTCGAGCAGGGCCTGCTGCTCGCGCAGGCGGCCGATCGATTCCGGCATCGCGGCCTGCAGCGCTTCCGGCCAGGGCAGCGCGCGCACGAGCTTCGCGACTTGCTGCTGCAGCTTTTCCAGCGTCCGGTAATCGGCCGGATCCAAATGAGCGGCAGCCTCGGACAGGCGGCCCAGTTCACCGTGCCGGGCGGACAGGCGCCGCGTGACCTGCAACGCCGCACGCCACTCGCTGAGCTGGGCTTTGCACGTCTCGGTTTGTTCCGGTGCGGCGTGGGCGAGCCGCAGGGCCGCCACCCAGCGTTCTTCGACGCTGTTGACCTGGCCTTCGATCGCCTTGGCCGATTCCGCGACGCCCAGGGCCGCCGGGTCGAGCGCCGCAAGTTCGTCCAGCAGCGCGGCGAACGCGTTGGCGGCCGCGGCCGCCTGTTCCAGCCGCCGCTGTTCCGCGGCCGACCGGGCGGCCGACGCGGCGGCCGCGGCCGTCTCGCGCTCTTCGATGAGTTGCGCGCAGGCGTCCAGGTGACCCTGGATAGCCGCCCGCTGTTCCGCCGAGGCATGCTCGCGCAGTTCGGCCCAGCGCTGTTGCAGCGCCAGGCAGCTTGCCCGAGACTCAGGTGCATCGATCGCGGCGCGCAGCGCCGCGGCGTCTTCCGCCAGTCGCGCGAGGCGCTGCTGGCGCTCCTCCGCGGACCGCTGGGCGGCAAGATGGGCGTCCAGCCGCTCGCGGCAGTGACGAAACACCGACTTGTCCTTGTGCCGGGACTGTTGCATCAGGCTCTGGAGCAACTCGATATCGTCGATCGACTGCGCCGCGCAGAGCCGCGCGCGCGCCAGCGAGTGGCCCGTCGCCAGGTTCATGCGCAGCCTGGGACTCTCGATGCGGCCGATGGCGGCCTCGATCAGCGCGGCGTCATCGGCAAGCGACGTGATTCGCAGCAGAAAGCCGTCATCGGCGCCTGGCGGCAGAATCCCTTGCTCCGGCAACAACTGCCGCAGGCGCTGGGCGCGCGCCTGCTGCAATAACGCGCCGCCGAGCCAGGCGGGCGTCTCGTCGATCAGGCGATCCAGCGCGGCGGGCGCTTCGATGCGCGACAGCGCGCGGGAACGCACGGTCGCATCCTCGTCCGCCTGCAGAACCTCGAGCAAGGTGGCCGGGTCTTCGAGTTCATCGACGGCCGCCAGCCGCACCGCGGGATCGCGGTGCTGCCAACGGGGCTTTGAAAACGGCTCGAGCAATGACATGGGTGCCCTTGGTTGCAGAAGTGAATGAAAAGTTGGTCCCTGCGCACGCACCGGCAGGGTCAGCCCGGAGGATCGCTGATGCGCTCGTCGCGCCGCCACGCCCGGGGTGCCGCCGTGCCGTGCAAGTATAAACCAGCGCCCCGCACAATGGGGTGTTTCGATGACCGCCACGCCAATTGCGACCGCGCGGCGCTCCGCTTGGAAGCCCGGATCACCAGAAGCGCGCCGCCCACCGTCGTCGCAAGGATCCGACGACTGAACCTTCCTGCCCAGAAACACGCGTGTCGTGCACTGGGTTGGACACTGGAGCACCACCCACTTCCAGGGGCCATCACGCCGACCACGCGCCTTGACCCGCAAACCCGGATGCCCCTCAGGGGTTTTGACAGCCGGGTGCTCGTGTGAATAGTGCAAATGACGTGAATCATATTTAACGGTCTCATCATTGGATGGTTGCGGCCTCCCATGGTGGAATGCAGGCCAGTGTCGTTGCGACTTGCCTGAATTGGGAGTTACGGAAATGAGTGTATCGGCGTGGTTTCCGAGTGTCGCTCTTGCGCTTGGCTTACTCTGCTCGAGCACGAGCTTGAAGGCGCATGGGCCTGACGCAGGCGGCATGGCAGACGGCCTTGTCGTGACCCGGCACTTCACCGGCCTGTGGGACCAGGTTGACCAGGAATCCCAGGGAATTGCGCTGCAGGTGGCCGAGCAGCGCGATGATTCACGGCGGTCGGTGGCTTACTGGTACACCTATGGCGAGGACAGGAAGACAGCCTGGCTAATCGGCATCGGGAATCTCATTGACAACCGGATTGAGCTCGAACTGTACGATTCCACCGATGTGGGGTTCATGCAGCCGGCCGCACCCGGCAATGATTCTGTCCATGGTGTCGGGAGCATGACGATCACTTTCGACAGTTGCCGGTCCGGAACCGTGGCATTCGCGACCGACCGCGCAGAAATCGGCAGCGGCTCATTCAGGATCGAGCGGCTGGCCGACATCATGAACACCCACTGCAGCGGCGGGATGTCCGACGACATGTACGCGGATTCGATGTTTGGACAACAACGCATCGGGTTGACCCCGGCGCGGGAGGGCGGCAGCGGCGGCGGTCACGCCCGGTACGAAGATTACCCCGGCCACATGGAATTCGAGGTTGCGGTCGAAGGACTGCCGGACGGCCACTATGGCCTGTACGTGGGCATGCAGCACCGCGGCAATTTTCCCGTGCAGAACGGCCGCGGAGAGATGAGTTTTGCCAGCCCGGCAGAAGACGGGAAGATGATGCTCAATTTCGATCCACGCGGCCTGCCTTTAGACATTCACGATGCTCAAGGAGTGGCGCTCTCCTCATTCAACACCATGTTCGATCCCGGGCACAGCAGCCGGGATGGCGACATGGGTCACCACTACGCTTGCACAGCCGGGCACGGCGGCGGCATGGGGGGCGGCATGGGCGGCGGCATGGGCATGATGGACTGTGTCGCAGATGGCGACTCGGCTGCCATCGAGGTCAGCCTGGACAATACCGGCGTTCTGAGCAATGCCCGCGGCGAAGCCCGGTGGGACATGAACGCTCACCGGGTGGAATTCTCGGTTGAAATCGAGGACCTTCCTGCAGGAGCCTACCCGTTGAGAGTCGGTGGTCAGGAAGTTGGCGTCATCAATGCGTTCGCGATGCACGGCGAAGTGTATGGCCGCATTCATTTCAGGGACCCCGAGGTATACGGTCGGGAACACCTGGACTTTGAACCGCGCGGACAGAAACTCGAAGTGTTGCAAGGCAGCGCCATTGTCCTGCAGCTTGACTTCCCAGAGCAGTCCCAATGACTCGCTAATGGGCGCCACGGCGTCGTCTCCGGACCGGCCGGTGATGCTTGCCTCGCTGGCTTTGTTGCCGTGCTTGATGATCCAGAACGCCGCATCCACGGCGATGTTGTTCAGCCCCGACCAGGCCCAGCCGATCGACAGCAGCGCCAGCATCAGCAGCGTTGTCTAAACCGCCGAGACTTTCTGCATCATTGTCTCCGAGGCTCAGAGCCAAGTGCGGATGTTTGCGATGATTTCACGCAGGGGCATCCGCTTTGCCGTTGAGCGAGGCCCGCTTGACCAGATAGTAAATGGCGGGGATTACCAGCAGCGTCAGGATCGTCGAGGAAACCATGCCCCCCACCATCGGCGCGGCGATGCGGCGCATGACCTCGGAGCCGGTGCCGCTTCCCCACATGATCGGCAGCAGGCCGGCGATAATGACCACGACGGTCATCATCTTCGGCCGCACGCGCTCGACCGCGCCGTGCATGATCGCCATATGGAGGTCGGCCAGCCCGAGGGTTCCGCCTTCGGATCGTCGTCGTTCGGCGATGTCCTTCAGCGCGTGATCGAGGTAGATCAGCATCACGACGCCGGTTTCGGCAGCCACGCCGGCCAGGGCGATGAAACCCACCACCACCGCCACGCTCATGTTGTAGTCGAGCAGCCACATCAGCCAAAGGCCGCCGACCAGGGCAAAGGGAACCGAGAGCATGACGATCAAGGTTTCCGCCAGGCGGCCAAAGTTGATGTAGAGCAGCACGAAGATCAGCAGCAGGGTCACCGGCACCACGACCGCAAGCTTGGCTTTGGCGCGCTCCATGTATTCGAACTGGCCGCTCCAGGCAATGTAGTAGCCGGGCTCGAAGCGCACCTGTTCGCGCACGGCACGCTGCGCATCAGCCACATAGCCGCCAATGTCGCGCCCGCGGATATCGACGAAGACGTAGGCCGAAAGCAACGCGTTCTCGGTGCGTATGCCGGGTGGACCGCGTTCCAGCACCACTTCCGCGAGCTGACCGAGCGGGACGAGCCGATCGTCGGCAACGGGCACCAGCACCAGGCGTGCAATTTTGTCGGGATCGTCGCGCAGCTCCCGCGGGTAGCGGACGATCACGCCATAGCGCTCACGCCCTTCCACGGTCGTGGTGATCTGCTCGCCGCCGAGCGCTGACGCGATAGTGTCCTGCAGGACGCCTATCGGCACCCCGTATCGGGCCAGGGCCAGTCGGTCGGGGTGGATACTCAGGTAGTAGCCGCCGGTGACGCGTTCTGCATAGGCGCTGGTGGTTCCGGGGACGGACTTGACCGCCGCTTCGATGTCGCGGGCCAGACGCTCGATTCCGTCGAGATCGTTGCCGAATACCTTGATGCCGATCGGTGTGCGGATGCCGGTTGACAACATGTCGGTACGCGCCTTGATCGGCATGGTCCAGGCGTTTGAAACGCCCGGCATGGATACCACCGCATCCAGTTCCTCGACCAAACGCTCGTAGGTCATGCCGGGGCGCCACTGCTCCTCGGGCTTGAGGTTGATGATGGTTTCGAACATCTCCAACGGGGCAGGATCGGTGGCGGTGATGGCGCGTCCTGCCTTGCCGAACACATTTTCGACTTCGGGGACCGTTCTGATCAGCCGGTTCTGTAGCTGCAGCAGTTCGCTGGCCTTGGTGACGGAAAGTCCCGGCAGCGATGCCGGCATGTAGAAGAGCGTGCCCTCATTGAGGGTCGGCATGAACTCGCTGCCCAGCCGACTCGCCGGCACGATGGACACCGCGAGGGTCACCAGCGCGATTGCAATGACGGACTTGGGAAAGCGGAGCACGCCGGTGATCAGGGGCCGGTAGACCCAGATCAGGAAGCGGTTGAGCGGATTGTGCGACTCCGGCACGATCCGGCCGCGGATGAACAGAACCATCAGGACCGGTACCAGGGTAATCGACAGCAGCGCCGCGCCGGCCATGGCGAAGGTCTTGGTGTAGGCCAGCGGCGCGAACATGCGCCCTTCCTGCGCCTCCAGGGCGAAGACCGGCAGAAAAGACACGGTAATGATGAGCAAGCTGAAGAACAGCGCCGGGCCGACCTCGCGGCAGGCCTCGAGCATGCTTTGCACGCGCGGCTTGCGCTCCGCGTCGCGCTCCAGATGCTTATGGGCGTTCTCGATCATCACGATGGCTGCGTCAACCATCGCGCCGATCGCAATGGCAATGCCGCCCAGGCTCATGATGTTGGCATTGACGCCGAGCCAACGCATGGCAATGAAGGCGATCAAAACGCCAATCGGCAGCATCAGGATCACCACCAGGGCGCTGCGCACATGGAACAGGAACAGCAGGCAGACCAGGGCAACGACGATGAACTCCTCGACCAGTTTCACGCTGAGATTGCTGATCGCGCGGTGGATCAGGTCCGAGCGGTCGTAGACGGTCTTCACCTCGACCCCGGCGGGAAGCCCTGGAGCGATCTCCGCGAGTTTGGCCTTGACGTTGTGGATCACGTCGAGCGCGTTCTCTCCGTAGCGGGCAATGACGATGCCACCGACGACGTCGCCCTCGCCGTTGTAGTCCGCCAGCCCGCGCCGCTCATCGGCGACCAGTTCGACCCGGGCGACATCGCGCACCAGCACCGGGACCCCCCCCGTCGCCTTGACCACCAGCAGCTCGAGGTCCTCGCGACCACGCAGGTAGCCACGGCCACGGATCATGTACTCGGTTTCCGTCAGCTCCAGCGTGCGACCCCCGACGTCAATGTTGCTTTCCCGAATGGTCTCGATCACGTCGCGTGCCGATATCGCGTAAGCCTGGAGGCGCTGGGGGTCGAGCGCGACCTGGTACTGTCGAACGAAGCCTCCCACCGACGCTACTTCGGCCACGCCCTCGGCGCTCGTCAATTGGAAACGCAGGTACCAGTCCTGGATCGAGCGCAATTCGTCCAGGCTGTGCCGGTCGGACTGCAGGATGTATTGGTATACCCAGCCGACCGAGGTCGCATCCGGCCCGAGGCTGGGCGAAACCCCGGCAGGCAGCTTCCCCGCAACCGCACTCAGGTACTCCAGCACCCGCGAACGGGCCCAATAGAGGTCGGTGCCGTCCTCGAAGATGACGTAGACGAAGGATGCGCCAAAGAAGGAAAATCCGCGCACCACATGAGCCTTCGGCACCGCCAGCATGGCGCTGCTGAGCGGGTAGGTCACCTGGTCTTCGATCACTTGCGGCGCCTGTCCGGGGAACTCGGTAAAGACGATGACCTGAACGTCGGACAGGTCGGGAATCGCATCGAGCGGGGTACGCGCGATCGACCAGATGCCGGCGCCGATTAGAAACACGGTCGCCAGCAGCACCAGAAACACATGGTTTATCGACCAGACGATGATGCGGTCGATCATGTCAGTGCTCCCTGTGACCGGAATGATCTTGTGGGGCGGAATCGTCGCCTGCCGCGTTGTCTGTCGGCTCCTGGGCGTCGTGCCCGGCATGTGGCGACAGCCCCGCGCTCGCCGCACGCAGGTTGCTTTCTGCATCAATCAGGAAATTGGCGCGGGTCACGACCTGCTCGCCGGGGTCCAGTCCCGCGAGGATCTCCACCCGACCGTCGGCGCGGCGTCCGGTGGTCACGTCACGCGACTCGAAGCGACCTTCGCCCAGGGCGACCAGCACCAGTCGGCGCTCGCCGGTGTCGAGCACCGCGAGATCGGAAACGCCGAGCACCGGGTCCGGAGCGACATCGCTCAAGGTCACGGTTGCATACATGCCAGGGCGCAGGGTGCCCTCCGGATTTTCCACCACGATTCGTACCCGGGTCGTGCGGGTTGACTCATCAACAACGGGATAAATGAAGTCCACCGTGCCCGTGCGCGTGCGGCCCGGCTCGGCCGTCGTCTCAAAAGAGGCTTCCGCGCTTTGCGCGACTGCGCCGAGGTCCTGCTCGAAAACATCGACTACCAGCCACAGCCTGGACAAGTCGGCGATCTCCAGGAGCCGCTCTCCCGCCATCACACGCATGCCTGTTATTGCCGTGCGTTGCAGCACCACCCCGTCTGCCGGGGCATGCAATACCACGGCGCGCTGGACCTGGCCCGTTTCATCAAGGCGCGCTATCGCCTCGACGCTGATGTCCCAATTGCGCAGGCGCTCGCGGGCCGCTTGCACGAGCGCGTCGGCACCGACCAACGCCTCCGCGCGCGCGCCGTCCAGGCGTCGCCGGGCGTCGAGCGCGACCAGGTACTCCTGCTGCGAGGAGACCAGTTCCGGGCTGTAAATCGCCATCAGGGGTTCACCGGCGCGAACCTGCTGCCCGACCGCATTGACGTACAGACGCTCGATCCAGCCCTCGAACTTGGTGGTGACGGTGGAAAGCGCGGGTTCGGCCGGTTCGAAGCGACCGACCGCCCGCACCGTGCGAACCCAGGGCATCAGCTTGGCTTCTTCCGTGAGCACCCCCAGGGTTTGAATCCGCTCCGCCGACAGCGCGACACTGCCCTGAGATGACGGTCCCGTGGGCCCTTCGCCCGCGTAGACCGGAATATAGTCCATGCCCATCGGATCCTTCTTCGGCACCGCCGAGACATCCGGCAAGCCCATCGGGTTGCGATAATAGAGCACTTGCCGGTCACCGGAGGACGAGCTCGCCGCGGTCTCCGGTTCCTGCGGGGTCAGCATCCGGCCGCCAACCAGCCCAAGCCCGAGCAGCAGGGTCCCCGCCGCGAGCAACTTCCACGTCGTCGTGCGTGCCATCAGGCCTCTCCCAGATAGTCAAGAAACTCCGCGAGCCAGCGGTTGTAGCTGGCGGTTGCAGCAATGGCGGCGGTGCGTATCCGCATGATCTGCAGCGTGGCGTCGATGACCCCGAGGAAGTCCGACGCACCCGTGTGGTAGGCGGCCAGCGCGGCGGTCAGGGTCAGCTGCGCCTGCACCGCGAGCGTGTGCTCGATCAACTGGCGCCGGGCGAGCGCGCCGCTCGCTTCGGCATGGGCCTGCCGCAGCCCCGCCAACGAGCGCACCACCGCCTCCTCGCGCAGTGCCCAGGCCGCATCTCTCATGGCCGCGCTCTCGGCTTCATCGGCGCGGCGCCGTGCCTGCTGCAAAGGAAGGTTCAGCTCGAGCATCAGGCCCCACTCGTCGATCTGGCTGCCATTCTGCATCGCCGACACGCCGACCCGCAGGTCGGGCCAGCGTTCACGCAAGGTCAGAGCATTGCGCGTGTCCGCTGCGCGTTCCAGCGCCGAAGCCGCCTCGATCTCGGGTGCATGTGCGACGAGCCGCTGTTCGGCCTGGTCCAGCGTCGGAAGCGCTTCCAATTCGGCCGTGGCGGGTGGCGGCAAATCCGTGTCGCTGCGGCGGCCAATCAGGCCATTCAATCGCGCTTGGGCGGACCGCGCCCCGGCGGTCAGTTCCAGCCGGTCGTTTTCGATGCTGCTCAGTTCCAGTTGCGCCCGCAGTACGTCGCCTTGCGGGACGAGGCCGGCGGCATAGCGGGTGCGCGCCACGGCTTCGGCGTCGGCCATGATGGCCGCGATCTCGTCCAGTACGCGCAACCGTCCTTCGGTTTCCAGCCAGTCGGCGTAGGCCATCCGAATTTCCCGCCGCAGGCCGGATCGCTCCCGGCGGAAGGCGGCGGCGCTCTGCTCGGCATCGGCCGTGGCAATATCGCGCCGCAAGGTGCGTTTGCCGCTCCACGGAAGGTCCTGCATGATCTCGTATCGGGTACGGCCGGCCTCGGCGGGCGACAGGTTGAGGCCGTCGTCCAGAATGTTCTCCGGCTCAATCCTCAGCATCGGATCGTCGAGCGCGCCGGCGCTGCCAATACGTGCCTCTGCCGCCGCAGTTTCAGCAGCCGCGCCAGCCAACTTGGGGCTGTGCCTGTCGGCATAAGCGAGCAACTCACGCAAGCCACCGAAGAGAGGTTTGGCAGGGGGTTCGTCAGCGCCGCAAACCTGGGCCAGCAGCACGCCCGCGATCGCCGTGATTACCAATAGAACGCGACAGGGAGCCATGTCACCGAGCGGACGTATCATGTCATCCTCCAAAAGCTGTCAGGCGCCAACGGGTGCCTTGCCTGCTTCGGGAAGCAATCGGCCGGGGCAAGCAATTCCGCCCGGGACATGAGACATCGAGCTCGGCCGAGGGACCGATCAGTCAGTGGACGGCCCGCCGTGCGGGCCTCGTCAGTTGCCAACATGTTCATCTCCAACACCCGGCAGCCGCGTCGAGCAGCCGCAGGGTTCAACGAATGGGGAATGCACGCGCCCGGCTCAGCGGCCGAGCGACGCGTCTCGTTTCAGGAGATGGTGCTGGGGGGACGGTAAGGTGGAGCGGCGTGGCTGGGTGCGAGCTGGCCCGCAATCGGCAGGACCCGGTCGCTGGCGGCCGGCAACGCGCACGCGCGGCTGAGCGCGGGAACCGCCGCGAGGCCGGCCGTGCAGGAGCCGCATTGATCCAGCCCGGCGCAACCCGGGTCGGATTCGGGATTCGCAGACGAGCAGCAGTCATGGCTGACGCCGTCAGGTCCGGGTTCATGCTGCATGCCTGCGTGTTGCATCCCAGCGTGTTGCATGCTTACGGGTTGCGGTGCGCCGTCCGACGGCTGCATGTCGCAGAAACCCGCTTGCACCGGCTGGGCCGCGATCAGCAGAACCAGGATGGTGGACAACATTTTCACGGCGTTAGTCTAACCCATTGATGCCGTTAGTCCAATTGCGGCGCCTTTAGTTCAGAAGCGCCAGCGACAGGTAGGGCCAGAAGGTGATGATGATGACCGCGATCAGGAGGAAAGCGAAAAACGGCAGCGTCGACAGGTACAGCTCGATCACCGGCCGCTCGAAGCGATAGCTCGCGATGAACAGGTTGAGGCCGACCGGCGGCGTGATGTAGCCCAGCTGCATCGTCGCCAGGAACACGATCCCGAGGTGCACCGGATCGACGCCGTACTGCAGGGCGACCGGCAGGATCAGCGGCACCACCAGCACGGTCGCGGAAAAGATATCCAGGATGGCACCCAGCACCAGCAGGAACACGAGCAGCAGCAGCAGGAAGGTCAATTCGCTGCTGACCAGGCCGCTGACCCAGCCGAGCAGTTTTTGCGGCACGCCGGCGTCGATCATGTAATTGGTGGAGGCCAGGGACATGCCCAGGATGACCAGGATGCCGCCCACCAGCACCATGGATTCGCGCATGATCGAGGGCAGCTTGCGCAGCGGAATTTCGCGCAGAATCACGACATCCACCACCAGCACGTAAAGCGCGGTCACCGCCGCCGCCTCGGAAATCGCAAAATAGCCGCTGTAGATGCCGCCCAGCACGACGAGCGGCAGCGGGATCTCCCAGGCGGCCTCGCGCGACGCGTCACGCACTTCCCGCCAGGAGAAATTCGCCAGCGGCACGCGCAGCGCCCGGTTCCGCCACACGCTGTAGGCCGAGAGGATCAGCAACATCAGGAAGCCCGGCAGCAGGCCGGCGAGAAAGAGGTCGTCGATGGAAATCTCCGCGACGATGCCGTACAGGATCAGCGGCAGCGAGGGCGCGAACAGCAGGCCGAGGCTGCCGGCTGACGTGACCAGGCCGAGGTTGAACTTCTCCGGGTAGCCGGCTTGCTGCAGTGCGGGGAACAGCAGGGCCCCGAGCGCGATGATGGTGACGCCCGAGGCGCCGGTGAACGCCGTGAAAAAGGCGCAAGCGGCCAGCGCGACGATGGCCAGGCCGGCCGGCATCCAGCCCAGCAGGGCCCCGGTCAGGCGCACGAGCCGTCGCGGCGCCCCGCTCTCGCTGAGCAGATAACCGGCGAACGTGAACAGCGGGATCGCCAGCAGGATGGGCATCTCGGCGATGCCGTAGAACTCGATCGCAATGGCCTGCAGGTCGATGCCCTCCCGCAGGTAACCCAGCATGGCGCTGGCGGCGATGACGACGAACAGCGGCGCCCCCAGCAGCGCCAGAAACAGCAGCCCCAACGCGAGCAGCGGCCCGGCGGCGATCATCCGGCCCCTCGCCCCCGCAGCAGCGCGCCCAGGTCCCTGGTGGTGAACAACGCGTAGCGGTAGCCGATCAGACCGAAGCCGACCGGCAGGACCAGCTGCAGAATCCACGCGGGCACTCCGCCCAACAGCAGGTCGCCGAACTCGTGGGAGGACCGCACGAACAGCGCGCCGTGCCAGGCGACGACGCCGCATATGGCCGCCGTGAAGCCGTGGATCACGAAGTCTTTCAGGCTGCCCCAGCGGCCCGGCAGAAACCGGTCGAAAATGGGGATGTTGATGTGCTTGTCGCCACGGCTGGCCGCCACCGCGCCGGCGACCGCGACCCACAGGACCAGCAGGCGCAGCGCCTCGTCACTCCAGATGAATCCGATGTTGAATAAATTCCGCAGCGCGATCTGGCCGGCGGCGAGCACGATCATGCCGCCCAGCAGCACCACCAGCATCACGTCCTCGGCGACGCGTCCGGCGCGCTCGAGGCTTGAAAAGACCGGTTTCCCGCTGCTCACGGCCCCGCCGCCGCGCCCCGGCGAAACTCGCCGATCAGCGCCTGCATGCGCTCCAGCAGGGCCAGGTCGAATTGCCCGTTTTCCGCCAACTGTCGATGCGAGCGGTTCACGATTTCGCGCCACTGCGCGGCTTCGGCGGGATCGGGTTCGACCAGTTCCAGTCCGCTGTCCAGCAGTGCCTGCAGGGCTTCCTGGTCGTCGTCCACCCCGGAACGGTCGAAGTTCCGGTAGATGCCTTCCATAACCTCGCGAACCACCTGCTGATCCTCGGGTCGGATGCGCTCGAACGCCTTGCGGTCGATCAGCAGCGCGGCGTAAACGTAGGCCAGCGGCACGTCGGTGATGAACTCGAGCCGCGTATGCCACTGGAAGACGACTGCGCCGACCGGCGGCACCGCCACGCTGTCGAGCAGTTCGGTCTGCAGCCCGGTCATGACATCGGTGACCGGCATCATCACCGGCGCCACGCCGAGCGCGCGCAGCGCGGCAAAGCCCACCGCGTCCCCTTCGGGCAGCCAGATCTTGCGGCCATCGAGGTCGGCCAGGGTGCGCAACGGCTTGTTCGACATCATGTACGCGAAACCCGCGGCCGCGAAGCCGAAATTCACGAATCCGGCCTCTTCCAGTTTTTGCCGCATTTCCCCTTCGAGGCGCTCGCGCACGTAGCGGGCCTCCTCGATGGACTCGAACAACAGCGGCAGCGACAGCAGGTCGGCTTCCGGCTGAAACTGGTTCATCGCTCCGGAGGTGAACGCGCCGCCGTGCAGCTGGCCGGTGCGCATCTTGCGTTGCACCTGCTTGTCGTTGCCCTGCACGCCGCCGCCGTAGAACTTGAACCTGACCCGGCCGTCGGTGTGCTGCTCGATCGCCTTGGCGCCGGCTCGCATGTCCTGCATCCAGGACGAACCCTCCGGGGCGATGGTGGCGATTTTCAGCGTCTCGGTCTGGGCCTGGGCCTGAAAGGTGGCGCCGGCCAGCAGGGCGAAAGCAATCAGGAATTTAACCATGTTCATGGACGGTTTCCCTCAGAAGTAGTCGTCGGCGCTGGCCAGCAACTCACCGGCTTCCTCCTGGGCGAGGGTGTTGAACAGCGTAAGGCCCGGTTGTTCCGGGTTGGCCTCCAGCACTTCCTGCAGCAAGCGGTCGTGCAACTCCCGGTCGTAGAGGGTGCGCGCGTAATACCGTGCATAGTCGACCTTGATGCTCAGGTCGAGTTCCCGCGAGACCTTCAGCGCACGCTCGTAATGTGCCTGACCCGCGGCGAAGTCCCCGCCGAGCGCCGGCGGCCGGATGGTGTTCAAAACCGCCAGGTGATGCTCGATGCGGGCCTCTTCGTAATGGGGGTCGAGGGCCTGAACGCGCTGCAGTACCGCCTGTACCTGGGGCAGCTTCGCGAGGGCGGCATAGTCGTCACTGTGGGCCTGGATCCACGCCATCCAGCTGAGTCCGAAGGTGTAGAGGGCCGGTACCTGCCGGGGTTTTGCGCGGCTCAGGTTTTGCGTGAATTCGTCGTAGGACTGATCCCAGAGTCCGCACAGGCGCTTGTCGGCAGCGCACAACGCCCGCCGCCCATAGTCGCGGCCGCGTGTCGTCAGCTTGCGAGCGCGCAGCGGGTCGTCGACGAACACCACCCCGTAGGCCGAGTACAGCTCCGCGGCCGCGCTGAGCGCAGCCTCGTTCTCCGGCGCGCCCTCGACGAAGCTGTCCAGCATCAGCAGGTAGGCCGGCGCGCCGTCGCGCACCAATTGCGGATCGTCCTGGTTCTTGATGGCCTCGCTGAGGTTGCCGGCCAGCCCGCTGCCGGCCGAAGCGACCATGGATACGCAGGCTGGCAGCTGCGACAGAGCAACCAGGATCGGCAGCAGCTGGCACGACTTCATGATTCTGGGCAAGCGGAGCTTCGGCATCGGGAATGGTGATACGGGTCATTCGCCGTACGGAATCCAGATGTTCTTGATCTCCGTGGCGTGCCGCAGGAAGGCCTCGCCCTGTCCCTGCTCGTCGTCGGTCCAGTCGTGGTGCAGGCCGTAATTGACCCAGGTGCGCTTCATCGCTGCCGCCGCCTCCTCTTCCACCAGGCGGCTGCCGCGGCGGCTGCCCCAGTACCACATGCCCTCGATGTCGAGATGCCTGGCCAACACCTCGCCCAGCACCTCCTGGTCCCCGGTGACGATGTTGACCACGCCGGCCGGCAGGTCCGAGGTGTCGAGCACCTGGTAGAAATCGGTGGCGAGCAACGCGTAGTGCTGCGACGGGACCGCCACGACCCGGTTGCCCATGGCGATGGCCGGCATCACGGTCGAGACGAAGCCCAACAGACCCGCCTCCTCCGGAGCCACGATGCCGATCACGCCCAAAGGCTCCCGCATCGCCAGCGTGATATTGCGGAACGGGGTCGCGTGCACGCGGCTGTCGTACTTGTCGGTCATCGCGGCGTAGGTGAAGATGCGCCGGATGCACAGGTCGAACTCGAGCCGCGACGCGGGGGCGTCCTTGCCGCTGAGCTGTGCGATGCGGCGCACGAACTCATCGGCCCGCTTGTCCAGGTTCTCGGCAATGAAGTAAAGCACCTGCGCGCGGTTGTATGCGGTGGCGGCGCTCCAGCCCACTGCCGCCCGCGCCGCTTCGACGGCGTTGCGGATGTCCTTGCGGTTGCCGGCCGGCACTTCGGCGATCACCCGCCCGGTCGCGTCATACGCCGCGTTGCTGTAGCCGCCGTCCGGCCGCAGCTGGCGCCCGCCGATGTAGAGCTTGGCCGTGCGATCGATCTGCGGTCCGGTTTGGTCGGCAGCGGCTTCCAGCGGCGCGAAACGCGGCATCTGCTGGACCGGCTCCTTGCTCAGGCGCGATTCCCAGAAGGGCTTGACGTATTCGTATAGCCCTTCCTTGCCGCCTTCGCGACCGAAGCCGGATTCGCGGTAACCGCCGAAGCCGGAGGCCGCGTCGAACTGGTTGGTGCAATTGACCCAGACCGTGCCGGCCTTCAGGCGGGGCGCGATGTCCAGCGCGAGGTTGATGTTTTCGGTCCACAGGCTGGCGGCCAGGCCGTAACGGCTGTTGTTGGCGAGTTCCACCGCTTCCGCCGGCGTGCGGAAGCTCATCGACACCAGCACCGGGCCGAAGATCTCCTCCTGCGCCAGCGTGGCGGAGGGTTGGACTTCAGTCAGCAGCGTGGGCGGGTAATACCAGCCTTTTTCCGGCAATGTGCATTCGGGCTGCCAAAGCCGGCCGCCCTCGGCCACCCCCAGTTCGACCAGGCCGGTGACTTTCTCCAGCTGCGAACGATCCACCAGCGCCCCGATGTCGATACCTTTGTCCAGCGAGTCGCCGATGACCAGCTTCGAGATCCGTTCGCGGATCTTCCGGTGCAGCCGGTCGGCCACCGACTCCTGCACCAGCAGGCGCGAACCGGCGCAGCAGACCTGGCCCTGGTTGAACCAGATGGCATCGACCAGACCCTCGACCGCGCTGTCCAGGTCGGAATCCTCGAAGACGATGAACGGCGATTTGCCACCGAGTTCGAGTGTCAGTTTCTTGCCGGTGCCGGCGGTCGCCTTGCGCAGGATACGACCGACCTCGGTCGAGCCGGTGAACGCCAGCTTGCCGACCTCCGGATGCTGGGTCAGGGCGGCGCCGGCCTTGTGGTCGCCCAGCACCAGGTTGAACACGCCCCGCGGCAGGCCGACTTCGCGGCACATCTCCGCGAACAGCACGGCCGTCGACGAGGTGTACTCGGCCGGTTTCAGCACCACGGTGTTGCCCATGGCCAGCGCGGGCGCGACCTTCCACGCCAGCATCAACAAGGGAAAATTCCACGGGATGATCTGCCCGACCACGCCGATCGGCCGGTAGCCCGGCAACTGCTGCTGCATCACCTGCGCCCAGCCCGCGTGGTGATAGAAATGGCGCACCACCAGCGGAACGTCGACGTCGCGCGATTCGCGGATCGGCTTGCCATTGTCGAGGCTCTCGAGCACGGCAAACAGCCGGCTCTGCCGCTGGATGTGCCGCGCCATCGCGTACAGGAAGCGGGCGCGGCCATGGCCGCCGATCGCCACCCATTTCTCGAGCGCGTCAGCCGCCGCCGCCACCGCCCGGTTGACGTCGCCTTCGTTGCCGTCCGCCACCCTGGCCAGCAACTCGCCGTTGGCCGGATTGTGCGTGGCGAAATACGCGCCCGTTTCCGGCGGCTCCCAGGCGCCGCCGATGAAGTGGTCCAGGGTGTTGCTGCGGGCCGCCAGCCAGGCCCGCGCGCGGTCCGGGCTTTCCGGAGCCGGTCCGTACTCCATGGAATCGAACAGGTCCCTCACTTGCATGACGATCTCGCTCCCTGTGTCAGCCGCTGGGATGCCGGTGCAGCGCCGAATAGCGGCCGCTCACGTGGTGCTCGAGTTGCCGCTCGATGTCGCCGAGCAGGCTGCTGGCGCCGAAACGGAACAGTTCCGGCTCCAGCCACGGCCGGCCCAGTTCCTCCTTCATCAGCACCAGGTAGTTCAATGCGTCCTTCGCCTTGCCGATGCCGCCCGCCGGCTTGTAGCCGACACGCTGGCCGGTCAGCTCGTGGTACTCCCGGATAGCACGGGTCATCACCAGGCTGCAAGGCAGCGTCGCGTTGACCGACTCCTTGCCGGTGCTGGTCTTGATGAAGTCCGCGCCGGCCATCATGCACACCCAACTGGCCCTGGCCACGTTGGCCAGCGTGGCGAGTTCGCCGGTGGCGAGGATGGTCTTGAGGTGCGCCTCGCCGCAGGCTTCGCGGCACGCCCGAACCTCGTCGTACAAGCCTGGCCAGTCGCCGGTCAGCACCCGGGCGCGGGAAATCACGATGTCGATCTCCGCGGCGCCGGCCCGCACCGACTCCTGAATCTGCGCCAGCTTCAGCGCCAGCGGGATCTGGCCGGCCGGAAAGCCGGTGGAAACGGCCGCCACCGGTATCCCGCTGCCGGCCAGTTCCTGCACCGCGACCTCGACGAAATTGTGGTAGACGCAGACGGCGGCCGTCGTGATGCCCAGATCGGCGACCCCGAGGGCCGCCAGGATGTCGCCTCGCACCGGGCGCATCGCCTTCTGGCACAGGCGCCGCACCCGCCCCGGCGTGTCGTCGCCGGCCAGCGTCGTCAGGTCGATGCAGCTGACGGCCTTCAGCAGCCAGGCGGCCTGGTGGTCCTTCTTGATGGAACGACGGGTGCCGATGGTCGCGGCGCGACGTTCGACGGCGCTGCGGTTGATGCGGATGCGGCCGAACAGGTCGGCGTTGTAGTCCATCCCGGGATTTCTGCCGGCGTCCCGCTGGTGCGCCTCCAGGGTGCGGACGTTGGTTTTCGCTGCGCCTGCCATGGCAGCTATTCTATGCGGTCGGACGCGCGCTGGCCATTCAAAGCCATTGCATTGCGGTATAGTTTCCGCCTGCGGGCGGGATACAAGAAGTAGCAAACCATGAACGTGACCACGAGCGTATTGGCCGTCTACCTGTTGGTTCTGATGGGGTTGGCACTGTGGAGCCGCGGTGAATCGCACACCGTGGCCGGTTATTTCATCGGCAACAAGCGCTTGCCGCCCTGGGTCGTGGCCTTCAGCACCAACGCCACCGGCGAGAGCGGCTGGCTGCTGCTGGGGCTGACCGGCATGGGCTACGTGGCCGGGGCGCATGCCTTCTGGGTAGTGGTCGGCGAAGTCATCGGTATCGCGCTGGCCTGGCTGGTGATGTCGCGCCGTCTGAAGCGCATGGCCGACGGCTCCTCCTCGATCACCGTGCCGGACGTACTGGCGGCACGTTTCGACGATCGCAGGCACGTCCTGCGCGGACTCAGCGTGTTCATCATCCTGGTCATGGTGGTTGCCTACGTGGCCGCCCAGATGGTGGCCACGGGCAAGGCCTTCGACGGCTTCACCGAGCTCGATTACGCGCAGGGTGTCTGGCTCGGAGCCACCGTTATCATCCTCTACACGCTGGTCGGCGGTTACAAGGCCGTGGCCTGGACCGATCTCGTGCAAGGCCTGCTGATGCTGTTCGGCCTTATCGTGCTGCCCATTGCAGCCATTCACGCCGCCGGCGGCTGGGCGGCGGTGAGCGACAACCTGGCCCTGCAGGACCCCGGCTTGCTCTCGCTCTGGGGGCCGGAAGGCAAAAGCGTGTCGGCGCTGGTCGGGATTTTCAGTTTCCTCGCCATCGGCCTGCCTTTCATGGGGGTTCCGCAACTGATGGTCCGCTTCATGTCGGCGCGCTCTGAAAAGAGTTTGGTACCGGCCATGGCGATCTCCGTCACCGTGATCCTGCTGTTCGACGTTGGCGCCGTGCTGACCGGAATGGCCGGCCGGGCGCTGCTGCCCGGGCTGGCCGACCCGGAGGCCATCCTGCCGCAGCTGTCCACCCTGGTCCTGCCGCCGCTGCTGGTCGGCGTCATGATGGTGGTCGTGCTGGCCGCCATCATGTCGACGGTCGACAGCCTGCTGATCCTGGCCTCGTCGGCCGTCGTGCGCGACTACTGGCAGCAAGTGCGCGGCGCAAGGCTGGACGACCGGGCCTTCGCCAATCGCGGCAAGATCGTCACGCTGGTCATCGGCCTGATCGGGATCGCGTTCGCGCTCAACCAGACGCCGCTGATCTTCTGGTTCGTGCTGTTCGCCTGGTCGGGCCTCGGCGCCGCCTTCGGGCCCGTGCTCCTTTGCGCCCTGTGGTATCCGCGGACCAACCTCAGGGGCGCCGTTGCCGGTATGCTCGGCGGGTTCCTGACGACCGTGGCCTGGGTGCTCTGGCTCAAGCCGCTGTTCCATGACCTGCTCGAGGTGATCCCGGGCTTCATCGTCGGCCTGTTTCTGACCGTTTACTTCAGTCGCCGGCCTGCCTCCGCGCGAAACCCTGTGGCATAATTCCGGCCCGAATACCGCCTTGAGTCGCGCCACCGCCGCGCGCAAGCAACCGGACCGCTCCGACAGGTCCGCTGGAGATCACCATGAACAGAACCTTGCCGTCCCTGCTGCCGGCTTTCCTCGCCTTGCTCATCGCCACGCCGGCCTGCACCGCGGAGGAAGAGCGCCCCAAGCCCGGGCTCAATGAAGCGACCTTCGAGGGCCTGCAGTGGCGCGGCATCGGGCCGGCGCTGATGTCCGGGCGCATCGCCGACATTGCCGTCGACCCGGTGGATCGCAGCACCTGGTACGTGGCCGTGGGCAGCGGCGGTGTCTGGAAAACGGCCAATCGCGGCACGACCTGGGCGCCGGTATTCGACGGACAGGGAGCCTACTCCATCGGCAGCGTGGCCATCGACCCCAACAACCGCCACGCCATCTGGGTGGGAACCGGTGAAAACGTCAGCGGCCGCCATGTGGGTTACGGCGACGGCGTCTACCGCAGCCTGGACGGCGGGGCACACTGGGAAAACCTGGGACTGAAGGACTCCGAACACATCGGCATGATCGCGATCGACCCGCGCGATTCGAACGTGGTCTACGTGGCCGCCCAGGGACCGCTGTGGTCGGGCGGCGGCGACCGCGGGCTCTACAAGACCGTCGACGGCGGCCAGAACTGGGAACGCATACTCGCCGGCGGCGAATACACGGGGGTCAACGAAGTGCACCTGGACCCGCGCGACCCCGACGTGCTGTTCGCCGTCAAACACCAGCGCCTGCGCAACGTGGCCGCGCTGGTCAACGGCGGTCCCGAGTCCGGAATTTTCAAATCCACCGACGGCGGGAAAACCTGGCGCGAGATGACCCGCGGCCTGCCGGAGGAGGACATGGGCAAGATCGGTGTGGCGATCTCGCCGCAGAACCCCGACGTGGTCTACGCGACCATCGAGCTCGGTGGGCGCAAAGGCGGGTTCTGGCGCTCGGCGGACGGCGGCGAGAGCTGGGAAAAGCGCAGCGAATACCTGTCCGGCGGCACCGGCCCCCACTACTACCAGGAGATATTCGCCAGCCCGCACCAGTTCGACCGCATCTACCAGATGGACGCCACGCTGCACATCAGCGAGGACGGCGGCACCACTTTCGTGCCTCAGCCGCACGGCCACAAGCACGGCGACCACCATGCCATGGCTTTCGACCCAAACGATCCCGACTACCTGCTGTACGGCACCGACGGCGGCCTGTATGAATCGTTTGACCTCGGGCAAAGCTTCCGCTTCATTTCCAACCTCCCGGTGACGCAGTTCTACAAGGTCGCCGTGGACTATGACGAGCCGTTCTACAACGTCTACGGCGGCACCCAGGACAACAACACGCAGGGCGGGCCCTCGCGCACCGACAATGTGCACGGCATCCGCAACAGCGACTGGTTCGTCACGCTGTTCGGCGACGGCCACCAGCCCGCGGTCGATCCGACCAATCCCGACATCGTCTACTCCGAGTGGCAGCAGGGCAACCTCGTGCGCTACGACCGGAGCTCGGGCGAGCAGGTCTACATCCAGCCGCAACCGGAGGCCGGCGAGGAAACCGAGCGCTTCAACTGGGACGCGCCCATCCTGATCAGCCCGCACGACCCGGCCCGGCTTTACTTCGCCAGCCAGCGCGTGTGGCGCTCCGACGACCGCGGCGACAGCTGGATTCCGCTCAGCGGGGATCTGTCCCACGGCCGCGAGCGCCTGCGGGAACCGCTGATGGGGCGGGTATGGAGCTTCGACGCCGCCTGGGACCTGTACGCGATGTCGGTGTACGGCAGCATCACCTCGCTGTCCGAGTCCCCCCTGGTGGAAGGACTGCTGTATGCCGGGACCGACGACGGCCGCATCCACGTCAGCGAAGACGGTGGCGCGAACTGGCGCGCCATCGAGCGACTGCCCGGCGTCAGCGACGACTTCTTCGTGAACGATCTGAAAGCCGACCTGCACGACGGCGACACGGTGTACGCCGTCGTCGACGACCACAAGTCGGGCGACTTTTCGCCGCACGTCTTCCGCAGCGACGACCGCGGCCGCACCTGGACCCGCATCTCGGACGGGCTGCCCGAGCGGCACGTGGTCTGGCGCATCGTGCAGGACCACGTCAAGCCCGGACTGCTGTTCGCCGCCACCGAGTTCGGCGTCTTCTTCACCATAGACGCCGGCGTCAACTGGGTGAAGCTCGCGGGCGGCGCGCCGACCATCGCCTTTCGCGACCTTGCGATCCAGACCCGCGAGAACGACCTGGTCGGCGCGACCTTCGGCCGCGGCTTCTGGATACTCGACGATTACAGCCCGCTGCGCGAGGTGAGCGAGGAGCAACTGCAGCAGGAGGCTACGCTGTTGGCGACGCGCGATGCCCTCTGGTACCTGCCGAGGCTGCCGCTGGGCGACTTCAAGGAAGGCGGCAAGGCCAGCCAGGGAGACGAATTCTTCGTGGCGCCCAACCCGCCGTTCGGGGCGGTGTTCACCTATTACCTCAGGGATGGCCTGAAAACCCGCCTCGAGCAGCGCCGCGAAATCGAGGAGCCGCTCGAGGCGGCCGGCGACGACACCCCCTACCCCGGCTGGGATGCGCTGCGCCAGGAACAGACCGAGGAACCGCCGGCCATGGTCCTGACCGTCCGCAACGCCGCCGGCGAGATCGTGCGCCACATCGAGGGGCCGGCGACCGCCGGATTTCATCGCGTCGCCTGGGATCTGCGTTACGCGCTGTCCGCCCCCTGGACCGCGGAACCGCCCGAGGAGGAGTATCTCGTCATACCGGGCCCGCTGGCCGCTCCGGGAACCTACAAGGTGAGCCTGGCCAAGCGGGTGGACGGCCAGCTGAGCGATCTCGGCACGCCACGCAGTTTCGAGGTCAAACCGCTGCTGCGCGGAGCGCTGCCCGGCGCGCCGCCTGAGGAGATGGTCGCTTTCACGCAGCGCCTCGACGACCTCAACCGGCAGGTCACCGGAGCCGCTTCCGCGCTGCAGAGCCTGCTGACGGAAACCGCAGCCGTCAAGGCCACGCTGCTCCGTTCGCCGGCGCCGCAGGATCTGCGCGATCGCGCCCGGGCGCTCGAGCTCGAAGTGCTCGACCTGCAGCAGACGCTGACCGGCAACGAAACACGGGCCTTGTACAACGAGGGCGGGCCGGTCCCGATTGCCCGGCGGCTCGAAGTGGCGGTGCTCGGGACCTTTCGTTCGACCTATGGCCCGACCGCCACGCACCGGCGCGCAATAGAGATCGCCGAGGCCGGGTTTGCCGCGGTAAAGGAACGGCTCGGCCGGATCCACGACGAGGAACTGCCGGTCCTGCGCCGCGAGCTGGACGCGGCCGGCGTGCCCTGGACACCCGGCCGCGGCGTGCCGGGACGCAACTGATCCCGGTGCTGGGTCGCGCCAACATGGGCCGTGCGCTGCCCGGGTTACTCCCGGTGTCGCTCTTAGGGTCGCTGCTTGGGTTGCTGCCCGGCGTCTTGCTCTGGCCGCTGACCGGGCTGGCCTCCCCGGCGGCCGGCGACGCCGGCGAGAATGCCTGGGACGAAGGCCGGGCGCTGGAAACGGTGATCGTCACCGCGACGCGAATCGAGCAGTCCGTGCTGGACGTGGCCGAGGCGGTGACCGTCGTCGGCGCGGACGACATCGAACGGCTCGCGCCGGAATTGCTGGCGGAAATGCTGCGCGGCATGCCCGGCGCCTTTTTTCAGCAGACCACGCCTGGCCAGGGCATCCCGATCATTCGCGGATTGAAGGGCTCGCAGGTGTTGCACCTGGTCGACGGCATGCGCCTGAACAACGCTTTTTTCCGCGACGCACCCAACCAGTACCTCGGCCTGGTCGACGCCTACGCGGTCGAGCGGATCGAGGTTATTCGCGGTTCCGCGCCGTCCCTGTATGGCGCCGACGCCATGGGCGGCGTCGTGCAGGTGCTGACCCGCGAACCCGTGCCCGAGACTGAGGAATGGTCTGCCGAGGGCCGGCTTTACGGCGCCTGGGACAGCGCCGACTCCAGCCTGATAGGCCGGGCCGAGGCCAGCACCGGCCGAACCGGCAGTGCGCTCGCGGGCGGGGTGACCTGGCAGGATCACGGCAATCGCCGCATCGGCGGCGGCGAGGTGGTGCGGCCCAGCGGCTACCGCTCGGCGGCCGCCGATCTGAAATTCCTGCAGGACCTCGGCGAGCGCGCCGAACTCATGCTGTCGGCGCAGTATCTCGAGCAGCCTGCCACGCCGCGCGTCGACGAACTGGTGCCGGGTTTTGGCCAGACGACGCCCGCCTCGGCGGTCAACGAGTTCATGCCCAACCGCCGGGAGTTTCTGCACGCCCGTTACCGGCTGGATGGCAACTCGCCCTGGTTCAGCCGCTTCGAGGCTCATCTCGCCCGGCAGATCGTCACCGACGACCGCCTCACGCAGGACTACGGTGACCCGGCGCTGACGCGCGAATTCAACGAGAGCGCGCTGGACGGCCTGACGCTGCAGTTCAACACGCCCTGGGGCGCCGGTTCCAGTAACGACGTCGGGGCCGACAGCGAGTTGGTGTGGGGCCTGGAGTACTACGCCGACGAGGTCTCCAGCAGCCGCTTCCGGCATGCGACCGCATCCGGGCCCCAGATCGAGGTCGCGGCCCGCTTTCCCGACGACTCGACCATGGACAGCGCCGCCGCCTACGCCTCCAACCACTGGACCTGGGAGCGCTTCAGCCTCGACGCGGGCCTGCGCTACAGCCGCTTCGACGTGTTCCTGCCCGCCACTGCCGAACTCGCAGCGACGCGGCTCGAGCCGGACGATCTCACCGGTGACGTGCATTTCGGCTACGAACTCACGCCGGGCGTGAACCTCGTCGCCAACGTCGGTCGCGGCTTCCGCCCGCCCAACATTTTCGACCTCGGCACTTTGGGTTCCCGCCCCGGCAACCGCTTCAACGTGCCGAACCGCGAGCTGCAGCCGGAGACGGTCTGGAGCTACGACCTCGGCCTGAAGCTTTCGTCGCCGCGCTGGCAGGCGGAGGTTTTCGCCTGGTACGCCGACTACCGCGACAAGATCGGCTCGCAGCTGACCGGCGAGGTGACGCCGGAAGGACGGCTGGTCGTGCGCAGCGACAATCTCAACTCAGCCGAGCTGCATGGTATCGAATCCGGCCTGCGTTTCCTGGCGGCAGAGGCCGTCGAAGTGTACGCGGTGCTGAATTACACGCGCGGCGAGGAGCGCGAAACGCAGGGTCCGGCCACGCCGGCCGATCGGATTCCGCCGCTGCAAGGCCGCCTGGGGCTGACCTGGGGGGCGAGCGAGCGCGCGCGGCTCGAACCCTACTTCGATTTCGCCACCGCCCAGGACCGGCTGAGCCCGCGCGACCAGGAAGACCCGCGCATCGACCCCCAGGGCACGCCCGGCTGGGGCACGCTGAACCTGCTGCTGAGCTGGCAGGCAACCCAGCAGGCGAACTTCGGCCTGAAGCTGCAGAACCTGGGCGACAAGCGCTACCGTGAGCACGGCTCCGGCATCGACGCCGCGGGCCGCAACCTGGGGCTCTGGTTCAATCTGCTGTTCTGAACGCGCCCTCCGGGGCAACTCAATGCGGCGGACGCACGCTAAACTGCGGCGTCAGGCGCGGGTCGCGCAGCCGCGTCTCGACCGGTTTCAGCCTCAGCGCCGCCAGCATCGAGGTCGGCTTGATGCGCCCGTCCAGCAGCGCGCTCTCGTCCGCGGCGTGCACGCGGTCGACGAAGTCGCGGTCCCATTCGCCCGTGGCGTCGAAGTTGTGACCGAAAGGCCGGTCGATGAAGACGAAGACGAGGTTGCCGTAGGGCACGAAAAGTTCGAAATGGAAGCGTTCGAGCAGCAGCGGCAGAACGTCCTGGGCGCGGATGCCCTCGAAGCCTTCGGTCGAGCAGTCGTGGTTGATGTAGGTCGGCTCCTGCCGCTGGAGCAGCCGGTTGTAACGGTAAGCTTCCGGCAGCTCCGCCCAGAAGTCTTTGAGCATGGCAAGCGCCTCGGGCCAGCGCTGGTGGCCGTTGCGCCCGATCATGTCGGAAGTCAGGAACAGCCCTTCCTCGGCGAGGCCGTCGCGAATCGCGTCGAACAGGTGCTCGAGTTCGAGCACGTGATGCAGCGACTGGTTGGCCATGATCACGTCGTACGCTCCGCGACCCGGCCGCCAGCGGTTGAAGTCCTGCCGCAGGAAGCGCAGCTTCGGCGCCAACATGGAGTCGGCCACGCGGGCCCGGGCCCGGTCGAGCATGTTCCCGTTGATCTCGACGCAGTCGATGCGGAAGTTGCCGAGTCCCGCGGCCAGCAACTGTTCGCCGAGATCGATTTCGAGATCGCAGTTGCCCGCGCCGATGCTGACGATCGAGGTGTCGCGTGCTCCGTTCTGCGCACAGGCGCGACGGATGTACTGCAGGAAGAAATCGTTCGGGCTGGAAAACCCGAACGGCTCGAACATCGGCCGCAGATAGCGGTTCGACCAGTAATGGAAGATGTCCGGCAATTCGTGCACGTTGAGGCAGTCGTCGAAGTGTCCCTGCTCCTTGAGCAGGCGGCGGGCGTATTCCGCGTCAGCCTCGGCCTGGCCGGCGCCGGGCGCAGCTGCGGCAGTGGGGCCGGAGCCAGTACCCGACCGCAGCGGCAGGCGTCTGAGCAACTCTTGCAGCTTCCTGTACACGGGACTCCCGATGGCTGGCGGCGGCCGCTGGCCGCGACGGTTCAATCGATTATAATACCGCCTTCCTTGTAGTATTCCTTATGTCACTTGGCAATTCTTTCCAGCGGTTCACGGCGACCTGAATGCGCGCGCAGCCTGCAGCCGGCCATGATTCCGCGTTCGCCGCCTTTGCCTGTCATTTCGCCTTCTGGTTCGGCCTGATTTGCGCCACGCCGACGTTCATCGCGCTCAACAATCCCGAAGACGTCGTGTTCCGCCCCGAGTCCCTGCTGGCGTGGACGGCGGGCGCCGCGCTGTTGCTGAGCGCTCTGGGCTGGGGCGCGGCGCGACTGGCGGGCCAGCGGTTTTCCTGGTGGCTGAACCGCGGCCTGCTCACCGCCGCCCTGGTCTTCGCGGTGCAGGGCAATATCGTGCACGACCTCTTCTACTACGGGGCCTTCAACGGCGAGCGCGTCAACTTCAGGGCCCATGGCTGGAAATTCTGGCTCGAATGGACCGCCTGGCTGGCGGCATTTCCGCTGACCGCCGCGCTGCTGACCCGCTTGCGGCGCCTGCCCGCATGGCTGGCGGCGCTCCCCGTCCTGTCCTTCGCGCTGCTGCTGGTCCCCGCCCTGCTGGCTCCGCGCGCGAGCCCGGCTGCGCCGAGCGAGTCCGCAATCGCCATCGACGACCCGGTGTTCGCCTTTTCGAGCATCCGCAACCTGGTGCACCTGCTGCCCGACGGATTCCAGGGTGACGTGGTCAGACAGGCCTTGCAGGAAAACCCCGAACTCGCCGCGGAATTCCAGGGCTTCACTCTGTTCGCCGACCACCTGGGCATGTACCAGGGAACGGCGCCGGCGGCCTATACCCTGCTGACCGGCAAACCTTTCGACCTCGATCGTGGCTTCAGTTACGATTGGGTCACTTCCGACGTGCGGGCCAACTCCTACCAGAACGAATTGGCCGTGCGCGGCTACCAGGTGGACTACGTGCCCATCTCGGGCTTCATCTGCATCGAGAACGCCGACTCCTGCCATGTCCGGCCGTTCAACGACATGAAAGCGCGCGGTTACTTCCGGCACCATTCGGAAGACGCGTTGTACTCGGCGCGCCTGGTCGCGGACCTGACCCTGTTCCGCCTGACGCCGATGTACCTCAAGGAAAGAATCCACAACGGCGGACAGTGGTTGCTGGCGGACACCACGCTGGACGGTTCGTCGCCCTGGCCCGACCCGGTCATCCGCGAGTGGGTGCAGAACTTCCGTGTGGTCGACGACCGGCCGGTCTACAAGTGGTACCACTACATCGGCACCCATATACCCGCCAAGTGGGGCGCTGACTGCGGCATGCTGGCCGAACCCGCGGAAGACCGGGCGGCCTACGTCGCCCAGGCGCGCTGCGTGCTCGAGAGCATTGCCGTTCTGCTGCGGCGCATGAAGGAAGCCGGCGTTTACGACCAGTCGGCCTTCGTTATTTCCGGCGACCACGGGCACAACGTCGTGCCGGACGACCTCGTGCCCCCGCCGCTGAATTCCGGGCTGCTGACCAGCATGATGGGCTCCGGCCGGCCGGCGTTGCTGGTAAAGCAGCTGCACAGCCGGGAGCCGCTGCAATTCAGCGCCGCGCCGACGCACCTGCCGGATATCGCGCCGACGGCGCTGGACCTGGTGGAGATCGACAGCACGACGCCTTCGGCCTTCGAACTGGAGCCGGGGCAGGACCGGGTCCGCCTGTTCCAGCAATACTCCATCCCCGATTTCTGGAGCGGAGATCCGATACCCTACGTGGAGTACCGCGTCGGCGGCCCAGCCGCGGACGGCCGCCACTGGCGGGTCAACGCCATCCAGGACAACCGCTCCGTGCCGGCCGCGTTCGAGCCGCTGAACCGGCTCACCGGCCAGGGCTTCGTGCTGGGGGCGCACTTGCGCAAGTCGCGTGGCAACAACGAGTCTTCCTGGGTGACCGGCCGGCAACTGGCCATCGCGATCGGCATCGACGATCCGGCACAGTCCCACACGCTCGAGCTGAAAATGCACTTCCCCGAGTGGCTGTCGGGACAATCGTTCACGGTCGAGTTCAACGGCGGACCGCCCTGGCGCAGCCCGCTCCTGCCGGTCAACGCCGACGAGTTCTGGCAGACCGTCTCGATCCCGCTGGATGCCTCGCGGCAGAAAGCCGGCCGCAATTTCATTTCCATCGTGTTCGAGCGGCTCGAGCACCCGCCGGGAACCGACAGCTGGCGAGGCTCCGCGCTGGTCGAGTCGATCAAGGTGACGCGGACCGATCAGGTCCGCGCGCACCAGTAGAGGTGGCGGTTTCCCGACTGGAGGGTCTGCTGGCGCCGCACCACGAAATGGCGGCCCAGGGCCGCCTCCAGGCGTTCCAGGCTGTAATCGGAGTACTTGTCCTGCTTGTTGCGGAGCAGGATTTTTACCTTGTCGTCCGCGCGCGAGACGAATTCGATCACCAGCTGGTCCGCAAGGCTGGCCAGCCAGTCGACGAACTCGTCGAGGGGAATGTTGGCGGAGATTACCACGTGGTGGATCAGGGCCAGGCACAGGATGAGGTCGGGCCGGGCGCGGGTGCCGAGATCGCTGCGCTCGCAGTTGCGCCAGCCCCAGTTCGGCGAGGGATCGGCCACGTTCTGCACCAGGGTCAGGATGTTGCCCTGCCCTTCCTCACGGATCGCCCGATAGAGGCGCTCGACGGCAAAGTGGTCCAGGTCCATGGCCAGCACCTGGCGGGCGTGACGCGCGGCGATCCGCGAGAACTGGCCGGTATTGCAGCCGATGTCCCAGACCAGGCCCGCGTCGCTGGCCGCCACGCACTCGTCGACGAAGGCCTCCTTCAGCAGGTGGTCGGTCTCGCTGTAATTGTGAAAGGCCTCGTAGGCGCCCCACTCCGAATCGTCGCCTTCCCAAGCCAGCTTCGCCACCAGCCTGCGCAATTTCCGCACGTTGGCCAGGATCAGCTCCTTGTTGAAGCCGGCGGCCCTGAGATCGGTGCGCACATCCTGGCGGGTGCCACTGAAGCGCCGGTCCAGCTTGGCCTGCAGCCACACGTGGCTGAGCACGCCCGGGCGCAAGCGGTCGCGCAGGCCGAACAGGCGCGCGGCGGCCTGCACGCCGATGCCGTCGATCCGGCCGCGCAGCAGGGGCTGGAACGGGATGCCCTTGTAGGCCTGCAGCATGAGCGGGAAGAGGAACAGCTCGCAGAACTGGCGGTAACCCGCCCACGGCGCACCGGCCTGCAGGGTTTCGAACGACGGAATGTCGATGAACACGGGCCGGCCATTGCGGAACTGGATGTTGTAGGGCGTCGCGTCCTTGAGCGTCATGTTCTCGAGGATCGCCGCCTCGACCAGGTCCAGCTGCAGCAGCGCGGCGTCGCGCAACATGCCGAAGGTCCACTCGTACGGGTAGGTAACGACCGGCACCGCTTCGTGCTCGAGGAAACCGGCCCAGCGATCGCGTTCCTGCGGCAACAGCGGCACCCGCTCCGGCGCCAGCGGTTCGCTGCCGACCAGCTGCCCCTGCTCCAGGCAGCGGACATAGAACTTCTTCGACCGTAAGTTCTCGAAATCAGCCAGCGCGCCGGCGGAAAGCCCCCTTACGATGCGTCCGTCGAGTCGGTATACGCGGCCGTCGCGATCACGGAAAGACCCGCTATCGACAGCGCACGGCCCGGCCTGGCTCAACTCAGGCCGACTCATCCTCGGCGGCGTGTTTCTTGCTGAACCGGAGGGCGATCCGGATTCTGTGCCAGAACAGTTTCAGGGCCACGCCGATGGCGGCAATCCCGCCCAGGATCACCTGCAGGAGCATGCTGCCCGTGCCCGGATCGAGGTAGGCGTGCAGCGGTTGCGCCGCTGACAGGAGAAAGATGGCCAACAACCAGTGCCAGGATTTCATCAAAAAGGTATCTCCTCCGGTTTACAGAGTCGGGCGCAGAGCGGCAACGGAAACGGAATCCTGCGAAATGTTGCGATTATATTACATCGCGGCCGCTTGCGTCTCTCCTGGACCGGAAGAACGCGCGCAGGAGCCCGCCGGCCTCGTCCGCCAGCAAGCCGCCCTGCCAGGCGATTTCGTGGTTGTGCGCGTGCAGGTCGGGCAGGCTGCAGGCGCCGCCCAGCGCGCCGGTTTTCGGGTCGGCCGCCCCGAACACGATGCGCTCCAGGCGGGCGTGAATCGCGGCGCCCACGCACATCGCGCAGGGCTCCAGGGTCACATACATGACGCAGCCCGGCAGCCGGTAGTTGCGCATTGTGCGCCCTGCTTCGCGCAGGGCCACGATTTCCGCGTGCGCGGTGGGGTCGCTCAGCGTGATGTTGCTGTTGCGTCCTTCGCCCACCACAGCACCGCCACTGACCACGACGGCGCCGACCGGGACTTCGCCTGCGGCTTCGGCGCCTCGGGCCAGTTCCAGCGCGCGCCGCATCCACGCGCGATCATCCGCGGCAAAGGCAAGCTCGGTCAGCATCGTCGCGGCCGTTCCGGTCTGCGCATACAGGCCCGCTCAAGCCGGGCGACGCAGACCGCCGCGCAGAAAACGCCGCAAGGCCCGCAGCGGCGGCGTGACGGGAATCGAGGTGGCGGTCTCGAAAGCGCGCGCCCGCCTCGCCAATCCATCCTCCAACCTCCCGAACCAGCCCTGGCGGTCGGCGTCGCGCTGCAGCTGCCGGTACAGCCGCTGCAGGTGCTGATCGCGACGCGCCAGCAGGCGCCTCAACTCCAGCGCGTCGGACTCGGTCAGCGTGTAGCCGGCTGCGAAGCGCGCGGGCAGGTGCCGCTCGACGTAGACCGTCGAGTGCTCGGCGGCAGTCTGCTCTGGAGGCCGTGTGTCGGTGTAGAAATAGACCGCGAAAGACCTGCGCGACAATCCCAACCTGGCCGGCGACAGCTCGATGCGCTGGAATCCGTGCCAGGAACGCTCGCTGGTCTCGAAGATGACGCAGCGGTTCATGAGCGGAGTGACGGTGACTATCTCGTCCTCCGTGGGGTCCAGGTGGGGGTCGCGGTGCAACTGCAGCGAGCCGCCCCAAGCGTCGTTCCATTCCTCGTTGAGGTAGATAATCAGGTTGAGGCGACGATGCTGCCGTGTCCGCGGGTGGTAATTGAAGTCGATGTGCGGGTCAAGGTCCTGGCCCTGCCGGTTCTCGTGCGTGCCGCCGCCGAAGTACCAAGGGTCATAGCGAAGATCGTCGATGCCGGTGATGCGCCCGATCAGGCCGAGAAACTCGGGCGACTGCAGCAGCTCGTCCATCTGCCGCCAGGCCGGTCCCAGCGACCTGACCCGTTCCTGCGTCGCCTTGGCCCCGACCAAGCCGTTCTCGTTGATCGCGGCGGCCTCGTCGAAGCGCGGAAACTGGTTGCAAATTTCGCGACAGAACGCGGCGGCCAGAAAATCGTCGATGACGACGTGCGGGAACGGCCGCGCACTGGCGAACGTCGCCGCCCAGCGGGGTGCGTCCTCCAGGGCTCCAGCGTTCACCAACTCATGGAATTCCCGGCGCGGGGTCGACACGGCCTACTCCCACTCGATGGTGGCGGGCGGTTTCCCAGAAATATCATAAACTGTGCGCGATATTCCACTGATTTCATTGGCTATTCTAAGAGAGACTTTCTCCAGGAATTCGTATGGCAGGCGGGCCCAGCGCGCCGTCATGAAATCGATGGTCTCTACGGCCCGCAGCGCGACAACGTATTCGTAGCGCCGCTGGTCGCCGGTGACCCCGACCGACCTGACGGGCAGAAATACCGCAAATGCCTGGCTGACCTGGTCATACAGGCCGGCCTTCGACAATTCGTCGATGAAGATGTGGTCGGCTCGGGCCAGCAGTTCGAGGTACTCCGCTTTGACCTCGCCCAGCACGCGCACGCCGAGGCCCGGCCCGGGGAAGGGGTGCCGGAATACCATTTCGCGCGGCAGCCCCAGCTCGATGCCGATCCTGCGCACCTCGTCCTTGAACAGCTCGCGCAGCGGTTCGACCAGTTCCATCTTCATGTGATCCGGCAGACCGCCCACGTTGTGATGCGACTTGATCACGTGCGCCTTGCCGGTCTTGCTGCCGGCCGATTCGATCACGTCGGGATAGATGGTCCCCTGGGCCAGCCAGCGGGCATCGCCCAGCGCCTTGGCCTGCTCTTCGAACACCTCGATGAAGAGACGGCCGATCCGTTTGCGCTTCTGCTCCGGGTCCGTCACCCCGCGCAGCGCGTCGAGGAACCGCTCACGGGCGTTCACCCTGATCACGTGCACGCCCATGTGGCGCGCGAACGTCGCCATGACCTGTTCCGGTTCCTGGTAACGCAGCAAACCGGTATCGACGAAGATGCAGGTCAGCTGGTCGCCGATCGCACGGTGCAGCAGTGCCGCCACGACGCTCGAATCAACGCCCCCGGACAGGCCCAGGATCACCGCATCGCCGCCGACCTGCTCGCGCACGCGCGCCACGCTGTCGCGGATGATGTTCGCCGGCGTCCAGGCCTGCTCGCAGCCGCAGATGTTGTGCACGAAGCGCTCGAGGATGCGCCGGCCCTGCGCCGTGTGCGTGACCTCGGGATGGAACTGCAGGCCGTAAAAGCCCCGGCCGTCATCGGCCATGGCGGCCACCGGCGCCGAATCGGTGCTGCCGATCACCTCGAAACCGGGCGGCAACTCGACCACCTTGTCGCCGTGGCTCATCCAGACATCCAGCTCGGGACGACCCTGCTCGTCGACGTGGTCCTCGATCGAATGCAGCAAACGCGACGGCTGCCGGATGGTGACGCGCGCGTAGCCGAATTCCTTGAGCGCGGACGGCTCGACCCGCCCCCCCAGCTGGGCCGCCATGGTGTGCAGGCCGTAGCAGATGCCGAGCACCGGCACGTCCAGTTCGAACACCACCTCGGGCGCGACGGGCCCATCCTCGGCGTGGACCGACTCCGGGCCGCCCGACAGCACGATGCCACGGGGTGCGAATTCGCGAATGTCGCGCGGATGCGCATCCCAGGGCCAGATTTCGCAATACACGCCGATTTCCCGGATGCGCCGGGCAATCAGCTGGGTGTACTGCGAACCGAAGTCCAGGATCAGGATCCGGTGCTGGTGAATGTCGTTGGCCATGTAGTGGTTCGGGTCGTGGTTTGGGTCGTGGTTTGGGTCGCGGTCAGGGTCCGGGTCGGGGTCAGGACAGCTTGTAGTTGGGTGCTTCCTTGGTGATCTGCACGTCGTGCGCGTGACTTTCCCGGATACCGGCATTGGTAATCCGCACGAAGCGGGACTCGGTACGGAATTTTTCGATCGTCGGGCAGCCCATGTAGCCCATCGAGGAGCGCAGGCCGCCCAGCAGTTGATGCACCACGCCGGACAGAGGGCCCTTGTAGGGCACGCGTCCCTCGATGCCCTCCGGCACCAGCTTCTCGGCCGATACGTCGTGCTGGAAGTAGCGGTCTTTGGAGCCCTGCTGCATGGCGCCGATCGAGCCCATGCCGCGGTACGACTTGTAGGAGCGGCCCTGGAACAGCTCGACCTCGCCGGGCGCCTCCTCGGTGCCCGCGAACAAGCCGCCGATCATCACGGTGTGGGCGCCCGCGGCGATGGCCTTGGCGAAGTCGCCGGAAAAACGGATGCCGCCGTCGGCGATCAGCGGCACGCCGCTGTCCTTCAGCGCGGTCGCCACGTTGGCCACCGCGGTGATCTGCGGCACCCCGACGCCGGCGACCACCCGCGTGGTGCAGATCGACCCCGGGCCCTGCCCGACCTTGACGCCGTCCACGCCGGCCTCGACCAGCGCCAGCGCCC
>Ga0105090_10000097_pt1 | contig 34927 bp, 31 predicted proteins | sample PPLLak3March2015_FD_79110 | JGI IMG/M metagenome (GOLD analysis project Ga0105090, IMG submission 79110) | Freshwater sediment microbial communities from Prairie Pothole Lake near Jamestown, North Dakota, USA - PPLs Lake P7 Core (1) Depth... | ecosystem: Environmental > Aquatic > Freshwater >...
AGCCCGCCGCACGAAGCGCGGACTGGCGGTGCTGTGCGCGCTGGTGCTGGTCACCAGCAATGCACTGGCAGCGCTCGGTGTCTGCGTCGCCAAGACTCCTCCCGCGGGGCTGTCGACCCAGGTCGCCTCGGCCAAGTCTGACCCGTGTCCGCAACATGACGCGGACGCGGTCGGCAATTCGGCCTCCGGCGAACGCGCGGCGGCCACGCATTGTCCGCAGGATGATCCCGGCGCCCAGCCGCGCGCCGCGGACCTGCCCTTCGGCGATTGGGTCGCCGCGCCCTCATGCGCGCGGCCCGACATGGCACCGCGCGTGATCGTTGCCGCCCGCGTGGCTGACCTCGACTACGCTCCACCCGAGCCGCTCTACGCGCGGCTGTCGCGACTCCTGCTCTAGCTCCTCCGGTCTGCGCGCCATGCGGCGCGCTGAACCTGACGCCCGCCATCGCGGCGCGCGTCGTTTTGACCGGAGGCACCCGTGCGACTACGACATCTGCATTGCGCCTGGCTGGCTGTGCTGCTACTCGCAAGCGAGGTGGCATCGGCCCAGTCGCCAAAGCCCGCCAGCCCCGAGCTCGGCGCCAGCCTCGCGAGCGTCCTGACCTATCTCGAAACGCGCAATCCCGAGCTGCGCGCGATGTCGCTCGAGTCCGACGCGGCCCAGCAGCGCCTGCGCGGCGCCGGTGCCCTGCCGGATCCGATCCTGCAGATGGAGCTGCGCGACATCCCGATCAGCGAGCCGACGCTGTCGCCGGCCAACGCAGGCAACACGCGTTACTCGCTGCGCCAGATGTTTCCGCTGGGCGACAAGCGCGAGCTGCGGCGCGGCATCGCGGCATCCGAGGCCGCGGCGGCGGACGCGCGCCGCAGCGCCACCGTGGTCGACATTCGCATGCGCGCCAAGGTGGCGTACAGCCAGTACTGGTATGCGGGGCAGGCACAGGCTGTCACCGAACAGCTGCGCGCACTGATGGCCGACCTCGAACAGGTGGCGCGGGCGCGCTATGGCAGCGGGCTCGCCCCCCAGCAGGACACCATCAAGGCGCAGACCGAGCTGACAACGATGCGTGCGGACCTCGTCATGATCGGTTCCGAGCGGCGCCAGGCCGCGGCGCGGCTGAACGGCGTGCTCGCGCGTCCGGCCGATGCACCGCTGGCGGACCCCCGCGAGCTGCGGCCCGTGCCGCCGCGGGCGCTTGACTTCGCGGGGCTGGTCCGCGACGCGAGCACGAACAACCCGACACTGGCGCTCAGCATGGCGCAGATCTCGACGTCGGAGCGCAACGCGGAACTCATGCGCGCCAATCGCGTTCCGGATCTCGGCATCGGCCTGGGCGTGATCCAGAAGGGCACGCGGCTGACCGATTACGAGGTCATGTTCGAGGTCAACATCCCGTGGCAGACCGATGTCATCCGCGCCGGCGTGAACGAGGCGCAGGCGATGAGCGGAGCGGCGGCCGCGCGCCGCGACGCGGCGGCCTTGCAGCTGCAGTCCGAGCTGGGCCAGAACTGGGCCGCGCTCGACGCGCTGCGGGAGCAGGGCCAGATCCTGCGCACCACGCTGCTGCCGCAGGTCGAGCTGACCTTCGAGTCGGCGCTGGTTGGCTATCAGACCGGCCGTGTCGACTTTGCGACGCTGCTGGATGCGCAGCGCCAGATCCGGCGCACGCGGCTCGATTTGCTCAAGATCGATCTGGAGCAGCAGATGAGGCTCGCCGAAATAGAACGCCTCGTCGGGGAGGATCTATGAACGCAAAGTTGTTGATCGGAGTCGTCGCCGTGGTGGTCGTTGCACTCGGCGCCGGCTACCTGCTCGGACGTGGCGAAAGAGAGTCCGTCGCACAGGGTTCGGCCGCCACGGCGCCCGCGACCGCGACGCCGTCAGGCGAGCGAAAGATCCTCTACTACCGCAATCCGATGGGCCTGCCAGATACGTCGCCGACACCGAAGAAGGACCAGATGGGGATGGATTACATCCCCGTGTACGAAGGCGAGGACACCGGCGGCAGCGGCGTGAAGGTCAGCGCGGATCGCATCCAGGCGCTCGGCGTTCGTACGGAACCTGTCATCCGACGCGCCATCGAACGCACGGTGCGCGCGGTCGGAACCATCGAAGTCGACGAGCGCGGCCAGTACACCGTGGCGCCGAAGTTCGAAGGCTGGATCGAGAAGCTTCATGTCAACACGACCGGCCAGCCCGTTGCACGAGGTCAGCCGCTCGCCGAGGTCTACAGCCCCGAACTCGTCTCGGCACAGCGCGAGTACCTGGTTGCGTATCGCGCGTCGCGCTCGATGGCGGGCGCCGGGACGGAGGCGCAGCAGGGGGTGAAGCAACTGTCCGACGCGGCGCTGGAGCGGCTGCGCAACTGGGACATCAGCGACGAGCAGATCGCACGGCTGCGCGACAGTGGCGAACCGCGCCGCACGCTGACGCTGACCTCTCCTGCAGGGGGCGTCATCGTCAAGGATCCGCCGGTGGCAGGCATGCGCTTCATGCCGGGCGATGCGCTGTTCCGCATCGCCAACCTGTCGAATGTCTGGCTAGTGGCGGAGGTCTTCGAGCAGGATCTCGGGGCCGTCCGGCGCGGCGCAACAGCCAGCCTTCATGTGGACGCCTATCCGAGCCGCACCTTCCCCGGCACCGTGACGTTCATCTACCCGACGTTGAACGCGGAAGCACGGACCGCGCGTGTCCGCGTCGAGCTGGCCAACACCGAGGCGCTGCTGAAGCCGGGCATGTACGGCACCGTGCAGATCAGCACCGGGGCGGCGCGCGAGACGCTGGTCGTGCCCGACTCGGCCGTGATCGACAGCGGCACGAAGCAGACCGTCCTCATCGCACTCGGCGACGGTCGCTTCGAACCGCGCGAGGTGAAGCTCGGCGTGCGTGGCGATGGCCTGGTCGAAGTGCTGTCAGGGCTGAAGGACGGCGAAGCGGTGGTCACGCGCGCGAACTTCCTGATCGACGCGGAGAGCAACCTGAAGGCGGCGCTCGGCGGCATGACGGCCGGCGCGAATGCGTCCGGTATCGGCCACCAGGCTGTTGGCACGCTCGATGACGTCGACGCGAAGTCCGGCGTGATGACGATTACGCACGACCCGGTCCCGTCGCTCAAGTGGCCGAAGATGACGATGGAATTCGTGCCGGCGAATCCGGCGATCGGCGCCAAGGTGAAGCCTGGTAGCCCGATCCGCTTCGAATTCGTCGAACGCAAGCCCGGCGAGTGGGTGGTGACAAAGCTCGAGCCGGCGGCTGGCAGCACGACGAAGCCCGTCACGCCAAAGCCCATCACACCGAAGACTGAAGCGCATAAGCACTGAGGGAAACATGGAACGCGACCACGCCTCCCCGTCCCTCTCGTGCCTTTGTACTCGCGCCGCCCGCACGGCCGCTCCGAAGGAGCGGCGCGCACTTCCCGGCACCCGCGGTGCACGTGCGACCCGAAGGGCCGCGTACACCGAGGGTGAGCTCTCATGATTGAAAGACTCATCGAGTGGTCGGCCCGCAACCCGTTCCTCATCGGGCTCGCCACGTTGGCCTTGACAGTGGCCGGCGTCGTGGCCGTGCTGCGCACGCCGCTCGACGCGCTGCCCGATCTTTCGGACGTGCAGGTCATCGTCTACACCGAGGTGCCGGGACAGGCGCCGCAGGTGGTCGAGGACCAGGTGACCTACCCGCTGACGACCGCGATGCTGTCGGTGCCGCACGCCAAGGTCGTGCGCGGCTTTTCGTTCTTCGGGGCGTCGTTCGTCTACGTGATCTTCGACGATGGGACCGACCTTTACTGGGCGCGGTCGCGGGTGCTGGAATACCTGAATGCCGCGAGCCAGCGCCTGCCGCCGGGCATCACGCCGCAGCTGGGTCCGGACGCCACCGGAGTCGGCTGGGTCTTCCAGTACGTGCTGCTGGCCAAGAACCGGACGCTCGCCGAGCTGCGCACGCTGCAGGACTGGTATCTGCGCTACCAGCTGACCAAGGCGCCGGGCGTCTCGGAGGTCGCGTCGGTCGGTGGCTACGTGCAGCAGTATCAGGTGATCGTCGACCCGGCACGGCTGCGCGCCTACGGCATCCCGCTCGAGCGCATCGCCGAGGCGATACGCACCTCGAACCGCGACGTCGGCGGCCGGGTCGTCGAAATGGCCGAGACCGAGTACATGGTGCGTGGCCGCGGCTACCTGCGCGGTGTCGAGGACATCGAGAACCTCGTGCTGCGCGCCGAGCGCGGCACGCCGGTGCGCATCCGCGACGTCGCGCGCGTGGAACTCGGCCCGGACGAGCGACGTGGCATGGCCGAGTTAAACGGCGAGGGCGAGGTCGTGTCGGGAATCGTCGTCGCGCGCCATGGCGAGAACGCGCTGCGCGTCATCGACGGCGTCAAGCAGCGCATCGAGGAGCTGAAGCCCGGGCTGCCCGAAGGCGTGGAGATCGTGACGGTTTACGACCGTTCGGAGCTGATCCACCGCGCGATCGACACGCTGACCGACACGCTGATCCAGGAGTCGATCATCGTGGCACTGGTCTGCGCGCTGTTCCTGATGCACGTACGCAGCTCGATCGTGGTGATCGCGCTGCTGCCGCTGGGCGTGCTGTTCTCGTTCATCCTGATGCGCACACTCGGCATCAACTCGAACATCATGAGCCTCGGCGGAATCGCGATCGCGATCGGGGAAATGATCGACGCCGGGGTCGTCATGGTGGAGAACGCCCACAAACGGCTCGAGCGGCGCGGCGGGGCCGGTGTCGATGACGCCACGCGGCGCGCGATCATCGTCGACGCCGCCAAGGAGGTGGGTCCGCCGCTCTTCTTCTCGCTGCTGATCATCGCGGTGAGCTTCCTGCCGGTGTTCACGCTCGAGGCGCAGGAGGGGCGGCTCTTCGCACCGCTGGCCTACACGAAGACCTTCGCGATGCTCGGCGGCGCGCTGCTCTCCGTGACGCTGCTGCCGATGCTGATGGTGTACCTGATCCGCGGCCGCATCCTGCCGGAGGCGAAGAACCCGCTGAACCGGTGGCTGATCGCGGCCTACCGCCCGTTGATCCACCTCGTGCTGCGTTATCGCTGGGCCACGGTGTTCGCGGCGGTCGTCATCAGCGTGGCCACGTGGTGGCCGGCGTCGAGACTCGGCACCGAGTTCATGCCGACGTTGAACGAGGGCACGCTGTTTTACATGCCGACGTCCCTGCCGGGCATGTCGGTGACGAAGGCTGCCGAGCTGGTGCAGTTGCAGAACAAGATCATCAAGAGCTTTCCCGAAGTGGAGTCGGTCATCGGCAAGGCCGGCCGCGCCGCCAGCGCGACCGACCCGGCGCCGCTCGAGATGTTCGAAACCGTCATCAACCTGAAGCCGGAGTCTGAGTGGCGCCCGGGGATGACGACCGACAAGCTGATCGCCGAAATGGACAAGGCGCTGCAGTTCCCGGGGGTCGCCAACTCCTGGACGATGCCGATCCGCGCGCGCATCGACATGCTGTCCACCGGCATCCGAACGCCGATCGGCATCAAGGTGTTCGGCTCCAACCTGGCCGACATGGAACGCCTGTCGCGCGAAATCGAGACCGTGCTGAAGGACGTACCCGGAACGGCGAGCGCGTACGCGGAACGCCTGACCGGCGGCTACTACCTGGACATCGAGCCCGACCGCGACGCGCTGGCCCGACTCGGGGTCACGGTCGGCCAGCTGCAGGACGTCATTTCGACCGCGCTCGGCGGCGAAGTGCTGACGACGACGGTCGAAGGGCGCGCGCGGTTCGGCGTCATCGTCCGCTATCCGCGCGATTCGCGTTCCGATCCGCAGGCGATCGCACGCGAGGTGCTGGTGCCGATCGAGAGCGAGATGGGCCGGCCCGCGCGCATGGTGCCGCTCGGCCAGGTCGCCTCGATCGTGCTGCGCCAGGGCGCGCCCGTTGTCCGCACCGAAAACTCGCTGCTGTCCGCCTACATCTATGTCGACATCCGCGACCGCGACATCGGCAGCTATGTGAAGGACGCGCAGCGCGCCGTGCGCGAGCAGGTCAACTTCCTGCCCGGCATGTACGTCACGTGGAGCGGGCAGTTCGAGTACCTCGAGCGCGCCATCGACAAGCTGGCGCTCGTGGTACCTCTGACGCTGGCGATCATCTTCGTGCTGCTCTACCTGAGCCTGAAGAGCTTCGGCGACACGGCGATCGTCATGCTGTCGGTCCCGTTTTCCCTCGTCGGCGGCATCTGGTTCCTGTGGGCGCTCGACTACAACGTGAGCGTCGCGGTCGCGGTCGGGTTCATTGCGCTTGCCGGTGTCGCCGCCGAAACAGGTGTCGTGATGATCGTTTACCTGAACAACGCGTGGCAGGAGGCGAAGGAACACGCGCGGCGTGAGGGCCGCCGGCCGACGCTCGTCGAACTCCACGAGGCCGTCGTCGCCGGCGCTGTCGAGCGCGTGCGGCCGAAGGTGATGACGGTCGTGACAACGATCGCGGCGCTGGTGCCGATCATGTGGATCGATGGCACAGGCGCCGAGGTGATGCGTCGCATTGCGGCGCCGATGGTCGGCGGCATGATTTCGTCGACCGTACTCACGCTGGCCGTGATCCCGGCGATCTACATGCTGGTCAAGTCGCGCGAAGCTGAAGCGAAGCCAGGCTCGGTAAAATCCGCGGCATGATGTCTTCCGGGTTGCAGGCGAGATTCGCCGCGTTGGGTGCAAGGCCGCTGTATCTGCTGATCGCAGTCACCTCGATGGCGCTGATACTCGCTGCGCTCTACATGCAGCATGTGGTCGGCCTGAATCCCTGTCCGCTCTGCATCCTGCAGCGCGTTGCCTTCTTCCTGCTTGCGCTGCTGGCTGCGCTTGCGGCGTGGCGGTCACCGCGGCCGGCCGGCCGCCACCTCGGGGTGGCAGCGCTGATCACGGCGCTCGCTGGGGCCGGCGTTGCCGCGTGGCATGTGCGGCTGAAGAACATGCCAGAAACGCTCTCCTGCGGGCCCGGTCTCGGTGCGATGCTCGAGAACTTTCCGCTGACGCAGGTCCTGCCGCGGATCTTCCGCGGCAGCGGCGACTGCGCGGATGCCAGCGCGGTGCTCTTCGGAGTCTCTTTGGCGGGCTGGTCGCTGGCCGGGTTCCTCGGCCTCGCACTGGTCACCGTCGCGGCCATCGCGCGCCGCTGAGGCGCGCCGCGCCTCCACCGCCACGACGCGTGGCGATTCAGCGCTTCCAGGCCCCTTCTTACACGTCGTTACAACGGTCGCAGTTGCGAAACTGACAGCGGTCGGCCCGCGCTCCTACGCTGCCGTTCATCGATCAGAGCCTGGCCGCGCGTCGCGGCCATTCGGTCAACGACAAGGAGCGAACGATGAACGGCACGACGAGATCACCGGTCTCCGCACCCCTGCTGGACTTCCGCCTGATGGCGCTGGCTGTCGCGGCCGTGCTGACACTGGCCGTGAATGCAAGCGATGCACGCCAGCGCGGTGAGCGGCAGGTGGCCGACAGGCAGCACGCCCCGACCACGGCCACCGTGCAGCGCAGTCGCGGTGCCGATGGTGCCGTCGATGCGACGCGCACCGGGCGGCGCGGCGGCACGACCTCGGTGGATCGCTATCGCGACGGCGCCGGTTCGACCGATGCGCGCGTGACCGGGCCACGGGGTGGTGTCAGTACGGTCGACCGTTCACACGGAACCGACGGACTGGTCGACAAGTCGGTGACGGGACCGCAGGGCGGCGCCACAACGGTCGACCGCAGCCGTGGCAGTGATGGACTCGTGGACAAGGCCGTGACCGGGCCGCGTGGCCAGACCGCGGTGACCGATCGGTCGCGCGGCGCCGACGGACTCGTCGACAAGGCCGTGACCGGCCCGAACGGTCAGACAGCGACCTTCGACCGCAGCCGCGGCGCCGATGGCGTCATCGATACGACGGTCACCGGACCGAAGGGCGCGACGACGCTCGACCGCAGCCGCGGCGCTGATGGCGTCGTCGACACGGCGCGCACTGACACGTACGGAAGGACTTCGACCGTCGACCGTGCGCGCGGGGCCGACGGCCTGATCGACAGGACCGTGACGACGGCCAGCGACGGAGTGGCGACCGTCGACCGTACGCGCGGCGCCGACGGCGCGGTCGACTCGCTGACGACCGGCCCCTATGGTGGGACGACAGTCATCGATCGCAGCCGCACTGCAGACGGCATGGTGAACCGCATCGTCACGACGACACCCCCCGCCGGCCGCTGATCGCGTTCCGGAGGCATCGGGCGCGGGCCGGTCGGTCGCGCCGCGACCGCGACGCGTTCCTGCCGGCCACTAAACTGGCGGCATGCATGTCTGTGTCATCGGGGCCGGAGTGGTCGGCCTCACCACCGCGTACTTCCTGCAAAGCGAGGGCCACGCCGTCTCGATCGTCGAGCGCGAATCCGCGGCCGGGCTCGGCGCGAGCGGGGGCAACGGCGCACAGCTGTCCTATGCATTCGTCGCCCCGCTCGCCGACGGGACGATCCCGTTCAAGCTGCCTGGGCTGCTGTTCTCGCGCCATGCACCGCTGAAGCTGCATCCACGCGCGGACCTCGCGCAGCTGAAATGGGCGCTTCAGTTCCTGAAGGTCGCCAACCTGCGCTCTGCGCGCAGCACCACCGAAGTCCTGCTGAGGCTCGCCGAGCTCTCGCGCGAGTTCATCGAGCCGCTGATCGAGGGCGAGCGCATCGAGTGCGACTTCACGCGTGGCGGCAAGCTGGTTCTGTATCCGGATGCACCCTCGCTCGAAGCCGCGCGGGCGCAGATGACGTACCAGGCGGCGCTCGGCACCCGCGGCCAGGTGGTGCTCACGGCGGCCCAGTGCGTCGAGCGCGAGCCGGCGATCGCCGGCTATGTCAGTCAGTTTGTGGGTGGTGTGTGGACTCCGACCGAAGCGGCGGCCGACTGTGGCGCGTTCTGCACGCAGATCGCCGCGCTGCTCGCGCGGCGCGGCGCTGAAATCCAGTATGGCCGCACGGTTGAACGCTTCGACGTCGTCGACGGACGCGTGCGCGCCCTGATTACCGACGCCGGTCCCCTGCGCGCCGACGCGTTTGTGCTGGCAGCGGGTGATGCCGCCGCGGCACTCGGCCGAAGTGCCGGACTGGACCTGCCCGTATTGCCGCTGAAGGGCTATTCGATCACGGTCCGGCCCGAAGCCGGAGTGAGGCTGCCGCGCGCATCGATCACCGACATCCGCCGCAAGATTGTGTTCGCACCGCTCGGCGACACGGTGCGCGTGGCGGGCTTTGTCGAGATCGGCAATGACGATCGCTCGATTCCGCCGCGCCGGACCGGCGCACTGCTCGAGGCCGCACGCGAGGTGCTGGGCTACGCGGTGATCGACGGCAACCTGCAGCCATGGGCCGGACTGCGACCGGCGACGCCGAGCGGACGGCCGATCATCGGCCGGTCGCCGCTCGCGAACCTGTTCCTGAACGTCGGCCACGGCTCGCTCGGCTGGACGCTGGCGGCCGGCGGCGCGCGCCTGGTCTGCGATGCCGTGGCGGGCCGCGCACCGACGATCGACAGCGCGCCGTTCGCCTGGCCGGCGCGCTGAGGCGCGCGCTCGCCCTGGCAGACGCGCCCGCCTATCATTCAGGCATGCACTCCGACTCGAAGATCCTGCACCGCCAGCTGCGTGGCCAGTATCCGATCGCGGTGTCCGCCGAGGGCTGCTGGATCACCGATGCCACCGGCCGCCGCTACCTCGACGCCTCGGGCGGCGCGGCCGTGTCCTGCCTCGGGCATGGGCACCCCGACGTGCTGGCTGCGATGCATGCGCAGATCGATGCGCTGGCCTATGCGCACACGAGCTTCTTCTCGACGCAGGTGGCCGAGGAACTGGCGCAGACACTGATTGCGCAGGCGCCGGCCGGCATCACGCACACGTATCTCGTCAGCGGCGGCTCGGAGGCGATGGAGGCGGCGCTGAAGCTCGCCCGCCAGTACTTCGTCGAGAAAGGCGAGCCGCAGCGTGCGAAGTTCATCGCGCGGCGCAACAGCTACCACGGCAATACGCTGGGCGCGCTCGCGGTTGGCGGCAACGAGTGGCGGCGCCGGCAGTTTGCGCCGCTGCTGATCGACGTCGAGCATGTCGCCCCGACCTACGCCTACCGTGACCAGCGTGAGGGCGAGACGGCCGAGCAGTACAGCGCGCGCCTTGTGCAGGAGTTGCGCGACACGATCGAGCGCGCGGGTGGCGAAAATGTCCTGGCGTTCGTCGCCGAGACCGTCGGCGGCGCCACCAGTGGCTGCCTGACTCCGCCGCCGGGCTACTTCCGCGGCGTGCGCGATCTGTGCGACGCGCACGGCATCCTGCTGATTCTCGACGAAGTGATGTGCGGCATGGGTCGCACGGGTACCTTGCACGCCTGCGAACAGGAAGGCGTGGCACCCGACCTGATGGCGATCGCCAAGGGGCTGGGCGGCGGCTACCAGCCCGTGGGCGCGGTGCTGATCGGCGGCCGCGTCATCGATGCCATCGCCGCCGGCAGCGGCTTCTTCCAGCATGGACACACGTATATCGGCCATCCGGTCGCCTGCGCCGCGGCGCTCGCCGTGCAGCGCGTGCTCGCGCGCGACCGGCTGGTCGAGCGTTGCGCACAGCAGGGCGCGCGGCTGCGCGACGAACTCGACGAAGCGTTCCGCTATCACCCGTACGTCGGCGACGTCCGTGGGCGGGGACTGTTCCAGGCGATCGAACTGGTGGCCGACCGGTCGACCAAGGAGCCGTTCGATCCGGCGCTGAAACTGCACGCCAAGGTCAAGCGCGCCGCGCTGGAGCTGGGGCTCATGTGCTATCCGATGGGCGGCACGATCGACGGAGCCCGCGGCGACCACGTGCTGCTGGCGCCCCCGTTCATCATCACGGACGACGAAATGGACGTGCTGATCGAGCGCCTGGTCGAGGCCGTGGACACGGCCATCGGCGCGGGCCGGTAAGCCTGGCTGGCAGGGCGGCCGCCCGGTGAAAACCCGCCGCCTTGCGCCGCCGCCCGCCGGGCGCTAACGTGCGACTCCCCTCGGGGCAACAGGAGACTTTCCAGATGAACTTCAAGATTTCCATGTGCGCGGCCGCCTTTGCGTCGGCGTTCGTCGCCTTCGCCTCCGCGCCGCAGAGCGCGAGTGCACAGCAGTCGCAGCGCTTCATCACGATCGGCACCGGTGGCGTCACCGGTGTCTACTACCCGGCGGGCGGCGCCATCTGCCGCCTCGTCAACCGCGATCGCGCCAAGCACGGCCTGCGCTGCTCGGTCGAGTCCACGGGCGGCTCGGTGGCCAACGTCAACCTGCTCAAGTCGAGCGAGATCGAGTTCGGCGTGGCGCAATCAGACGTGCAGTTCAACGCGACCAACGGCCAGGGCCAGTTCCAGAAGGACGGCGCGATGGGTGACCTGCGCGCGGTGTTTGCGCTGCATCCGGAGCCCTTCACCGTGGTGGCGCGCAAGGAAGCGAACATCACCAAGTTCGAGGACTTCAAGGGCAAGCGCTTCAATGTCGGCAACCCGGGCTCGGGCACGCTGGCGTCGATGAACGAGCTGCTCGCCGCGATGGGCTGGAAGATGAGCGACTTCGGTCTGGCCTCCGAGCTGCGTCCGGACGAGCACGGCCCCGCCCTGTGCGACGGCAAGATCGACGGCTTCTTCTATGCCGTCGGCCATCCGTCGGCCAACATCCAGGACCCGACCACGATCTGCGGCGCCAAGCTGGTCTCTCTGACCGGCCCGGCCGTCGACAAGCTGGTGAAGGAAAAGCCGTTTTACGCCATGGCGACGATTCCGGGCGGCATGTACCCGAACAACCCGAATCCGACGACGACGTACGGCGTGCAGGCGACGATCGTCAGCTCGGCCAAGGTGCCCGCGGATGTGGTCTACGTCGTCGTCAAGACGGTGTTCGACAACCTCGACGAGTTCAAGAAGCTGCACCCGGCGCTGGCGAACCTGAAGGCCGAGGACATGGTGAAGAACGGACTGTCGGCGCCGCTGCACGAGGGTGCCGCCCGCTACTACAAGGAAAAGGGCTGGATCAAGTAAGCGCGACCACGGGCCGATGCGCCATCGGTCCGTCAGGCGCGTAAAGTCATACGGGCGGCTGCGGCCGCCCGTTTTCTTTTGAGGGGGCATGCGTGGACAACAAGAAGCTCGAAAAGGAACTCAAGAAGCTCGAAGGCGACCTCGTGCCGACCGCCGAAATGCAACTCGGCGAGACGGACGTCCAGCAACTCGTCAAGGACACCGACCTCGGAGGCCGTTCGACGGTCGGTCTGGCAGGCGCCGTGATGACGGCGGTCGGCCTCCTCTGGGTTGCATTCCAGCTCTGGTACGCGTCCCCGTTGCCCTTTGCGCTGCGCTTTGGCGTCTTCAACGACACCGAGGCGCGCTCGATACATCTGGCGATTGGGCTGTTCCTCGCGTTTCTTGCATTTCCGGCCTTCAAGCGTTCGCCCCGCGACTATGTGCCCTGGCAGGACTGGGCGATGGCCGTCGTCGGTGCGCTGACGGCGCTCTACCTGATCATCTTCTACGGTGAACTTTCACTTCGGCCGGGCAATCCGACTACGGTCGACGTTGTCGTCGGAGCGGTCGGCGTGCTGCTGTTGCTGGAGGCAACGCGGCGCGCCGTCGGCCTGCCGATGGCGGTGCTGGCCGTGCTCTTCCTCGGGTACGTGATGGCGGGGCCCCACCTGCCCGACGTCATCGCGCACAAGGGCGCCTCGATTCCGCGCGTCGTTTCGCACATGTGGATGGTGACCGAAGGCGTGTTCGGCATTGCGCTCGGCGTGTCCGTGAGTTTCATCTTCGTGTTCGTGCTGTTCGGCACGTTGCTCGACCGCGCCGGCGGCGGTAACTACATGATGCAGGTGAGCTTTGCACTGCTGGGACACTTGCGCGGTGGCCCGGCCAAGGTCGCCGTGGTGTCGTCGGCACTCAACGGCCTGATTTCCGGCTCCTCGGTCAGCAACGTCGTCTCGGGCGGCATCTTCACGATCCCGCTGATGAAGCGCGCGGGCTATGGCGGCGTGAAGGCCGCCGCGATCGAGACATCGTCATCGGTCAACGGCCAGATCATGCCGCCGGTGATGGGTGCGGCGGCCTTCCTGATGGTCGAATACGTAGGCATCCCCTACTCGGACATCGTCAAGCACGCGTTCATTCCGGCGGTGATCAGCTACATCGCCCTTTTCTACATCGTGCACCTCGAAGCGCTGAAGCTCGGCATGAAGCCGACGGCGCGCGAACGCGACCGCACGATGGGCAACCGGCTGACGTCCTGGGGGCTGGGGCTGGCGGGCAGTGCGGTCGCGCTCGGCGTCATCTACTACATCGCACTCGGTGCGCAAGCCGTGTTCGGCAGCGCTGCGCCGGTCATCCTGGGGTTGCTGCTGGCGGCCCTGTACGTCTACAGCACCTGGGTCGCGGCGCGGCAGCCCGATCTTCCGACCGAGATCGACGTCACGAACCCGGTGCTGCCGCCTACCTGGCCCACGGTGAAGGCCGGTCTGCATTTCCTGATCCCGGTGGGCGTGCTGATCTGGTGCCTGATGGTCGAGGAACTGTCGCCCGGACTCTCGGCGTTCTGGGGCGTGGCCACGCAGGTGATCCTGATGATGACGCAGCGGCCGCTGATTGCGATCTTCCGCAAGCAGGGCGAGCTCGGACGACAGTTCAAGGCCGGCCTGAACGACGTGCTGGTCGGCTGCAATGAGGGCGCGCGCAACATGATCGGCATTGCGGTGGCGACCGGCTGCGCCGGCATCATCGTCGGCGCGATCACGCTGACCGGGCTCGGCCTGCGCATGACCGACTTCGTCGAGTTCGTTTCGCAGGGCAACGTGCTGGTGATGCTGCTCTTCACGGCGTTCGTCTGCCTCGTGCTGGGCATGGGCGTGCCGACGACGGCCAACTACATCCTGGTGGCTACGCTGATGGCGCCGGTCATCGTCGAACTCGGCGCGCAGTCCGGTCTCGTGATTCCTCTGATCGCCGTGCACCTCTTCGTCTTCTACTACGGGATCATGGGAGACATCACTCCGCCGGTGGGACTGGCCAGTTTCGCCGGTGCGGCCATCGCGAAGGAGGATCCGATCCAGGTCGGCATCCAGGGTTCGGTGTATGCCGTGCGAACCGTCGTGCTGCCGTTTATCTGGATCTTCAATCCGGCGCTGCTGCTGATCGACGTCCATGGATGGGGCGAGGCTCTGCTGGTCGCTGTTGCATCGACGATTGCGTCGCTGCTCTTCGCAGCCGCGACGATGGCGTGGTTTCGAGTCAAGTGCCGCTGGTGGGAAGTCCTGCTGCTGCTGGTCGCGACATTCATCCTGTTCCGGCCCGACTGGTTCGCGGACTGGTTCGGCCCCGAGTACACCGACGCCCCGGCGTCGAAGTTCTACGAGGTGGTGAACGGACTGGAAGACAAGGATCGACTGGTGTTCAAGATCCAGGGACAGTCGCTCGAGGGCGAAGAAAAGAGCAAGACCGTCGGCCTGCAACTCGGCCCCAAGTTGGGCAATGGCACGAACCCGGTCGATGACGCGCGCAAGCGTCTGGCGGAGGCCGGCCTGTCAGTGTCCGGCGTGGGCGAGATGATGCAGGTGAGCACTGTGCGCTTCGGCAGCCGCGCCGCCAAGGCTCGAATTGAACAGGGCTACGACATTGTCGGTGTCAAGGTGCCGACTGAGCGCATCAACGCGCACTGGTTCTACATTCCGGGCCTGCTGTTCGCGGCGCTGATCTGGTTCGTGCAGGGCCTGCGCATGCGGCGGGCGCGGCCGGCGGCTGCGCCGGCGGGTTGAAGCGCCTCAGCGCGCTGACGCCAGCGCCCGATTGGCGCGCACAAACAGCATCGTCGCGAAGGCGCAGGTCAGCAGCAGCCCGACCGAGCCGAACGCCCAGACGGCCCACAGGGCGAACGTGCCGGCGTGCTCGCTCCAGACGAGCAGCGTCGCGAGGCGCTGCTCCCAGGCCGCACTTGCGATCCACGGTTCGACCTGCGCGGCCAGCCAGGCGCCGCTGTCGCTGAGCAGCGCGTGGCCGCCCCAGGCGAGCAGTCCCCAGACGAAGAAGGCCAGCAGGGCGACCGTCCAGATGACGATCAGCGTCGACCGCGTAAACGTGTCCTTGGCGTCCATGGTGCCGCTCCTTCAGCGCAGGCGCCGGACGGTCAGGCGCGCCCCGTCCGGTCCGCCCGGCCGGCCCAGCATCCTTCGAAGCCGGTTCGGCCGCCGCGTCGGGAAGAGTTCATCGGTCGCGGCCAGGGCAACGCGAGCGCGCGTCGCCCGCGTTCCGTTCGCCAACGCGCCGGACGCGTTGCCAAGGCTGCTCGCCTCGTGCAACGCCTCGTCGCGGAGGTCAATCAAGGTCCTGTCTGAATCGAAACTTCTGCGGCTCGTCGTCATCGGCATCCCCGTTGGTCGATGTGAATAAGGTGTCGTCGGCGGCGACATCGCGAAGGGGGAGGGGGCTTCGCCAGAGGGGCCCGCTGCCGATGACGCGACGTATGACCGGGCCGGCGCGAACGGGTTGCTCGGTGCTTTCCCGCTTCGGGTCACTGCGGACGCGCCGTGCGCCGCCGGCGCGGACGGTATCCTGAGGCCGGGAGGATGCCGAATGCGACTGATCACGGATGACGAAGTCGCCTCGCTGCTGACGATGCGCGAGGCCATCGCTGCAATGGCGGCAGCGTTCGAGCAGTTCGGCAACGGCGCCGGCGCGGTCGCACCGCGCGTGCGTGCCACAGCCGAGCACGGTGGACAGGCGATCGCGATCGCGGCGATGGGCGCTGCGCTGCCGGCGGCCGGCGTGGTCGGAGCCAAGGTCTACTCGACCGTGCAGGGGCAATTCCGATTCGTCATCGTGCTGTTTTCAGCCGTCACCGGCGCTGCCTTGGCGGCGATCGAGGCCAACGAGATCACGCGCTTCCGCACCGCGGCGGCGACCGCGGTCGCGATGCAGCGGCTGGCGCGACGCGACGCGGCCACGCTGGCGATGTTCGGCACCGGCGTGCAGGCGCGGGCCCATGCCGAGGCCCTGCTGCTGTCGCATCCGTTCCAGCGCGTCCTGGTATCCGGCCGCGCCAACGCACCGGATGTCGCGAACTGGATCCAGACCGAGTTCGGTGTCGACGCCCAGGCAGTCGATGCGCCGACCGCCGCCCGCGCGGGTGATGTGCTGTGCACCTGCACGCGGGCGACCGAGCCGCTGTTCGACGGCGCGCTCGTGCGACCCGGCGCGTTCGTCGCCGCGGTCGGATCGAGCAAGCCGCAGGCGCGCGAGCTCGACGACACGCTGCTGGCGCGCGCCGACCTTGTCGTGGTCGAGTGGCTGCCGGCGGCGCAGGCCGAAGCGGGCGAGTTCGTGCGCGCCGCGCCGGGCACCATCGATCCGGCCCGGGTCGCCGAGCTGGGCAAGCTGCTGGTCAAGGGCAAAGCCTACGAGCGGCGCGCCGGCGACATCGTCGTCTACAAGTCGGTCGGTATCGGCCTGGAGGACGTGGCGCTCGCGCATCTCGTCTTCGAGCGCAGCAGCTGAACGGAGCCCGGCGATGTGCGGCCGTTACGACCTGTCGCAGAACCCTGCCGCGATCAAGGCGCACTTTCGCGTGCCGAGCGTGCCAGATTTTCTGGCGAGTCCGGATGTCCGGCCCACGGAACTGAAGCCGATCGTGCGCCTCGCGCACGACGGCGAGCGCGAGTGCGCGCTGGCACGCTGGGGCCTGGTGCCGTCATGGGCCAAGGACCTGAAGTTCGGCAACCGCTGCATCAACGCACGGGCTGAAACCATCGCCACGACACCGTCGTTCCGCAGCGCCTACGCCAAACGCCATTGCCTGGTGCCGGTCAATGCGTTTTACGAGTGGACGGGCGAAAAGGGGCACAAGACGAAGTGGCGCATCCGCGTGAAAGACGCGCCGCTCTTCGCGCTGGCGGGACTGTGGGAATGGTGGCGTGACCCCGCAACCTTGCAGGGCGTGGAGACCTACACGATCATCACGACCGAGGCCAATGCAGCGATCGCGCCCCTGCACGACCGCATGCCGGTGATCGTCGGCGAGCGCAACTATGAGCGCTGGCTCGACGCGGCCAGGAGCGCGCCGGACCAGCTCGTGCCCTACCCGCCCGACGACATCGTCATCGAGCGCGCCTGATGAAAATGCGTGCCGCAATCGGCGCCCTGCTGGCGGCCGTGCTGGGCAGCGCCGTGGCCCAGGCGCCCGCGGTGTCGCCCAAGGTTCCGCCGCCGACGCCGGACTGCGGTTCGGTCGTCATTGTCAAGTGCGAGCGACCCGAACTCGACGACACGCAACGCGCGAGCCGTGAGGCCTCGCAGCGCATCGAGAACCGTCGCGGCAGCAGCGCGGTCGATGTCATGGACCGGGTGATCATCGAGGACGATGCGGTCCGGCCCGACTCGCCCGAAGCAGCGATCAATCGCGCGCTGTCGCGGCCCCTCGTCAGGCAGGGGGAGAACAGCTTTTCGATTGGGGAAGGGGCGCAGTGCACGTGCAAGAACATCTGCCCGCCCTGGCCGCTGCCCTGCTGCAGCTGCACCGACCAGGTCGGGAGCCGCCACGCGACCTCGCCCGGCTGGGCGCCGACGCGCTGAAGGCGCCGCGGGAGCGTGCTGCGCTCCCGCGGCAATCCGCGCTCAGCCGATCTGCACCGGCACAAAGACCCGCTGGCCCTGCCGCTCGATCAGCACGGCAACGTTGCCCTTGGCCTCGTTGACGCGGGCACGCAGTTCCTCGACGGTGCGCGTCGGCCGGCCATCGACCGCGACAATTACGTCGCCGCTGCGCAGTCCCGCCTTGGCAGCTGCGCCGCTCGCCTGCTGCACGAGCAGGCCACCCTCGCTTTGCAGCGCGCGCGCCTCGTCGTCGGTCAGGGGACGCACCGCGACCCCGAGCTTTCCCTTCTGTGCGGCGTCGCCGCCCGGCGCCTGGGCCACGCGCTCGTTCGACAGGTCGCTGACCGTGACTTCGAGCGACTTTTCGGCCCGGTCGCGCCAGACCTTGAGCGCGACCTTCGAGCCGGGGCGCGTGCCGGCCACCGCGGTGGGCAGGTCGCTGGCATCAGCGATCGGCTTGCCATCGAACTCGATGACAACATCGCCCGCCTTCAGGCCGGCCTGGCTGGCCGGCGAGCCCGGTTCGACCCGGCTCACCAGGGCGCCGCGCGGCTTGTCCAGTCCGAAGGTCTCGGCCAGCGGTGCATTCACCGACTGGATGCCAACGCCGATGCGGCCGCGCGTGACCCTGCCGTGCGCGACAAGATCGTCCTTCACCTTCAGCGCGAGGTCGATCGGGATCGCGAACGACAGGCCCATGTAGCCGCCGCTGGTGGAGAAGATCTGCGAATTGATGCCGACGACTTCGCCCGCCATGTTGAAGAGCGGCCCGCCCGAGTTGCCGGGATTCACGGCGACGTCGGTCTGGATGAACGGCACCAGTGTTTCCTGCGGCAGCGCGCGTGACTTGGCCGAGACGATGCCCGCCGTCACGGAATTGTCGAGCCCGAACGGGGAGCCGATCGCAGCCACCCATTCACCGACCTTCAGCTGGGCGGGATTGCCGATCCGCACGGCCGGCAGGTTCTTTGCATCGATGCGGACGACAGCGACATCCGTCAGCCGGTCCGTGCCCACAACCGTGCCCTTGAACTCGCGCTTGTCGGCGAGACGCACGGTCAGCTCCGAGGCACCGTCCACGACATGGGCGTTGGTCAGCACCAGCCCGTCGCCGACAATGAATCCCGAGCCGACACCCTGGCCTTCGCGCCCTTGCGGAGCGCCGTCGGGCATCGGCACGCCAAAGCGACGCAGCATGTCGCCCATTGGCCCGTCCGCCTCGAACTGAGCCGACGCGCCAGGCGCGCGCTTGGTCGCAGCGATGTGGACTACGGCGGCCGCGTTGGCGTCGACCAGTGCGCTGAAGTCGGGCAGGGAACCCTGGCGCGCCATGGCGGGCGCGGAGACCGTTGGCGCCGACGCGGCGGTGGCCGTGGGTACTCCGTTGACGTGCTGGCCGGCGGCAAAGGCGCCCGCCACCGCGGCGGCGATCAGTAGTGGCTTGGTGAAGCGAAGGACGTTCATGCAGTGCGTCTCCAGAGTTGAGGGAGAGGAATGTGTGCACTGCAGCTTAGATTTCACTTAAGCCATGGGGACGGACTGACCGGCGGCAAGAGTTTGGGCGCGAGTGACCGTGAGGCTTAAGCAGGGCTTAACGGCGCGCGGCATCGCGCTGACGTTAAGCTTGCAGACGGACAAAAAAATAGCGCCGCAGAGCGGCGCTGAATTTCGAGTGAGTGAGGAGCGACGGGACTGGCCGTCGACCACGGAAGCAAAGTTAGGCCGCGCGACTTAAACCCAACTTAAGGTTCGCGCCGTCCGTCGGGTCGCACGGTGCGTCGCGCTCGGTGTCAGAGAGGCAGTGCATCGCCATCGCGACGGCAAACACAGTTTCGGCGAGGTTTTACGTGTAAGCGGGTACTCGCATTTAATGCGTCGAGGCGCTCTCTGCCGCGAGTACCGGAAGTCGCACCAGCACGCGCAGCCCACCCGCGGGCGCGGTTTCCAGCGCGACCCGGCCGCGGTGCATCTCGGCGACCTGCGACACGATTGCCAGTCCAAGCCCGGTGCCCGACCCCGCCGCCGAGCGCCCTCGGTAGAAGCGGTCGAACACGCGGTCGCGTTCCTCTTCGGGGATGCCAGGCCCCGTATCCTCGATGGCGACCTGCACGTTGTCGCCGTCGCGTTGGCATGCGACGCTGACGCGGCCTCCTGGTGGCGTGTAGCGCACGGCGTTATCGACGACGTTGTTGAAGAGGATCCGCAGCGCGTCTTCGCTGCCGCTGACGGTGGCGCCACCGCTGGTGTCCCGGCACGCAAGTTCGACCGAGCGCTCGCGGGCTGTTGTCCGCGCCTCATCGACGACGGAAGACACCAGCGTGCCGACCTCGACCGCGGCCGGTGGCGCGGCAGCGGCGTCGGGGTCGAGCCGAGCCATCGTCAGCAGTTGCTGTACCAGGCGGGTGGCCCGACGGATGCCCTGACGCAACCGTTCGAATGCCCGCGCACGGTCCTCGTCGCCCTGCGCACGTTCGGCCAGCTGCACCTGCAGGTTGAGCGCGGTGAGTGGCGTCCGCAACTCGTGGGCGGCATCGGCAGCAAAGCGCCGCTGCAGCGAGAACGACTGGTCAAGCCGCGCCAGCAGATCGTTCAGCGAATCGGCGAGCGGCCGGATCTCCTGCGGCAGGCCGTCGCTCGGCACGGGCGTCAGTGCCGTCGGGCTGCGTTCCTTGACCGCACTGGTAATGCGACCGAGCGGCGCGAGGCCGCGGCCGACGATCCACCAGCCGGCGAGTCCGAGGAACGGCAACAGCACGAGCACCGGCATCAGCAGTCGCCAGGCGGTGCGCGCTGCGAGTTCGGTCCGCAGCGCGGTCGGCTGCGCCACCTGGATCAGTTGCCGGCCCGTATACAGCGCGAAGGCGCGCCACGACCTTCCGGCGTGCACCAGGGTGACATAGCCCTCTTCCGTGCGCGGCATCGGGCCGTCGCCGACGATGCGCGAGACATACGGGCGATCGAATGCCGGATCCCAGATCTGCACCAGTACCCGCTGGTCAGGGTTGGCAGCGACACTTTCGAGCCGCCGCAGGTCCAGCACGGCGTGATCCCGCAGCGACAGCGCCACCTGACGTAGTTCCTCGTCGAGCAGCGTGTCGACTTCGTCGCGCGCGGAAAAGTACGTCGCGGCCGCGGCCGCGAGCCCTGCGACCGCGAGCGCCGCGAGCAGGGCTGCGAGCAGCCAGCGTCGGATGGACGTCACGCCGTGGTCCTCATCGCCCGCCCGTCACTCGGACGCCAGCGTGTAGCCGAGACCGCGCACGTTGCGGATCACGCCATCGCCCAGCTTCTTGCGCACGTTGTGGATGTGCACTTCGACGGCATTGCTGCCGACCGACTCGTTCCAGCCGTAGAGCTTCTCTTCGAGTTGCGCGCGCGAAAGCACGAGCCCCGGCCGTTCCGCGAGGGCAGCCAGCAGCGCGTATTCACGCGCCGAAAGTGCGACCGCTGTCCCCTGCCACGTCACCTCCCGCGTGGCAGGGTTGATGATGAGGGCTCCGCGCTCGATGACGGGTTCGGAGCGCCCCGCTGCGCGCCGGATCAGCGCGCGCGCACGTGCGGTGAGTTCGTCGAGGTCGAACGGCTTGACCAGGTAGTCGTCGGCCCCGGCGTCGAGCCCCTTGATGCGGTCGCGCACGGTGTCGCGCGCGGTCATCACCAGCACCGGGACGTCGACATGACGTTCGCGCAGCCCCTTGAGCACGTCGATGCCGTCGCGCCGCGGCAGGCCAAGGTCGAGCACGACCAGGGAGTATGGCGTGGCGGCGATGCTGACCTCGGCTTCCTGGCCGTCCCGCACCCAGTCAACCGCATACCCCTCGGCCTTCAGTCCCTCGGAGACACTCTCGCCGATCATCGAATCGTCTTCAACAAGCAGGATGCGCATCGCGGGGGAGTGGAGTCACGCCAATTGAGCGACCGCTACGATAGCGCGCTGCCCTGGGCGGGATTCGGACTTCAGTCCGGGTTTCGCTGCGACCGGTGACGTACGACAGCATGGGCGACAGCGGCCACGACGATCGCAACAACGGCGAGCGCCAGCAGCACCTTTTCGATCCCGACGACGCTGCCGAGCATTCGCGCGACAGCGTGTCCTGCGGCATAGCCCAGCCCGGCGATCAGCGCGGACCAGAAGACTGCCCCGAGGGCGTTGGCGGCCATGAACTCCCACACGGGCATCTTCCCCGCGCCGATGACGACGGGTCCGGCCATGCGCATGCCGTACATGAAGCGCAGTGCGACGACGGCGATCCAGCGCCAGCGTGCGATCAGGCGGTCGATGCGCGGAACCGCTTGCGCGACCCATGGCAGCCGATCGGTGACGCGCGGCCCGAAGTGGCGGCCGAGCAGGAAGAAGAAAGTGTCGCCGAGGAACGCGCCGACCGCGGCGGTCGCCATGACCGCGCGCAGATCGAGCAACCCAAGGTGGGCGCTGGCGCCCGCAAGCAGCAATACGGTCTCGCCCTCCAGGAGCGCGCCGATGAACACGGCGGCCAGTCCGTGCTGCTGGATGAGTGCGGGGATGTCCATTACGCGTCGCAGTCTTCACTGCGCAGAATAAGCGGATGACACTGGCAGCGGATCAATGGGCGGCTGCATGACGGCGCGAATGGTGCGGCTGCTGGGCGCCGCGGCCTGCGCGGTGTTGAGCGCGCAGTCGGCGTGGTCTGCGGATGCAGGCAACCCCGCTGAACGGCGCAACTGGTTCGAGACTCCGTTTGATCAGGCGGTGGCCGGTAGTCCGGGCTGCCCGCGCCCTGAAGGACCGCTGATCACGCTGGCGGAGATGCGGCAACAGGCGCATGGCCGGATCGAGCGCGGCACGTCCTGCTGGCTGGCGAAGAAGTGTGAGGACAGCAATGTTTACCGGCGCGATCCGGAAATCCAGCAACGCGTGCTGCAAGCGATCCGGCGCGACGCTGGATTCGCGCAGTCGAACGTGTGGGTTACGACCGAACGCCGCTACGTGACGCTGCAGGGTTGCGTCGGCTCAGTCGAAACGAAGTCGAGGCTGCTGGCCCGGATCCGGACCGTCGAGGGCGTCGAGCAGGTCTTCGATCAGCTCATCGTCGGCACGGCCGGGACGCCGCGCTGGACCGTAGACCCGGCGTGGCCGGGGCGCTGAGAAAAAAGGCCGACGCGGCAAGCCGCGTCGGCGGGAGGGGCGCGTACATGGGAGACAGAAGCGGACGCGCCAAGGAGACACTCGGTGGTCAGGGGTGGAAACTCTCCTCGCCCTGCTCGATTCTGTGCAGCCGCTGCGACAACTCGCGCGGATTGCTGGCGGCGGAAACGTAACGATCGTGGTCGCGCATCTGGGCGCGCTCAAAGGCCTCGGTCAGCCACTCGAAGAACCGGGCCAGCGGCGTGCGCTCGTCGGTTCGCTGGAGAGTCCGTTCCATCGTGGTCCTTTCAACCCAACTGGCAATCTGGGTGCGTTGCAACATCGCTATGCTGAGCCGCCTGCGGCCAAAAATAAAATTGAGAATGCGGATTGGCGACATCGCATTTCGCAATCGACCCTGCGCAGGCGATGACTAATTGGCGACCCTGATCGATGCAGTGAGTGACCACTCATGCACTTTCCGTGGCGTCGAACCTCATCGACGCCCTTCAGCGTCCAACCCGACTGTGGCAGTCATTCGGACCGCCGGAACTGGCGCCGGCGCTCCACTTCGCGGATGCGGTGCTCGAGGTCGATGATGTCGGTGGCCTGTGACAGGTATCGCTCAATCGCGATCGCCTGCCAAAGGTCCGAGCGGCGTGCGTACATGCTGAAGAGCATTGGAAACATCTTGCGTAGCGCTGCGGCCCGGCGTTCGCCGAGCGAAACCGGCGTGACCGCCGCGGGCGCCGCAACACTGTCGGGCGAACCCGTCGGGATCTCGACACGCACCTGTGGTGGCCATCCCGCCGGGTCCGGGTTGGATGGCTGCCTGGCCGGCGCCGCCGATCGACGCGGCAGAAATCCGGGAGGCCAAAGCAAAAGGCGCATGAAATTGGGCATGGGCGTGCTCCATAAGTGGGGCGATTTGCTGCTTCGCACAACCCATAATCGTGTCTTTGAAAGTAAAAATACAATCGTAAATTCAAATAATTAGCATCAGACGTCGCGATTGGAGGCGTTACAGTATTGCGGCAGTGCAAGATCGTAGGTAGCCTGCTTGCCAGGAGAGTGCCGTATGGAGCTTTACCAGCTGCGAACGTTTGCCGCGGTAGCCGAGGAAGGCCACCTGACGCGGGCGGCTGAGCGTCTCCACCTGAGCCAGCCCGCTGTCAGCGGCCACATCAAGGCGCTGGAGCAGGAACTGGACGTTCGGCTGTTCGAGCGCACGGCCACGGGAATGGTGCTGACCGAATCGGGCCGGCAATTGCTCACCCATGCGAACAAGGTGCTCAGCGCGGCCGAAGGCGTAAAGCGCGCGGCGCAGCAGCTGCACACCGAAGTTTCGGGGCTGCTTCATGTGGGTACCGTGGCCGATCCGGCCGACAATCGCCTCGGCGCCGTACTGTCGGCCGCCGTCAAGCGGCACCCGCTACTCAGGCTCGAACTGCACCAGACGATGTCCGGCACGGCGCGCGAGAGCGTGCGCGAGGGCAAGCTCGATGCCGCGTTCTTCTTTGGCGACGTGCCGACGACTCCCCTGATGGCGCTGCCCCTGCGGCAGCTGATCTATCGAGTGGCCGCGCCAGCCGCCTGGAGCGCGCGCGTGGTCAATGCGCGCTGGCCCGAGATCGCTGCGATGCCTTGGATACGTACGCCAACGCTGAGCACTCACACGCGACTGGTAACGCAGCTCTTTGCGGCTCATGGTGTCGAGCCGCCCGAGCCGGCGATGCTCGCGGATGACGAAACCGTAATCACCAATCTCGTCGTCGAAGGCCTGGGAGTGGCACTGGTTCGCGACGAAGTCGCGCGCGCGCGCTCGGCCGAAGGCGAACTCGCGGTCTGGTCCGGTGCCGCCATCGAGACAACGCTCTGGTTCGTCTGCCTGGAAGCGCGCGCCGCAGAGCCCGCGCTCGCGGCCTTGCTCGACCTCGTACGCGAGGCGTGGCACCTCAACGGCGCGCCCAGCACGGCCGGCTCGGCCGCCTGAAGCGGACTCCGCTGATCCGAATGCGCTTCTTCGAAGCGGAGCGCTGACTGGAATCCGTCTACTCCCGAATCAGCATCACCGGTATGAAGCCGAACATGCGCCGGAAAGTGCGATTCAGGTGCGACGAGTCCGCAAAACCCGCGTAGTGCGCGGCGTCGGTCCAGGTTGCGCCCGCCATCGCATGCTCGACCGCCGCGTTGATGCGGAGCCACAGCCGGTACGCGCGGAACGACGAGCCGACATGTTGGGCAAATAGATGCCGGAACCGGCTCGGTGACAGGTGCACCCAGCGCGCCGCTTCGGCGAGCGAGACCGGCTGTGCGAACTTGGCGCGCAGTTCCTGCAGCGCACGCTCAAGGCGTGCATCGATCGGAGGCGGCACCTGCGGCGCCAGGCCGGCGAGTGCCGCAACACACGCCTGGGCCGCCGCAATGAGCGCGTCGTTGGCCGCTCGCGCCTCGTACTGCCGGGCCAGCGCATCCACGCAGCGCCGCGCGGCGCCGACGGCCAGCGGAGCGATGTCGCCTTCGGGGTGCATCGCCAGCAAGGCGCGTCCCTGCGCCGTTTCGGGTTCGACAAAGAGTTGCGCGATCGTCGTGCCGCAGCCATTGAACTCGTGCCGAGCGTCCGGGCGCACCAACGCCGCGTTGTGGCGTGACCACGCGCCGGTGCGGCCGGACTTCAGCTCGAACGGGTGCGCGAGCGCAATCGAGAGCTGGATCGCGTGATGCGCGTGCATCGCGCTGTGGCCCGCGCTATGGCCGATCCACAGGCTGCCGCCGTTCCACGTCAGCACGCGCCCGACGCCGGCGATCCTGCTGCGCGCGCGGGGTACCGCTGACACTTGAACGTCCGCCCGCATAGCGCTCTCCTGCGGCAGGAAGTCAGCCGCTTTGTTCAAGCCCGCCCGGCGCGCGTTGCCCAGAATTCGTTTCCACGGATGCGGCGCATCCGCTCGATCAACCACGATCTCTTGGAGCGAACCGATGGAAACCAGCATGGTGAAGGCGTGTGAGTGTGTCAACTGTCCGGGCGCTGGCTGCACCTGCGGCTGCCAGTCCGGCATGGCGGCGGCCGCGAGTTGCGAGTGCGGCGCGGCTTGTGGCTGCGAAGGCGGGGAGCAAGGGTGCCTTTGCCACTGACCACGGCGCGGGCTGCGGTGTTCGTCGTCGCAGCCTTCATTGCCCTCGGATGGTCGGCCGCGCCAAGAGCGTTGACGCTCGGCGACCCGGCGCTCAACTACGTTGAGTCCACACCGACGATCGCCACGTCCGGCATGCCGACGCGCCGCCAGCTGCAGAAGCTCGCGGCCGGGCGCGCGGCGGTGATCAACCTGGCGCCATCGGATGCCTTCGGCAGCCATGACGACGAACAGGCCGTCGTCGAGAAGGCAGGTGCCCGTTATGTGCACGTGCCGGTCGACTTCAGCCGGCCGCGACGCTCCGACCTCGAGCGCCTGGCGCGCGAGCTGCGCGCGCTCGACGGCAAGCCGGTGCTCGTCCATTGCCAGTTGAACATGCGCGCGTCGGTGTTCGTGTTCCTCTACCGGGTGACCGAACTCGGCGAAGACCCGGAGCGCGCTTACGACGACGTGCTGAAGGTCTGGCAACCGAACGCGGTGTGGAGCCGCTTCGTGCGGGAGGAGCTGCAGGCGCGCGGGATCCGTGTGCCGCTCGCGGCGGACTGATTCCCACAAGGCCGGCGCGCCTGGCACTTGGCGTTCGCGGCTGCCTGGGAGCATGCTCACGGCGAATGAAAACCGGGTCAAGGTGGCAGTTGACGTAAACGTCAACTTTGGCCAAGCTTGCCCTCTCGGGCGCCCCTCGCGGGCGCCGCACGCTGCCGGGGCTCGCCATGACCGACCTATCCGAGATCAAGAAGCTCGCCAGCTACCGCCCGAAGCACAAGGTGCGCTTCGTCACAGCGGCGTCGCTGTTCGACGGCCACGACGCCAGCATCAACATCATGCGGCGCATCCTGCAGGGCATGGGCGCCGAGGTGATCCATCTCGGGCACAACCGCTCCGTCGAGGAGATCGTGACCGCTGCCCTGCAGGAGGACGTGCAGGGCATTGCGGTGTCGAGCTACCAGGGCGGGCACGTCGAGTTCTTCAAGTACATGCTCGACCTCTTGCGCCAGCGCGGTGGCGAGGGCATTCGTGTCTACGGCGGCGGCGGTGGCGTCATCGTCCCGGCCGAAATCAAGGAACTGCACGACTACGGCGTGGCCCGCATCTTCTCGCCCGAGGATGGCCAGAAAATGGGCTTGCAGGGAATGATCGGACTGATGGTCGCCGAGTGCGACCGCGATCTCGGGCCGGAAGCGCCCGGCTCGCTGGCCGCCCTCACCGATGCGGACCTGACGAAGCGCTGGCGCGCGTTGGCCCGCATGATCAGCGCACTCGAGCTGAACGCGGCGGATGCGAAGCTCGTCGAAGCGCTGCACAAGGCGGCCGATACCGCTAAGGTGCCGGTACTGGGTGTGACGGGCACCGGCGGCGCCGGCAAGAGCTCGCTCACCGATGAGCTCATCCGCCGGCTGCGGCTCGACCAGGCGGACAAGCTCAACATCGCCGTCATCTCGATCGACCCGTCGCGCCGCAAGAGCGGCGGTGCGCTGCTCGGTGACCGCATTCGCATGAACGCGATCAATCCGTGGAGCGCGGGTCCACGGGTCTACATGAGGTCGCTGGCCACGCGCGAGGCTGGCAGCGAGATCAGCCAGGCACTGCCGCACGCGATCGCGGCGGCCAAGGTCGCGGGCTTCGACGTCGTCATCGTCGAGACCTCGGGCATCGGCCAGGGCGATGCGGCCATCGTGCCGCACGTCGACCTGAGCCTGTACGTGATGACGCCTGAGTACGGCGCCGCCAGCCAGCTCGAGAAGATCGACATGCTGGACTTCGCGAGCTTCGTCGCCATCAACAAGTTCGATCGTAAGGGCGCGGCCGACGCGCTGCGCGATGTGAGCAAGCAGGTCCAGCGCAACAAAGGGGAGTTTTCTAAGAAGCCCGACGAGATGCCGGTGTTCGGCACGATGGCCGCGCGTTTCAACGACGACGGCGTCACGGCGCTGTACCAGGCGCTGCTGCCGCGGCTGAGAGAACTCGGCCTGCAGGCCGGCGACTCGGTGCTGCCCGCCGTCCACACGCGGCATTCGACGCATCAGGTGCCGATCGTTCCAGCGCAGCGCACGCGCTACCTTGCGGAAATCGCGGAAACCGTCCGTGGCTACAAGCGGCACGCGAGCCAGCAGGCGCACATCGCGCGCGAGCTGCAGCAACTGACGGCGGCGCGCAGGCTGCTCGCGGCCGAGTGCAAGGAGGACAACGCGAACCTTGCCGTGCTGGCGTCAGGCCGCGAGGCGAAGCTGGATGCGCGCAACCGCAAGCTGCTGGCGATGTGGCCGCAGATGCAGCAGGCCTACGCCGGCGACGAGTATGTCGTGAAGATCCGTGACCGGGAAGTCCGCACCAAGCTCACGCACACGTCGCTCTCCGGCAGCAAGATCCGCAAGGTGGCGCTCCCGCACTACGAGGACCACGGCGAGCTGCTGCGCTGGCTGCTGCTGGAGAATGTTCCCGGCAGCTTTCCCTACACCGCGGGTGTCTTTGCCTTCAAGCGCGAGAACGAAGACCCGACGCGCATGTTCGCCGGCGAGGGTGACGCGTTCCGCACCAACCGGCGCTTCAAGCTGCTCTCCGAAGGGATGCCCGCGAAGCGGCTGTCGACGGCGTTCGACAGCGTCACGCTCTATGGCAACGACCCTGCGGTGCGGCCCGACATCTACGGCAAGGTCGGCAATTCGGGCGTCAGCATCGCCACGCTCGACGACCTCAAGGTGCTGTACGGCGGCTTCGATCTCACCGCGCCCAACACCTCGGTCAGCATGACGATCAACGGCCCGGCGCCGACGATCCTCGCGATGTTCATGAACGCGGCGATCGACCAGAACCTCGACAAGTTCCGCGCCGACAACAAGCGCGAGCCGACCGAAGACGAGGCCGCCAAGATCCGCGCCTGGACGCTCGAGAACGTGCGCGGCACCGTGCAGGCCGACATCCTGAAGGAAGACCAGGGCCAGAACACCTGCATCTTCTCGACGGAGTTCTCGCTGAAGGTGATGGGGGACATCCAGCAGTACTTCGTCCACCACAACGTGCGCAACTTCTACTCGGTGTCCATCTCCGGCTATCACATCGCCGAGGCCGGTGCCAACCCGATCAGCCAGCTCGCCTTCACACTCAGCAATGGGTTCACGTTCGTCGAGGCGTATCTCGCGCGCGGCATGCACATCGACGACTTTGCGCCGAATCTTTCCTTCTTCTTCAGCAATGGCATGGACCCCGAGTACACCGTGATGGGCCGGGTGGCGCGGCGCATCTGGTCCGTGGCGATGCGCGACAAGTACGGCGCCAACGAACGCAGCCAGAAGCTCAAGTACCACTGCCAGACCAGCGGCCGCAGCCTGCACGCGCAGGAAATCGCCTTCAACGACATCCGCACCACGCTGCAGGCGCTGATTGCCACCTACGACAATGCCAATTCCCTCCACACCAACGCCTACGACGAGGCGATCACCACGCCGACCGAAGAGAGCGTGCGCCGCGCGATGGCGATCCAGATGATCATCAACCGCGAGTGGGGCCTGGCCAAGAACGAGAACCCCAACCAGGGCAGCTTCATCATCGACGAACTCACGGAGCTGGTCGAGGAAGCCGTGCTCAAGGAGTTCGAGGCGTTGAGCGAGCGCGGCGGCGTGCTCGGTGCGATGGAACTGGGCTACCAGCGCGGCAAGATCCAGGAAGAGTCACTGCACTACGAGCACCTGAAGCACACGGGCGAGTACCCGATCATCGGCGTCAACACCTTCCGCAACCCACAGGGGGAAACGGTCGGGCACATCGAGCTTGCGCGCTCCACCGAGGAAGAGAAGCAGAGCCAGCTCAAGCGCCTGCACGAGTTCCACCAGCGCCACGCCAAGGAAGCACCGAAGATGCTGAAGCAGCTGCAGCAGGCGGTGATCAGGAACGAGAACGTGTTCGCGGTGCTGATGGACGCCGTGCGCGTGTGCTCGCTGGGGCAGATCACGAATGCACTGTTCGAAGTGGGCGGGCAGTATCGCAGGAGCATGTAGCTCTGCCCTCGGCATGAGTTGACATGCCGTGCCGCAGGCTGATTGCACTCGAAGTAGACGCGCTCGTTGAACTCTCGGTGCCTCCGAACGGCGCCGCGGACTGAGACGACGCTGTTGCGCTCGGGCGAGCCGGCCGGGCCTTGCGGACGAGTGGCAGCACCCGCACGTCTGCGAGGGCACGTCGGCAGGCGCGACATGCCTTGGGGCCACAACGTTGACCGGAACCAGCTGCGGCTGTTCGACTGCCTCAATTTCGCACCGGGGCCGTGAACGACGGTCCCGCGCTGCGATAGCGCCCCGGGGCGATGCCCATCGCGCGCTTGAACGCCCGCGTGAACGTGGCCTCGGACTCATAGCCGAGTTCCGCGGCGATCTGCCCGATCGCGCGTGGTGTGTCGCGCAGCCGCGCCGCCGCCAGCTGCATCCGCCAGTCGGTGAGGTAGGTGATCGGCGGCATGCCCACCAGCTGCGTGAAGCGCTCGGCGAAGGCCGAGCGCGATAGGCTGACGTCCGCCGCGAGCTGCTCGGTGGTCCACGGACGGGCAGCGTCGCCGTGCATCAGCGCAAGCGCGCGTCCGACCGCCGGATCGCGCAGCCCGGCGAGCCAGCCCTCGCGATCGGGCGGCAGCGTCTCGGCGTAGTGCCGGACGGCCTCGACGAACAGCAATTCCGAGAGCTTGGCAAGCACGGTCTCCGAGCCGGCGCGGCCCGACGCGACCTCCTGTGCGGCGAAGCGGAACGAGGCAGCGACCCACTCGGAGCAAGGCTTGTCCTTGACGTCGAGCGTCAAGGTGATCGGCAGCGCCTCGAGCAGCGGATGACGCCGTACCTCACTGCCGACGAAACCGCACACCAGGTGCGTGGGCGTGCCGCCACCGCCGTACACCATGCGCAGCAGGCCGCCTTCGACCCGCTGCATCGGCGGATCCGGGTCCGCCGGCCGCAGGCCCACCTGGCTCGCCAGCAGGTGCGGGTTATTTCGCGGCAGCAGCACCATCTCACCGGCGCGCACGACCACCGGCGGTGTACCCTCGACTTCAACCATCATCTGGCCGTCGATCACGTAGTGGAACGCGACCACGCTGGCAGGCAGGTCATCCTTGTTGCGGAAGTCCTCGGGGCCGACGCGCGAGGCCACGCACCACGGCGCGGTGAACGCGGCGTCGAGGAAGACGCCGCCCGAGATGCGCAGCGCCTTTAGCACGTCGGACAGGGCATCCATCGACACCTCCCTCGTTGAGCGCCGGGCTGCGGCACGGGCGGCGGATCGGCCAAGCACGGCGGCGGCGCGGCCATGGGCGGCACGCGCCCCGATGCCTAAAGTACTGCATCCGACTCGTTACCGGCCATTGAGTGACGACCCGTACCCAATTCTGAGGAGAGTTCCAATGCACCTGCGCGACTCCGCCGGCCATCAGGTGACCGGCGCCACGGCCGACGGCCTGGCCCACTTCGAAACCGCCGCCCATCAATTCCGCTGCTACATCGGCGACCCGGTCGCAAGCGTCGATGCAGCGCTGGCCGCTGCGCCGCAGATGGCAATGGCACACGTGCTGAAGGCTTACCTGCACCTGCTCGGCACCGAGCCGCTTGCCCTGCCGGTCGCGCGCGAATGCCTTGCGGCGGCGGCGGACCTCGTCGGCACGGAGCGAGAACGCGGCCACGTGGCGGCAGTACGCCTGCTCACCGAAGGCCGCTGGAGCGCAGCGGGCCGCGTGCTGGAGGACGTCAGCGTCGCCTACCCGCTCGATGCACTGGCGCTGCAGGCCGGGCACTCGATCGATTTCTTCCGCGGCGACTCGCGCATGCTGCGCGATCGCATCGCGCGCGCGCTGCCGGCCTGGCGCACTTCGATCCCCGGCTACCACGCGCTGCTCGGCATGCATGCGTTCGGGCTGGAGGAGACCGGCGATTACGCGCAGGCCGAGCGGCAGGGCCGCAAGGCGGTCGAGCTGGAGCGGCGCGACACTTGGGCCTGGCACGCGGTCGCGCACACCTACGAGATGCGCAACGAGGCGAGGGAGGGCCTGGCGTGGATGAGCGTCGACGCCGACGCCTGGTCGCAGGACAGCTTCCTCGCCGTGCACAACTGGTGGCACCGGGCGGTCTACCACCTGGAGCTCGGTGAACCGGACGCGGCGCTGCAATTGTTCGACGGGCCGGTCTTCGGCAAGCGCTCGAGCGTCGTGCTCGAGCTGATCGACGCCTCTGCGCTGCTGTGGCGGCTGATGCTGCGTGGCGTGGACGTCGGCAACCGCTACGAGGGGGTGGCCGACAACTGGACGCCGATCGCCGCCGCCGGCACCTACGCGTTCAACGACATGCACGCGATGATTGCCTTCGTCGGCGCCGGTCGCTTGAAGGAACAGCAGACGGTGCTGGAAGCCCAGCGCGCGGTGCTCGATGGCGAACTCACCGTGGCGGCCGACAACCTCGCTTTCACGCGCGAGGTCGGCCACCCGGCCACGCGCGCGATCCAGGCCTTCGGCCAGGGCCGCTACGCCGAGTGCGTCGAGCTGCTGCGGCCGATCCGCCACATCTCGCACCGCTTCGGCGGCAGCCATGCGCAGCGCGACCTGCTCGACCAGACACTGATCGAGGCGAGCCGCCGCGCCGGGTTCGATGCCCTCACCGTCGCCCTGGTCCGCGAGCGCGTCGCACTGCGGCCGCGCTCGCCGCTGGCGGCGCTGCTGGACCAGCGTGCGCAGCCGCTCGCGAAGGCGGCCTGAACCCGCGTCCCGCACTACTGTGCCCGGGCAGTGGCCGGCTACCCAGCTGCGCCGCCGTCCCGGGGCAGCAACGGCCCGGGCCAGGTCCACAGTGAATCGCCCTGGGCGCGGGCAGTAGACGGCGCCGTCGTCGTTCACTGTGCGGCGCTGCAGTCGGCCGCCACCGGGCTTACCCGTGAGCGGGATGCGGCCGCCGGCGCGCAACAGCGCGCACTCGTGGACCAGCAGCAAGTTGCGCCGCCGGACAGCCGCTTCCGGCGCCAGGCTCTCAGAGACGATGCCGGCAAGCTGCCCCGAACTGCACGCCGGCACTCTGACGCATGCCTGATGGACTTCTACTCTCGGCCAGTCTCAGCCGTTCTTCGGTCTGAGACCGGAGGGCCAAGCGCATTCGCAAAGTCAAGGCTGCGGTTTGGCGCCGACTGACGACAACGGATCGCCTGAACGAGGACATCAACCAGCGGGACGTCCCTGCACGCGCCTTCTCTGCGGGCCCTCAAGGGCGCCGGCGGCCGCAGCCTTGAGCAGCCGCTGAAAACTCGGGCACTCCGCGTGGCGTGGTGCGCGACACACCGCGGCATGCCGCAGGCCGCGACTCATGGCCCGCAGTCGGATCACCATCCGGTCGATCTCGTCGGCCTTGGCTGACAGCTTCGCCCGGTCGATCTCGGGCTGACCGTTGGGGGAAAACATTGAACGGATCTCGTCCAGGCTGAAACCCGCCGCCTGACCCAGCGCAATCAGCGCCAGCTGATCGAGCACGCCCGGCGCGAAGCGTCGGCGCGCGCCCTGCCGCCCGACCGACGCGATGAGGCCTTTGCTCTCGTAGTAACGAAGGGCCGACGCCGGCACTCCCGACCGCCTGGCGACTTCGGCAATGTCCACGGCCACCCCCTTGACTTGAAGTTGACTTCAACTTCTACAGTGCCATCGCGACGTTCAAATCACAACCGGAGGAACTCCAGATGACACTGATACATGACCTAGCCTGGATCGCCCTGGTCGGCATCGCCGCCACCGCCGTTCTCGACCTCTGGCTCACGGGTCTTCGGCGCCTGGGCGTGCGGTCGCTCGACATGGCCCTGCTCGGCCGCTGGGTCGGCCACCTGGCGCACGGTCGGTTCGCCCACGCGGCCATTGGGAAGTCGGTTCCTGTGAAGGCTGAACGCGCGCTCGGCTGGGTGACTCACTACGCCGTCGGCGTGGCCTTTGCAGGCCTGCTCTTCACGGTCCTGGGACGCGAGTGGACCCGTGCACCGACCCTCCTGCCGGCTGTCGTTGTCGGCGTCGGCACGGTGCTGGCCCCGCTCTTCGTGATGCAGCCTGCGATGGGCGCCGGAATGGCCTCGTCCCGGACGCCGACGCCGCTTAAAAGCAGCCTGCGCAGCGTGGTCAACCACGGCGTCTTCGGCGTGGGACTTTATGCCGCGGCCGCCGTTATCGCGTGGTTCGCGCGCTGAGCCCGGTCGCCGCCCGATCAACCCAATCGCTCAGGGACCCACACCATGAAGAGTCTTGCCATCGTCTATCACAGCGCCCACGGTCACACCGAGCATATTGCCGAGCAGGTCGTGGCCGGAGCGAAGGCTGTCGACGGCGTTCAGGTCGACCTGCTGAAGGCCGAAGTACTGGCGACGAAGCCGGACGAACTCCTGCGCTACGACGGCATCATCCTCGGTTCGCCAACCTACCTCGGCGGTGTCTCCGGACCGTTCAAGTCCTTCATGGACGCGACCGGTCGGCTCTGGCGCACGCAGCAACTCAAGGGCAAGCTGGCCGCTGGGTTTACCGTGTCATCGCTGCCGTCCGGTGACAAGCAGTCCACGCTGCTGTCGATGTTCGTGTTCAGCATGCAGCATGGCATGGTCTGGGTCGGCAATCCCATCCTGCCCGAGCAGCACGCCGGCGTTCCGTACGAACAAGCCGCCAACCGCCTCGGCTCGTGGTCCGGGCTGATGGCGCAGGCCGGCCACGCATCTCCGGCCGACGGCTTCGCACCGGGCGACGTCAAGACCGCGCGCCTGTTTGGACGCAACGTGGCCGAGACACTGCTGAGGGTGACGGTGGCCGTTGAGGCGCTGGAAGACTGGAGCGCATTGCAGTGATTCCCAGGAAATTCGCACCGCTGCTTTTCGGTCTGATCCTGTCGGGATTGATGTCGTGGCTGGTCGCGGGGATCTCGACCCTGCGCGCTGTGGGATTCACACCGGGCTTCGTCGCGACGTGGTTAAGCGCCTGGCTGACGGCCTGGCTCGTCGCCTTTCCGGTCGTTCTCGTCGTGGCACCCCTGACCCGCCGTGCGCTCGACCGGCTGGTGACGGACGTTTGAGGTGTTCCGCAGTTCCGAGC
>Ga0105090_10000099_pt1 | contig 34391 bp, 34 predicted proteins | sample PPLLak3March2015_FD_79110 | JGI IMG/M metagenome (GOLD analysis project Ga0105090, IMG submission 79110) | Freshwater sediment microbial communities from Prairie Pothole Lake near Jamestown, North Dakota, USA - PPLs Lake P7 Core (1) Depth... | ecosystem: Environmental > Aquatic > Freshwater >...
CGTGCGCCTGGTGGGGACAGTCACTCTGCGCACGAGTTAACATAATATACATCGTACGCAATATGGTCGATGCGACTGGTGAGGAGTTGCGACTCGCCCCGACTCGCCGACGGCCTGCTGCGCACAACTGACGCCTGCGCTACACCGAGCGCTTGCGCTGCGCTGGTCCCTCGACCCGATCGTTGGCCCGACCCCGGTCAGACCGGGGAACGTCAGTCCAGAGGCGGCAGACCTTCATCCTCGAGGTCGTCGTCGCCGGTCGCGGGCGGTGCGCCGGCGTCTGCCGAGGTCTGCCGGTCGAGTGGGCGACAAAGATGCCGGTTGAGCTGCCCGAGTCGCTCGGACTTCGCGATGGCAGCGAGCACCACCTCGGGGCTGATCATCAGCATGAACGGGTTACGTTCCGGAATCTGCTGGGCCATGTCGATGCTCCTCGGGCGATGGTGCCAACGCCCTGGCGCCAACTTTAGGCGCCAGGGCGTTGTCAGCCTAGTCAGATCTGCGCCATTCGTCGTGTCGGACATCTTCCGACATGCATCGTTCCCAGGCCCGCACTTTCAGCGCGCGGCCTGGTCCAGCTTGGTGGCCAGGGCGTCGCGGCCAGCCGCACGCGCAAAGTCGGCAGCCGACAGGCCCTGGTCATTGCGGGCGCGCGCGTTGGCGCCGCGCGACAACAGCAGTTCGGCGGCGTCATGCGGGCCATAGCGCGCCGCCATCATCAGCGGCGTCGTGCGGTTGGGCGACGGTGCCTCGATCGCCGCGCCACGGTCCAGCAGCAGCGTCAGCAGCTTGATCTCGGGGCCGCTGGCGGCGTAGTGCAGCGGCGTCCAGCCAGGACGATTGACCTGCGCGCCGCGTTCGAGCAGTCGCAGCGTCCACTCGAGATTGCCACGCAGCGCAGCCATCATCACCGGCGTCTCGTCGGCGGCATTGGTGGCGTCGACCTTCAGCTGCGGGTGCTGCAGGAGTGTGTCGGCAACCTTCAGCGAGCCCTCGCGCAGGGCCAGGAACAGGGCCACCTGGCCCTTTTCGTCCGGCGAATTGGGGTCGAAGCCACGCTGCAGCAGAGCCGCGACGGCGCGCTCGTTATCCACGTTGACGGCCCGGAAGAAGTCTTCATACGATCCGGCTCTGGAGACAGAAAGTCCAATCAGAACAAATAGATATAGAAAGTATCTAATAGAGTACTTCATGTTTTCTCCAGGGCCTGCGACAGCGGCGACAGGCGGAACAGGCGTTCGAAATTGGCGCTCGTCGCCTGCGCAACCTCGGCCAGCGACAGGTTCTTCAGCTCGGCCAGTTTGGCCGCCACGTACGCCACCAGCGCCGGATGGTTGGTCTTGCCGCGGTACGGCATCGGCGCCAGGTAGGGGCTGTCGGTCTCGATCAGGCAACGCTCCAGCGGCACGAAACGCGCGACCTCGCGCAGCTCCACGGCATTGCGGAATGTCAGTATGCCGGAGAACGAGATGTCAAAACCCAGATCCAGCGCCGCCGCGGCCACGGCTCGTGTCTCGGTGAAGCAGTGGAAGACCCCGCGCACCGCGCCCTGCCCCTCCTCGCGCAGCAGCGCCAGGGTGTCTTCGCTGGCACTGCGCGTATGCACCACCAGCGGCAGCCCGCTGGCGCGCGCGGCACGGATGTGGACGCGGAAGCGTTCGCGCTGCCAGGCCATCTGCCCGATGCTGCGTCCGTTCAGGCGGTAGTAGTCGAGCCCGGTTTCCCCGATGGCCACCACGCGCGGCAGGCGGCAGCGCGCCAGCAGGTCGTCCAGCGAGGGCTCCTGCACCCCCTCGTTGTCGGGATGCACGCCCACGGTGCACCAGAAATTGTCGTGCGCCAGCGCCAGCGCATGCACACGGCCGAATTCCTCGAGCGTGGTGCAGATGCACAGCGCACGATCGACCGCCGCCGCCGCCATCTCGCGTCGCAGTTCGGGCAGGCGATCGTGCAGCTCGGGGAAGCTCAGGTGGCAATGCGAGTCGACGTACATGCGGCGCGCGGCCGGCTCAGAGTGTCTGCGTCGGCTTGGCCGACGAGATGGTCGTGCCCAGCAATTCCTCGATCTTGGCCTTCACCTGGCGCGACTTCTCGTCGTTGGGGAAGCGCACGCCCACGCCCTGCGTGCGGCCTCCGGAGGCGTTGGCCGGCGTGATCCAGGCCACCTTTCCTGCCACCGGAAAACGCTGCGGATCGTCGGGCAGCGACAGCAGCAGGTAGATGTCCTCACCCAGCTTGTAGTCGCGCGTCGTCGGCACGAACAGTCCACCGTCGGTGAGCAGCGGTATGTAGGCGGCGTAGAGCGCGCCCTTCTCCCGGAATACGAGCTGGATCACGCTCGGCCGCATCGTCGAACCCTGCGCCACCAAGGGGGCAAGTCCGCCCGAGCGGGTGTTTGGGTTTTCGCTCATGCGGGCAGTTTAGCGAAGCCACGCCGTGCCGGCGTGGCCGGCGGCGACACGGCCAGCGCCTGCCGGCCCTGTGTCACGAGTGCGTCGATCATCAGGGCTTCCTGCCAGGGGTGGTCGGCGTGGCGGGAGATGCGGGCGAGTTCCTGCGACCAGGTCGCGAGGGCGCGCCAGTCGCCGGCGGCCGGCACCCGCTGCGTCGGGAAATACAGCGCCGGGCCGCCCGCGGCGCGGGCCATGGCGTCGTGGCAGAGCTTCTGCAGCGCATCGACGGCCTGCGGCACCGGCCAGCCCGCCAGCACGGCAGCCTGGCCACGCGCCACCGCCTCCGGCAGCGCCATCCAGGCTGCGGCGTCGACGCCGGCCTGAGCCAGTGCCAGCGCGTCGAGCGGCCGGCCGCTGCAGGCGGCCAGCAACACCGCCGGCTGCGCCACCCCCTGTGCGGCGAGCCAGGCTCCACCCGCTTCGGCGGTGGGCGCGGGCAGCTCCAGACGCTGGCAGCGGCTGCGCACGGTGGGCAGCAGCAGCGCCGGATCGGCGGTGGTGAGGACGAGGCGGGTGCCGGCCGGCGGCTCCTCCAGCGTTTTCAGCAAGGCGTTGGCCGACTGCGCATTGAGCGCGTCGGCCGGGTGCAGCACGGCCACCTTGCCGCGGCCGCGGGCGCTGGTGCGGGTGGCCCAGCCGATGAGCGAGCGCACCTCGTCGACGCGGATCTGCCGGCTCGGCTTGCGCTTGCTGTCGTCGGGCTCGATCCTGTCATCGGCCAGCGGCCAGTCGTGGGCACGGCGCAGCGCCTCCGGCAGCAGGACCAGCAGGTCCGGGTGCACATGGGCCTGCACCAGGCGGCAGCTGCCACATCGGCCGCAGGGCCGCCGGCCCGCCGCGGCGCTGTCCTCGCACAGCCAGGCCTGCGCCAGCACGAGCGCAAACGGCAGCGCACCGACGCCGGGCGCGCCGTGCACCAGCAGGGCGTGGCCGCGGTGCGTGGCCAGTGCCGTGCCCAGCGGCTGCGCCAGCCAGGGCAGAGGCAGCACGCCGTCGGCGTCTACCACCATGCCCGCGCCTCGGCGGCGACCTGCACCTGCTGCCAGACGGCCTCGCGCGCGGCCTCGGCATCGAGGCGCACGAAGCGCGCGGGGGCGGCGGCGCAGCGGCTGGCGTAGCCGGCACGCACGCGCTCGAAGAAGGCCTCGTCCTGGGCCTCGAAGCGGTCGGGCGAACGCACCGCGCCCCGGCGTGCAGCGGCGGTGGCCGGCGCGAGGTCGAACCACAGCGTGAGGTCGGGCTGGCGACCCTGCTGCACCCAGTGCTCCAGGTGGCCCAGCAGTGCATTGTCGAAGCCGCGGCCACCGCCCTGGTAGGCGAAGGTGGCGTCGGTGAACCGATCGCACAACACGGTGTCGCCGCGTGCCAGCGCCGGTTCGATGAGGTTCACGAGGTGGTCGCGGCGCGCCGCAAACACCAGCAGCGCCTCGCTGAGCGGGTCCATCGGCGTGTGCAGCACGATCTCGCGCAGGCGCTCGGCCAGCGCGGTGCCGCCGGGCTCGCGCGTCACGACCACGGGGTGCCCGCGCGCACGCAGCCATGCCGCCAGCGCACCGATGTGCGAGCTCTTGCCGGCGCCGTCGATGCCCTCGAAGGTGATGAAGCGGCCGGGCATCAACGGCCGGCGCGCTGGTACTGGTTCACGGCGCGATTATGGTCGGCCAGGGTCTCGCTGAAGACGCTGCCGCCGCTGCCGTCGCTGCGGGCCACGAAATACAGCGCCCGGGTCGGTTCGGGGCGCACCGCGGCCCGCAGCGAGGCCAGCCCCGGCAATGCGATCGCCGTCGGCGGCAGTCCGGCGCGCAGATAGGTGTTGTAGGGCGTATCGGTCTGCAGGTCGCGTTTGCGCAGGTTGCCGTCGAAGGTTTCGCCGAGGCCGTAGATCACCGTCGGATCGGTCTGCAGCGGCATGCCCCGGCGCAGACGGTTGACGAAGACGCCGGCGATTCGGCCGCGGTCGGCCTCCATTCCGGTCTCCTTTTCCACGATCGAGGCCAGGATCAGTGCTTCGTCGGCGCTCTTCAGCGGCGTGTCGGGTGCGCGCTCGGCCCAGGCCGCAGCCAGGTGCTGTTGCATCGCGCGATGGGCGCGCCTGAGCACCACCAGGTCGCTGACGCCGCGGCTGTAGGCGTAGGTGTCGGGAAAGAAGCGCCCTTCGGCACTCGCGCCGGGTGCCCCAAGGGCAGCCATCAGCTCGGCCTCGCTCAAGGCGCGGGTGGCGTGCCTGAGATGCGGCGCACGCGCCAGCTCTGCACGCAACTGGCGCAGCGTCCAGCCCTCGATGAAGCGCAACTGTTCCAGCGTCTCGTCGCCCTGCACCATCTTGGCCAGCAGGCGGCGCGGCGAGGTGCCGGGGTCGATCTCGTAGCTGCCGGCGCGGATCAGCCGCGCCTGGCCCGACCAGCGGAAATATTCGTAGAGCAGCCGCGGCGAGGTCTGCACGCCGGCGTCGACCCAGGCCTGCGCCACCGCGCGCGGTGAGCTCCCCGGCTCGATGGACAGTTCGGCCCGGGCGCCCGCCAGCGGCAGCGGGCGATCGATCCACCACCAAGTGGCAGCGGCCGCCAGCGCGGCAGCGAGCAGCAACAGGCCCAGCAGGCCCGCGGCCAGCCGAAACCCCGACGATGGGCCAGACATAACGGCTGATCATAATCACCGAATGACTGACGACCTGTCCGCAACCCCCCTGCCCCACGGTGCCTTGCGCCTGCACGACTGGGGCGTGATACGCGCCGCGGGCGCCGACGCCCGCAGCTTCCTGCACGGCCAACTGACGCAGGACATCACCCAGCTGGAACGCGGTCAGGCACGGCTGGCCGGCTATTGCTCGCCCAAGGGCCGGCTGCTCGCCAGCTTCGTGGTCTGGTGCCGCGGCGACGACGAAGTCCTGCTGGCCTGCTCGGCCGATGTGCTGCCGGCGGTGCTCAAGCGCCTGTCGATGTTCGTGCTGCGCGCCAAGTGCAAGCTCAGCGACCTCAGCACAGAACTGCCGCTATGGGGACTGGCTGGCGACTCGGCCGGCGCGGCGCTGGGGGCGGCGGCGCAGATGCCGGCATGGGCTTGCACCGACGCTGCGGGTGCCGACCTGGTCCGCCTGCCCGACGCCTCGATCGAAGGCACCGCCGTACCGCGCTGGCTGTGGGCCGGTGGCGAGCCGCCCGCCCTGCCCGCGCTCGCCGCTGCGGACTGGGACTGGCTCGAAGTGCACAGTGGCGTGGCGCGCGTGGTCGGCGCGAACGTGGAGCAGTTCGTGCCGCAGATGGTGAACCTGGAACTGGTGGGTGGCGTCAATTTCCAGAAGGGCTGCTACCCGGGCCAGGAGATCGTCGCGCGCAGCCAGTACCGCGGCACGCTCAAGCGTCGTGCCCAGATCGTCGACAGCCCGGTGGCGCTGCAGCCCGGCCTGGAGGTCTTCCACGATGGCGACCCCGACCAGCCGGCCGGCAGGGTGGTGCTCGCCGGCACGCGGGCCGGCGTGCAGCATGCGGCGCTGGTCGAGCTGAAGCTGTCTGCCCTGGGCAGCGGCAGCCTGCATGCCGGTGCCGCCGACGGGCCGCGGCTGACGGTCGCCACCCTGCCCTACGAGATCCCGGCCGAGGCCGGCTGACAGCCGCCCCCGGCTCCGGGCCCGCCAGCGTGACGCGCTCGATCTTCATCTACTGGAAGACCTCGCGCGACCTCGCGCCTGCGGCCACCGCCGGCATGGCGAGCTTCCAGCGCGGCCTGCTGGCGCGGCAGCCGGGACTCGTGGCGCGGCTGTACCGACGCGCCGAAGAAGCCGGCGATGCGGTGACGCTGATGGAGACCTATGCCCTTGCCGGCGGCATCGACGCGGCGCTGCAGCAGGAACTGGTGATGGCCGGCCGCCAGGCGGGCGCCGGCTGGTGCCAGGGCGAGCGCCATGTGGAGGTCTTCGACGAACTGCCGACCGGCGTGCGTCTATAGCGCGCGCCGCATCTCGAGGTGCGGCACCCCGGCTTCGACGAACGGCTCGCCGACGGCGACAAAGCCGGCGTGGCGGTAGAAAGGCGTTGCGGCGGACTGTGCCTTCAGCATGACCTCGCGGTCGCCGCGCTTGCGTGCTGCCTGCAGCAGCGCGTCCAGCACCGCGGTGCCGAGGCCCGCGCCGCGCACGGTGGCCAGCGCCGCCATGCGGCCGATCTGGGCCAGGCTGGGCGCTGCCTGCAGCAGCCGACCACAGGCCACCGGCACGCCGAAGCGGTTGTAGGCCACCGCCTGAAGGGCCCGCGCGTCGTTGTCGTCGGCCACCAGGTCGGCCGCGATGCCCTGTTCCTCGCCGAAGACGGCGTGCCGCACGTGCTGCGCATCCGCGCCCAGCCGGCCCCAGTCGCCCAGTCGCACGTCGACCATGGGCTGGCCGGCCTCGAAGCCCTCGAGCAGCTCACGCAAGGCCTGGGGCACCGGCCGGCTGGTCTGCGTCGCCGGGTCGGCGAAGACATAGACCAGTTCGCCGTGCACCAGGCGCTGCTCACCGCGGAAGACGGCAGCGGCGAAGGCCATCGAGGCATTGCCGATGCGCGCGCAGCGGATGCCGGTTTCCAGCAAGTCGTCGTAGTGCGCCGAGCCCTCGTATTCGAGCGTTGCCTTGCGCACGTACAGGTCGCCCTGCAGGGCGTCCATCGTGCCCTGGTAAGGCAGGGCCATGGCGCGCCAGTAGCCGGCGACGGCGGTGTCTAAGTACATCAGGTAGTGGCCGTTGAAGACGATTCTCTGCATGTCGACCTCGGCCCAGCGCACGCGCTGGCGGTCGAGGAAGCGGAATTCGCTGCGTTGCATGGTCCGGGCATCCTTCGGGCTGTGGCGGAGAAGTCCACCGCCGTGCGACGAGAGCATACTTTCGTGCCCGCCCCTCCCGTCGGCAAGCACTCCGGAAGCACACCATGGCCCGCATCCTGTACCTGACCCAGATCGACATCGACCACGGCGCCGTGCGGCTGCTGCCCGAGGAGTGCCAGCGCACCGGCATGAAGCGGCCTCTCGTCGTCAGCGATGCCGGCGTGCGCGCTGCCGGCGTGCTGCAGCAGGCGCTGGATGCGCTGGGCGCGCTGGCGCACGCGGTCTACGACGGTACGCCGTCCAATCCCACCGAAGCCGCCGTGCGCGACGCGGTGGCGGTGTATCGCCGCGAAGGCTGCGACGGCCTCGTGGCGGTGGGTGGCGGTTCGAGCATCGACCTCGCCAAGGGCGTGGCGATCGCCGCCACGCACGACGGGCCGCTGGCCACCTATGCCACGATCGAAGGTGGCAGCCCGAAGATCAGCGACCGCGTGCCACCGCTCATCGCCGTGCCGACCACCGCCGGCACCGGCAGCGAGGTGGCGCGCGGCGCCATCGTCATCGTCGACGACGGCCGCAAGCTCGGCTTCCACAGCTGGCACCTGATGCCCAAGGCGGCGCTGCTCGACCCGGCACTGACGCTCGGCCTGCCGCCGGGGCTGACCGCGGCAACCGGCATGGACGCCATCGCGCACTGCATGGAGACCTTCATGGCGCCCGCGGTCAACCCGCCGGCCGACGGTATCGCGCTCGACGGCCTGGAACGCGGCTGGGGCCACATCGAACGCGCCACGCGCGACGGCCAGGACCGCGAGGCGCGCTGGAACATGATGAGCGCCAGCATGCAGGGCGCGATGGCCTTCCAGAAGGGGCTGGGCTGCGTGCACTCGCTCAGCCACAGCCTGGGCGGCGCCGATCCGCGGCTGCACCACGGCACGCTGAACGCGATGTTCCTGCCTGCGGTCGTGCGCTTCAACGCCGAGGCCGATTCGATCCGGCGCGAGCGCCGGCTGCAGCGCATGGCGCAGGCGATGGGACTGCCCGGCTGCGACGAGCAGGGCACCGCGCTCGCCGCGGCCCTGCGCGCGATGAACGCCCGCCTCGGCCTGCCGGCCGGCCTGCGCGAGATGGGCGTGACCGAGGCCCTGTTCGAGAGAGTCATCGACGGCGCGATGGCCGACCACTGCCACAAGACCAATCCGCGCATCGCCACGCGCGACGACTACCGGGCGATGCTGGCCGCGGCGATGTGAGCGTGCGCCGGCGCCGCTTCGGCGATGGCCGCAGCCTGTCGCACGGCGCCGCAACCCGTCGCAAGCCGCGCGCGGACACCGGGGCCGACTGTTATGGTGTGCTACATCAGCAACACAGCCGGCGCCCAACATGCAGACCTGGGACCAGAGACAGCCGATCTACCAGCAGCTGGCCGACCTGCTGGCCGCGCAGCTGCTCGACGGTGACCCACCCGAGGGCCAGGCCATGCCGTCGGTGCGGGTGCTCGCCGGCCAGTACCTGCTCAACCCGTTGACCGTGAACCGCGCGTTGCAGGCGCTGAACGACGAAGGCCTGCTCGAGAGCCGACGCGGCCTCGGCCTGTATGTCACGGCAGGCGCGCGCGAGCGCCTGAAGGCCGTCGAGCGCCGGCGCTTTCTGGAAGTCGAATGGCCGCGGCTGCGCGAGCGCCTGCGCCGGCTGGGCATCGGCCCGGAACAACTCCACTGGGGGGACACCCGATGAACACCGCCATCACCGACCTGCTGGTCGAAGCGCGGGCGCTGACCGTGCGTTACGGCGCCAAGCGGGCCGTCGACGACGTCAGTTTCACCATCCCCAAGGGCCGCGTCGTCGGCCTGCTGGGGCACAACGGCGCTGGCAAGACGACGCTGATGAAGGCCCTGGTCGGCCTCGCCCGCCCCGAGGGCGACCTGCGGGTACTCGGACTGGACCCGCGCCGCCAGCGCGTGCAACTGCTGGCATCGGCCTGCTACATCCCCGACGTGGCGATCCTGCCGCGCTGGGCGCGCGTCGAGGACCTGATCACGCTGCTGAGCGGCCTGCACCCGAAATTCTCTGCCGAACGTGCGCGGCAGCTGCTGCGCCGCACCAGCGTCGGCCTGGGCGACAAGGTCAGGACGCTGTCCAAGGGCATGGTCGTGCAGGCCCACCTGGCATTGATTGCCGCCATCGACGCGCGGCTGATGATTCTCGACGAACCGACGCTGGGCCTGGACGTGCTCTCGCGCAAGGCCTTCTACGAGATGCTGATCGACGAGTGGTGCGACGGCGAGCGCAGCGTCGTCATCTCGACCCACCAGGTCGAGGAGATCGAGTCGCTGCTGTCGGACGTGCTGATGCTCAACGAAGGCAAGCTGGTGCTGTCGATCAGCCTCGGGGATATCGATGCGCGCTTCGTGGCGCTGAGCCACGACGCGGCGGTGGCCGAGCAGATGGCGGCGGCACACCCCCTGCTGCGTTACCGCACCGGGCCCGGCCCGGGCGGCAATGCCGCGATCTTCGACGGCCCGCCGCCCGCACATGTGCAGGCGCTGGGCCAGCGCGTGCGCCCGAGTCTGGTCGACCTGTTCGTGGCGCTGACGCGCAGGCCCGAACTCGACCGCACGCAGTTCTGATGCACCCGACGCCACCCACAGGACGACCCATGAAACCGATCCCGACCCTGATCCGGCGCGAATGGCTGCAGCACCGCTTCGGCTGGAGCCTGATGGCAGGCATTCCGCTCGGACTGGGCCTGCTGCTGGTGGCCTTCGGCCAGGTCCAGGTCGAAAGCGACGAGATCGAACAGGCCGGCGCCGCGCTGCCGACGATGCTGGCCCTGGCGTCGATCGCGGCCAGCGCGCTGCTGCTGTTCGGCATCGCCTGGCTGACCTCGGTGATCCTCGTCACCGGGCTCTCGCGCCGCGACCATGCCGACCGATCGGTCGAGTTCTGGCTCTCGCTGCCGGTCGGCCACGTCCCCAGCCTGGCGGTGCCGCTGGGGGTGCATCTGATCCTGGTGCCGGCGGCCGCACTGGTGGTGGGTCTGCTCGGTGGCGTGCTCGTCTCGCTGGTGCTGGTGACGCGCGTGGCCGGCGTCGGCGCCTGGTTCTCGCTGCCCTGGGGCGCGCTGCTGCCGGCCACTCTGGCAGGCGCCGGCCGCGTGCTGGCGGGCCTGCCGCTGGCCACGCTGTGGCTGGCGCCCATCGTCATGGCCGTGGTGCTGTTCACGGCCTGGTTCCGGCGCTGGGGGCTGGTCATCGTCGCCGTCGGCATCGGCGTCGGCAGCGTCGTGCTCGAGCGCCTGTTCGGCCAGCCGCTGCTGTCGCAGGCCGTGGCGGCGCTGGCGCGCAACGCCGGGCGTTCGATCGTCGGCGCCGGCCGTGTCGAGATGGGCACGCACAGCCCGGAACAGGCCGAGGCCGTGCTGCGACTGGTGCCCGGGCTGGCGCTGGCCGACCTGGGCCACGCCGTCAGCCTGCTCGCATCGCCGCTGCTGCTCGGCGGGTTGATCGTTGCCGCCGGCTGCTTCGCGCTGCTGGTGGACTGGCGGCGACGGGGGGCGCAGGCCGCGGGCTGAGAGCCGGTCGCCGTCGGCGTGGGTGCCACGACAAAGAGGCCCCGCGGGGCCTCCTTGTCTCGTTGGCGTCGCGCCGGCTTCAGCCGTGCTTGGCTTCGAAGAACTGTTCGTCCTCGGTCGAGCCCTTCAGCGCCGCCGTCGAGGCTTCGCGCTCGATCGTCGTCGTGACGGCGTCGAAGTAGCCGGTGCCGACCTCGCGCTGGTGCTTGACCGCAGTGAAGCCCTTCTCCGCGGCGGCGAATTCCTTCTCCTGCAGTTCGACGAAGGCGGTCATGTTGTTGCGTGCATAGCCGTACGCGAGGTCGAACATGCTGTAGTTCAGGCTGTGGAAGCCGGCCAGCGTGATGAACTGGAACTTGTAGCCCATGGCGCCCAGTTCACGCTGGAACTTGGCGATCGTCGCATCATCCAGGTTCTTCTTCCAGTTGAAGCTCGGGCTGCAGTTGTAGGCCAGCAGCTTGCCCGGGAACTTGGCGTGGATGGCGTCGGCAAAAGCCTTGGCGAAGGCCAGGTCGGGCTTGCCCGTCTCGCACCAGATCAGGTCGGCGTAGGGCGCGTAGGCGAGACCGCGGCTGATCGACTGCTCGAGGCCGTTCTTCGACTTGAAGAAGCCCTCGACGGTGCGCTCTCCGGTGAGGAAGGGCTGGTCGTTGGCGTCGACGTCGCTCGTCACCAGGTCGGCCGCCTCGGCGTCGGTGCGTGCCAGCAGGATGGTCGGCGTGCCCATGACATCGGCGGCCAGGCGCGCCGCCACCAGCTTGGCCACCGCCTCGCGCGACGGCACCAGCACCTTGCCGCCCATGTGGCCGCACTTCTTGACGCTGGCGAGCTGGTCCTCGAAGTGCACGCCGGCGGCGCCGGCGTCGATCATCGCCTTCATCAGTTCGAAGGCATTCAGCACGCCGCCGAAACCGGCTTCCGCGTCGGCCACGATCGGCGCGAAATAGTCGATGTCGTTCTTGCCCTCGCTCCACTGGATCTGGTCGGCACGGGCGAAGGCGCCGTTGATGCGCTTGACGACCTTGGGCACCGAGTCCACCGAGTACAGGCTCTGGTCGGGGTACATCTCGCCGTTGTCGTTGGCGTCGGCGGCCACCTGCCAGCCGCTGAGGTAGATCGCCTTCAGGCCGGCCTTGACCTGCTGCATGGCCTGGTTGCCGGTGAGCGCGCCCAGCGTATTGACGAACGGCTCGGTATTGATCAGGTTCCAAAGCTTCTCGGCACCGCGCTTGGCCAGCGTGTGCTCGACCTGGATGCTGCCGCGCAGGCGCACCACGTCGTCGGCGGTATAGCCGCGCTTGATGCCTTTCCAGCGCGGGTTCTCGGCCCAGTCCTTTTCGAGGGCGGTGGCCTGTTGCTGGCGGGTGAGTGTGCTCATGGGATTCTCCTGGGTTGAGTCAAGGGCAAGAGGGGCGTCGAAACTGCGTTCAGCTTAGCGTGCCTCCTTCGCCAAGGGAAGACATATGTCTTATATAAGACACAAGATTCACTTCAATGAAATCAAGGACTTATGTCTGCATTCCATATTGCGGTATGACATTTTCCCGTATGGCGAACTTTTGCTGCGCTGCAACGCAGCCGCTTCCACAATCCGAAACGCATCTCCCGGCATGCGGAAGCCGGCGCCCGCACCGGCCCACATCGGCGCAGTGTCCGATCGTCGGCACGCCTTCGCGCACCGCCTCGCACACCGGCGCATCGGCACACCGCAGGACGACGACGGGCTTCATGCCCGGTGTCGCAGGTGCTTCCTTATCATCTGGCGAAAGTCAGCACCAAGGGTCCGCATGTCCTCGTTTGCTTTCCTGTCCGACCAGGGTTTCATGAAGGTCGGCGCGCCCGATGCGGCCACGCCCTTCGCCGTGGCCGGCATCGCCTGGGACGGCGCGACCACCAACCGCCCGGGCGCGCGCTTCGGTCCGCGCGCCGTGCGCGAGGCCAGCCACATGCTGTGCGACGGCATCCACCCGCTGTTCGATGTCACGCCGATCGGCCTGCTCGGCGATGCCGGCGACCTGGCCCTGCCCAACACCTCGCTGCAGGCCATGCGGCAGGCGCTGGCGCCGCGTGCCGCAGAGCTCATTGCGCGCCATCACATGGCCTGGATCGGCGGCGACCATTCGATCACCCTGCCGCTGCTGCGCGCGTACCGCGAGTGGCACGGGCACCCGTTGGCCGTGATCCACTTCGACGCCCACTGCGACACCTGGAGCAGTCATTTCGACGAGCCCAGCGGACACGGCACCTGGGTCCGCGAGGCCTTGCAGGAGGGCCTGGTGAACCCCGCGTGCTTCACCCAGCTGGGCATACGCTCGGCTGGCTCGCGCGAGGCGCGCGAGCATGTGGCGCAATGCGGCGGACAGATCTTCACGGCGCGCCAGCTGCGCGGGCTGGAGTCGCCGGAGCAGCTGGCACCGCTGCTGCGCGCGATCCGCGAGCGCCTGGCCCGCCACGGCCAGCCAGCGGTCTACTTGAGCCTGGACATCGACTGCCTGGATCCGGCCTTTGCCCCGGGTACCGGCACGCCCGAGCCGGGCGGGCTGAGCACCAGCCAGGTGCTGACGGTGATGGAAGAGCTGGCCGACCTGCCATTCGTCGGCATGGACTGCGTCGAGGTCGCGCCGGCCTACGATCACGCCGAGCTGACGAGCGCAGCCGCGGCAACTTTCGTCTGGACCTATCTCTGCGGTCGCACCGCCGCGGCGGGCCGACAGCTTCCTTGATCGCGCGCAAGTCCATCCGCCATCGCCTGCGAACAATCCAACCCATTGCCAGGAGTCACCATGAGCACAGGTCCTACTGCCCAAGCCGCCGCAGCCCCACGTTCGGCGCGACCGACACGTCCGCCGGTACCGCCGCTGCAGGAATTCGAGCTGCTGGACCAGACGCACCGGGCAGCCCTCGAGATGCTGAAGGACTTCGAACAGTTGCTGGCCCACCTGGGAGAACACGGCCCCGACGAGACCGCCCGCTCCAGTGCCACCAAGATCATGGACTTCTTCGCCGGCCCGGCGCGCACCCACCACGCCGACGAGGAGAAGCTCGTCTTTCCGGCGCTGCTGAACAGCAGCAATGTCGAACTGGTGCAGCACGTGCGCCGCCTGCAGCAGGACCACGGCTGGCTGGACGAGGACTGGCGCGAGCTGGCGCCGCAGATCGAGGCCATCGCCAAGGGCTACAACTGGTACGACCTGGCAATCCTGCAGCACGCGCTGCCGGTATTCACCGCGCTGTACCACGAGCACATCGCGCTCGAGGAGACGGTGGTCTACCCCGAGGCCAAGCGCGCCCGCCTGGCCGAGCTCACCGGCCGCGCGCCGAAGGCCTGATGCCGCCGGCGCGCAGCGCGCCGCGGCTTGACTAAACTCGGCGCATGCGCCCGGGGTTTGCCTGTGCGCCCACCAGGAGCCGCCATGAACAAAGCCGTCGACCCCGCCCTGCTGCATGCCGCCGAAGCCACGGGGTCCCACCCGGGGGTGAAGATGGACGCCTACTGGATGCCGTTCACGGCCAACCGGCAGTTCAAGAAGGCTCCCCGGCTGCTCGCCCGCGCCGAGGGCATGTACTACTGGGACGACCAGGGACGCCAGATCCTGGACGGTGTAGCGGGTCTGTGGTGCGTCAACGCCGGCCATGCGAGGCCGCGCATCGTGCAGGCGATCCAGCAGCAGGCGGCCGAACTCGACTACGCGCCGCCGTTCCAGATGGCGCACCCCAAGGCCTTCGAACTGGCCGAGCGCGTGGTGCAGGTGGCGCCCACAGGCATGACGAAGGTGTTCTTCACCAACTCGGGCTCGGAGGCTGTCGAGACGGCGCTGAAGATGGCGCTGGCCTACCACCGCGTGCGCGGCGAAGGCACGCGAACCCGGCTCATCGGCCGCGAGCGTGGTTACCACGGCGTCAATTTCGGCGGCATCTCGGTCGGCGGCATGGTCGCCAACCGCAAGACCTTCGCCAGCGGGCTGCCGGGCATCGACCACATCCGCCACACGCATGAGCCGGCACGCAACGCCTTCAGCGTCGGCCAGCCGGTGCATGGCGCCGAGATCGCCGACGATCTGGAGCGCCTGGTTGCCCTGCACGACGCATCGAATATCGCCGCCGTCATCGTCGAGCCGGTGGCCGGCTCCACCGGCGTGCTGGTGCCGCCGGTCGGCTACCTGCAGCGGCTGCGCGAAATCTGCACCCGGCACGGCATCCTGCTCATCTTCGACGAGGTCATCACCGGCTTCGGCCGCACCGGGCAGCCCTTCGCGACGCAGACCTTCGGCGTCATGCCGGACATGATCACCTGCGCCAAGGGCATCACCAACGGCTGCGCGCCGATGGGCGCGGTGCTCGTTCGGCAGGAGATCCACGACGCCTTCATGACCGGGCCCGAGCACCTGATCGAGTTCTTCCACGGCTATACCTACTCGGCGCACCCGCTGGCCTGCGCCGCCGGCATCGGCACGCTCGACACCTACGCCGAGGAAGGCCTGCTCACGCGCGCCGGCGAGATGGAGGGCTACTTCGCCGCGGCCGTGCACTCGCTCAAGGGCGAGCCCAACGTGATCGACATCCGCAATATCGGTCTCGTCGGCGGCATCGAACTGGCGCCTTTGCCAGGCGAGCCGACCAAGCGTGCCTTCAACGTGTTCCTCGACCTGTACGAGAAGGGTCTGCTCGTGCGCACCACCGGCGACACGGTGGCGCTGTCGCCGCCACTGATCATCGAGCGCGGCCAGGTCGACCAGATCGTCGACATGCTGCGCGGCGCGATCCGCCGCGCGGCCTGATGCCGGCAGAGGCACGACCAGGCACCGCCTGACCGGCCCGCGTGGCGCGCGGGGCGGGAACTCTCATGTCCCTGCTGGCCTCCGACCAGGCGCTGGCGCGCCATTCGTACTATGCCGCGACAGCGGCGTGCGAGGTCTCGTATCCCAGGCTCGCCGCCGATGCCCACTGCGACGTCGCCGTGGTCGGCGGTGGCCTGGCCGGCCTGTCGGCGGCGATCGACCTGCGCCGGCGCGGCTTCGACGTCGTGCTGCTCGAAGCGCGCGAGATCGGCAGCGGTGCCAGCGGCCGCAACGGCGGCCAGGCCATCCACGGCCTGGCGTGCGACCCCGAGACGATCGAGGCTCAACTCGGTCCGGACGATGCCCGGCGCGTCTGGGACATGTCGGTGGAGGCGCTCGACCTGCTGCGCGAGCGCATGCAGGATCACGCCATCGCCTGCGACTGGCGTGACGGCTACCTGGGCCTGGCCACCAGCGCGCGCAAGGGCCGCATGCTGCAGGCCTGGGCGGACCGCATCGAGGCGATCTACCGCTACCCGCTGCAGCGCATCGCGCCGGCCGAGATCGGACGCTGGATCGCCAGCCCGCGTTACCACAGCGGCATTCACGACCCGCGTTCGGGCCACCTGCACCCGCTGAAATACACATTGGGCCTGGCGCGCGCCGCGGCGGCCGCCGGCGTACGCATCCACGAACGGACGGCCGTGCGGGCCCTGGTGCCGGGCACGCAGCCCGCGCTGCGCACCGCCGCCGGCGACGTGCACGCAAGCCAGGTGCTGCTTGCCGGCAACGTCTACCTGCGCGGCGTAGCGCCGCTGCTCGAGACACGCATCATGCCGGTCGGCACCTACATCGCCTGCAGCGAGGTCCTCGACGGCGTGCTGGCCGACAGCCTGATCCCGAGCGGCGCCGCGGTCTGCGACACCAATTTCGTGCTCGACTATTTCCGCCCCACCCCCGACCGGCGCCTGCTCTACGGCGGCCGTGTCAGCTACAGCACGCGGACACCGTCCGACCTGGCCGAGGGCATGCGCCGGCGCATGGTGCAGACCTTTCCGCAACTGGCCGCCAAGGGCGTCGAATATGCCTGGGGCGGCTTCGTCGACATCACGATGAACCGGGCACCCGACTTCGGCCGTCTGCCGGCCGTGGACGGCGCCGGCCCCAACGTCTACTACCTGCAGGGCTTCTCGGGCCACGGCCTGGCGCTCACCGGTCTGGCCGGGCGGCTGGTGGCCGAGGCCATGACCGGCGACGCCGGCCGCTTCGACGTCTTCGCCCGCCTGCGCCATCGCCCGTTTCCCGGCGGCGCCTTACTGCGCACCCCTGCGCTCGTGCTGGGCATGGCCTGGTACCGTCTGCGCGATATGCTCGGGTGAATCGCCTGCCAGATTGCCCCGCACCCGCGCCAACCCCCGATGAGCCGCGCCCCCGTCGTCCTGGTCCCCGCCTGCAACCGCTGGCTCGGCGACCATCCGTTCCACATCGCCGGGCGCAAGTACGTCGACTTCGCCCGCCTGGCCGGTGCACTGCCCTTGGTGGTGCCCAGGCTGGAGCCCCAGGAGATCGACGAGGCGCTCGACCTGGCCGACGGCGTGCTGCTCACCGGGTCGCCCTCCAACGTGCACCCGTCGGCCTTTGGCGAGGAAGTGCACGACCCCTCGCTGCCGCTGGACCCCGAGCGCGACGCCTGGACGCTGCCGCTCATCACGCGCGCGCTGGCTCGCGGCGTGCCGATCTTCGGCATCTGCCGCGGCACGCAGGAGGCCAACGTGGCGCTGGGCGGCACGCTGTACCAGGCGGTGCACGAGATGCCCGGCCTGGCCGACCACCGAGAGTCCGAATCCGCTGCCGTTGACGAACAGTACGGCCCGGCTCACGCGGTCGAAGTGGTGCCCGGCGGCGTGCTGGAGGCCTTCGTCGGGGTGCCCCGCTTCCACGTCAATTCGCTGCACGGCCAGGCCGTCAAGACGCTGGCGTCCGGGCTGCGCGTCGAAGCGGTGGCGCCCGACGGGCTGGTGGAGGCCTTCTCCATGCCCGGCGCGTCAGGCTTCAACCTGTGCGTGCAGTGGCACCCGGAATGGCAGGCGGCCGACAACCCGGTTTCGATGCAACTGCTGCAGGCCTTCGGCGCCGCCTTGCGCCAATACCGTGACCGGGTGCGCGGGCCATTGCCGAGAGTGGCCGCGCCGGCCTGAATCCGGCCCACCCGGGCCGGCTCGAGCACCGCGGCTGGCCCGCCCCGCCCGCCCCTCCCCACCCTACTGACAGAATCGCACCCCATGGCCAGCAAGAACCTGAGCTTCGCCGAACTGGAACAGTGGCTCGACGTCAACCGCGTCACCGAAATCGAATGCCTGGTGCCCGACCTCACGGGCGTCGCGCGCGGCAAGATCCTGCCGCGCCAGAAGTTCACCGAGGATCGCGGCATGCGCCTGCCCGAGGCCGTGGTGGCGATGGGCGTCACGGGCGAGTTTCCCGAGGAAGGGCCGTACTACGACGTCATCAGCCCCACCGACCAGGACATGCACCTGCGCCCGGACCCGAGCACGGTGCGCATCGTGCCCTGGGCCGTGGATCCCACGGCCCAGGTGATCCACGACTGCTTCGACAAGCACGGCGTGCTGGTGCCTTTCGCGCCGCGTTCGGTGCTGCGCCGCGTGTGCGACCTGTACGCCGCCGAGGGCTGGGACCCGGTGGTGGCACCCGAACTCGAGTTCTACCTCGTTGCCCGCAACCCCGACCCCGACGTGCCGCTGAAAGCCCCCATCGGCCGCAGCGGCCGCGCCGAGACCTCGCGCCAGGCCTACAGCATCGATGCCGTCAACGAGTTCGACCCGCTGTTCGAGGACGTCTACGCCTACTGCGAGAAGATGGAGCTCAATGTCGACACGCTGATCCACGAGATCGGCGCCGGGCAGATGGAGATCAATTTCTTCCACGCCCACCCGCTGAACCTGGCCGACGAGGTGTTCTTCTTCAAGCGCACCCTGCGCGAGGCGGCGATGCGGCACGACATGTTCGCCACCTTCATGGCCAAGCCCATCGCCGGCGAACCCGGCAGCGCGATGCACGTGCACCAGAGCGTGGTCAGCCAGGCCACCGGCCGCAATCTGTTCAGCAACGAGGACGGCAGCCCCTCCCGGGAGTTCTACTGGTATATCGGCGGCTTGCAGAAATACGTGCCGGCGGCGATGGCGCTGTTTGCGCCGTACGTCAACAGCTATCGCCGCCTGGTGCGCTCCAATTCGGCGCCGATCAATATCCAGTGGGGCACCGACAACCGCACGGTGGGCATCCGCAGCCCGGTGGCCACGGCCACCGCGAGGCGCATCGAGAACCGCGTCATCGGCGCCGACGCCAACCCCTACGCCGCCCTGGCGGCCACGCTGGCCTGCGGCTACCTGGGCATCAAGAACCGCATCGAGCCGTCGGCCGAATGCAAGGGCGATGCCTACCTGGGCGACTTCCAGCTGCCGCGCAGCCTGGGCGAGGCGCTGGCGCTGCTGCGCAACGAACGCGACCTGGCGGCGGTGCTGGGCGAGTCCTTCATCACCGTCTACACCGAGGTCAAGGAGATCGAGTACGCCGAGTTCATGAAGGTCATCTCGCCCTGGGAGCGCGAGCACCTGCTGCTCCATGTCTGAGGGAACACCCATGACCAGCCACCCCAGCGAGCGCACCACCGAGCAATGGCAGGCCGCCGACGCGGCGCATTTTCTGCACCCCTTCACCGACTTCAAGGCGCTGGCTGGCAAGGGCTCGCGCATCATCACGCGCGCCGACAACATCTATCTGTGGGACAGCGATGGCCGCAAGGTGCTCGACGCGATGAGCGGCCTGTGGTGCGTGAATGTCGGCTACGGCCAGCAGGCGCTGGTGGACGCCGCGGCGCGACAGATGCGCGAGCTACCCTTCTACAACGCCTTCTTCCAGACCGCCACACCGCCGGCCATCGAACTGGCCGAGCTGCTGGCCGAGGTGTCGCCACCGCAGTTCCAGCATGTCTTCTTCTCGGGTTCGGGCTCGGAGGGCAACGACACCGTTGTGCGCATGGTGCGCCGCTACTGGGATGTGCTGGGCCAGCCGCAACGCCAGGTCATCGTCAGCCGCCACAACGCCTACCACGGCTCGACGATGGCCGGCGCCTCGCTGGGCGGCATGGCGGGGATGCATGCGCAGGGCGGACTGCCGATCCCGGGCATCGTGCACATCGGGCAGCCCTACTGGTGGGAACACGGCCGCACGGCGGGCCTGACACGCGACGAATTCGGGCTCGTGGCCGCACGATGGCTGGAAGACAAGATACTGCAGGTCGGTCCGGAGAAGGTGGCCGCCTTCATCGGCGAACCGGTGCAGGGGGCGGGTGGCGTGATCATCCCGCCGGCCACCTACTGGCCCGAGATCCAGCGCATCTGCGACAAGTACGGCGTGCTGCTGGTCAGCGACGAGGTGATCTGCGGCTTCGGCCGCACCGGCCGCTGGTTCGGCTGCGAGACTTTCGGTTTCCGCCCCGACCTGATGACCTTTGCCAAGGGCGTGACAAGCGGCTACGTGCCGCTGGGCGGCGTGATGGTCGGCGACCGCATCGCGCGCGTGCTGATCGACGTGGGCGGCGAATTCAACCACGGCTACACGTACTCGGGTCACCCGGTGGCCTGCGCGGTGGCGCTGGCCAATCTCCGGCTCATCCAGCAGCTCGACCTGGTGCGGCATGTGCACGACGACGTGGGCCCGTATCTTGCTACGTGCTACGCATCGCTGCGCGATCACCCGCTGGTGGGTGACGCCGAGACCTGCGGACTCATGGGCGCCCTGCTGCTGATCAAGGACAAGGAAAGTGGCACACCGTTTCCGGAAGCGGTCGAGATCGGCATGGTCTGCCGCGGCCACTGCTTTCGCGAAGGCGTGATCATGCGCGCCGTCGGCGACCGCATGATCATCGCTCCGCCGCTGGTCATCACACACGAGCAGGTCGACGAGATGATGGCGCTGATCCGCCGCTGCCTGGACCTGACGCTGGCCGACGCGCAGCGCCACGGCTGGCTGACCTGATCGCTTCCCCCGATGGCCCGGCACGCCCCTGCTCCTAGACTGGCGCGCTGACTGCAATCCACCCCTGCTGCCCGGAGATTCCCTCATGAACCCGAAGACCGTCGTCACTGCCCTGATCGCCGCGCTGACGCTGGCCACGACAGCCGCAGTGGCTCAGGAAGAAGAGAAGATCCTCAATATCTACAACTGGTCGGACTACATTGCCGAAGATACGATCAGGAATTTCGAGAAAGACACGGGCATCAAGGTCCGTTACGACAACTTCGACAACAACGAAATCGTCCACGCGAAGCTGGTGGCGGGCAAGACCGGCTACGACCTCATCGTGCCTTCTTCCAACTGGGCCAAGCTGCAGCTCGACGGTGGGCTCCTGCGCCAGCTCGACAAGGCACAGCTGCCAAACCTGAAATTCCTCGACCCGGCGGTGCAGGCGCAGCTGGCGCGCATGGACCCGGGCAACGACTTCATGGTCAACTGGCTGTGGGGTTTCACCACCGTGGGCATCAATGTCGACAAGGTCAAGGCGGCCCTCGGGCAAACCCCGATGCCCGAGAACGCCTGGGACCTGATATTCAAGCCCGAATACATCAGCAAGCTCAAGAGCTGCGGCGTCAGCTTCCTGGATTCCGCCACCGAGGTCGTGCCGGCGGCGCTGCACTACCTGGGCAAGCCCCCGTTCAGCAAGAACCCCGGCGACTACGCGGCGGCGTCCCAGCTGCTCAAGCAGGTGCGGCCGCACATCACGCTGTTCAGCTCGTCGGGCTACATCAACGACATGGCGGGCGGCTCACTCTGCGTCGCGCTCGGCTGGTCGGGTGACATCAATATCGCCCGCCAGCGCGCCATCGACAACAAGACCGGCAACAACATCCAGGCGCTGATTCCCAAGACCGGCGGGCTGCTGTTCTTCGACGTCATGGTGATCCCGGTCGACGCACCGCGCCCCGGCAATGCGCACAAGTTCATCAACTACATCCTGCGCCCGGAAGTTCACGCCGGACTGACCAACAAGGTCTTCTACGCCAACCCCAACACCGAGTCGAAGAAATTCATCAAGCCCGAAGTGGCGAGCAATCCGACGGTATTCCTGGCGCCGCAGGACCTGGCCCGGATGGTCGCGCCCGATTCGCTGAACAACGACCTGCGGCGCCTGATGACGCGCACCTTCACCTCGTTCAAGACAGGCCTGTAGATGTCGGCTGTGGACAAGGCGGCGTTCCTGCAGATCCAGGACGTCGTCAAGGATTTCAACGGCTTCAAGGCCGTCAACAAGGTCAGCCTGGATATCGCCAAGGGCGAGATCTTCGCGCTGCTCGGCTCATCGGGCTGCGGCAAGAGCACGCTGCTGCGCATGCTGGCCGGCTTCGAGACGCCGACCTCGGGCCGCATCGTGCTCGACGGTGTCGACCTTGGCGACATGCCGCCGTATCAGCGGCCGATGAATATGATGTTCCAGAGCTATGCGCTCTTCCCGCATCTCTCGGTGTGGGACAACATCGCCTTCGGCCTGCGACGCGAGCACCTGCCCAAGGAGCGGGTGGCCGAGCGCGTGGAGGCCATGCTCAAGCTGGTTCAGCTGGGCAAGTATGCGGCGCGCAAGCCGCACCAGCTCTCGGGCGGCCAGCAGCAGCGGGTGGCGCTGGCGCGCAGCCTGGCCAAGCAGCCGCAACTGCTGCTGCTCGACGAGCCGCTCGGTGCGCTCGACAAGAAACTGCGCGAGGAAACGCAGATCGAACTCGTCAATATCATCGAGTCGGTGGGCGTGACCTGCGTCATGGTCACGCACGACCAGGAAGAAGCCATGACCATGGCTTCACGCATCGCCGTCATGAGCGAGGGCCGTTTCCTGCAGGTCGGCGCGCCCGGCGATATCTACGAGACTCCGGCGACACGCTTCGTCGCCGACTTCATCGGCAATGTCAACCTCATGGCGGGCACGCTCGACGTCGACGAGGCCGACCATTGCATCATCGGCAGCGCCGACTGCAAGCACTTCGTGGGCCACGGCATCACGGGCGTCGTGGGCATGCCGGTGACGGTGGCGCTGCGGCCCGAGAAGATCCACCTCTCGCGCCACAAGCCGACCGACGAATTCAACAGCGTCAGCGGCACCATCAAGGAGATGGCCTATTTCGGCAGCTTCACCGTCTACCACCTGCAACTGGTCAGCGGCGAGCGGCTGAAGGTCAGCGTGGCCAACGTGCAGCGCTACCGCGACGACGAGTTCACCTGGGGCGACTCGGTCTGGGCGCACTGGTCGCGCTCGGCGCACGTGGTGCTGACGCAGTGAGCACGGCATGAGTGCCCTGCGGTCCTGGATGAGCGGGCGAACGGCGGTGATCGCCGTGCCTTTCGCCTTCCTGCTCGTCTTCTTCCTCTTCCCCTTCTTCATCGTCGGCAAGATCAGCGTTTCCGAGATGGAGACGGTGACCTTCAAGGACGTGCTGTCCTGGTCCGACGGTGTGGTGACGCTGGCGCTGCGATTCTCCAATTACGTCTTCATCACCGAAGACCCGCTGTATTTCAAGACCTACCTGGCCAGCCTGCAGTACGCGCTGGCGACGACGCTGCTGTGCCTGTTCATCGGCTACCCCTTCGCCTATTTCATGGCGCGTGCGCGGCCGACGCTGCAACCCGCGCTGCTGATGCTGGTGATGCTGCCGTTCTGGACCTCGTTCCTGCTGCGCGTCTACGCCTGGCGCGGGCTGCTCACCGAAGGTGGCTGGGTGGCGGAGCTGATCTTCGCCAGCGGGCTGGACCAGGTGCTGTACGCCTTGGGACTGATCTCCACGCCGGGCAAGCTGATGCACACGCCCTTCTCGCTGGTGCTGGGGATGACCTACACCTACCTGCCTTTCATGATCCTGCCGCTGTACGGCAATCTGGCCAAGATGGACCTGCGCCTGCTCGAGGCCGCGGCCGACCTCGGCGCGACACCCTGGGTGGCTTTCTGGAAGGTGACGGTGCCGCTGTCCAAGGCCGGCATCATCGCGGGCTCGATGCTGGTCTTCATCCCCTGCGTCGGTGAATTCGTGATCCCCGAGCTGCTGGGTGGCCCCGAGACGCTGATGATCGGCCGCGTGCTGTGGGACGAATTCTTCAGCAACAACGACTGGCCGATGGCCTCGAGCGTCGCGGTGGTGATGGTGCTGTTGATCATCGTGCCGCTGGCGATCTTCAGCAAATACCAGGCCGAAGCGCAGGAGAGCCGGAAATGAAGACCGGCACCAGCGCCACCTTCAACCGCTGGTTCGGTCGCGGCTGGCTGGGCCTGGGCTACCTGTTCCTCTACGTGCCCATCGTGGCGCTGGTGATCTTCTCCTTCAATGACTCGCCGATCCCGAATGTCTGGCGCGGGTTCACGCTCAAGTGGTATGCGGCGCTGGCGCGCGACGCCGAGATGCTGGCCGGCCTGTGGCTGAGCCTGAAGATCGCCTTCCTCACTGCCTGCGGTTCGGTGGTGCTGGGCACGCTGACGGCCTTCGCGCTCGTGAAGTACAAGCGCTTCTCCGGACGCACGCTGTTTTCCGGCATGGCCACGGCGCCGCTGGTGATGCCCGAGGTGGTTGTGGGCCTGTCGCTGCTGCTGATGCTGGTGAGCGTGCAGCGCGCGCTGGGGTTCCCCGAGCGCGGCCTGCTGACCATCTGGTTCGGCCACCTGCTGCTGGGCGTGGCCTATGCCACCGTGGTGGTCCAGGCCCGGCTGCAGGACCTGAATCCGCAACTCGAGGAAGCCGCCATGGACCTCGGCGCGCGGCCGCACCAGGTGTTCTGGCTGGTGACGCTGCCGATGACCGCGCAAAGCCTGGTCTCGGCCTGGCTGCTCACCTTCACGCTGTCACTGGACGATGTGGTGCTGGCGGCCTTTCTTTCGGGGCCCGGTTCCACCACCATGCCGCTGGTCATCTTCTCGCGCGCGCGCCTGGGGCTCAACCCCAGCGTCAACGCGGTGGCCACGCTGATCATCGTCATCGTCGCCATCGGCGTCGTGGCCGCGAGTTGGCTCATTGCCAACGCCGAGCGCAAGCGCCAGCGCGAAATGGCCGCGGCGGCGCGCGCCTGATCGTCGTCCGCTCACAAGCCCCATTCCACACGAAGATCCGACCGAGGAGAACCCCATGAAGCGCTCCGCACCCCCGACCCCGCTGCTCGGGCTCTGTCTCGCCCTGGCCGCAGCCTTTCCCGCAGCGGCCCAGAGCAACGAAGAGCTGCTGAAGGAGTTGCGCGCGCTGCGCGATCGCGTCGGCGAACTGGAGAAGAAACTCCAGCAGGCGCCGGCCGCCGCGCCGGCCGCGGCTCCGGCTGCACCGGCGGCAGGCCAGTGGGGCATGACACCCGAGCAGGCGCGTGAACTCAACCGCATCGCCGTCAAGACCGAAGGGCTGCAGGACAGCCTGGTCGACCAGGGCCTGAAGGGCCTGAAGATCAGCGGCCAGATGGATCCGACCTGGATCTACAACCGCGCCCAGGACGACGCCACCTTCGTCTTCCTGAACAACGGCGACGCCCGCTACACCTACGACAACTCCTATTTCGGCATGGCCGTCATCGATTTCGAGAAGGAGACCGACAGCGGCACGCGCTGGAGGCTCACGCTCGCGCCCGAGCGCGGCACCGGCGCCATCTTCAACAACTCGATCGTTCACGAGGCTTCGGTCTCGATCCCGCTCACCGACCTGCAGACGCGGCTGTGGGTGGGCCAGATTCCGGACTGGTCCGGCTACGAGCTCACGCTGCCGGCAGGCAACAAGCTGATCACCCACAACCTGCTGTTCGACACCATGGCGCCCAGCGCCTACACCGGCGCCGTGCTCGACATCACGAGCGGCAAGTGGTGGCTGCGCGGCGGCCTGGCCAACATGAATACCGCCCGCAACACCTCGGGCAACAAGCAGCCGGTGCTGATCTACCGCGTCGACTATTCGAAGGGTGAATACAGCGGCTTCGGCTTCAGCGGCGTGCACGGCAAGGCGGCCAACTTCGCCGCCAACGACGGCAGCTACCTCGTCGACACCGGCGAGGTCGACACCAACGGCGAACCGATCTTCGAAGACACGCCCTTCGCCAGCGCCGGCAAGAACACCACCCTCAACCTGTTTGAAGTCGACGCCTATTTCATCCGCGGCGACTGGTCATTCTTCGGCCAGGCCAGCGTCGGCCAGCAGAAGGGTGCGGCCATCTTCAACAGCGACGGCGTGCTGCGCGACGCCAGCTGGTGGGGCCTGTCGGCCACGGCGGCCTACAAGATCACGCCTCGCCTTGAAGGCGTGCTGCGTGCTGACTATGTGGACAACACCAAGAACGGCGGCGGCCTGCTCGGCTTCAGCTTCGATGACCCTATCAACGGCATCGGCCGCGGACTGCTCGGAGACGGCAGTTTTGCCAAGGGCGAGTCGGTGGGCAGCAACCGCTATGCGCTCAGCCTGGGCATGAACTATCTGTTCGACGAAAACACCATCTTCAAGCTCGAATACCGCTACGACGGCGCCGACCAGCCGGTGTTCGAGGTGCTCCCGGACGGCGGCTTCAGCAAGACCAACCACCTGTTCGGCGCTTCGGTGGTGGTCAGCTTCTGATCGCGCCGCATCGCGGCCGGCACCTGGCGGGCTGCGGGCCCGCCTTTCACCTTCTCCGGGAGACGCCATGAGCACAGCCACCCCCCGCTGGCACGAACGCGCCGCCGCGCTGCGCATTGACGGCCGCGCCGTCATCGACGGCCAGCGCCGCGACGCCGCCTCGGGCGAGACCTTCGCCTGCCTGTCGCCGATCGACGGCCGCCTGCTCGGTGCCGTCGCGCGCAGCGCGACGGCCGATATCGATGCTGCCGTGGCCAGTGCACGCGCGGCCTTCGAGGATGGCCGCTGGGCCGGCAAACCGCCGGCCGTTCGCAAGAAGCTGCTGCAGCGTTTTGCGGAGAAGATCCTCGCCGCACGGGACGAGCTGGCGCTGCTGGAAACGCTGGACATGGGCAAGCCGATCCAGTATTCGCTGGCCGTCGACGTGCCCAGCGCCGCGCGCTGCATCGCCTGGTACGCCGAAGCCGTGGACAAGGTCTACGACGAGATCGCGCCGACCGCCGCCAGTGCGCTGGCGCTGATCACGCGCGAGCCGATGGGCGTCGTCGGCGCCATCGTGCCCTGGAACTACCCGATGATCATGGCCGCCTGGAAGCTGGGCCCGGCGCTGGCGGCCGGCAATTCGGTCGTCCTCAAGCCCAGCGAGAAGAGCCCGCTGACGGCGCTGCGGCTGGCCGAACTGGCGGTCGAGGCCGGCATCCCGCCGGGTGTGTTCAACGTCGTGCCGGGCTACGGCCACGAGGCCGGCGAAGCGCTGGCCCTGCACATGGACGTCGACGCCATCGGCTTCACGGGATCCACGCGCACCGGCCGGCGCATGCTGGAGTACGCCAGCCGGTCGAACCTCAAGCGTGTCTACAACGAGCTCGGCGGCAAGTCGGCCTTTCTCGTCTTCCCCGACTGCGGCGACCTGCAGCGCGCCGCAGTCACCGTGGCCGGCAGCATGTTCTTCAACCAGGGCGAGAGCTGCAACGCGCCGTCGCGCGTGCTGGTGCACGAGAGCATCGCCGAAGACTTCGTGGCCCGCGTCGCGGCCCAGGCGCCGCTGTTTCCGCCAGCCGACCCGCTGCATGCCGCCACCGTGATGGGTGCACTTGTCGACGACACCCAGCTGAAGACGGTGATGGCCTACATCGACGCCGGCCAGGCCGAAGGTGCGCGCTGCGTCGCCGGGGGCCGACGCGTGCGTGCCGAAACCGGTGGCTACTACGTCGAGCCGACGGTCTTCGACGGTGTCACCAACGGCATGAAGATCGCCCGCGAGGAGATCTTCGGCCCGGTGCTGGGCGTGATCCGCTTCAAGACCGAGGCCGAGGCGGTGCAACTGGCCAACAACAGCAGCTACGGCCTGCAGGCCAGCGTCTGGAGCGACAACATCCACCGCGCCCACCGCGTGGCGCGCGCCCTGCGTGCCGGCACCGTGCACGTCAACCAGTACGACGAAGACGACATCACCGTCCCCTTCGGCGGCTACAAGCAGAGCGGCAATGGCCGCGACAAGAGCCTGCACGCCTTCGACAAATATACCGAGCTGAAGACGACCTGGCTGCGCATCGACGCGGCGCAGGAGTGACGGCGCTGCCGGCACAACCCGAGGAGATCCGCGATGAACCACTCGCTGAACGAACAGATCCAGGCCCGCAAGGCGGCAGCGACGCCGCGCGGCGTCGGCGTCATGGCGCCCTTCTTCGCCGATCGCGCCGAGGGTGCCGAGTTGTGGGACGTCGAGGGCCGCCGCTACATCGACTTCGCCGGCGGCATCGCGGTCATGAATGTCGGCCACGGCCACCCGAAGGTGAAGGCGGCACTGCAGGCCCAGCTGGAACGCTTCACGCACACCTGTTATCAGGTGGTGCCGTACGAGAGCTACGTCGCGCTGGCCGAGAAGCTGAACCAGCTCACGCCGGGCACGCACGCCAAGAAGACGGCCTTCTTCTCCACCGGCGCCGAGGCGATCGAGAACGCCGTCAAGATCGCCCGCGCCCACACCAGGCGCGCCGGCGTCATCGCCTTCGGCGGCGCCTTCCACGGCCGCAGCTTGTTCGCGGTGGCGCTGACCGGCAAGGTGCAACCCTACAAGGCCGGTTTCGGGCCTTTCCCGGCCGAGATCTACCACGCCCCCTTCCCCTGCCATTGCGCCAGCCTGGACGACACGAAGAAGGCGGTGGCGCACCTCTTCAAGGCTGACATCGAGGCCAGCCGTGTGGCCGCCATCGTCTTCGAGCCGGTGCAGGGCGAAGGCGGCTTCAACGTCATCCAGCCCGAGGCGGTGCGCTGGCTGCGCGAGTTGTGCGACGAGCACGGCATCGTGCTCGTCGCCGACGAGGTGCAGACCGGTTTCGGCCGCACCGGCCACCTGTACGCGATGGAGCACTACGGCGTCGTGCCCGACCTCATCGTCAGCGCCAAGTCGCTGGCCGCGGGCCTGCCGCTGTCGGCAGTGACCGGCCGCGCCGAGATCATGGACGCCCCTGCGCCCGGCGGGCTGGGCGGCACCTACGCCGGCAACCCGATGGCGATCGCCGCGGCGCATGCGGTCATCGAGATCATGGCCGAGGAGAAGCTGCCCGAGCGCGGGGCCGCGCTGGGCGAGCGGCTGAAGGCACGGCTCGAGGCGCTGCGCCCGCGCGTGCCGCAGATCCACGACGTTCGCGGCCTCGGTGCGATGGTGGCGGTCGAATTCCGGCGCCCCGGCAGCGACGAGCCCGACGCCGACTTCACCCGGCGCGTGCAGGCGCAGGCGCTGCAGCGCGGACTGATTCTGCTCAGTTGCGGCGTCGACGGCAACGTGCTGCGCTTCCTGTTTCCGCTGACGGTGCCGGAGTCCGTATTCGAGGAGGCGCTGCTCATCCTGGGTGACAGCCTGACCACGGCGTGACGCGGTGAAGCGAAGCGGTGCCGGCCGAATGCCGGCCGCATGAAACCGGCCGCATGAAGGCCGGCGCGGCACCGCTGCTGGCCTACCTCAGCCTGGCCGCCAGCATGGCGCTGGTGGGCAGCTATGTCGGCCTGTCCAAACTGCTGGTGGCGGTTTTCCCGGTGCTGCTGCTGGCCTGGCTGCGCTTCGGCATCGCGGCCGTGGCGATGGTGCATTGGGTGCGGCGCCGGCCGGCGGAAGCACCGCTGTCGTCGCACGACCGTCAGCTGCTTTTCTGGGAGAGCTTCCTCGGTAATTTCCTGTTCTCGATCTGCATGCTCTATGGGGTGCAGGCGACCTCGGCGCTGGCCGCCGGTGTGGTGATGGCGGCGATCCCGGCGGCGGTGGCGATCCTGTCGCGGCTGTTCCTGCACGAACGCATCGTGCCGCGGGTGCAGGCAGCGATCGCCTGCGCGGCGGCCGGCATCCTGCTGCTGGCCGTGGTGAAGGCGCCCGACAGTGCCGATGCGGCGCGTGCGCCGTGGTGGGGCTACGCACTGCTGCTTGGCGCCGTGCTGTGCGAGGCCAGCTATGTCGTCATCGGCAAGCGCCTCACGGCCCAAGTCTCGCCGCGCCGCATCAGCGCCCTCATCAACCTGTGGGGGTTGCTGCTGGTCACGCCCTTCGGTCTGTGGCAGGCGCTGGATTTCGACTTCGGTGGCGTTCCGGCAGCCACCTGGACGCTGCTGGTCTTCTACGCCATCGCGGCGAGCATGGTCACCGTCTGGCTCTGGATGCAGGGCCTGCGGCACGTGCCTTCGTCGCGCGCCGGCGTCTTCACGGTGATGCTGCCGGTGAGCGCGGCGCTGGTCGGCATCGTCGTGCTCGGCGAAGCCTTTACGGGCATGCACGTGCTGGCCTTCGCGCTGGCGCTGGCCGGGCTGCTGCTGGCGACTTGGCCGGAGCGCGGGACCGGCTGACCGCGGCGCGCACCGGCGAGCCGGGCCCGTCGGTACAGGCAGAATGCGGCGATGGCGAAGCCGCTCGTCTTTCTGGTGCCAGGTTTCTTCGGCTTCACGTCCGTCGGCGCGGTGAGCTATTTCGAGGATGTCGAGCAGGCACTGGAGCGCGCGCTTCGCCAGCGCGGTGTCCAGGCGCGCATCGTGCGCTGCGCGACGCAGCCCACGGCGTCGATACCCCGGCGCGCCGAGGCCTTGCGCCGGCAGGTGATCCGAGCGGGTGGACTGCACGCCGGAGAAATCCACTTCGTCGGCCACTCGACCGGTGGCCTCGACGTGCGACTCCTTCTGACGCCCGGACTGCAGACCTCGGGCGCCCCGTCGGACCCGCGCATTGCCGCGCTGACGCGGACCGCCATCTGCGTGACCACCCCGCACCACGGCACGCCGCTGGCCAACCACTTCAATACCGTCCAGGGCCAGACCCTGCTGCTGGCGCTCAGTGCCCTGGCCACCTCGGGGCAGGGGCGGGGCACGATCCTCGCCGCGGCCAAGGCGGTGGCGCTGGTCGCCCGGCTCGACGCCTGGCTGGGGGGCACGCAGGGGCCGCTCGACCGCCTCTCCGAAGGCCTGTTGCGACGGATCCGCTTCGACCGCCGGGATCCTGTCTGGAAATTTCTCGGCGAGATCGAACGCGACCAGGGCGCCGTCCTGCAGCTTACCCCGGAGGGCATCGATCTCTTCGACGCCGCCGTGGCCGATCATCCCGCGATCGACTATGGGTGTGTCGTCGCCGGCGTACCCAGGCCGCGCGAGGCCTTGCGCCTGTCGACCTTGCTGGACCCTGGTTATGTCGCGCTGCGCGCGCTGTTCAGGGTGCTGCACGGGCTGACGGCGCGGCCCCACCCCCGCTATCCTTACCCGAAGCCAAAACGCGCGACGCAACTCCGGCTCGATCGTGGGCTCGGCTTCAAGGTCACCCCGCGCACCAGCGACGGCATCGTGCCGACGCTGAGCCAGTTGCACGGCCGCATCCTTCATGTCGCGCGCGCCGATCATCTCGACGTCGTCGGGCACTACACCCTCGCGGGCGGGCGCACAGCGGACTGGTTGCCCTCGGGCGCGGGCTTCACGCCAGAGGCCTTCGAGACCACCTGGGAAGCGGTCGCGGCTGCGATCGCGGCCAATTCCTCGTAGCACGACGGCGGGCGATGGCACCGCTTGGCCCTATCAGGTCAACACCTGGGGCAGTCAACCGTGGATCATCGACCTGGAAGTCTTGTTTGTCATGAGGCGTTCGGTGACGCGGCAGGCGCCGACTTGCCGTAACTGCGGAAGCGCTCGATCACCGCCGTCATCTCCTCCTTCGACAGCAGCACCGGCTCGCCGACGGCAAGCGCCTGCAGGTAGACGCCGCAGAGCGATTCGATCTCCTGCGCCACCTTCATTGCGCGTTCCAGCGTCGCGCCAGCGGCGACCAGGCCGTGATTGGCCATCAGGCAGGCGTCGCGGTCGAGCATCGCCTGCGCCACCGCGGCCGACAGCGCCTCGGTGCCGAACAGGTGGTAGCGAACGCACGGGACGGACTCGCCGCCCGCCACCGCCACCATATAGTGGAAGGCTGGCAGCGCACGCCGCAGGCAGGCCAGTGCGGTGGCGTGCGCGGAGTGTGTGTGGACGATGGCACGCAGGTCCGGGCGCGCGGTGTAGATCGCTTGGTGGAAATGCCACTCCGAACTGGGTTGCCAGTCGCCGCGCAGCGTGCCGTCCCAGCCCAGCCACACCAGGTCCTGCGGCCGCAGTTCGTCGGCGCCCATGCCGGTGGGGGTGATCCACATGCCGGCGTCGCAACGCAGGCTGAGGTTGCCGGTGCTGCCCCGGTTCATGCCCAGGGCATCCAGGCGGCGGATGGCGGTCACCGCCTGCTGGCGCAACTCGTTGTGATTGCCGCCTGGCGCCGCGCCCGCGCCGTGCTGCTGGTCTTGCGCTCCGTCGCCCGCAGCACGGTTCATCGCCGGACCTCCCGGAGGCGCCGCAACGCGCCTTCCTGCGCAACCACCACGCCGTGTTCGGTGATGAGCCCACTCACCAGCCGCGCGGGCGTGACATCGAAGGCCGGGTTGGCGGCCACCGATCCGTCTGGCGTGAGCTGCACCTCCACGACCGCGCCGGCTGCGTCGCGACCCGTCACATGCGTGACTTCGCGGGCGCTGCGTTCCTCGATGGGCACCTCGCGCAAGCCGTCGCCCAGGCTCGGGTCGAGTGTCGAGGTGGGCATGGCGACGAAGAACGGCACATCGTTGTCGCGCGCCGCCAGCGCCTTCAGGTAGGTGCCGATCTTGTTGCAGACGTCGCCCCGTGCCGTGACGCGGTCGCAGCCGACGATGACAAGGTCGACCCGCCCATGCTGCATGAGGTGACCGCCGGCGTTGTCGGCGATCACCGTGTGCGGCACACCGGCCTGCCCCAGTTCCCAGGCCGTGAGGCTGGCGCCCTGGTTGCGCGGCCGCGTCTCGTCGACCCAGACGTGGACCGGTAGCCCGGCGGCATGGGCCAGGTAGATCGGCGAAGTCGCGGTACCCCAGTCGACCGTGGCCAGCCAGCCGGCATTGCAGTGCGTAAGCAGGTTCACCGGCCCCGGTCTGCGCGCCGCCACCGCCTGCAGCAGCGGCAGACCGTGGCGGCCGATGGCGGCGTTGACCTGCACGTCTTCCTCGGCGATGGCGCCGGCTTCCACCCAGGCGGCGTCGCGACGCTCGGACACAGGCAGCGCCAACAGGTGCCCGAGCAGACGCTGCAGCGCCCAGGACAGGTTGACGGCGGTCGGCCGCGCCGACAGCAGCCGCCCAGTGGCGGCCTGCAGCGCCGCGTCGCCGGCGTCCGAAAGTGCCTGCAGCGCCAGCCCGTAGGCCGCCACGGCGCCGATCAGCGGGGCGCCGCGCACCCACATGTCACGGATGGCGGTGTAGACGTCCTGCGGCGTGCACAGCCGCTCGAACAGCAGCCCGTGCGGCAGCGCACGCTGGTCGATCACGATCACGGCGTCGCGCTCGGCAGCCGCCGCCAGCGGCCGCAGCGGCACGCCGTCGACGATCATGCGCCGGCGCCCAGCACGCGGCCGGCGACGAAGCGCAGCCGATCCACCACCGCCGGGTCGCGTGCCTCGGGCGCGGTGATCAGCGCCTGGTCCAGCGCACGGCGGCAGCTGCAGGCGGCGGCCTGCGCATCGGCGGCGATGGTGCCGGCCAGCCCGGCCACCAGCGTGCGCGCCGTCTGTGCATTGCCGAGCAGGACGCGGATCACGCTGTCCACCGTCACCGCATCGTGGCCGGGGTGCCAGCAGTCGAAGTCGGTGACCATGCTCACCGAGCAGTAGCAGAGTTCGGCCTCGCGCGCGAGCTTGGCTTCGGGCATGTTGGTCATGCCGATGACGCTGGCGTTCCAGCTGCGGTAGAGCTGCGACTCGGCCAGCGTCGAGAACTGCGGCCCCTCCATCACCACGTAGGTGCCGCCACGCACGTGCGGCACGCCCTGCCCGGCCAGTGCCGCCTGCACGTGGTCGCCCAGGCGCGGGCACACCGGGTGCGCCATCGAGACATGCGCCACCATGCCGGTGCCGAAGAAGGATTTCTCGCGCGCGAAGGTGCGGTCGATGTACTGGTCGACGATGACGAAGGTGCCCGGCGGCAGGTCGGCGCGCAGGCCGCCGACGGCGCTGAGCGAGAGCACGTCGGTGGCGCCCAGGCTCTTCAGCGCGGCGATATTGGCGCGGTAGTTCACTTCCGAGGGCGGGATGCGGTGGCCGCGGCCGTGGCGCGGGAGGAAGGCCAGCCGCGCATTGCCGAGGCGGCCAAGGAAGATCTCGTCGGAAGGCGCGCCCCAGGGCGTGTCCACCGCCACCCAGCGCGTGTCGGTCAGGCCCGGCAGGTCGTACAGGCCGCTGCCGCCGATGACGGCCAGCAAGGGTTCGCTCATGCGCATGTGCTCCTCGTCGTTGCGACAGGCAGAGGCTCAAGCCGCCGCTGGCGCATTCTGCAGGCTCGCGCGCGCTCGCGCCTGACGCATGGCCGCGGCTGGCGGACCGGCTTTCAGCACCGGGTCCGACCACACCTGGCGCCACCGCCGCGCGCCGGGCAGGCCATTGCGCAGGCCCATCATGTGGCGCGAGGCATGGCCCCAGGGCACCCCGGCGGCCTGCAGGCGCGTCATGTATTCGACCAAGCGCTCTTCCACGGCGTCGCGGTTCAGCGCCTGCGGTGGCGCGCCGAAGAAGCGCTCGTCCCAGGTCGCCATGGCCCAGGGCTCATGGTAGGCATGGCGGCCGACCATCACGCCGTCGACA
>Ga0105090_10000100_pt1 | contig 34174 bp, 26 predicted proteins | sample PPLLak3March2015_FD_79110 | JGI IMG/M metagenome (GOLD analysis project Ga0105090, IMG submission 79110) | Freshwater sediment microbial communities from Prairie Pothole Lake near Jamestown, North Dakota, USA - PPLs Lake P7 Core (1) Depth... | ecosystem: Environmental > Aquatic > Freshwater >...
CCAATCTCGGCCAATCTCGACTTCCATGCCATTCGCAAACGTGGCAGGCTGCCGTCATGCGAATTCTGGTGGCCGAGGACGACGCCCGCCTGCGCCGGCATTTGGTGGCGGCGCTGCGGGAGGCCGGCCATGAGGTGGATGAAACCGGCGACGGCCTCTCCGCGCTCCGCCTGCTGGAGAGTCAGCCGCATGACGCTGCCGTGCTCGACATCACGATGCCTGGCATGGACGGCGTGAGCGTGATCCGCGAAGCACGCGCCCAGGGATGCAAGGGGATCTTCCTGCTCTCCACCGCACGCGGCGAGGTGGGTGACAAGGTTTCCGGCCTCGATGCCGGAGCAGACGATTATCTCGTGAAACCATACTCCACCGAGGAACTGCTGGCGCGGCTGCGGGCCGCCGAGCGCCGCGTGAAACCGGAAAGCTCCAACCTGCTGCGCGTGGCCGATCTGGAAATCGACCTTCTCACGCGCGCCGCCCGGCGCGGAGACGTGCAGATCGTCCTCACCAACCGCGAGTTCTCCCTGTTGGAAACACTCGCCAACGCCTCGCCGCGGCCGGTTTCCAAGGCCACTCTCATCGAACGCGTGTGGGATCAATACTTCGATCCCGGTTCCAATGTGGTGAATGTCTATCTGAACTACCTGCGCAAGAAGATCGACCTTCCGGGATTCAAGCCGCTGATCCACACGCTGCGAGGCGTGGGTTTCGCACTCAAGGAGGAAGGAGACGGGCGATCATGAGCTTTCGCTTCCGCATCGCGGCATGGGTGGTGCTTTCCTGCACCTTGCTCATCGGCGTAATGATCTACACCGCGCACAGCGAACTGGAGGAGGAACTGCGCGCCGGACGCGTGGACCGCCACCACCCGCAGATCCCGGGCTGGACGCTCCACAACAGCCTCCCCGAAGAAGAAATCCAGGACATCCTCGGCGAGTTGATGGAAACCTGGTTGTGGACGGCCGCCACCATGATTGCCTTGTCACTCGGTGCCGGCCTCCTGCTTGCCCGCCGTTCGCTCCAGCCGATGCAGGAAATCAACCGTCAACTTTCCGCGATGCGTCCGGATTCGCTCCACGGCGGCATCACCATCCCGGAGGCGGACCCCGCCATCGAGGGGCTCGCAAACCATCTCAACGGTCTGTTAGACCGCGCGGGAACCGCCTATCAGGAAATGGCCGAGTTTTCCGCACGGGTGGCCCACGAGCTGCGCACGCCGCTGATGCTGCTGCGGATGCGCGTCGAGCACGCCCCGCCCGGCATGCCGCCTGCATTCCAGGAAGACCTGCAGGACGAACTCGCGCGGCTTTCGCGTTTCGTCGAGCGCGCGCTGCTGGCCGCCAAGGCGGAGCAGGGTTCGCTGCAACCCACCGCCGCGCCGCTCTGCCTTAGCGATCTCGTCCGTGACGTGGCGGAGGCTTATCAACTACTGGCCGCAGAGCGGGCGCTGGAAATGAAAGTCGAGATCACGAACGGCATCCGGATCGATGCCGACGCCGACCTGCTGCTTCAGACGTTGCACGGCTTGCTTGAAAACGCCGTCCACTACGCAAAATCAAAGATCCTCGTTTCCTGCCGGGAAGAGAAGGGAAGCGCGGTTCTTGAAATTCACAACGACCGCGATTCAGCGAGCATCGCCACCGCAGGCTTGGGGCTTGGACTCCGCCTAGTGCGCGGGATCTGCATAGCCTCCGCATGGCTTTTTGAAAGCCACGAGACGGAGGACGATTTCGGGGCCATCATTCGATTCGTCGCGATAAATTCCCTTGCTTTCCAGGCGGATGGTGAATGATTCCGGCACACTTCCCAAACACCATGCACTCCAGATTCCTCAGACTCACCGCCGGCGTTCTCGCAGGCGCCGCCCTGTCCCTCGGCATCGCGCTCGCCGCTCCCTACGAGACCGGCTCGCAGGTCCAACCGTTCTCCGCCAAGGACCAGCACGAGCAGGCTTTCACGCTGAAGCCCGCTGAAACCAGGTTCCTGCTCGTCAGCCACGACATGGAGACCGGCAAGAAGGCGAACGCCGCGCTCAATGCCATGGGCAAGGATTATCTCGGCACGAAAAACGCGGTTTACGTCGCCAACATCCACGGCATGCCCGGCATCGGCCGCATGTTCGCCATGCCCAAGATGAAAAAATATGTCCACCGCATCATCCTTGGCGATGACGAGACACTCATCGCGAAGTTTCCCGAGCAAAAGGGCAAGGTCACGGTGCTCAAGCTGGATGATGGCAAGGTGAGTTCCATCACTTACTGGACACCCGGAGTTGAAGAGGTGGAGAGCGCACTGAAATAAACGCCTTGGCAAAGGACGACTGCGTCCTGCGCCTCGCTCTATGGAAAGTCACCGCGCAGAATTTAGCATCTCATTGGCATTGGCATCGACGCTCATAGAGCGCCGCTACGTGGCGGCAGTCCCCGCCTATTCCTGAGTCGCGCTTTGCGCTTTCTTCTCCCTGCGGTCCGTGAACTTCTGGACGAAGACATAGCATACCGGGATCAGAAACAGCCCGATGGCGGTGGAAATGGACATGCCGTAAACCACTCCGGTGCCCATGGTGCTGCGGGAGGCGGCTCCGGAGCCGGTGGCCAGCATCAGCGGCACGCAGCCGAGGATGAAGGCGAAGGAGGTCATCAGGATCGGACGCAGGCGGAGTTTCGCACCCTGGATGGCAGCCTCAATCGTCGGCACACCTTCCTCACGTTTCATTTTCGCGAACTCGATGATGAGGATGGCGTTCTTGGCCGCCAGACCGATGAGCATGACGAGGCCGACCTGCGCATAGACGTTCATTTCGAAGTTGCGCAGGAACAGACCGACCATCGTGCCCAGAATCACCGTGGGCACGGACAACAACACGGCGAAGGGCAGCGACCAGCTTTCATACTGCGCGGCGAGAAGCAGGAAGACGAATAGCACGGCCATGCCGAAAATAATGCCTGCCTGGCCCTCGGATTTTTTCTCCTGCAAGGTCAGGCCCGACCACTCGTAACCGGTTTCCGCGGGCATTTCCTTCATGACTTCCTCGATCGCCTTGATCGCCTGGCCTGAACTGTATCCCGGCGCGGTGGCTCCGATGACCTCGGCGGCGTTGTAGAGGTTGAAACGCGTGACGAGGTTCGGGCCGGACATCTTGGTCACCGTCACCAGCGTGCTCAGCGGAACCATGCCGCCGTCGTTGTTGCGGACGTAGAACCGCCCGATGTCGTCGGGCTTGCTGGTGAACTCCGGTTCAGCCTGCAGAAATACTTTATATACTTTTCCGAACTTCACGAAGTCGTTCACATACAATCCGCTCAGATAGCTTTGCAGGGATGCGAACACGCTGTCCACCGGCACGTTAAGCGTGCGGCATTTTTCGCGGTCGAGTTCCACCTTCACCTGCGGCGTGGCGGGATTGAAGGTGGTGGTGAGCCGTGCGATCTCGGGGCGCTTGGCTACCAGTTCCTGGAGTTGTTTCACATGGCCGGCAAGCTGGTCGATGCTGCCACCGGAGCGGTCCTGCAGCTGCATGGTGAAACCGGAAACGTTGCCGTATCCCGGAAGCGGCGGCGGACCGAACGCGAAGGCGCGCACACCGGGGATGCCGTAAAACTTCTTCGTCCACTCTGCAGCAATCGCCTTGGCGTGCAGGTGGGGTTCGGCGCGCTCTTCCCATGGTTCCAGGCCGACGAACATCAGCGCGGCGTTGGGCACATTAAGCGAGTTGAGGATGTTCATGCCCGCCAGACCCACGGCGGATTGCACGCCCTCGGTGTTGCAGACGATTTCCTCAATCTGCTTGAGTGCCTCGTCGCTGCGCTGCAGGGACGCGCCCTCCGGAAGTTCGATTGCGACAAACAGATACCCCTTGTCCTCGTCCGGAATGAATCCGCCCGGCACGTGCTTGCCGATGCGGTTGATGGCAAACACCACGATGACCAGCAACAGCATCGAAATGGTCGCTTTGCGCACGAGTCCGCCAACCACCCTGCCATAGCGATCGATGATCCAATCGAAGCCTTTGTTGAACAAACGGAAGAACGCCGCGATCGGACCCTTGCCGGGTTTCGGTTCGCGCAGCAGCATCGCCGAAAGCGCCGGGCTGAGCGTCAGCGCGTTGATCACCGAAAACACCACGGCGATCGCGATGGTCAGAGCGAACTGCTTGTAGAGGGCTCCCGTAACACCGCCCATGAAGGCGACCGGCACAAACACCGCGCAGAGCACCAGACCAATGGCCACCACCGGGCCGGACACCTCCTTCATCGCGATGCGGGTGGCCTCCTTGGGCGATTTGCCGTGCTCGATGTGATGCTGCACCGCCTCGACCACCACGATGGCATCGTCCACCACAATGCCGATGGCCAGCACCAGGCCGAACATGGTGAGCACGTTCACACTGAAACCCAGCACCGGAAACAGGATGAACGCTCCTAACAGCGAAACCGGCACCGTGCACATCGGAATGATCGTGGCGCGGAAGCTTTGCAGGAAGATATAAACAACCAGCAACACGAGAATGACCGCCTCGAAGAGCGTATGGACGATTTCCTCCATCGAAGCCTTGATCGGCAGCGTGGAATCAAGCGCGATCTCATAGGTCATGTCCGCTGGAAAACGCTCCGACTTCTCCTTGAGGATGTTCTTCACGTTCTCCGCCGTTTCGAGCGCGTTCGCTCCGGGCGCAAGATAGATGGCGAAGGCACCGGCGGGCGATTGATTCAGTCGGGCACGCAGATCGTATGTCTGTGCTCCAAGTTCCACCCGCGCGACGTCCTTGATCTTCACCTGCTGCCCGTCGGAACTCGCGCGGATGATGACGTCCTCGAACTCCTTCGGGTCCTTGAGCAGGCCGAGCGCGCGCACGTTGAACTGGCTTTCCTGGCCGGGCGGTGCCGGTTCCGCGCCAATGCGTCCGGCGGGCGACTGGGCGTTTTGTTCCTGCAGCGCCTTCTTGATGTCATCCGGCGTGATGCCGAGCGAGGCGAGTTTGTCCGGCTGCAGCCAGATGCGCATCGTGTAGTCCTGCGCGGTGAAGTTTTTCACATCACCCACACCCTTCACGCGCTTGATAGAATCCACCAGGTTGAGATCGCAGTAGTTGCTGAGAAACACCGCATCGTAACTGCCTTTCGGCGATGCAAGGCCGATGACCATCAGGATGTCCGGGCTGGAACGGTTCACCACCACGCCCTCGCGTTTCACCGCGTCGGGAAGCTGGGCTTCCGCCTGACTCACGCGGTTCTGCGTGTTGACCTGCATGATGTCCACGTCGGTGCCGACGTCAAAATAGACGTTGAGCGTCATCTTGCCGTCGTTGGCGTTGAACGACTGCATGTAGAGCAGCTTGTCCACGCCGTTGACCTTGGTCTCGATGGGCGTGGCCACCGATTCCATGACCGCCTCCGCCGCCGCGCCACGATAGGTGGCGGTGGCCTGGATCATGGTGGGGCTGACCGTCGGGTATTCCGAAATCGGCAGCCGCGAGAGGGAAATGGCGCCTACGATGACCGTGAGGATGGCAATGACCATCGCGACGATCGGCCGGCGAATGAAGAATTCGGCCATGATCGGTCAGTCTTTCGAGGGTTGTTCGGCTTTGGCCGAAGGTGCGATGGTGACCGGCATTCCCTGACGAACCTTGTGAACGCCCTCCACGATGATCCGGTCTCCGGGTTTCAATCCCTCGTTGATGATGAACATCGGGCCGACCTGTTCGCCAGTCTGGACCGCCTGTTGTGTCGTCTTGCCGTCGCCATCGATCAGCCAGACGAAGGTCTTGCCCTGGAGCTCGACGATGGCCCGCTCCGGCACGGTGACGGTGTTGGGGCGTTTGCCGAGATCCACGCGGACGCGTGCGAACATTCCCGGACGGAGCAGTTTCTCGTGATTGGGAAACTCGGCGCGGACGCGTAGCGTGCCGGTCTTGGTGTCCACCGCCCGGTCGATGAAAACGAACCTGCCGGGGTCGGCATGCTCCTTGCCGTTGGACAGGATCAGGGTGAGGGGCACATCCTCGACCTGCTTGCCGGTGAGTTTGCTTTTCTCCCTGGCCTGCAGGTATTCGACCTCGCTCACATTGCAGTAGAACCAGATGGGATCGAGGGTGGAAATGGTGGTCATCAACGTGGGCTCGCCCTTGCCGACGAGATCGCCGATGGACACTTGTTTGCCGCCGATGAGTCCCGTGACCGGGGCCTTGATGTCGCAGTAGCCGAGATCAAGCTCGGCGGATTGGACGCGGGCTTTGGCGGATTCTATGCCCGCCTTGCCGACATCCACCGAGGCCAGCGCGTTGTCGAGATCCTGTTGCGGCACCGCGCGGTTGGCCACCAGCGGAGTCAGGCGGGCGACGTCTTTTTCATACTTGTTGAGGGCGGCATGAGCCTCCGCGAGCATGCCGTTGGCGGCGGCGAGGCGTTCGAGGAATGGTTTCTTGTCGAGTTCGAAAAGCATGTCTCCTTGGGCGACTTCGGTGCCCTCGGTAAAGAGCATCTTGTCCACGAAACCCTCGACCCGGGCGCGCACCTCGACATTCTGCGGAGAATCAAGCTGGCCGATCAAGGTGGTGGACAATGGCACGTCTGTGGTGGTGATTTCCATCACTTCCACGACGGGCGGCGGCGGCGGTGCGGTCTCGGGCTTCTCGCATCCCGCAATGAGGCCCACCACCATCAAAGGAACCGCCACTTGCGAAATCAGGCGCGGAAAACCCGCGCCTGCATTGTGTTCTGATAAAAGTTGAATCACACCCGCGAACTATCCATACGCCCCACGGGTGTCAACGGCAACCTTGACTCACTGCCGTCCTTTCGCTTGCAAATTCAGTCATTTAGTCGCAAACCCATGCCGATGCGACCGCTCGCCCTGATTTCCGGCTCCCTGTTTTTGAGTTCCTGCATCCTCGGCCCGCAGCCCGGTGCGCCTGATGCAAAAGCACCGGGTTCCATCCGCGGGGACAGCGCACCACACGGATCATCCTTCGGTGACAAGGCATGGGGCAGGTTTTCACCGATGAGCACCTGCGCTGCCTGATCGAGCGCGCACTGGCACAAAACCCGGATTTGGTGGCCGCCACCTACCGCATCGAACAGGCGCGGGCCCGCGCCATGTCCGCGCGGGCCGATTGGTTTCCGCAGCTCGGCGGCAGCGGTGGTGCGGCGGCAAACTATGGTTCGGAAAACGCCGGCCAGGTCGCTCCCGGCGGCGACCGCTCGTCGGAAAGTTATGATCTAACAGCCCTGCTGAGCTGGGAAATCGACCTGTGGGGCGGCATCCGCCGCAGCAACGAAGCGGCGCGCTCCAGACTGCTGGAGGCCGGATACCAGCGCGACGCGGTGCAGACCAGCCTCATCGCCGCGGTGGCATCCGCCTACATCGAGCTCAAGAATCTCGACGAGCGCCTCGCCATTTCTCAACGCACCGTGGAGAGCCGCCAGTCTTCGCTGGATCTCGTTGCCTCGCGCCGCGACGGCGGTGTCAGCTCCGATCTGGAAGTCGGCCAGGCCGAGGCGTTGCTGGGCCAGGCGCGCACCGCCATCCCGATCACCGAGCAGGCGATCGCCGCCAAGGAAAACGAAATCCGTTTCCTGTTAGGTGAATACCCTGCCGGCGTCGCGCGCGGCGGCAGCCTCGATGGATTGGACCGCTCGCTTCAAATCAAGGGCGGCCTGTCATCCACACTCTTGGAACGCCGGCCGGACGTCGCCGCAGCCAGCCAGGCCTATCAGGCCGCCGTCGCGGAAATCGGCGTGGCCGAGGCCCTGCGCCTGCCGTCGCTTTCCCTCACCGGCAGCGGTGGCGTGATCAGCGGCGCATTCGACAACCTTCTCGACAGCAGCTCCACCGCCTACAGCGTCGGCCCGCGCCTTGCCGGGCCGATCTTCGACGCCGGCCGCAACAAGGCCCGCGTGGATGCCGCCCGCGCGCTGGCCGGTGAAGCCCAGGCCGCCCACCAACGCGCCGCCCAACTGGCATTCCGCGAGGCGGCGGACTCGATCAACGCCCACCTGAAAACCGGCGAAATCATCACCGAACAATCGCGGCTCGTCGAAGCCAACCGCAAGGTCGCCCGGGTTGCCAACGAACGGTTCACCGGCGGTGAGTCGAGTTACCTCGAAGTGCTCGATGCCGAGCGCAGCCTGTTCTTTTCCGAGCTCGAGCTGGCCGACGCCCGCCGCGATCGTCTGCTCGCCGTCGTCCAGGCCTACCGCGCGCTCGGCGGCGGCTGGAAGTGATTGCCCCGCATCCCCCGGGGGTGCCGACTCTCCGTCATGATGCTCAAGCTGCTGCTCCTGTTCTTTCTGGTCTCCGCCTGCGTGGTGATCCATGGAGCCGGGATGGTGCTGGGTTTGCGCTGGCTCAGCCATACCCGGGCGCGCCACGGCCACCATTTCAGCCTGTGGGAAAGTTTCCGGATCCTCGTCCAGGTGGTTTACGGGTTGCTCATCCTGCACTTGCTGCAAATCATGGTCTGGGCGGCGTGCTACCAATGGAACGGCTGCTTTCCGGACTTTCCAACGGCCTTTTACTACTCCGCCACGAGTTATTCCACGGTCGGCTATGGCGATGTGATCCCGCCGGATAACTGGCGCATCCTGGGCTCCGTGGAAGCCGTCACCGGCATCCTGATGTTCGGCTGGAGCACTGGCGTGCTGTTGTCCGTGGTCAACCACCTGATGCGCCGCTTCACGGAGGACATGTGATGAATGCCCGCATACGGGCGGACCATTGCTCCATCCTTCTCATTGCCTTAAGCCGGGCATGCCGCTAGAAAACGCCCGTGGATTCCCCGCCCCCATCCCGAGACCCGCAGCTGCCGCGCATGCATCTGCGGGCGCGACTCATGCTGTGGCTGCGGGCGATCCCCGGGGTGGGCCGCCTGCGCGCGCTGCGGCCGGGGGCGGACGCACAGGTGGGCCCGCTGGTGGATGCCTTCGCGGCCTTTGCCACGCTGGACGGCGTGCTCAGCCCGCTGGAGGCGGATCTGATCCTGGACATGCTGCGCAGCGCGTTTCCCGAAGTGGACCACGGCTGGCTGGGCCGCAGGCTTCAGCGTGCGGTGAAAAACCCGCGGCCGCTGCAGGGGCTGGCGCTGGAGCTGAAGGGGATTTATGACGATGCGGGCAAGCTCTCGCTGGGGCTGCAACTCTTCACCCTGGTGGATGCCGCCGGACGCTCGGAGCGCAACCGGGCGAGCTTCGAGGTCTTCATGCGGCGGCTCGGCCGGCCGGAATTCGGCAACGCCATCCTGCGCGAAATGCGCGAGGATTCGGAGTCACCCGCTGACGAGGAACTGCCCTTCGAGCGCCTGATATTCGGGCGGGACGGCGCGGATGTCATCCTGCCGCCGGCCGCGGAGGGGCGCGAGTTCCGCGTTTACCGCGCCGGGGACCTGATTCTGGTTAGAAACACCGGCCCCGCTCCGCTGTGGATGCGCGGCCGCTCGGTGGAAACCGGCTCCTTCCTGCGGATGCGCGAGCGCCAACCGCTCGTTGTCCCAGGCTGGACCCTGAGCTTCGAGGACCTGATGTTTTTCCTCGACGTCAAACGCACCGGCAACTCGCCGGCGGTCTATCTGGAAAGCGGCGACGGCGGGCTCTCCGCCGAGCGCACCCGCGGCCGCCACAGCGCGTTGCGCGTCAAGTTCGGCCTCGAGGCGGAGGTGGAGGCCCTGCGTGACACGAACCTCCATGCCGGCGGGCGCGGCCCGCTCAAGCAGGGCGAGGTGATCACCTGCCTCAATCACGACCGCCTCGGGGATGCTTCGGGTTTCAGCCTTTCCATCAACGACCTGCGGCGCAAGGCGACCCAGTCCGGGCGGCGCTTCCGGCTCACCGGAGACCGCCAGGAATACCTCGTTTCCAACGATGCCGCGGAACTCTCGCGCGGCGATCTTCTGTTAGGCCCCAAACTCTCGCCCAAGACGGTGTTGTTCATCCGTTATGACTCGGAAGGCGCGGAAGGCGAACTGGTGGTTCGGGAGAGCCACGGGCCGATCCTTGTGGATGGCTCGCCGGTGCGGACCACCGCGCCGCTCAAGGACGGCTCGTTGATCCGTCTCTCCGGCAGCCAGGCGGTGCGCTGCCGTTTCAGCGAGGGCTTCCTGGATGAGGAGCGCACGCTCATCGAGTCCGTGCAGATGGAGGATCTGATCCATGATTTCGGGCCGGAGGCGCGGGCGCTGGATCATATCAACTTCGAGGTGAAACGCGGCGAGATGCTCTGCATCATCGGCCCGAGCGGCAGCGGCAAGAGCACGCTGCTGGCAGTGCTCTCCGGCCAGCGCAAGCCATCCCGCGGCAAGGTGATGCTCAATGGCATATCCCTCTACGACCGCCGCGAGCACCTCGTCCCGTTCATCGCCCACATGCCGCAGGAGGAGGCACTCAACCCGCAGCTCACGGTGCGCGAGCACCTGCGCCATGCGGTGACGATCCGCCGCCCGGCGCTTTCGCTTGCCGAGCACGAGCGCCGCGTGGACAGCATGCTCGCAGAGCTCGGCCTGCAATCCATCGCCCGCCGCCAGGTGGGCTCGCCGGGAGACAAAACACTCTCCGGCGGCGAACGCAGCCGCCTCAATCTCGGACTCGACCTCGGCAGCCGGGCGGAGGTTTTCCTGTTCGATGAACCGATCTCGGGGCTGTCCTCAAAGGATTCCGAGCACGTGGCGGAAACCCTGCGCTCGCTGGCGCGGGACAAAATCGTCATCGCCTCGCTGCACCGTCCGGGCGCGCATGTGCTGCGGCTCTTCGACAAGGCGCTTCTGTTAGACAGCGGCGGCCGCCTCGCCTACTTCGGCACCCCGGCTGGCATGGTGGGTTATTTCCGCGATGCCTGCGAGGAACTCGGCATTCCGCACGCCGCCATCGCCGCCCAGTCGCCGCTTGGCGCGGACTTCGTCTTCGATGTGCTGGAAACCCCGCTCAGCGCCATCGGCGGCGGCTCCAATACCGGCGCGGCGAGGCGTTTCCCGTCATCATTCTGGCAGGAGCGCTTCGAGAGCGCCAACCTGATGCAGTCGCTGCAAACCGGCGGGCCGATTTCACGTCTTGGCGACCGGCAGGGCACCACGCGCCTGCCGCTGCCTCCCCGCCCCTCACGGCGGTTGCGCGCGGTCATCGCGGTGTTTGCGACACATTTCCTGCGCTCGCTGCTCTCCAAGCTGCGCAACCGCGGCACGGTTTACAGCACCTTCATGGAGGCCCCGCTGCTGGCAGCGCTGATCGCCATCACCCTGCGCTCCTCGCCGGAGGGCTCCTACGAATTCGGCACGGCGCTGCACATTCCGGCCTATCTGTTCCTCAGCACCACGGTGGCGATGTTTCTCGGCCTCACCAACTCCGCCACCGAGATACTGCGGGACCGGCCGGTGATGCGCCGCGAGCGCAACTGCCAGTCCGGTGCCGCATCCTACGTGCTGGCCAAGTTCTCCGCACTGGCGCTGGTGGCCGCCATTCAGTGCCTCACCTATCTGATCGTGGGCAACCATTTCCTCGAGATCGAGGGCGTGCTCACCTATCACTGGATCTGGATGACGCTCACCGCATGGACCGGCACCGCCATGGCGCTGGTGGTCTCCTCGATGGTGAAAACCGAGCGCGCCGCACTGACCTCCGTGCCGCTGCTGCTGGTGCCGCAAATGCTGCTGGCCGGCGCCTTGGTCCCATACCGCGAGATGAACCACGGCCTCTTCCAGAACTCCAGCGAGATCCGCGAGCGCGGCGGCGTGCCGGTGCCGGCCACCGTCATGCCCCTGCGTTATGCCTATGAGGGCATGATCGTTTCACAGGCTGTTAGAAACCCCTTCGAGGTGGAGCGCGTCCGGCTCCAGCGCAAGATCGACCGCGCCCGCCATGCCGACAAGACGATGAGCCCGCAGGCCGCCGAGGAGTTCGACCTGGCCAAGGAAGGCCTGCGGCGGCTGCTGGCCTCCGGCGCCTCTAACAAAAAAGACGCGGCGGATCTGGTGGCGCGCATCCGCCGCATTTCCAGCACCGGCACGCGCATCGAGGTGGAGACGATGAAAGTGTGGCCGGATGACGAACCGGACGCGCGCCCGGCCTCGGACTTCTTTGTCAACGAGCGCATCGACCTGCTGGTGCGCGAGGCGGAAACCTTCCGCAACGACTACCGCAACAAGGGAAACCGGGTCGTCTTTTATGCGCTGAAGAAACCCCTGCCCTTCATCGCCGAGCCGCCCCCCGCCGGTCTGGCGTTTCGCGAACCCGAGGGCCATCTCGACACCCAGCGCTACTGTGGATTCATTCTGCTGGGCATCATCCTTGGCTGTGGTGTCGCCACCACGCTGATCATCTCCCGGCAGAACCGGCTCACCCGTTAGATCCGCAGGGTGTGCGTTTCCTTGGTTTGATGCCCGCTCACTTCTTCCGTCGCAGCGCCACGGCGATGTATGCCAGAAGCACGATTGCGAAAAAGCCCGCCTGCCAGCCGAGCGCGCGCTGGAAGGCCGCGCCACCTGATTTCCCCAATCCCGCAAGCGTCAGCGAAAAAGCCAGTGAATACAGTCCGTAGGCCAGGTTGAAAACCAGTCCCTTCACACTGAGCAGCGTGGCACGCTGCGCAGACTCCGCCACGCTGTGCAGATGGCGGCTCACCGTGAAACTCACATAGCCCAAAGTCATCATCAGCACCATGGCCGGCAGCAGGCCTAACCACGGCCACGCGGGCACCAGCAGGAACAGTCCCAGCGCCGCCACGCCACCTCCCAGAGCCAGTGCGGCCACCGGCTCGAAGCGCTGGTTCACCCGTGCCGCGATGGCCGGGATGAACCAGTTTCCCACCGCGATAAAAGAACCGATCACTCCGAAAGCCCATCCGGGAATGCCGATGAGCCGGTAGTATTCGCTGACCAGCGTGGCGAAGTTCCGTGTGACGGCATCGATCAGGAATCCGCCGACCAGGATCACCGCGATACTGCGCGTGGTGAAAGCCTTGCGGGCAGTCTGCAAGGTAAGCTCGTGCGCCGCCCTGCAACGCCCGGCTGCGTGCTCGGCATGAGGCGCATCCTCGTCAAAGCGCAGGCAAATCGCCAGGCAGACCAGCGCCTGCATGAAGACCAGCGCCACCGGCAGGCGGCGCGCCAGATCCACAGGCAGCGCCAGGTTTTCCGGCAGCAGCGCGTTGAGCCAGGATGGATCGTAAAGCAGGCCGCCCAGTGTCATCGCGATCAGGAAACCGGCGGCCCGCCAGCGCATTGCCGTTGCCAATACCGCATCCCACGCCGCGGCCCTGCCCTCCGCGGGCAGCGAGTCATAGGCGATGGCCTCATCCGCGCCGCTGGCCGCCGCCTCGGATGCACCTGATAGAAAGCGGTTGAGCATGCACAGCGCGAACAACAGCATGCCGCCATCCTTCGGTGCGAACAGCAGGATGGCCATTTCCACCACCATCAGTGCCGCGGAAAACACCAGCAAACGTTTCCGGCCGATCACATCGGCCAACGCGCCGGACGGCACTTCTAACAGAAATATCGCCGCCGCCCAGACGGCATTGAGCAGCACGTATTGCTGCAGCGTGAGCCCTAGGTCGGTGAAAAACACCGCCAGCACCGGATAATAGGCGCGGGCATTGTAAAATGTGGTGAACAGGACGAACAGCCGGGCATTGCGCCAGGCGAACGGCCCGCTGCGGTGGATCAGTGAAGGCACTCAGAGTGCTATCTCACGCGCACAGCGGCATGGCAAGGCCGCTGCGCTTGTTTGCGGCGGCTTATTGGCCGGCAGTACGGATGGCCGTGGCGTTCACGATCAGCAGATCGGCGGATGAGCCCTCGGCGACTTTTCCGCTGACGGTGACTTTGGCGAGTTTCTCAAGTCCGCCCACACTTTCAACGGACTCCTTGAGCACGCGGCCATCGGCATCGACGATCTGGATGGTGGCGGTGCCGCGTTTTTTGTCCTCCGGTGAATCGCAGCAGACATCCCACGGAGTCTCGCAATCGTCGCCGGGATTCTCGTTGCAGGGCGTGAGCACTTCGGGGTCGCCGAGAATGAATGCGGCGCGGCCGTCCACGAAGGGTTTCGCATTGCCCATGATTTGGCCGCTGATGGTGATCTCGTCGCCGGGCTTGGCGGTGGAGCGGATGACGGCGATGGCAGCCGCCTCGCCCGCGGGAGAAGCGGCGAGCACTGCGCTGAGTGCCGGGCTTGCTTCGCTCACGGAAACCTCGGCGGTGCTTTGGGTGGACTTCTCGCCGCAGGAAACAAGCAGGACGGCGAATGCGATCAACAGGCAGTTGGTTTTCGTTTTCATATATATATTCAGATTCAGGACATGCGGAGAGCGGATGGAAGCGGTGGCTTGAGGCAGCGGATGGCAGGCGGCAGCGCTCCTAACAGACCGAGAAAGACGCCGGTAAGCAGACCGGTCGTCGCAACGCCCGGACTGATCTCCATGGTGAAAGCGCCGATGGAGAATGGAATCGTTCGTCCATCGAGCCACATCATGGCAAGAATGGACGCGATCAGGGTGCCGATCAGACAGGCAAGCGTGCTTTCCTGCACGAGGCTGAGCAGCAGCGGGCCTCGACGGAAACCGATAGCCTGCAAGGTGGCCATCTCGCGGACGCGCGAGGCGAAGGCCGCGTAAAGCGTGTTCACTCCGCCGAAGAGCGCTCCTGCGGCGATGAGTGCGGCGGTGATCCATGTCATGGCGCGCAGCGGCTTGAAGAAGGCGCTGAGGCGGGAGTAGTAGTCGCTTTCGCGCAGCGCGCTGAGTTCGAGGTCGAGCCGTTGTTTGGCGAAAAGATCGGCCTCGGCGTAATCCGCCGGATCATCGAGACGGATGACCACGCAGGAGAGCGTGTCGCGTTTTGAGATCACCTTGAGGTCGCCGAGGGTGGCCCAGATTTCGGACTCCAGAACGGTGCCTGGTGCGGCGAAAGTGCCGGAAATTTCCAACTCCTGTCCGTCCACGAGGATCGAAGAGCCGGTTTTCAAGTCCCCTGCCCCGAGGCCGAGCTTGCGCCATGCATAGCGGCCGAGCATGACCTGCCCGGATGAGGGAAAAGCGCCATCTAACAACCGAACCTGCGGGTGCACCAGCAGCGCCTGCGCTGTGACGCCGCGGAAAAGCCCCTGCGTGCGGCGGCCGTCCGCCAGGCTGAGATAACTCATGTATTGGATCTCGCCGGAAACCGCGCGCACACCGAGCGCCTCGTGAATGCCCTGAATGCCAGCCTCGGCGATACCTGCGGCACGTTCCGCCACCTCGCTGCGTTGGATGCTCTCCTCGGAACCCGCGCCGACGAGAATGACGTTGTGCTCCGAGCCGGAGGCGGCGAGCACGCGCTTCATGCCGCGGTTGATGGCGACCGCGGCCATCACCAGCAGCACCACCGCGGCACTGCCGCCGATGGTTTGCAGCAGCCTGGTCTTGGAGCGGAACAGATTCCGCACGGCATAACTGAAGGGCAGCATGGATTTTTAACTTCGGAGGTTTTTGACAATCGGCTGGGTCATCGCCTGGAACGCGGGCCACAGCGAGGCGAGGATACCTAACAGAAGCGCGGCCGCCACGCCGACGGAGATCACCGCGGCGTCCGGGCGGATGGCGAGGGTCTGGCCTTCGTTGCCCATGGTGAAACTCTGCCAGCGGAGGAAGGCCGCGCCAAGGCCGACACCTAACAGACCACCCGCAAGACCGAGCATGCCGCCCTCACTGAGGACCAGCCAGCCGATCGCCCTGCCGGGATAGCCGAGCGTGCGCAGCACGGCGTGCTCCTTCACACGGCCGCGCACGACGAGCAACAGCGCGTTGGCGATGAGCCCGGCGACGGCGATCACCGCGCCGAGACCCAACCAACGGGTGAAGCCGATCAGTTCGATCAATTCGGAGGCGGTTTCGGCGAAGAAGGCTTTTTCCGGACGTGTGTCGGTGGGTTCCTGGCCGGAGCGGAAGAGTTCATCGATGGCGGCAGCTACCGGAGCGAGTTGCTTTGAATCATTGACGCGCACGTTGAACTGCGTGACCACCCCGAGGCCGGCGCGCGAGGCTTGTTGGAGGAACGGCAGTTTCACATAAGCCACGTTGTTGTCCTGCGCGAAGGGCGAGCGGATGATGCCGGAAACCGTGACCGTCACTCCGGCGGCATCGAAACGATCGCCCGGTTTGAGTTTCCGCCGCTGGGCGAAGACTTCGCCTAACAACGCTCCGTCATCGCGTTTTTTCCAGGCGTCTTCGCTGCCATCGATGATTTCGATTTCCGGCGCGAACTTCCGCAACAGTACATCAGGCACACCGCGAAAGGTGACCACATCCAGCGAGGCACCGCAGTTGTTGACGACGATTTGCACGGGCACCACTTCGCGGACACCATCGATGCGGCGGATTTCATCGGCATAGTGCTCGGGCAAACGGCTGGCGGACGGGCAGAAGCGGTTCTGACGATAGACCACCAGCGTGGTGTCCGCCGCACTCGCCTCGGTGGCTTTGGCAAGCGAGTGCTGAAGCGTTTCCACCGCCGTGAAGAGAAACATGCCGGAGGCCACGCCGAAGATGGTCAGCAGCGAACGCACGCGATGGCGCACGATCTGAAGCCACGCGAGCTTGAGCAGGTTGAGGGCGGGATTCATGCGTGCAGGTTTTCCAACAGTTGACCTTTTTCGAGATGCAACGTGCGGTCGGCGGCGGCGGCGGCTTTTGCATCGTGGGTGACCATGACGATGGTCTTTTCAAACTCCGCGGCGAGCTGGCGCAGCAGTTCGAGAATGCGCGTGGCGGAGTCGCGGTCAAGGTCGCCGGTCGGTTCGTCGGCAACGAGGATTTCCGGATCGGCGACGATGGCGCGGGCGATGGCGACGCGTTGTTCCTGGCCGCCTGAGAGTTCGGACGGCGTGTGATGCATGCGGTCACTGAGGGCGACCAGTGAAAGCGCGTTCTCCACCCGCTCGTGGCGCTCGCGTTTCGACATGTGGGATAGCAGCAAGGGCAGCTCGACGTTCTCAAAGGCTGTTAGAACGGGCACGAGGTGATAGAGTTGGAAAATGTAACCGACGTGTTTGGCGCGCCAGCGGGTGAGCTCGGAGCGGGAGAGCTTGGCGATCTCGGTGCCGGCGATGATGAGCGATCCGCTCGTGGGCGAATCGATGCCGGAGAGCAGGTTGAGCAGCGTGGTTTTGCCCGAGCCCGACGGTCCCATCAGCGCGAGAAACTCGCCTTTGGGCACATCGAGGTCGAGGGCTTCAAGCGGAGTGACCACGGTGCTGCCCTTGTGGTAGCTTTTGGATAGCCCGCGGCATTGGATCATGGGTGGTGTCATGGTTGTTTGAGAGTGGGATTGACTCGTTGGCGCTCGCGCAAGCCCTGCGGGGAAAGCACGACCAACTCGCCGGGACGCAGGCCACTGGTGATGCGGATGAAGCCATCGCGGGTTTCCGTGGACGCCTGCACTTCACGCCTGGTGACGCGCTGTGACTCGGGATCGCAGACCCACGCAGCGCCGTCTGTGAGAGCGTTTTCCGGCATCCACACCGCGAGCGATCCGGAACTGGTTCCAACTGCGGAGGTGTTTCCGAAAAACTCGACGCGGCAGAGCATTTCCGGGCGCAGCGAGTCGATGGGATCGACGATGCGGACTTTCGCCTGGAGCGTGTTGCGCTGGACGTCCGCCTCGCCGGTGATGCGGGTGACTTCGCCGGTGAATACACGGTCGGGCAAGAGGCTGCAGCGGATCTTCGCCGGCTGCCCGACACTGAGTCCCGCGGCATCAGCGAGCGGCACATCGACGCGGACCTGCAGTTTGTCCGGTTGATAGAGAATAGCGACCGTCGAGCTCTCGAGATCGTCCATGGCGAGCATCTTCTTCTGCCCCGGCATGGCGATGAGGCGCAGCACGCGGCCATCGATGGTTGAAACAATACGGGTGCGCTCAAGTGCCAGTTTCGCCTGATCCACCCGGACGGCAGCGGCTGAGATTTCCGCCTCGCGGACCTTGGTTTCGAGTTCGAGCCGTGCGATGTCCGCCTCGGCCTCGCCGCTTAGAGCCTCCGCGGCGAGTGACTGCAATCGCTCCCGGTCATGGCGCAGGCGGGCGGAGATCACATCGGATTCCGGCACGGTGCCCTTCGGGAGTTTTGAGAGTCGCAGATGCTGGTCCGCGGCGTCCTCCTGCAGGGTGAGCGCGGCCTGATGGACGGCCCTAACCGATTCGAGCTTTTTGCGGGCGGAGGTGATGGACGCGATCTGGGAGTCACGCGCGGCGATCAGCGTCCTTTGGTTTTCCTCGGCAGCGGCCAAGGCCAGACGGCTGTCATCATCGACCAAGGTTGCGAGAGTTTCACCCTTTTTCACGAACTGCCCTTCCAACACAAGGACTTCGTCGATCACGCCATCGATGAGCGCGGTGGCTTTGATGGGCAGTGGATCGGGTTCGATCCATCCGCTGGCTTGGAACATCATATTGCCGGTGGCTTTGGGAGATGGGTTCGCGTCATTCTGATCCGAGGTGGCGAGAACCGTTGCAACCTCCACCTCCGGAGCGGGTAGCAGGCGGTCCTTGAACAAAGCGAGAAACAACACCGCGAAACCAGCGACAATGGCCGCGGGAATCAGCCATGATGGCATGCGTCGCGGCGGATGATGCGAGGCATCATCCGCAGGACGGGTCAGGGATTGGAGTGACGGCGCGGGTTTCATGGGTGGTGGTTTCGTGGCTGGTGTGACGGCTTCAAACCGCCACTTCGATTATTCATCGTCGCCGCAGGCGCAGCGCCATTCGGGGCTTTTGCAGGGAGCGCAATTTTTGGTGTCGTAGTGGAGGCGGGCGGTGATGGTTTTGGCATCCGGGCTTTCCTTGTATTGCAGGATGAGCCAATCGCCTACACCGGGTACCGGCAGAGTGAAACCATCGGCAGACTTGGTGACTTCGAGTTTCACCGGTTTCGAACGAGTGCCGGCAGTGGCGGCTAGTGACCGTGCATCGACCTTCACGGGCTTCATATCCTTGTCGAGCAGGGCGATATGGAGCTTGCCGTCCTTTTCGGTGACTTCGCCGTGCATGATTTCATCGGTGCTGAATTCGAGAATACGGCCTTTGTTGGGGCCGAGTTCGATTCCTTCGTGGGCGAATGCAAGTCCAGCGGTGGCGGCCAGCAACAGTGTGGTCAGTGTCTTTTTCATGTGTTGTATTGGTATTGGTTTGAATTTCTAACGGGCGGCTGGCGCATCCAACCTGAGAGCTTTTTCCGCCGCCTTCCTGCCGATCAGGAAGAAGACTGCGGGAGTGACGACGAGGTCGAGAAGTGTCGAGGAAACCAAGCCGCCAACGATGGCCACAGCCACCGGATGGAGGATTTCCTTGCCGGGTTCGCCGGGCGCGAGCACCAGCGGAATAAGCGCGATGCCCGCAGAGAGCGCGGTCATCAGCACCGGCACCAAACGTTCCAAGGTGCCGCGCGTGATGAGCGCGATGCCGAAGACCTCGCCCTCATGGCGCATCAGATGCAGGTAGTGGGAAATCATCATGATGCCATTGCGCGCGGCCACCCCACCGACGGCGATGAAACCCACCAGTGTGGCGATGCTGATGTTGTCGATCCTCCACCAGGTGAAGACGATCGCGCCGGCGAGCGCGAGCGGCAGGTTGAGCATGACCTGCAACGCGAGTGAAACGCTGCGGAAGTATCCAGTAAGGAGCATGATGATGACGCCGACCACGATGCCGAAGAAAACCAGGATGCGCTGCGACGCCTGCTTGCGGGCGAGGTATTCGCCTTCGAAACGAAGCGTGTATCCCGGTGGCAGGACGACATTTGCGGCGACGGCCTGTTGCCATTGGTTCACCAGCGACTCAAGGTCCCGCTCGCGGGTGTTGGCACCGATGACAATGCGCCGCTGGCCGTTCTCGCGGTTGATGACGTTCGGCCCGCTGACTTCATGCACGTTGGCAACGAGTGAGAGCGGGAGATGGCGGCCGTCCGGCGTTTCCACCAGCAGCTCGCTGATGCGTTCCGGCCATGTGCGCCAGCTTTCAGGCAGGCGCATGACGAGATCGACGGTGGCCTCCCCTTCGCGGAGTTCGCCGAGGAGTTCGCCGCCGAGCACCTTGGAAACCTGCTCGTTGATCCCGCCCGGCGCGAGGCCCTCGGCGCGCGCACGCTCGCGGTTCACCTCGATGCGGATCTGGGGGATGGAGACCTGGGCTTCCAGATTGACGTCTGTTAGACCTGCAACATCCGCGCCGGCCTCTTTGACACGGGCTCCGAGACGGCGCAGGGTGTCGAGGTCCGGACCGTGGATCTTGACGGCGATCTTGGCGGAAACGCCGCTGAGCATGTGGCTGAGGCGGTGGCTGATCGGTTGGCCCACATTGACGAAGGTTCCGGGAATGGTGGAAAGCCTTTCGCGGATCTCCGCAAACACCATTTCGCGCGGGCGGCCCTGTCCGTGGTGGAATTCCACGTCGAACTCGTTGACGGAAACCGGCATGACATGGTCATCGCGCTCGGCGCGTCCGGCGCGGCGGCCCACGGATTTCACCTCTGGAATCCCAAGCAGCAGCTCGACCGCCTTTTTTCCCACTTCGTTGGATTGCCTGAGCGAGCTTCCCGGCGCGCTGGCAAACGAGATGGTGGCGCTGCCTTCGTTGAACGATGGCAGGAACTCCTTGCCCATGCCCGGGTAAAGCATGGCCGCGCCCGCCACCAGCACCAGCACGACGGCGATCACCGCCAGCGGAGCGCCGAATGCGGCGCGCAGGAAGGTGGCGCGGGTGACCGCCTTGAGCGCCCTGACAAGCGGACCGTCGCGGTGCTCCCTTCCTTCCTTCGGCCGCAGCAAAAACGAACAAAGCACCGGAATCACCGTCAGCGAGACAAGAAACGAGGCGATCATGCTGACGATGGTGGCGATGGCGATGGGGCGGAACAAACGGCCTTCGAGACCGGCAAGACCGAGCAACGGGACAAACACCAGCACGATGAGCACGGTGGCATAGAGGATGCTGGAGCGCACCTCGCTGGAAGCGGCCGCGATGACTTCGATCCGTGGTTTCGGGGTCGGCAACGCGGCGTTCTCCCGCAGGCGGCGGAAGACGTTCTCCACATCCACAATGGCGTCATCCACCACCATGCCGATGGCCACGGCGATGCCGCCGAGCGTCATGCTGTTCACGCTGGTGCCAAACCACCGGAAGGTGAGCAGCGTGATGGCGAAGGACAGCGGAATGGCTGTTAGAGTGATGAAGGTGGTGCGCAGGTTCAGCAGGAACAGAAAGAGGACGACCGTCACCATGATGGCCCCGTCACGGATCGCCTCCTTGAGATTGCCGATGGCGTTTACGATAAAGTCGCCCTGTCGGAAAAGCACGTCGGCCTCCACTCCCCCGGGCAGGCTGGGGCGGAGTTTCTCGAGCGCCCGCTCGATTTCCGCCGTGAGCTTGAGCGTGTCGAAACCGGGGGCCTTGTCGATGCTGAGGATGACGCCCGCGGTTTCTCCGGTTTCCCCGGCGAGGGCGATGGCGGCATCGCCGCGCATCGGGGCGACGCCGAATTTGACCTCCGCGACATCGCCGATGGTCACGATGCGGCCGCCGTCGCGCCTGATGATCGAGGATGCGATGTCCGCGGGATCGGCGGTCATGGCGAGGTTGCGCACCATGATTTCACGCGGACCGGATTGCAGGTATCCGCTGGTGGCGTTTCCGGTGGCAAGCGAGACGGCCTTGGCCAGTTCCTCCAGGGTGACGCCCTCGGCCATGAGCCTAACAGGGTCCGGCTCGACATGGACCTGTTTGACGCCGCCGCCGATGGCGAGCACTTCGGCCACGCCGGGGATGCTTTGCAGGCGGCGGGCGACGCTGCGTTCCGCAAGCGTGCGCAGGTCCATGGGTGCCATCGAGCCATCCATCGATCTCAGGCCGACGAGCAGGATCTCGCCCATCAGCGAGGAAACGGGCGTCATCCCGGAGCGGGTTCCCGCAGGGAACCGCACGGTCTGCATGCGCTCCTGCACGAGTTGCCGCGCTTTGTAGATGTCCGTTCCCCAGGAAAACTCCACAAACACCAGTGACAGGCCGACATCGGAATTCGAGCGCAGGCGGTCGAGCCCGCCGACGCCTAACAGCGCGTTCTCCAGCGGCCGGGTGACGAGGGTTTCCACTTCCTCGGGAGCGAGCCCCGGCGCTTCTGTTAGAATAGTGACCGTGGGCTTCGTCATGTCCGGCAGCACCTCGACGGGCAGCTCGGTGGCGGTGCGGATGCCGAGCACCAGCACCAGCAGCGCGGCGGCGATGACCAGCGCGCGGTGCCTGAGCGAAAAGCGGATGAGATGGTCGAGCATGGCGGTCAGGCTTTGGCGCGGGCGCGCAGGACGAAGGGCGAGGCAAGCAACATCAGGAACAGCACGCCGCAGGCGATTGAGAGGAACAGGACGAGCGGCCCGCCGGAGCCATGCGTGTGGCCGTGATCATGGCCCGCCTCTGCAGCGGCGATTTGTTCCGCGGTCATCTCCGTTCCATCCTCGTTGTGCGGGTGGCCGTGCGCGGCATCGAGTGCTTCCTTGAGCGAGGCGTTGCCCTTGCCCGCGAAGGCCAGCGCGTATGCGCCTTGCGTGACCACTTCGTCGCCGGGAAACAGGCCGGAGGTGATTTCCACCCGCTCGCCACTCATTTCACCGACGGTGACCGGCACGCGGACGAAGGCGTTTTCCAGTTCGTAATCCTTAATGAAGACAAAACGGTTCGAGTGATCGCCCTGCAGCGCGTCGCGCGGGATGCCGAGCACCCCTTCGCGTTTTGATGCGAGGAGTGAAACTTCGGCCCGCATGCCGGGGCGGAGTTGGTTGCCGGGGTTGGGCAGCTCGAAGATGGCATCGATGGTGCCCTTGGCGGGATCCGCGTCCACTCCAAGCTGGAGGTATTCCGCCTCGCGCAGATCATTTCCAAGAGCCGGAATGCGGACCCGGGCGGTCAGGCCCTGCTTGAGGATGGATGCCTGGTTTTGCGGGACCTTGGCGAGCACCCATACTTTGGTCAGATCGTGGATGACCATCAACTCCTTGTCCGGCTCGACGGGTGCTCCGGGGTGAACCTGCGAGCTGATGACAAGACCGCCGGCGGATGCCTTCAGTTCGATTGTGGGGGGTGGACTTCCGGGCTGCCGGCTTTCGATGCGTGCGATCACCTCGTCCTTGCTGACAAAATCGCCCTTGTGGGCAAGCACCTCGATTGCGCGCCCGGCGACACGGCTTGATAGAACCGAGTGGCTGGCACAGGTGTGCTCGATTTCACCGAGCACGAAAAGCGTGCGCTCGAAGTCGCCCTCCTCCGCCTGTGCGGTCTGGATGTCGAGGTTGCTCACGCCGGTCTCATCGAGGACGACGGTGTTTTCGTTGCGTGGAGCTTCGGCCGCCGCGTTGAGTGTGAACCAAGCGAGCAAGATGGATATTCGGAAATTCATGGTTTGAGAGTGGATGGATGATTTGGCATGGCGGTTAAAAACCGCCGCCACGGGCAGTTTCGTGACGGACGCGGGCGAGGTGGAATTCGCGCAGGGCGTCGAGCCGCGCGACGGATAATTGGAGACGTTTCTCCCGGGCGCGCAGGACCGACTGAATTTCGCTTTGACCATTTCGATAGGCGGTTTCCGCAAGGGTGGATTGTTCTTCGGCGAGTGGCAGGAGCGTCTCGTTGATTTCGCGGATCATATGCGCCCATTCGGTCATTTCGGCGAGTGCACCTTCGGCCTCCAAGCGGATGTTCCTTTCAAGAGCTGAAACTTCCGTTTCCTTGCGTTCGCTTCTTGCCGTGGCTTCTTGGATGGCTCCTTCATTGTTGTTCCAGAACGGCAGCGGGATCTTGAAACGCAGTCCGATGATCGCCTCGTTGTCATATCCATTCGGCGCGTCTTCGGTACGTTCCGCCGCCGCGAACAAGCCGCCCTCGACATCGTCGTAGCGACGCACTTGTTCAAGCACCACCCCCTGTGCTGCGGCTTGCGCATCGAGCTTGGCAACCTGGAAATCCGGCCGCTGTGACGGATCCAGCGTGGCTGTCGGCAGCCTGGGTTCGGGCAGCGAACCGCTCACGCTGAGTGATTCGCCGGAGCGCATGCCGAGCAGAGGTTTCAGCACGCCAAGCAAGGCGGCTTCCGCGGCATCGAGTTGGCGGATCTCCATGGAAAGGCTCGTGGCTTCGAGTTTCGCCTGTCCCGCATCGATCACCGAACCTTCTCCCTTCGATGCAATTTCTGCTAGAAATGCGGCGAACTCTTTCGACAACGCGACCTGTTGCGTCAGCAGTTCGCGGCGCTGGCGGGTGGCCAGCACTTTCACCACCGCTTCACGGGCGCTCGCGGCGAGACGGCGCTCCACCTCACGCACCTCCGCCTCGGCGGCCTGCACGGCGGTAGTGGAGAGCTCCTTTTCCAGCCACAGCCGGCCGGTCACCGGAAAGCGCTGGGCAAAGCCGATTTCGAGCCTGCCTTCGCGGAAATCGGAATTCGATTCGAAGGCGGTTTCGAGTTGCGGGTTTGCAAGGCGGCCCGACTGGTTCATGCGCCCGACAGCCTCCTGGATGCGCAGCCGCGCGGCGGCGAGATCCGGGTTTTGCGAGCGGATGCGGTCGCCGACGGATGTGAGTGTGACAACGACGGATTCGGCCTGCAGTGGGGCTGTTAGCAAGGCGCAAATCAGCCAGAAACGGATGATGGCATGAGACATGAAATGGATGGACTGGTTGATTTCCAGAAACCTCCTGAAACGGAGGATTCACAAAAGTGGCACGAGTCATCGATGACTCGCGCGATGGAACGCCGGCCCAACGCGGGCACGACGGAGCGTCAGAAATGGCTCAAATCAACGGCGGCTTGTCCTCGCTGAGAAACGGCCCGTCGGGCGCGGTTTCGCGTTCATGACGCAGGCGGCCAATGCTGAGGCACGGCACCCGCAAGCGGACTAGCGGGTCGCCAACATCCGCCAACGGCATGGCGTGACAGAAACAACTGTGGCCGTGGTGATCCAGCGGACAATTCTTGTCATGCTCCGGATCACAGGGTTTGCCGGGATCATGATGATGATCGGATTCCCCGTGTTCGTGCATGGCGGCGAGCACCTCGCAGGGGTCCGCCGCAAGAGCGCGGCCCTGCAAGCCGGCGCACAGGCCAAGCAGCAGCAAACATGTGAGAATCCACCTCATCGGCGCGCGCACCATCGATGCGAAACCACGAGGCGACAAGGAAATTTACCGGACAGGCAGCCACCCGCTGGCGGCTCAGATCACAGCATGGATGCCGATCTGGTGTTGGTGGCAGAGTACGGCGACGCGCGCCTTTTCCAGCAAGAGCGTCTTGTCCGCCTCGATGGCGATGCCTGTGACTCCGGCCGCGGCGCAGGTCTCGATGGTCTGCGGGCCGATGACCGGCACATCGAAGCGGAAGTCCTGGCCCGGCTTGGAAACCTTCACGAGCATCACATCCTTGCCACGGCCGAGTTCGCCGCCCCGGCGGATGCAGTGGTTGGTGCCCTCGAAGGCCTCCACGGCGAGCACCGTGCCATGGCGCACCACCACGCTCTGGCCGATGTCGAGAGCGCTGGTTTGCTTGGCGATGCGGAAGCCGAACTCCGCATCCGTGAGTTGGCGTTTCTTGAAATTCGGGCCGCAGACATGACCGGGCCCCGGCAGGTGATCTTCCAAGAACGTCGTCGCGTTGAGCACGGTGATGCCTTCCTTGGCGAGTTCGTCGGCGATCGCTCCAAAGAGCGTCTCCGCGTTGCGCTCCTTCACCCGGGCCAGGATCATCAGCACGCGCAGGTCCGGCCGCAGGTCGAAGAGATTTTTCGGGGAAATCTGGCCCATCATCACCGCCTCGGTGACGCCCTCGCGCTTGAAGAACTTGATCATCTTGCCGAGCTGGGCGACGCGGAACCACTCGATGGCGTCGGCTTCACCGGCCAATTCGGGTTTCGTCTCGCCGTGAAAGGCGGCGACGGCGAGTTTAACGCCGGGCGAGTTGCGCCGGGCGGCGGCAATGAAGGTTTCCGGATAAACTCCGCTGCCTGCGATGATTCCGATAATGCGGGACTGGGCCATGATTGGATGAAACCCGGACGCCCTGCGGAAAAGTGAAAGTAGCGGCTGTGGGACTCGAACCCACACTCGTTGGAACTCGATTTTGAGTCGAGCGCGTCTACCAATTCCGCCAAGCCGCCTTGGTGCGGCGCACTGTGGAGCCTCCCGCCGCGCAGGGCAAGCGGATTTCCGACAGCAGATTTCCGCCCTCCCTCAATCAGGCTGCCCGATGAACCGGCACTCTGCCGGGCTGGTCAAACTTTGGCTTTGCTAACAAAAATGCATCCAATCCTTCATTGCATCCCCCCGCTCTCCGTCATAGTTTGCATTTGTTATGAAAGCCATCGTGATATCCCTGTCATTCGCTGCGGTCCTGGCCGGTGCCGCGATTTGCGAAGAAGCCGTCAAAAGCAAACCCGAAATGTCGCCCGAAATGGCCGCAGTGCTGGCCAACGACCGGGCTTACGAGGCGGCTCATGCCAAGGGCGATGTCGCCGCGCTCGCCGCCTTGTTCACCGAGGACGCCCAATACACCTCTGACGACGGCCGGACCTTCAGTGGCCGCCCGGCCATCGAGGCCTGCCTGCGCGACGCGTTTCTCACCAACAAGGGCTCGAAGCTCACCATCCGCACGGACTCGGTGAAGGCGCTCTCTCCGGACGTGCTGGTGGAAAAAGGTGCGACCACCGTCATTTCCAAAACCGGAGAGGTGGCCGAGGCGCTCTTCACCGCCGTGCACGTCAAGAAGGACGGCGCGTGGAAGATCAGCGAGGTGGTGGAAACCCCGATGCAGGAAATCAGCGCCGGTGATCGTCTGGCGGAGCTGGCGTGGCTCATCGGCAGCTGGGAAGAGGCCGACAAGGCGGCCGGCGTGACCGTGCACAGCCGCTTCCAATGGGCGCGTGGCGGCAATTTCATCACCCGCGATGTCACGGTGAAGCGCGATGACGACCCAGTGCTCGAAGGTTGGCAGATCATCGCGTGGGACCCGGTGGAAGGCGGCATCCGCTCATGGACATTCGACGATGCCGGCGGCTATTCCGAAGGCCGCTGGACGAACGAGGGCCAGCGCTGGCTCTTGCGCGAAACTGGCTATGCCGCTGATGGCAGCCGCACCAGTGCCGACAACACGATCACCAAAGCCGATGACGATCGCTTCTACTGGGAGTCCGGCAACCGCACGTTGGACGGCGACCCCCAACCGGGCATCGGACGCATCGAGATCGAACGCGTGAAAGGAAAATAAGGCCATGCGCACGAAATTCGCATTCCTGCCAACCGTCGTGGCGATCATAGCCATGTTGATCCAAACCACACCCAATGCCGAAGCCCGCGGCGGTGGTCGTGGGGGTGGCGGCGGCGGCCGCGGCGGTGGCGGAGGTGGAGGAAGCTTCTCGCGCGGTGGCGGAGGTGGAGGGAGTTACTCGCGGCCATCAGGTGGTTCGGGTTACTCTCGCCCATCCGGCGGTTCGAACTATTCGCGCCCATCCGGCGGTTCAAGCTATTCGCGTCCCTCCACTGGAAGCGTCTCGCGTCCTTCAGGCGGCTCGGTTTCACGACCGTCCACCGGCAACATCTCCCGTCCCTCGACGGGTGCGGTTTCCCGCCCTTCCACTGGAGCCGTGAATCGGCCGAGCGCCGGGCGGGTTCCTTCTAACAATCTTCCATCCGGCGGCAGCCGTCCTTCATTGGGAAACAACGCCTCGCAGTTGCCATCGGGCATGAGCCGGCCAAGCGGCAGTGCAAACCGTCCGTCGCAACTGCCAGCCACCCGTCCGGGTGCCGGCGGCGCGACCACGCGTCCCGGCCGCGGCGATGTCGGCAATTTCCTCGGCATCAGTGCCGGGGCTGGCGCGGGTGCCGCGGCAGGAGGAGCGCTGGGCAACCGGCCAACCACGCTTCCCGCGGAACGTCCTGGTGTCGGTAATCGGCCATCGACACTTCCCGCCCAACGACCGCAGGAACGCCCCAATTGGAGCGAGCGCTCTCAAGGCCGCAACGAAAACTGGAACCAGCGCGTGGACAACCGCCACGAGTCATGGAACCAGCGGCAGGAAAACCGCGGCGACCGCCGCAATGATTTCCAACAGAACCGCGAGGACCGTTGGGACAACATCAACAATGCCCGCGAAGACCGCCAGAACTGGCGCGACCAGAACCGCGAGGATTGGCAGGACCACCGCGAGGACATGTGGGACTATCGTTTCGACCGTGCAGATGAAATCTGGGACAACTGCGGAGATTTCTACGACGATGTCTTCGACGACCATTGGTGGGGTGCCTGCGGTTGGGGCCATGTCGGCTACTATCCCGTGAATCCCTGGTGGTGGTGGAGACCCGTCACCTGGAGCGCGCTCACCAGCTTCGTTTATGTCTCATCACCTCCGGCCCCGGTCTATATCGACTACGGCACCACGGTGGTCCACGAGGGCGAGACGGTCTATGTGGACAACAAGCCCGTGCCTGCCGAGCAATACAACAAGCCGATCCAGGAACTCGCCACCAACGTCGAGCAACCGCCGCCACCCGCACCGCCCGAGGAGGGCGAGCAGGCCGAGTGGATGCCCTTGGGCGTCTTCGCGCTGGCCCAGGAGGAAAAGGGCGATCCTGTCATGTTCTTCCAACTCTCCGTCAGCCGCGATGGCAAAATCAGCGGGGGGTATGAAAGCACTCTAACAGGCGACCAGAAACCCGTGGCCGGCCTGGTGGACAAGCAAACGCAGAACGTGGCATGGCGCGTCGGTGACAACATCGAGACGGTGTTTGCCAGCACACTCGCCAACCTGACCCAGGACGTGAGCCCTGTGGCCATCCACTTCGGCAAGGACCGGGTGCAAAACTGGCTGCTCGTCCGCATGCCGGAGCCCCCGCCCGCCGACGCGCCGCCCAAGGCACCCGAGCTCAAGCGCGAGGTGCCGCCCGTCACGCCGATCCCGGTGAAAACCTCGCCGTGATCGTGCTTGTCATCCCCGTTGTCGAAACGATTCACTCGCCCCATGTCAGCCAACCTCACTTACGATCCCGCCACCCCACTCGCCGTACTCCACATCCGCGGCATTCTCAAACGTGCCGACATGGCCAATGTCGAAAATGAAATCGCGCAACGCATCGACGCCGGCGAGCGTCCGCGGGTGCTGGTGCTGCTCGAAAACTTCGGCGGCTGGCAGGCGGGCGAGGACTGGAACAACTTCGACTTCATGTTTTCCTACGGCGACAAGATCGCCAAAATGGCCATCGTCGGCGCGGGCATGAAGGAGTCCGAGGTGAAAGCCTTCACCGGCGCCGGACTGCGACCCACGCCGGTGAAGTTCTTCACGGTGGAGGAAACCGAAACCGCCCGCGCTTGGTTGTTGGAAGGCTGAGCGGTTGGGCGATTGCCTTGGGGAAATGAAGAACGAAAATTGACGGGATGGGTTCTGCCTGCTGCAATGCAGGCGGTAGATGTTCCTTCCGGTATTCATCGGTTTACTCTTCGCCTACAGTCTTGTTTCGGCCAGGCTTGAGAAGACTGTTGTTACCGCACCGATTGTTTTCACGCTGGCGGGCATCGCGATGTTTGCGGCGTTTCAGCCATCGGACCAGCGGATGAATGCCGGCGCTTTCCTCACGCTGGCGGAAATCGGGCTGGTGCTGTTGTTGTTCACCGATGCGAGCCGGACGGATCTCAGGATCCTGCGCAACATCCGCGCGCTACCCGCGCGACTGCTGAGCGCCGGCATGCTGCTCACCATCCTGTTAGGCGCACTGGCCGCGAAACTGGTTTTTCCACAACTCTCGTGGTGGGAGGCGGGGATTCTCTCCTCCATCCTCGCGCCCACCGATGCGGGGCTCGGCCAGACCATCGTCAACAGCCCGCTGGTGCCGATGCGCGTGCGCCAGGCGCTCAATGTGGAAGCCGGGCTCAACGACGGTCTTTCGGTGCCTTTTCTGCTGTTCTTCATCGCCATGGCCGCGGCGGAACTCGGCGACCCCAGCTTCGCCCGGTTCATCGGCGAACAACTCGGGCTCGGGATCGTGCTCGGTGCGGGCATCGGCCTCGCGGGCGGCTGGCTGTTGGAAAGCTCGCGCTGCCATGGATGGCTGGCGGAGTCGTTCCTGCAACTCGCGGTGGTGTCCCTGCCGGTGCTCTGCATGCTTGCCTCCGAACAGGTCGGCGCGAGCATGTTCATCGCCGCGTTTGTCTGCGGTCTCTGCGTGCAGGTGCCTTTCAAGCATGCGGGGAAACACAGCGTCGAGTTCACCGAAGAATGGGGGCAGATTCTCAACCTCGCGGTGTTCTTCCTCTTCGGCATGCTCATTGCCCGTGATTCCGGCGGCTTCGGCGTCGCACCTTTCATTTACGCATTGCTCAGCCTGACGGTCGTTCGCATGCTGCCAGTGGCGGTTTCACTCAACGGCAGCGGGCTCGACAAGACGACCGTCGCGTTCATGGGGTGGTTCGGGCCGCGCGGACTGGCCTCCATCGTGCTCGGCTTGGTCTATCTGGAGGAGGAGAAGCATCTCCCCGGCGAAGAAGTCACCCGCCTCGCGGTGATGGCCACCGTATTGCTCAGCATCTTCGCCCACGGCCTGAGCGCCAAACCCGGCATCCTCCTGCTAGCCCGCAAATCGCCTTCCTGAAAACCAACCCCAAGATATCATGAGCTACGACGACTGGCCTGACAACACGATGGACAACCGCCGCGATGCGGTCCGCAAAACCATCCGCCCCGCGACGCTGGAGGAACTCAAGACCCTCGGTGCAAAACGTTTCCCGATTGTCACCGATCCCTGGTGCGAACGCTTCAACGAGTTTCTCAAGCAGCATGCATCGGAGAAGTTCTATCGCGCCGAAACCCATGAGGGCGCGGAGATCGTCTATTGCCGTGAGAGCGACAAGGGCGTCTGGTTCCTCCCCGGCAGCGGCATGGGCATCATCCAATCCAAGGGCCTGCAAATGCTCGCGGAAGTCGTGGACTCGCTGTGAAGCCGGTGCTGTGATAGGCGGGCTGGTCTGTCTGATGGATGCCTCACCAGCGACATTCGACTATGATCTGCAAAAAACTGCGCCATCTTCCAATTGCTGGCTGACTCGGATCTTCAGTCGATTCCACCATCCAGACGGTAGGATCACGCTGAAGCGCGGATCCGGCCACATTCAGAACCCACAGCCAACCCCCGGTTCAAACCATGAAAACTCCGCTCGCGTTCGTTTTGCCCATTTGCTGCCTGTTCGCGGCCTGCAGCGGAGACAAGCACTCCGCCGGGGATGGGTCGGGATTGACCGCCGTCGCCGTCAAGACTCAGGCCGCAACGAGCCAACCGCACATCGCCACCGAGGAGGTCGTCGGCACCGTGCGCTCGAAGTTACGTGCCGCCATCGAGGCAAAGGTCAGCGGGCGGGTCCTCGAATACACCGCCGTGCCCGGCCAAATGGTCAAGGCCGGCGACCTGTTAGCCACCCTTGATGCCCGCGAGGTCCAAGCCAGGGTGGATCAAGCGAAAGCGGTGCTCGATCAAGCGCGGCGCGACTTCGCCCGCCAGGAAAAACTCATCGTCACCAATGCGACCACCCGTCAGGAGTTCGATGCCGCCGAGGCGCGGGTCAAGGTGGGCGAGGCGGCCGTGAGCGAGGCGGAGACGATGATGAGTTATGCCCGAGTCACCGCGCCCTTCGATGGCGTGGTCACCCGCAAGCTCGCCGATGTGGGCGATCTCGCCATGCCGGGCAAACCCTTGCTCGAAATTGAAGCACCGACCGACCTGCGCTTCGAGGCGGATCTTCCCGAAGCGCTGCTCGGCAGCGTAAAACCCGGCGCGAAGATGAAAGTGAAGGTCGCCTCGGTGGCCGATCCGCTGGAAGCCGTTGTCAGCGAGATCGCACCGGTGGCGGACGCGGTGAGCCGCACGTTTCAGGTAAAGCTCGACCTGCCCGCCGCCGGGGGCCTGCGCACCGGACAATTCGGCCGCGTCTCGGTGCCGGTGGCGGAGGTGATGCGGTTGCTCGTGCCGCAATCCGCGGTGATGAAACGCGGGCAAATGGAGCTCGTGTTCGTCGTCAGGGATGGCAAGGCCGCGTTGCGTCTCGTCAAGACCGGCAAGACACTCAACGGTCAAGTCGAGATTCTATCAGGACTTGAAGAAGGCGAGCAGGTCGTCACCAGCGATCCCGCCACGCTTGCCGACGGGCAACCTGTGAGGACCGAGCCATGAACCCACCCCCATCGCATCTTGGCATCGCCGGGCGCATCGCCGCCACGTTCATCGACTCCAAGCTCACGCCGCTCGTCGTGATCGCCTCGGTGCTGTTAGGCGCGGCGGCCATCATCCTGCTGCCGCGCGAGGAGGAACCGCAGATCAAGGTGCCGATGATCGACGTGTTGGTCTCGATGCCCGGTTCCTCGGCCGGGGAAATCGAGGAACGCACCACGCGGCCGATGGAAAAACTGCTGTGGGAGATCCCCGGCGTGGAATACATCTACAGCACCTCGCGCGACAGCGAGAGCCTGGTCATCGTACGCTTCAAGGTGGGCGAGGATCCGGAAAAAAGTCTGGTGAAACTCACCGAGAAACTGCGCTCGAATTTCGACCGCATACCGATGGGCGTCACCCTGCCGCTCATCAAGCCGAAGAGCATCGACGACGTGCCGATCCTGGCACTCACCTTTCACAGCAAGCGCTATGATCACCTCACGCTGCGCCGTCTGGCCGCACAGGTGGACGATTCCGTCAAACAAGTGCCGCTGGTGGCCGAGACCAACCTGTTAGGCGGAGCCCGCCGCACGGTGCGTGTGCTGCTCGATCCGGTGAAGCTGGCCTCGCGCGATCTCAGCCCGGCCGGACTGGTGCCCATGCTCCAGCAGGCGAACCGCCAGTTCCGCTCCGGCGGCCTGACCACCGGCAACCACGAGGTGCTCATCGAAACCGGGGCTTTTCTGAAAACGGCGGCGGATGTCGGCAATGTCGTCATCGGCGTGTTCGGCGGGCGTCCCGTCTATCTGCGCGAGGTCGCGGAAATCCAGGACGGCGGCGAGGAGCCGTCGCAGTATGTGTTTCATGGAACCAAAGCCGGCGAGGAGCCCGCCGTCACGCTGAGCATCGCCAAGCGCCCGGGAGCCAACGCAATTTCCGTGGCTCATGACGTGTTGCGCAAGGTGGACCTGCTCAAGGGCACGATCATCCCCGCCGATGTCTCGGTGAGCGTCACGCGCAACTACGGCGAGACTGCCGCGGAGAAATCCAACGAGCTGCTGCTGCACATGGGCATCGCCGTGTTCAGCGTGGCCATCCTCATCTGGCTCACGCTCGGCTGGCGCGAGAGCGGCATCGTCGCGGTGGCCATCCCCGCCACGCTCGCGCTCACGCTGCTGGTCTTCTATCTTTATGGTTTCACGCTCAACCGCATCACGCTCTTCGCGCTGATCTTCAGCATCGGCATCCTCGTCGATGACGCCATCGTGGTGGTGGAAAACATCGTGCGCCATTTCCACCTGCCGCAGAACAAGGGACGGAGTTGGTCCGCCATCGCGGTGGAGGCGGTAGGTGAGGTTGGCAATCCTACCATCCTCGCCACCTTCGCGGTGATCGCCGCGGTGTTGCCGATGGCCTTCGTCGGCGGCTTGATGGGTCCCTACATGCGGCCGATCCCGATCGGTGCGAGCGCGGCGATGTTCTGGTCGCTGCTGATCGCGTTCATCGTCACACCATGGGCATCGATCCGCATCCTGCGCTGGGGCGGGAAATATTCCAAACTCACAGAGGGAACGGCTTCCGCCGCAGACCTCGCGCATCATCAGGCCAGCGAGCATCCGGAGGATTTCTTCACCAAACTCTATCGCCGTGTGATGGGTCCGCTCATCCATCACAGCGGCTGGCGCTGGATCTTCCTTGGTGGCATCACCGCGTTGCTGTTCGGCGCGATGGCCACCGTTGGCATCGGCTGGGTGAAGGTGAAAATGCTGCCCTTCGATAACAAGAGTGAATTCCAGGTGATCCTCAACATGCCGGAGGGATCGTCGCTGGAGCAAACCGCCGCGGTGGCGCGTGAGATGGCCGCCGCCATTCGCAGCGATCCGGAGGTCACCGACTATCAGGTTTATGCCGGTGTGGCATCGCCCTATAACTTCAACGGCCTGGTGCGCCATTACTTCATGCGCCGTGGCGCGAACGTCGCCGACATCC
>Ga0105090_10000101_pt1 | contig 34140 bp, 32 predicted proteins | sample PPLLak3March2015_FD_79110 | JGI IMG/M metagenome (GOLD analysis project Ga0105090, IMG submission 79110) | Freshwater sediment microbial communities from Prairie Pothole Lake near Jamestown, North Dakota, USA - PPLs Lake P7 Core (1) Depth... | ecosystem: Environmental > Aquatic > Freshwater >...
GTGATCGGCCCGTGGGTCTACCTGAGCGCCGTCTTCTACCTGCTCAATGTTGCCGTCTCGGTGCTCACCGCGAGCCCGCCGCTGTATCGCGGCTCGTTGCTGGCACTGAACCTGCTGATGCTGGGCTCGCTGGCCTGGCTGTCGCTGGGACACCGTGCGCGCACGGCCGCGGGCGACGTCGGGGCGGTGGGAATCGACGGCCTGGCGCGTTGGGCGCTCGGGGCCGCCGTACTGGCCCTGACGGTTTCCATCGGCGCCAACGTAGTCGGCAACGTTTCGCTTGCCGCCACGCTCACCGGCGCCGTTCTCAACTCCAGCTACCTCGCGCTGGCGATCTACGTCGGCGCGACGGTGGTCGAGGCGCTGGCCAAGGTGCTGCTGGCCCGCCCGGCCGTGGTGGCCCGGATCGGGCCGCGCGCGCGGGCGATGATCCCGACGATCACGCGGCTGTGGCGTCTGCTGCTGGTCGTCGCGTGGCTGATCTTCGCCTTGCAGGCATTCCGGATCTACCGCCCGCTGCAGGGCGGACTGCTCTCGGTGCTGTCGTTCGAGATCAATCTCGGCGTGATGCGGTTCACGCTCGGCAGCCTCGTCTCAGGGGTGATCGCCACCTGGGCAGCGTTCTGGATCGCTCGGTCGATCCGCGCCCTACTGGCCCACGACATCCTGCCGAGCCTGTCCGTGACACATGGCCTCGGCAGCACCGTGTCGACGCTGAGCTATTACGCGGTGCTCTTCGTCGGCCTGTTCGCCGCCCTGGCGGCAGCCGGCTTCCAGGTCGGCGAACTGGCGCTGATCTTCGGTGCGCTCAGCGTCGGCATCGGCTTCGGTCTGCAGGACGTGGTCCGGAACTTCGTCGCCGGCTTGATCCTGATGTTCGAGCGTCCGGTGCAGCCCGGGGACGTGGTCGAGCTCGCGGGCATGCCGGCCACGGTGCGCGAGATCGGACTGCGTGCAACGACGGTGGCAACCTTCGACGGCGCGTCGGTGATCGTGCCCAACGGCCTGCTGCTGGCCGACAAGATCTTCAACTGGTCGATCGCCGGCAACAGCCGCCGCATCCACGTCAACATCAGCACCGGCTACGAGGTCGCGCCCCAGCAGACGATCGAACTGCTGGAGAGGGTGGCGCGAGATCAGCAAGGCGTGGCCACCCTGCCGCCGCCGACCGCTTTGCTGACGGGCCTGATGCCCGGCGCCATGGAATTCAACCTGCGCGCCTGGACGCGGCCCGACGCCGACTGGGTCAGCGTGCGCAGCGCACTGACGATCAAAGTCCGGGCCGCGCTGGACGAAGCAGGCATCCGCGTGCCGATGCCGCAGCGCGAATTCACGCTGCGTGCCATGTCGCCGCCGGCCGCGCCGGAGGCGGCGCCGCCGCCGTCGACCGACGGGGCAGCGCCCCCCCGCTGAGAACGCGTCGCGCCGGACCGCATGCAGGCACTCCGCACCGGCGACGGGCAGCCACCGACCATGGCAGCGGCGCCCCGCGGTTCCTGCACTGGTGGGCGTCGCCCGATGACCTGCGCAGCGCCATCCCGCGCTCCTTCACCAGCTTGACCGCCTCGAGCTTGAACTCCGGCGTGAATCTCCGTCTGCCCATCTGACACCTCCGAGATCATCTTCCCACCTAATCTCGGTGTCAGGAAAACCGGGGCAAACCCAACTGGAACACACCGTCGACAAGTTGGCGCCCCGGGCCGGAGTTGAACCGACGACCTACCGCTTAGGAGGCGGTTGCTCTATCCACTGAGCTACCGGGGCGCGCGCGGCAAGTTTAAAAGAAAACGGACCGCCCGGGACGCGCCGGATGCGGCCGGCCACGGGCCGGAGGCCCGGAAGCGGTCCGCGTCGTCCTTGACACGCCGACCCGCCCGCGATTCCATGCTGCCACCAAGCGGCCCGCGACAAGTGCTGCAGCAGAGGACGCCATGACGCTCATCGAGCCGATCGTCGCCGCGGCGCCAGCGCTCACGGCGTTGCGCCGCGACCTGCACGCGCATCCGGAACTCTGCTACGAGGAGACGCGCACGTCGGACGTCGTGGCCCGCGCGCTCAAGGGCTGGGGAGTCGAGGTACATCGCGGTCTCGGCCGGACCGGAGTCGTCGGCGTGCTGCGCAACGGCACGTCGCCGCGCAGCGTCGGCCTGCGCGCCGACTTCGACGCATTGCCGATCACCGAGGAGAACCGCTTCCCGCACGCGAGCCGTCATCCGGGCCGGATGCACGCCTGCGGGCACGACGGCCATACCGCGATGCTGCTCGGTGCGGCGCAGCACCTGGCGAGGCATCGGTCCTTCGACGGCACGATCTGTTTCGTCTTCCAGCCGGCGGAAGAAGGCGGCGCCGGTGCGCGCGCGATGATCGAGGACGGGCTGTTCGAACGCTTCCCCATGGAGGCGATCTTCGGCGCGCACAACTGGCCGGGCCTGCCCGCCGGGCAGTTCTCGCTGCGGAGCGGGCCCACGTTCGCGTCCAACAACGAATTCCACATCGAGATCGTCGGCCGCGGCGGCCACGCGGCGATGCCGCACAACACGGTGGACCCGGTGCCCATCGCCTGTCAGGTCGTGCAGGGGTTCCAGACCATCCTCACGCGGAACGCGCACCCGCTCGACAGCGGCGTCATCTCCGTCACTACGATGCACGCGGGCGAGACGCACAACGTGATCCCGAATCGCTGCGTCCTCGGCGGCACCGTGCGCGCGTTCTCCCGGCCGCTCGTGGACCTGATCGAACAGCGGATGCGCACGATCGCCGAACGCACCTGCGCCGCCTACGAGGCCACTTGCGAGTTCTCGTTCCGGCGCGGCTATCCGGCCACGGTGAACCACGAGGCCGAGACTGCGTTCACGCGCGGGGTGCTCACGGACCTCGTCGGCCTCCAGAGCGTGCACGAATTCCAGCCGACCATGGGCGCCGAGGACTTCAGTTATTTCCTCGAGCAACGGCCCGGCTGCTATTTCCTCATCGGCAACGGCGAAGGGATGCACCGTCCCGTGGACCATGGCGCGGGCCCCTGCCTGCTGCACAACCCGAGCTACGACTTCAACGATGAACTGATTCCGCTGGGAGCGACGATGTGGGTGCGCCTCGCCGAGGCGTGGCTCGCCCGGAATGCCGCCGCCCACCGGGCGGCCTGAGCGTGAGCACGATCCCGTCGGCGGGAACGCCGGGATCGGGTCGGTTCCTCGCCTGGGTCGAGCGCACGGGAAATCGCCTGCCCGACCCGGTCCTGATCTTCCTCGTGCTGATCGTCGTGGTGCTCGTGCTCAGCGTGGTCGGCGTCGCGGCCGGCTGGAACGCCGTGAACCCCGTCACCGGACAGACGCTCGCAGTCACGAGCCTGCTCTCGAGCGCGAGCCTCGAACGGCTGTTCGTCGAGATGCCGCGCACGTTCGTCGGCTTCCCGCCGCTCGGCTATGCGCTCCTCGTGATGTTCGGCGCGGGCATCGCGGAGCGCACCGGCCTCTTCGGCGCGGCGATGCGCGGCATCGTGCAGCTCGCGCCCGCGCGGCTGCTGACGCCGATCGTGCTGCTGGCGGGGATGCTCGGAAACCAGGCCGCGGATGCCGCGTTCGTGATCATGCCGCCGCTGGCCGCCGCCCTGTTCGCCGCGGCCGGCAGACATCCCCTGCTCGGGATCGCGGTGGCCTTCGCAGGGGTCGCGGGTGGCTTCTCGGCGAACCTGCTCCCCGGCAGCCTCGACGCGCTGCTGCTCGGCATGACCGAACCCGCCGCGCGCCTGCTGGTGCCGGACTGGCGCATGAACATTGCCGGCAACTGGTATTTCATCGCAGCCATGACGTTCATGTTCCTGCCCCTCGGGTGGTGGGTCGCCGAGCGCTACGTGGCGCCGCGGCTCGGCGCCTGGAACGGACCGGCGACGCCCTTCGCGCACGCGGCGCAGAACGTCGAGACCGGCGGAGTGCCCCCCGGCACCGCGCCGGGCGGCCTGGGACGCGTGGTCAGCGCCGAGGCCGAGCGCCGCGGGCTGCGTGCCGCCCTGCTCGCCGCCGCGTGCGTCGTCGCGGTGTTTGCAGGCCTGGCGTGGCCCCTGCCCTGGTCCTCGGTCGCCGGAGGTGCGCCGCTGTTCGATGAGGCCGCCGCGGCGTCGGGGCGCATCGAGCAGGGCCTGCAGCCCCTGTTCCAGAGCCTGGTGGCCGCGTTCTTCCTGCTGTTCCTGGTCTCGGGCATCGCCTATGGACGCGCGACGGGCGTCAACCGCACCCATCGCGACGAGATCCGCATGATCAGCGAAGGCATGACGGACATGGCGTACTACCTCGTGCTCGCGTTCGTCGCCGGGCACTTCGTGGCGCTCTTCAACTGGTCGAACCTCGGCGCCATCTTCGCCATCCGCGGCGCCGCCGCGCTCGCCGCGACGGGATTGCCGGCACCCGCCCTGCTTTGCGGCATCGTCGTGCTCGCGGCCATGATCAACCTGGCGATCGGATCCGCGAGCGCCAAGTGGGCGATGCTGGCCCCCGTGCTCGTGCCGATGCTCATGCTGCTCGGCGTCTCTCCGGAAATGACGACCGCCGCCTTCCGCATGGGCGACAGCGTGACCAATCCCATCACGCCGCTGATGGTCTACTTCCCGCTGGTGCTGATGTTCTGCCAGCGCTGGGACCCCCGCTTCGGCATGGGCGGGCTGATCGCGACGATGCTGCCCTTCTCGACCGTATTCCTGCTTGCAGGGCTCGTGATGACCGCCGCATGGGCGATCCTCGAGTTGCCGCTCGGACCCGGAGCGGTCGTGCAGTACGCGTTGCCGACGCTCTCAGGCCCCCCCTGATCCGGCGCACCCAAAAAAAACACGGCCGGGTGCGGACCCGGCCGTGTTCTGTTGCGTGGTGGAGCGGAAGGGGATCGAACCCTCGACCTTCGCATTGCGAACGCGACGCTCTCCCAGCTGAGCTACCGCCCCACGCGAGGGCGCGCATTGTAGCACCGGCCCCCGGCCCCGCAACCCGACTCTACGCGGGTATCATCCGCCGTCATGTCAGTCACCGTCCGCCCTGCCCGCGCGAGCGACGCCGGGTTCATCGCGCGCAACAACGTCGCCATGGCGCTCGAGGCCGAGCACAAGGTGCTCGATCCCTCGATCGCCGCCGCGGGCGTCGCCAACGCGCTCGCGGACGACTCGAAGGGTCGCTATTTCGTCGCGGAACGCGACGGCGCGGCGGTCGGCCAGCTCATGATCACGTACGAGTGGAGCGACTGGCGCAACGGCACGTTCTGGTGGATCCAGAGCGTCTACGTGCTGCCCGAGGCGCGTCGCAGCGGCGTGTTCCGGACTCTCTTCGAGTACCTTGCGCAGGCGGCACGGCGCGACCCGTCGGTGTGCGGCATCCGGCTCTACGTCGATCACGACAACGAACGCGCGCAGGCGACCTACCGGGGCTGCGGGCTCACGGATGCCGGCTACCGCGTGATGGAAATCGACTATTCAGGCGCGGTCCGCGCCCCTGACGGAGGCTGACCATGCTGGAAAGTGGCAAGCGGGCGCCGGACTTCGAGCTGTCGGACCAGGACGGCCAGCGCCACACACTGCAGTCGCTGCTCGCGGACGGCCCGCTGATCCTCTACTTCTATCCGGCCGATTTCACGCCGGGATGCACGAAAGAGGCCTGCAGCTTCCGTGACCTGCACCAGGAACTGCAGAAGGCCCGGCTGCGGGTGGTCGGCGTAAGCCCGCAGGACGTGGCCTCGCATCGACGCTTCGCGGAGGAGCACGGACTCAACTTCACACTGCTTGCCGATCCGGGCAAGCGCACGGTCAAGGCCTACGGCGTCGATGGTCCGCTCGGGATCGGCGTGCGCCGGGGCACGTACCTGATCGCACGCGACGGGACGATCATCGACTCGGTGCTTGCGGACCTGCGCATCGGTGCGCACGAGGCCTTCGTCAGGAAAGCGATCGAAAGCGGCGCAAAACTCAAATAAAAACAATGATTAACAAGACATTTAGAAACGGTCACTGAGATTTAGTGGGCTCCTTCGCCGGACGCGGCGGAGCCCCGTATCGCAGCCTTACGACCTGGGGTTGCCCTGGCGAGGGCACCACGATCACCTGTATCGAACCGAAGTCCGCCTCCTCGTACCGCAGCCGTTCGACGCCGAGCTGCCGCGCCACGCTGGGAAGCGTGCTCGCATAGCCCACGACGACGACGGTCTCGCCCCGGTGCTCGCGCCGCAGGCGGCTCGCAAGCCCGGGCCAGTCACTGCCTGCGATCAGGTTGATCGGCAGCTTGAACTGGTTCGCGACGGATGCCGCCGTCTGCTGGGCGCGCCGCGTGTCCGCCGAGTACAGGTGGTCGACCTGTCTGCCGGGCAGCGCATCGCTCAGGAACGGCCCGAGCAGGGCCGCGCGGGCCTCGCCTGCGGAACCCAGCTCGGGATCGCCGATCTCCGGGTTGGCGGTCTCCGCGTGGCGCACGAGGATGATGGTGGTCGTGCTCGCCCAGGTGCCGAGCCACGCAATGCCCAGGCCGGCCGCGATCACCACGACGAGCGGCAGCAGCAGCGGCGCGAGCATCGGCTGACGGCGCAGGCGGGTCAGCGGATCGGTCATGTCGCGATCATAGCCGCGGCCGCAGCGGCCGTCGCCAGACGGTGAACTCGGGGGTTGCATATTCCCGCCAGCCGCCGTCCAGGGTCCGCTCGACGAAGAGCGCCGCAATGCGGTGTTCGCGGGCGTACGCGGCGCCCGCCTCGGGCCCGAGCACCATGAGCGCCGTCGCGTACGCATCGGCACGCGCCGCCGTGGAGGCGACGACGGTGACCGAGGCGAGCGAGTGCGTGACCGGCCTGCCCGTGCGTGGATCGATGGTGTGCGAGACCCGCACCCCGCCCTGCAACCGGAAGTCGCGGTAGTCGCCGGAAGTCGACACGGCACGTCCGTCGAGCTCGACCAGCGCGTACGGTCGCCGCTCCGCTGCCGAAGGCGCTTCGACGGCGACCCGCCACGGACGACCCGCCGGGCTGCGGCCGCGGGCCCGCACCTCGCCGCCGATCTCGACGAGATAGTCCGTCACGGCGAGCGCCTCGAGCCCGGCGGCGATGTGATCGACCACGAGGCCGGGCGCGATGCCGTCGAGATCGATCTCGACTCCCTCGATCGAACGGCGCAGGGCCGCCGGCTCCTGCCGCACCTCGAGCCGGGTGTAACCGGCACGCGACAGCAATCCACTGATCTCGGCCGGCGACGGCGTCGCGCCCGGCGTGGCCCCGGCCCCGAAACCCCAGGCGCGCACGAGCGGGGCCACGGTGACGTCGAATGCCCCGCTGGTTTCCACGCTCAGGTCGTGCGCGAGCGCGGCGGCGGCCGCAAGTCCGGGTGGGACGGGCTGCCAGTCGGTGCCCGGCGTTGCGTTGAACCGCGCGGCAGCCCCGCCCGGGTGCCACGTCGAGAGATTCGCGTGCGCGGCGTCGAGCTCGCGCCGGATGAGCCGCTCGACGTCTGCTCCGGACACGCCCGGCGGCAGGCGCGCCGCGACGACCTCGTACGTCGAGCCCATCGTGTCGCCGGCATAACGCGCCGGCGCAGGCGTACAGGCCGTGACGGAGAGGAGCAGCGCGAGGAAGCACGAGCCTCGTGGGTTCTTCCCCACCCTCGGCACCATGAACGCAAACGCCCCTTGCGGGGCGCCCTCGATGGCGCTGCGATCGAGGGCGTGCACGTCGGCGCTGCCGACGTGTCGAACCCACGAGCCTCGTGGGTTCTTCCCCACCCTCGGCACCATGAACGCAAACGCCCCTTGCGGGGCGTTCTCGTTCGTGGCGGAGAGGGTGGGATTCGAACCCACGAACACCTTTGGGATGTTACTGGAATTCCAGTCCAGCGCCTTCGACCGCTCGGCCACCTCTCCGCTGGAAGGGGTCGAGAGCCTACACGTTCGCACAGCCCCGGGGAAGGCGCCGGTCAGGGAACCGCGATGCTGGCCACGACCATCGCCGCCTCGACCACCCCGCGCAGCGGTGCCGAAAGCTCGGTGAGGGGCAGCCGCAGCGTCGGCCCGATGAGTCCCAGCCGATGCACCGCCCACTTGACGGGGATGGGATTCGACTCGACGAACAGCGCCTTGTGCAGCGGCATGAGCCGCTCGCTGATCGCCTGCGCCTCATCGTGCCGGCCCGCGAGCGCCGCGGCACACAGCTCGTGCATCGCGCGGGCCGCGACGTTGGCCGTCACGGAGATCACGCCCCGGGCACCGACACGCATCAGCGCGGCGGCCGACGGGTCGTCGCCGCTCAGCAGCAGGAAGCCCGGGCGCGACTGCTCGAGCACGGCCTGGCCCCGCCCGACGTCGCCCGTCGCTTCCTTGACCCCGACGATGCGCGGGTGCAGGGACAGCCGCGCGATCGTGGCGGGCAGCAGGTCGCACGCCGTGCGGCCCGGCACGTTGTAGAGGATGACCGGAATCGAGACCGCGTCCGCCACCCCCAGGTAATGCCGATAGAGGCCTTCCTGGGTGGGCTTGTTGTAGTACGGCGTGACGACGAGCAGCGCGTCGGCACCTGCCGATTCGGCCGCCCGCGAGAGCACGATCGTGGCGGCCGTGCCGTTGGTGCCGCTACCCGCGATGACCGGAATCTTCCCGGCGAGGCGGGCCCGGGCGCGCGCGACGAGCTGCTCGAGCTCGGACCGGTCGAGCACGGGCGACTCGCCGGTCGTGCCGCCCACGACGACGGCGTCCGTGCCCTCCCGAAGGTGGAAGTCGAGCAGCGCGTCCCAGGCGGCGTAGTCGACCGCGCCGTCGCCCCGCATCGGGGTGACGAGCGCCGGAATGCTGCCGTTGAACATGCTGGCTCCGGAACGGGTGTCCGACGATGCTACTGAAGCGGCCGCCGCCGGTGCAACCGCGGGTCGCGTGTACGCGGACCGCCCCGACCGCTACACTGCGCGGACGGAACCAACCATGAAGCAACTCATCGCGATCTCCGCCATCGGCAGCGACCGCACGGGCCTCGTTTTCGACGTGACCCGCGTCGTGGTCGACTGTGGCGGCAACATCCTCGAGAGCCGCATGACCGCGCTCGGCAACGAGTTCGCGGTGCTGATGCTCGTCTCGGGCAACTGGCACACGCTCGCGAAGCTCGAAGGCGAGCTCGCGAAGCTCGGCGAGGCCTCCGGCATCGCCGTGACGAGCCGGCGCACCGAGCCGCGGCCCGCGCGCGCGGACATGGTGTCGTACTCGGTGGACGTCGTGTGCCTCGACCAGCCCGGCGTGCTGCACGCGCTGGCGGGGTTCTTCTCGGCGCGCGGCATCGACATCGGCGACGTCACGACGCGCACCTACAACGCCGCGCACACCGGCGCGCCGATGTTCTCCGTCTACATGGTCGTGCACGTGCCGACCCGCGTCCACATCGCGGCGCTGCGCGAGGAGTTCCTCGACCTTTGCGACCACATGAACCTCGACGCGATCCTCGAACCGCTCAAGTCGTGAGGGACCATGCCTGAGAAGACCGCCGCCGTCGGCAGGAAGGTGCCCGACTTCTCGCTGCCATCGACCAGCGGCGGCGCCTGGAAGCTCTCGGAAGCATCGGGTCGCAAGCTCGTGATCTACTTCTATCCGAAGGACGACACGTCCGGCTGCACCCGCGAAGGCATCGATTTCCGCGACCTGCACCCCGAGTTCCGCAAGGCCGGCGCCGAGATCCTGGGCGTCTCGCCCGACACGCTCGCGTCCCACGCGAAATTCAAGGCGAAGCACGGCTTCACGTTCGACCTGCTGGCCGACGTGGACAAGCGCGCGTGCGGCGTCTTCGACGTGATCCGCGAGAAGAGCATGTACGGCCGGAAGTACCTCGGCGTCGAGCGAAGCACGTTCCTCGTCGATGCCAAGGGCGTCCTCCGGCGCGAGTGGCGCAAGGTCAAGGTGCCGGGCCACGCCGCGGAAGTGCTCGACGCCGTCCGGGAACTCTGACGCACCGGGGATGCCGCCCCGCACGCCCTCCCCGCCCGACCGCGCCTCGTCCACACGGAGTCGTCCGTTGCCAGCGAAGAAGAAGCCTCCCCAGCGCCGCATCTTCGTCCTCGACACCAACGTGCTGATGCACGATCCGACCGCGATCTTCCGGTTCGACGAGCACGACATCTTCATCCCGATGACCGTCCTCGAGGAACTCGACGCGGGCAAGAAGGGCCTGTCCGAGGCGGCGCGCAACGTGCGGCAGGTGAGCCGTTTCCTCGACGAGCTGATGGCCGGCGCCCCGAAGCAGCAGATCGACCGTGGCCTCGAGCTGCCGGCCGCGAAGGCGGCGATCGGCGGCAGGAAGCCGCCGCGGGGCCGGCTGTTCTTCCAGACGCGGCAGCTGGCGGTCGGCCTCCCCGACACGCTGCCGGGCCACGGCGCCGACAACGCGATCCTCGGCTACACGGCCGCGCTGCAGCGCGAGCACCCGGCTGCGCTCGTGACGCTGGTGTCGAAGGACATCAACCTGCGCATCAAGGCCTCGATCATCGGCGTGCACTCCGAGGACTACTACAGCGACAAGACGATCGAGGACGCGGACCTCCTCTACACCGGCATCCAGGAACTGCCCGCGAACTTCTGGGAACGCGCGAGCCGCAGCCTGGAGTCCTGGCACGACCAGGGCCGTTCGTACTACCGCGTCCGGGGCCGTGCCGTCGCCGAGTGGGCGCCGAACCAGTTCGTCCACCAGCCCGGCGAGCACGGCATCGAGGCGATCGTGCGCCGCATCGAGGGGGACGCCGCAGTGCTCGAGGTCGTCCGCGACTTCCGGCGCGAGCGCCACGGGATCTGGGGCATCGCGGCCAGGAACCGCGAGCAGAATTTCGCGCTGAACCTGCTGCTCGACCCGGAGATCGACCTCGTCACCATCCTCGGGCCCGCCGGCACCGGCAAGACGCTGCTCACGCTCGCCGCGGGCCTCGCGCAGACGCTCGAGACCAACCGCTTCAACGAGATCATCATGACGCGCGTGACGATCCCGCTCGGCGAGGACATCGGCTTCCTGCCCGGCACCGAGGAGGAGAAGATGGAGCCCTGGATGGGCGCGCTGATGGACAACCTCGAGGTGCTGACGCAGAGCCAGGAAGGCGGCAGCTGGGGACGCGCGGCGACCAACGACCTGCTCAGGAACCGCATCAAGATCCGCTCGCTCAACTTCATGCGCGGCCGCACGTTCCTGAACCGCTACATCATCCTGGACGAGGCGCAGAACCTGACGCCCAAGCAGATGAAGGCGCTCGTGACGCGCGCGGGCCCCGGCACCAAGCTCGTCTGCCTCGGCAACATCGCCCAGATCGACTCGCCGTACCTCTCCGAGACCACGTCCGGCCTCACCTACGTCGTAAACCGTTTTCGCGGCTGGGCCCACTATGGGCACGTGACGCTCGCCCGGGGCGAGCGCTCGCGGCTCGCCGACTACGCCTCGGACGCGCTTTGAGCACACCGGCCCGGACGAGCGCCGGAACCCGACGGGCGGTCCGGCTGTCGAACTGACGTATGCCAGCATTCAGAAAGTTCGGCTTCGGGGCGCTGTTCGCGGTCCTCGCGCTCGCCGCCGGCTCCGCCGTCCCACCGCCCGCCGCGGCCCAGTCGGTGCAGGACCAGCTGCCGGACATGGGCACGGCCGCCCAGGCGACACTGAGCCTCGAGGACGAATACCGCATCGGTCGCATGGTCATGCGCGGCCTGCGGGACAGCGGGCGGGTACTCGAGGATCCGGAGGTCGGCGAGTACCTCCAGTCGCTCGGGCTCCGGCTCTCGAGCCTGGCCCAGGAAGGCAACCGCAACTTCAACTTCTTCGTCGTGCGCGACCCGGCCATCAACGCGTTTGCATTGCCGGGCGGGTTCATCGGCGTGCACTCGGGCCTGCTGCTCGAGACGGACAACGAGAGCGAACTCGCGGCCGTCCTCGCGCACGAGGTCGCGCACGTCACGCAGCGCCACATCGCGCGCGGTCTCGAGAACCAGTCGAGGGCGAACCTCGTCTCCACCGCCGCGACGCTCGCCGCGATCCTGATCGGCGCCATGGCGGGCGGCGGCGGCGACGCGACGATGGGCGCGATCAGCGCCGCCCAGAACATGGCCGTGCAGTCGCAGATCAACTTCACGCGCGAGAACGAGTACGAGGCGGATCGCGTCGGCATCGGCATCCTCGCCTCGGCCGGGTACGACCCGAACGCCATGGCGGGGTTCTTCGAGACGATGGGGCGGCGCACGCAGCTCGGACCGGACCAGGTGCCGGAACTGCTGCGCACGCATCCCGTCACCAGCGCGCGCATCGCGGAAGCCCGCGGCCGGGCCGCGCAGATTCCGGCGGGCGAGCCCCGTGAGAGCCTCAGCTACGCGCTGATGCGCGAGCGCGTGCGAGTGCTCTCCACGCCTTCGAGCCGCGATCCTCGCGAGTACTACGTCGCGGTCGCGGGGAACGAGCCCGATGCGTCGCTCGCGCAGGTCTACGGCCGCGCGCTCGCGCAGATCCAGTCCGGCGAACCCGCCGCGGCGATCCCGACGCTCGTGCGGCTGCGCCAGCAGTATCCGGAGATACTGCCGTTCCACACGGCGCTCGGCCAGGCGCAGCTTGCCTCGGGCGAGACCCGCGCCGCCCTCGACACGCTCGAGCGCGCTCACGAGCTCGCGCCCCGCAACGTCCCGGTCACGGTGCGCTACGGCGAGGCGCTGCTGCAGGCGGGCCGGCCGAAGCGTGCCCACGAGGTGCTGCTCGATCTCTTCAACGCCGTGCCTCCGACCCAGGAGCAGATCCGCCTCACCGCCATCGCAGCCAATGCGGCCGGCGACGTCGCCGACGCGTATTCGTACATGGCCGAGTACCACCTGATGGGCGGCGACCTTCCGCTCGCGATCAACCAGCTCGAGCTCGCGCTCTCCGTGCCGAACATCTCGTCCGTGCAGCGCTCGAAGTTCACGGCTCGACTCAAGGAGATCCGCGAGTGGCTGCCCAAGGAGCGCACCCGTTCGGAGCGCCCAACCGGCGGCTCGCAGCGCCCGGCCCCGGGCGGCTGACCGCGCTGCGCGCCCGACGCGCTACAATTCCCGGCTGCGCTGCCAGCCCCTCCCGGAGTCGTCGATGATTCATGCGCCCGCCGCGGTCGTGCGATTCCCCGCGCTGCTCTTCGCGGCGTTGCTCCTCGGTGGCTGCGCCACGACCGGAAAGCGCGATCCCTCGGATCCCTGGGAACCGATGAATCGCGGTACGTTCGCGGTCAACGACACCGTCGACCGCAACGCGGTCCGCCCAGCGGCCCAGACCTACGACGACCACGCGCCGGGCTGGTTCCGGGCCGGCGCCGGCAATTTCTTCACGAACCTCAACTCGCCGACGAACATCGTCAACAACCTGCTGCAGGGCAAGTTCAAGGAGGCCGGCCAGGACACGCTGCGCTTCCTGATGAACACGACGCTCGGCGTGGGCGGATTGTTCGATCCGGCGTCCGACGTCGAGCTGCCGCAGCACGACGAGGATTTCGGCCAGACGCTCGGGTGGTGGGGCGTGCCGCCCGGGCCGTACCTGATGCTGCCGTTCCTCGGGCCGTCGACGTTGCGCGACGCGCCCTCGGCGGTCTTCGCACGCTTCCTCGAACCGTTCTACTGGTACAACGCGGGCAACGAGCGCTGGGTGTCGCTCGGCCTCAGCGTCCTCGAACTGCGCGCGAGCCTCCTGCCGCTCGACGCCACGATCGAGCGGGCCTACGACCCGTACGTCTTCATCCGCGACGCCTACCTCCAGCGCCGCCTGTATCTGGTCTTCGACGGCAACATCCCGGAGCACCTGCAGCCGGCGCCCCTCGAGGACCCGCTGGAGGACCCCCTGGAGGACGAACTCGAGGAAGGACTCGACGATGGAGCCGAGGCCACCCCCGAGGCGGGCGAGGCGCCGGCCGAGCCGTCAGGAGCCGCGGCTCCGCCCGGTCAGGCCGGCTGACCGGCGAGCAACCCGTCGACGCCGGAGAGCCGCGCGATCGCGAGCATCTGCGCCGGGACCGACTCGTAGACGAGCGTGGCGTCGCGCGAGCGCGCGAGCGACAGCCACTCGATCAGGACGGCCACGCCGGCGCTGTCGCCGGCCGACACCCCGGCCAGATCGAACGTCCAGCGCCTGCCAGCGCCGATCAGACGCGCACCGGTCTCGAGCGCGGAGGCGGCCGTCTCGAAGCTCAGTTCGCCTGCGACCCGCAACCGGTCGGTGCCCGCGGACTCGATGCGCACGCCGGCCACGCTCAGCGGGCCTGCGCGGCGGCGGGCTTGCCGCCGGCCTCGCGCGTGCGGTTGTCCGCCTCGAGGCGCTCGATCACGGCGTCGAGACCCTTCTGGTCGACCTCCGCCCCAAAGTCCGTCCGGAAGTTCTTGATGTACGAGATCCCCTCGATCGTCACGTCCCAGGCCTTCCAGCCCTCGGGAGTTCGGCGCAGGCTGTAGTTGACCGGCACCGGGGTGCCGTTGTCCCGCTTGATCTCGGTACGCACCGTGGCGCTCTGTGCGTTCGGGTCGCCACGGAACGGCAGGATCCTGAGCCGGTCGCCCGTGAACTCGAGCAGCGCGTCGCCGTAGTTCGCCATGAGCGAGCCGTAGAACGCCTCGATGAAGCGCTTGCGCTGCGCAGGCGTCGCCGTGCGCCAGTGCGTGCCGAGCACGAGGCGCGCCGCGTAGTCCGTGTCGAAGTGCGGCAGCAGGTGCTTGTCGACGAGCGCGCGCAGGCCGGCCGGGTCTTTCGTGAGGGCAGCCCGGTTGGCGTCGAGCTCCCGCAGCATGTCCTTCGAGACCATCTCCATCAGTTCCTGCGGACCGAGCCCCGGCGTCGCGGCAGGTGCATCGGCTGCCGACGCCGCGGCGCCGAAGCCTGCGAACAGCACGAGCAGTGGATAAAGGGCGCGCATGGGGTTCCTCATTCGGCAGGTGCCGGCGCCGGCTGCCCGGCATCGGGCTTGCCTGCCTGGCTGAAGAGATACTTGCTGATCAGGTTCTCGAGCACGATCGCGTCCTGCACGAATTCGACCGTGTCGCCGTCCCGGAGCGACTCGTCGGAGCCGCCGGGCGAAATGCCGATGTACTGCCCGCCGAGCAGGCCCGCCGTGTAGATGCTCGCGTCGCTGTCGCTCGGGATGCGGTCGTAGCGCGAGTCGATCCGGAGCGTCACCACGGCCTTGAACAGGTCCATGTCGTATGCGATCGATTCCACGCGGCCGATGGTGACGCCTGCCATCGAGACGGGAGCACCGGACTTCAGCCCTCCGACGTTCTCGAACTGCGCCGACACCCGGTAGGACGAGGACGACCCGCCGAGGGAAAACTCGCGGTTCGTGATCTGCGTCACGAGGAACAGGATCGCCGCCAGGCCGAGCAGCACGAAGAGGCCTGTGGAGACGTCGATGGCGCGGGACTGTCGCATGGTCGCCTCGGGGTCAGAGCATGATCGCCGTCAGGATGTAGTCGAGCACGAGCGTCGTCACGGCGGAGATGACGACGGTGCGTGTGGTGGCGCGCCCGACGCCCTCGGCGGTGGGCTGTGCGTGGTAACCCTCGAACACTGCGATCAGGCTGCAGGCGACTCCGAAGACGAGACCCTTCGTGAGACCCTCCGCCACGTCGCCGAGTTCCACCGCGTCGCGCATCTGCGACCAGAATTGCCCCTGGTCGACGCCCAGGAACTGCACGCCGACGAGCTGCACTCCAAAGAGCGCCACCATGATGAAGATCGCGGTCAGCAGCGGCATCGCGATCACGCCGCCGAGGAAACGAGGGACGACGACGCGGCGCATCGGGTCGACCGCCATGACCTCCATCGCGGAAATCTGGTCGGTGGCCCGCATCAGGCCGAGCTCGGACGCGAGCGCCGTTCCCGCCCGGCCCGCGAAGAGCAGGGCCGTCACGACGGGCCCGAGCTCCTTCAACAGCGACAGCGCCGCGCCGACGCCGAGCGCGTCCTCGGAGCCGAACCGCTGCAGCAGGTCGTAGCCCTGCAGGCCCAGCACCATGCCGACGAAGAGCCCGCAGGTCATGATGATCACGAGCGACATGGCACCCGAGTTGTAGACCTGCTCGACGACCAGCCTCGGCCGCCCGAAAGCACCGGGGGAGAGCCAAAGTACGCGGCCGAAGAACCGCGTGAGCGCGCCCAGCCGCTCGAGGAAGCCGCGCAGGCTCGAGTACATCTCGGCGAGCAGCGCCGTCACGTCGGGCGTCCCCGGTCGAGGAGCTGCGTCGCGCAGTCGGGTGCGGGGTAATGGAAGCTCACCGGGCCGTCGGCGAGCCCCTCCATGAACTGCTTCACGACCGGCGAAGGATGGTCGCGCAGATCGGCGGGCGTGCCCTCCGCGACCACCTGGCCTCCCGACAGGATGTAGCTCGCGTCCGCGATCTGCGAGATCTCGCGCACGTCGTGAGTGACGACGATGCTGCTGATGCCGAGCGCGTCGTTGAGCGAACGGATCAGCCGCATCACCACGCCCATCGAGATGGGGTCGAGGCCGGCGAACGGCTCGTCGTACAGCAGGATGTCGGGGTCCATGACGATGGCGCGCGCGAGCGCCACGCGGCGCGCCATGCCGCCCGAGAGCTGCTGCGGCATCAGGCCCGCCGCGCCCCGGAGTCCGACTGCCTGAAGCTTGGTGAGCACCAGCGCGCGGACCAGCCGCTCGGGCAGGCGGGCGTGCTCGCGCAACGGGAAGGCGACGTTCTCGAACACGTCGAGGTCCGTGAGCAGCGCGCCGTTCTGGAACAGCATGCCCATGCGCCGGCGCAGCCCGTACAGCTCGCGGCGTCCGAGGCCCGCGACGTCGACTCCGTCGACCCGCACGCTGCCGCGGTCCGCCTGCACCTGGCCGGTGATGAGCCTGAGCAGGGTCGTCTTGCCCGTGCCGCTCGGCCCCATGATCGCGGTGACCGAGCCGCGCCGGATCGCGATGTCGAGGCCGCGGAAAACCGTCTTGCCGTCGATGGCGAAATCCACGCCGCCGAGCGCCACGACGTGTTCTTTGCCCGCGTCGGCGGGGCCGGCAGCGGATCCGGAAGGGGAATTCACGGGTTGGGTGAGGACTGAAGGCGAAGGTGCGTCGCTTCGATCGCGCGAAGTCTAGCAGGTTCGACAGGCCCCCTCCCAAGGCGCCGCCGCCTCCGCTTGGCCTCCCGTGGCGATTAGGACTAAAATTGTCCCAATTGTCAGGGACACCCCGATGTTGCGCATCAGCAAGCTGACGGACTACGGCACGATGGTGCTGGCCTGTCTTGCCGCCCGGCCCGACCTGCGGCAGACGGCCACTGCCGTGGCAGACCACACCCGCCTCGGGCTGCCCACCGTGAGCAAGCTCCTGAAGAGCCTGCACCGCGCGGGGCTCGTCACCTCGACGCGGGGCGCCCACGGCGGGTACCAGCTCGCCCGCGCAGCCACGCGCATCACCGCGGCGGACATCATCGACGCGATCGAGGGCCCCGTCGCCATCACCGAGTGCAGCGGCGATCACAGCACGTGCGATCTCGAGCGCGTCTGCAGCACCGGCAGCGCGTGGCAGCACGTGAACACCGCCATCCGTCGCTCGCTCGAGCAGATCTCCCTCGCGCAGCTGAGTGGCCAGGAGGCCGTTGCGACGTGGCGCCCCGAGCTCGCCGGCGCGCTGCGGACGGGCCCGATCGGCCGCGGCACGTTCGGCCGGCTCTGAGGAGACCGCCATGTCCACGACCACGCCCGACCTCGACGCACTCGTCGCGAGCAAGTACCGGCACGGGTTCGTGACGGACATCGAGTCCGACACGGTGCCCCCGGGCCTCGACGAGGACGTGATCCGGCTGATCTCGCGCAAGAAGAACGAGCCGCAGTTCATGCTCGACTGGCGGCTCAAGGCGTTCCGTCACTGGCTCACGATGCGGCAGCCGGACTGGGCGCACGTCCGCATCGCGCCGATCGACTACCAGGCCATCTCCTACTACTCGGCGCCGAAGAAGAAGGACGGTCCGAAGAGCCTCGAGGAAGTGGACCCGAAGCTGCTGGCGACCTACGAGAAGCTCGGCGTCCCGCTGCACGAGCGAGCGCGCCTCGCCGGCGTCGCGGTCGACGCGGTGTTCGACAGCGTTTCGGTCGCCACGACGTTCAAGGAGAAGCTCGCGCAGGCCGGCGTCATCTTCTGCCCGTTCTCGGACGCCGTGCGCAACCACCCGGAGCTCGTCGAGCGGTACCTCGGCACCGTCGTGCCGCCCGCGGACAACTTTTATGCGGCCCTCAATTCCGCGGTCTTCACCGACGGCTCTTTCGTGTACGTGCCGAAGGGCGTGCGCTGCCCGATGGAGCTCTCGACCTACTTCCGCATCAACGCCGCCAACACGGGGCAGTTCGAGCGCACGCTCATCGTCGCCGACGAAGGCAGCCACGTGAGCTACCTCGAAGGCTGCACGGCGCCGATGCGCGACGAGAACCAGCTCCACGCAGCGGTCGTGGAGCTCGTCGCCGAGACCGACGCCCAGATCAAGTACTCGACGGTGCAGAACTGGTACCCGGGCGACGAGAACGGCGTCGGCGGCATCTACAACTTCGTGACCAAGCGCGGCGAGTGCCGCGGCCCGCGCTCCCGCATCAGCTGGACGCAGGTCGAGACCGGGTCTGCCATCACCTGGAAGTACCCGAGCTGCGTGCTCACGGGCGACGATTCGGTCGGCGAGTTCTATTCCGTGGCGCTCGCGAACCACTGCCAGCAGGCCGACACCGGCACCAAGATGATCCACATCGGGCGCAACACGCGCTCGACGATCGTCTCGAAGGGCATTTCGGCCGGCCGGGGCCAGAACACGTACCGCGGCCTCGTGAAGGTGCTGCCCTCCGCCGAGGGCGCCCGCAATTACACGCAGTGCGACTCGCTGCTCATGGGCGACCGCTGCGGGGCGCACACGTTTCCCTACATGGAGATCCGCAACCCGACGGCCATCGTCGAGCACGAGGCGACGACCTCGAAGATCGCGGACGACCAGCTCTTCTACTGCCGCAGCCGCGGCGTGAGCGAGGAAGACGCGGTGAACATGATCGTGAACGGCTTCTGCAAGGTGGTCTTCAAGGAGCTGCCGATGGAGTTCGCGGTCGAGGCGCAGAACCTGCTCTCGGTCAGCCTCGAAGGCGCCGTGGGCTGACGGAACCGGACGGAGACGAGCACATGCTGAGCATCCGCGACCTGCACGCCCGGATCGGCGCGCGCAAGATCCTGAAAGGCCTCGACCTCGAGGTCCGCGCCGGCGAAGTGCACGCGATCATGGGCCCGAACGGCTCGGGCAAGAGCACGCTCGCGAGCGTGCTCGCGGGACGCGACGGCTACGAGGTCACCGCGGGCCGCGTCGAATACGACGGGCGCGACCTGCTCGCACTCGCCCCCGAGGAGCGTGCGAGGGCCGGCGTGTTCCTGGCGTTCCAGTACCCGGTCGAGATCCCGGGCGTGAACAACGCATACCTGCTCAAGGCGGCGCTCAACGCGATCCGCAGGGAGCGCGGCCTGCCCGAAGTCGACGCCTTCGAGTTCCTCGCGCTCGTGCGCGGCAAGATGCAGCTCATGCAGATGGACGAGAGCTTCCTGAACCGCGGCGTCAACGAGGGCTTCTCGGGCGGCGAGAAGAAGCGCAACGAGATCCTGCAGATGGCGGTGCTCGAGCCGCGGCTCGCGCTGCTCGACGAGACGGACTCCGGTCTCGACATCGACGCCCTCCGGGTCGTGGCGAACGGCGTGAACAGCCTCCGCAGCCCCGATCGCGCCGTCGTCCTGGTGACGCACTACCAGCGCCTCCTCGACTACGTCGAGCCCGACGTCGTGCACGTGCTGTACGACGGCCGGATCCTGAAGAGCGGCGACAAGTCGCTCGCGCTCGAGCTCGAACGGCGCGGCTATGACTGGGTGCGCCAGGAGGCGCAGGTCGCATGACCGCCGCCGGCCCGGTCGAGCACTACCGCGAGGCCTTCGCCGCGCTCGCGGCTCGCGACGACGCCGCCGCGGAGCGCAGCGCGGCGTTCGAGCGGTTTGCCGCGCTCGGCTTCCCGGGACCGCGCGACGAAGCATGGAGGTACACGAACCTGCGGCGGCTCGAGTCGCGCCGGTTCGCGCCCACGGATGCCGCCGAGGCGGCGGTCGTCAGCCTGCCCTCTCCTCTTGCGCCACATCGCCTGGTCGTGGTCGACGGCCGCCTCCGCCGCGATCTCGGGTCTTCCGGGCTGCCTGCCGGCGTCTCGGTCCGCAGCCTGGCCGAGGCCCGGTCGGCCGGCCTGTCGGTCGCGGCGCTGCTGCGCGTGCCCGCCGGCGGCGGCACCGAGCGGTTCGCCGCCCTCAACGCCGCGCTGTGCCCGGACGTGCTGTTTCTCGAGATCGCGGACAGCGCCCTGCCGGAAGCGATCGAGCTCGTGTTCGTGCCGGGCGCGAGCGAAGGCTCGATGCAGCATCCGCGTCTCGTCGTGCGGGCGGGCCGTGGCAGCGTCGCCCGTCTCGTACTGCGCCACTCGGGCGACGATGCGGAGCGCCTCGTGAACGTGGTCGTCGACGTGGAGGTCGGTCCGGACGCCGCGTTGCACGTCTACCGCCTGTTCGAACCCGGAGAGCGCACGTTCCACATCGAGCGCCTCGAAGCCACGGTCGGCCAGCGGGGCACCGTCTTCGTGCACGATGCGCAGCTCGGCGCGGGTCTCGCCCGTCTCGACCTGAACGCGCGCCTCGCGGCGCCACAGGCGGCGGCGGAGCTCACGGGGCTGTTCCTCGCGGACGGCTCGCGCCATCTCGATACGCAGGTCCGGGCCGATCATCTCGACGTCGGCACCCGCAGCCTGCAGGACTACCGCGGGATCGCCGCGGGCCGCGGTCGCGCCATCTTCAACGCCAAGGCGATCGTGCACCCGGGCGCGCAGCAGTCCGAGGCCCGGCAGTCGAGCCGCAACCTGCTCCTCACCCCGGGCGCCGAGATCGACACCAAGCCCGAGCTCGAGATCTACGCGGACGACGTGAAGTGCAGTCACGGCGCCACGACCGGCCAGCTCGACGCCGTGGCGCTCTTCTACCTGCGCTCGCGTGGCCTGTCGGAGACCGAGGCACGCAGCGCACTCACTCGCGCCTTCGCCGGCGCGGTGCTGTCGCGCATGGACCACGAGGCGTTCGCCCGGGTCGTGCGCGACACGCTCGACCTGCGCCTCGCCCGCCTGCTGGAGACCCGGCCATGAGCTTGGCCCTGGCGACTACCTCCCGCCCCGACGCGACCGGCGCGCCGTTCGACGTCGACGCCGTGCGCCGGGATTTTCCCGTGCTCGCGCGCGAGGTGAACGGACGCCCGCTGTGCTATCTGGACAATGCGGCCTCGAGCCAGCACCCGCGCGCGGTCATCGACGCAATCTCGTCGTACTACGAGACCTCGCACGCGAACGTGCACCGCGGCGTGCACCGGCTGAGCCAGGAGGCGACCGACCTGTTCGAGGGTGCCCGCGAGACGCTGCGCGGCTTCGTCAACGCCCGCTCCACCCGCGAGATCGTCTTCGTGCGAGGCACGACCGAGGCGATCAACCTCGTCGCGCAGAGCTACGCGCGGCCGCGTCTCGGGCCCGGCGACGAGATCCTGATTTCCTGGCTCGAGCACCACGCGAACATCGTGCCGTGGCAGATGGTGTGCGAGCAGACGGGCGCGAAGCTGCGCGTGATCCCGATCACCCGGCGGGGCGAGGTCGACTTCGACGCGTTCCTCGGCCTCATCGGCGAGCGCACGCGGCTCCTCGCGCTGTCCCACGTCTCGAACGCGCTCGGCACGGTCGTGCCCGTCGAGCGCTACATCCGCGAGGCGCGACGGCGCGGCATCCCGGTGCTGCTCGACGGCGCGCAGGCGGTGCCCCACCTGCCCGTCGACGTGCAGGCGCTCGACTGCGATTTCTACTGCTGGTCCGGGCACAAGATGTGCGGCCCGACCGGGATCGGCGTCCTGTACGGGCGCGAGTCGCTGCTCGAGGCCATGCCGCCGTGGCAGGGCGGCGGCGACATGATCCTCGCCGTCGGGTTCGACCGCACCGTCTACAACGCGCTGCCGTGGAAGTTCGAGGCCGGGACGCCCCACATCGCAGGCGCAATCGGGCTCGCTGCGGCCGTTCGCTACCTGCAGGCACTCGGGCTCGAGCGGATTGCCGCGGCGGAGCACGAGCTCCTCGAGTACGCGACGCGACGTGTCGAGGAGATTCCCGGACTCACCATCGTGGGCACCGCACCCGAGAAGGCAGCGGTCGTCTCGTTCACGCTCGAACGCGTGCACCCCCACGATCTCGGCACCATCCTCGACCACGACGGTGTCGCGATCCGCACCGGTCACCACTGCGCGATGCCGGTGATGGAGTTCTTCGGCGTGCCGGCCACCGCCCGCGCGTCGTTCGCCTTCTACAACACGCGCGCCGAGGTCGACCGCCTCGTCGAGTCGCTGCACGTCGCGCGGGAGATGCTGGGCTGATGGACCTCAAGGACCTCTACCGCGACGTGATCGTCGATCACAATCGCAACCCGCGCAATTTCCGGCCGATGCCGGACGCGGATCGTCACGCGGACGGCTTCAACCCGCTGTGCGGCGATCGCCTCACGCTCTACGTGAAGCTCGACGGAGACCGCATCAGCGACGTCTCCTTCCAGGGCGACGGCTGTGCGATCTCGGTCGCTTCCGCCTCGCTGCTCACGGAGAGCGTCCGCGGCCGCACGGTGCCCGAGGCCGAGGCGCTGTTCTCGACGATGCACCGGGTGCTGACCCGCGAGGGCGAAGACGCCGACCCGGCCGTGCTCGGCAAGCTCGCGGCGCTCTCGGGCGTTCGGGAGTTCCCCGCGCGCGTCAAGTGCGCGAGCCTGTGCTGGCACACGCTCGAGGCGGCGCTCCACAGCGAGGCCGCGCCCGTGTCGACCGAGTGACGCCCGGAGTCCCACCGTGTATCGATCCGACAACGAACCGGTCACCCTCACCCGCGACGTCGAGGCGGTGATCGTCCCCGCCGGCCTGAACGTCAAGCTGCGCACGGGCCAGCAGGGCTACATCACGCAGGCACTCGGCGGCTCGTTCACCGTCTACGTCGAGGGCAACCTGTTCCGCATCGCCGGCCGCGACGCCGACGCGCTCGGCAAGGACCCGGTCGAGGTTCCGGCTCTGCCGCCCGATGCGAGCGACGAGGACGTGCGGGCGCTCGCCTGGCAGCAGATGAAGACCTGCTACGACCCGGAGATCCCGATCAACATCGTCGACCTCGGGCTCGTGTACTCCTGCGACGTCGCGACGAGCGACGAAGGCCGCGTGGTGTCCGTGAAGATGACGCTGACGGCGCCTGGGTGCGGGATGGGAGACGTGCTCGTGCAGGACGTACGGGACAAGGTCGAGATCATCCCGACGGTCGCACGTGCCGACGTGGAGCTCGTGTTCGATCCGCCGTGGAACCAGTCGATGATGTCCGAGGCGGCGCTGCTCCAGACGGGGATGATGTGAGCTGGGTGCGCGTCGGTCCGGTCGCCTCGATTCCGCCCGGCGACCACGCGTCGACGGAGGTCGACGGCGCACTCGTTGCGGTTTTCAACGTCGACGGCGAGTTCCTGGCGGTCGAGGACGTGTGCACCCACGACGGCGGCGGCCTCGCGGGCGGCGCCGTCGAGGGCGACCAGGTGATCTGTCCGAGGCACGGCGCCCGGTTCTGCCTGCGGTCGGGCCGGGCGCTCACGCCGCCGGCCTACGAGCCGGTGCGTACCTTCGCGACCCGGGTCGTGGACGGCTGCGTCGAGGTCGCGCCGACGTGAAGCGCCTCACGCTCGTCCGCCATGCCAAGTCGGACTGGTCGCTGCCGGGCCAGGCCGACTGGGACCGTCCTCTCAACCGGCGCGGGCAGCGCGATGCCCCCGAGATGGCGCGGCGGCTGCGGTCGCGCCGCCTGAAGCCCGACGCGATGCTGTCGAGCCCCGCGGTGCGCGCGCTCACGACGGCGACCGTGATGGCCCGCGAGCTCAAGCTTCCAGCGGCCCGGCTGCGACAGGACGAGCGACTCTACCTCGCCTCGGCCGAGGACATGCTCGCCGTGATCCGCGAGCTCGGCGGTGATGCGAGACACCTGATGCTGTTCGGCCACAACCCCGGCATCACCGATTTCGCGAACCGGCTCTCGGCTGGCGAGCACATCGACAACCTGCCGACCTGCGGCGTGTTCACGGCCGCGTTCGACGTCGATCGTTGGGCAGAGATCGACTGGGGCGGCGGAATCGAGCCCGAGTTCGACTACCCGAAGAACCACACCTGAGCGTGCGTGCGGCCTGGAGCGCCGGCGGCGCGATCACCCGCGCCCGTTGACGGGTAGCGCGACTCCGGTGACGACGGCGGCTTCGGGCGACGCCAGGAAGGCGATGACCTCCGCGATGGCTTCGGGCGCCACCCACCTCGAGAAATCCGCGTCCGGCATGTCGGCCCGATTGCGAGGCGTGTCGATGATGCCCGGCAGCACCGCGTTCACCGTGAGCCCGCGATCCTTGGTCTCTTCGGCAAGGCTTTCGGTCAGCCGCTGCACGCCGGCCTTCGACGCGGTGTAGGCGCCCATGCCGGCCCCAGCCCTGCCCGCTGCGGCCCCTGCCCCCACGTTGACGATGCGGCTGCCGGGGCTGCGCTCGAGCAACGCAGGCAGGGCCGCCTTGCAGCAGACCACGGCCGTACGCAGGTTGAGGCGATAGAGCTGGTCCCACGTCTCGACGTCGCCGTGCTCGAGCGTCTGCCACTGGAATCCGCCCGCGACGTTCACGAGCACGTCGATGCCGCCGAAGCGCATCGACGTGGCGACCATCGCGCGCCGCGTGGCCTCCGTGTCGCTCAGGTCGACGCCGCCGAGCACCAGCGGCGCCCCGCCCGGGCCCGTCGGCGGCGCCGCGTGCGGTTCGATCGCGAGGTCGAGCAGCGCGAGTTGCGCGCCGCGTGCCGCGAACGCGGAGGCCACCGCCCGTCCGAGGACGCCGAATGCGCCCGTCACCACGACGACACGGGTCTTCTGGTTCACGGCTTCAGCACTCCGGTACGTTGACGGCGAGCCCGCCCTGGCTCGTTTCCTTGTAGATGACCGACATGTCCCTGCCGGTCTGGCGCATGGTCGAGATGACCTGGTCGAGGGAGACCTTGTGCGTGCCGTCGCCGCGCATCGCGAGCCGGGCGGCATTGATGGCCTTGATCGCGCCCATGGCGTTGCGCTCGATGCACGGGATCTGCACGAGGCCCGCGATCGGGTCGCAGGTGAGGCCGAGGTTGTGCTCCATGCCGATCTCGGCCGCGTTCTCGACCTGCTCGTTCGTGCCGTTGAGCGCGGCCACCAGGCCTGCCGCCGCCATCGAGCACGCGACCCCAACCTCGCCCTGGCAGCCCATCTCGGCGCCCGAGATCGAAGCGTTGCGCTTGTAGAGCATGCCGATCGCGCCGGCCACGAGCAGGAATCGCACGACGCCGTCGTCGCTCGCGCCCGGCTCGAAGCGGCGGTAGTAGGCGATGACCGCGGGCACGATGCCCGCCGCCCCGTTCGTCGGAGCCGTGACGACGCGGCCGCCCGCGGCGTTCTCTTCGTTGACGGCAAGCGCGTATGCGTTCACCCAGTCGAGCGCGTCGAGGGGACGCGGCTCGGCCGACTCGACCAGCACGCGGTGCAGCCTTGCGGCCCGGCGACGCACCTTGAGCGGGCCCGGCAGCAGTCCTGTAGCCTGGAAACCGCGCTCGATGCACCCGTGCATCACGGACCAGATCCTGAGCAGCGCAGCGACCGTCTCCGCGTCGGAGCGGAAAGAGCGTTCGTTCGCAAGCACGAGCTCGTGCAGTTCGAGGCCGTGCTCGCGGCAGGTCTCGAGCAGTTCCCGCGCAGACGAAAACGGGTGGGGCACCGCGACCTCCGCGACGGGGCTGGCGCCGCGTCCGTAGTCCTCGGCACGCACGACGAAGCCCCCTCCGATCGAATAGAACTCCGCTCGGTGGATGGGCGACCCCGCGTCGTCGAGCGCAGTGAACCGCAGCCCGTTCGTGTGCGCCGGCAGCGTCTGCTCGCGGTGCAGCAGCAGGTCGAGCGGTTCGTCGAACGGGATCTCGTGCCGCCCGCCGAGCCGGAGCCTGCCGCTCGAGCGGATGCGGGCCACCGTGGGCTCGATCGACTCGGGGTCGATGGCGTCCGGCCGGTGGCCTTCGAGGCCGAGCAGCACGGCACGGTCCGTGCAGTGGCCGAGACCCGTGAGCGCGAGCGAGCCGTAGAGCTGCACGCCCACCCGCGCCGTCTGCCCGAGCTTGCCCTCCCGCTCGAGATACTCGACGAACGTGCAGGCCGCGTTCATCGGCCCCATCGTGTGGGAGCTCGACGGCCCGACGCCGATCTTGAAGATGTCGAGGACGCTGAGGGACATCGGGGGAAGTGATCAGTGGACAGGGAACGGGGCCGAGGGGAAGCGGACCGCCTCCTCGCGCGCAGGGCCGCTCCGGCTGTCCCCTTTCCCCAGGCCACTATTCACCATTCGCTACTCCATGGCCAGCAGCGACGCGTTGCCGCCGACGGCCGACGTGTTGATCGTGAGCGTGCGCTCGTGCGCGTAGCGGTGCAGGTACCGCGGGCCGCCGGCCTTCGGCCCGGTACCCGAGAGTCCACAACCGCCGAAGGGCTGCGTGCCGACGACGGCTCCGATGATGTTGCGGTTCACGTAGACGTTGCCCGCGGCGATACGCGACGCGACGCGACGCACGGTGCTGTCGATGCGGCTGTGGATGCCGAACGTGAGGCCGTAGCCCGTCGCGTTCACGGCGTCGACCAGCGCCTCCAGGTCGCGCGCGCGGTACGTCACGACGTGGAGGATGGGACCGAAGACCTCTCGCTCGAGCACGCCAGGCGAGTCGATCTGCACGGCCAGCGGCGCCACGAACGTGCCGGCCCGCGTCTCGGCCCGCAGCGGCGCGCGGTGGGACCACTTTGCGCCGCGCACGATGCTGCGCGCATGGGACTCGAGTGCGTCGCGGGCGGCGGCGTCGATCGCGGGCCCGACGTCTGTCTCGAGGTACGCCGGATCGCCGACGACCAACTCGTCCATGTGCCCCGCGAGCAGCTTGAGCAGCCGCGGTGCGATCTCCTCCTGCACGCAGAGCACCCTGAGCGCCGAGCAGCGCTGTCCGGCGCTGTTGAAAGCGGAGTACGCGGCGTCGAGCACGACCTGTTCGGGCAGCGCCGAGCTGTCGACGATCATCGCGTTCTGCCCGCCCGTCTCGGCGATGAGCACGGCGATCGGCCCTTCGCGACCTGCAAGCGCGCGGTGGATGATCCGGGCGGTGTCGGTCGAACCCGTGAACGCGACGCCGGCGACGCGCGGATCCGCGACGAGCCGCGCGCCGACGAGCGCGCCGTCGCCCGGCAGGTAGTGCAGGACGCCGGGCGGCACGCCGGCCTCGAGCAGCAGCCGAACGGCCTGGGCGGCGACGAGCGGCGTCTGCTCCGCAGGCTTCGCGACGACGGAGTTGCCGGCGGCGAGCGCGGCGGCGACCTGACCCGTGAAGATCGCGAGAGGGAAGTTCCAGGGGCTGATGCAGGCGAACACGCCGCGCCCATGCAGCGAGATCTCGTTGCTCTCGCCGGTCGGGCCCGGCAGCCGCTCGGGCGCACCGAAGTCGCGGCGCGTGCGCGCCGCGTAGTAGCGGAGGAAGTCGACTGCCTCGCGGACCTCGGCGACGCCGTCCGGCACCGTCTTGCCCGCCTCGCGCACGCACATGGCGACGAGTTCGGGCAGGTTCGACTCGAAAAGTTCAGCCGCGCGTTCGAGCACGGCCGCGCGCTCGGGCGCGGGCGTCGCGTCCCAGGCCGGCTGGGCCTCCACGGCTTCGTCGACCGCGACCGCCACCTGCTCCGTGGTCGCGGTCCGCACGGTGCCGACGACCTCGCCGGTGTCGGCCGGATTGCGCACCGGCTCGGCCGGGCCGTCAAGCTCCTGGCCCGAAACCAGCGGCCCTGCGAGCCAGGGGCGCCGGGACACCCGCTGCATGCGATCCGCGAGTTCGGTGAGCACGCGGCCGTCCGCGAGGTGGAGACCGCTCGAGTTGCGCCGCTCCGGCTGATAGATGTCGGCGGGTGCCGGGATCCGCGGGTGCGCGGCCTGCGGCGTCGCATCGACGATCCGGACCGGGTCGGCGACGATGTTCTCGACCGGCTCCTGTTCGTTGACGATGCGGTTCACGAACGACGTGTTGGCGCCGTTCTCGAGCAGCCGCCGCACCAGGTAAGGCAGCAGGTCCTCGTGGGCGCCCACGGGTGCGTAGACGCGGCATGGAACGCCGAGGCCGTTCGGTCCCGTCGCGGCGGCGTAGAGCTCTTCGCCCATGCCGTGCAGTCGCTGGAACTCGAACTCGCGCCCGGCGCGACGCGCCATGTGCGAGATCGCTGCGACGGTGTGCGCGTTGTGCGTCGCGAACTGCGGGTACAGCTCCGCGCCCTGCTCGAGGATCAGGCGCGCGCACGCGAGGTAGGAGACGTCGGTGTTCTGCTTGCGGGTATACACAGGGTAGCCCGGCAGTCCGCGCTCCTGCGCCCGCTTGATCTCGCTGTCCCAGTACGCGCCCTTCACGAGCCGGACGTGCAGTATGCGCTGCGTCTCCCGCGCCACGCCGATCAGGTGCCGCAGGACGTCCCGCGCGCGCTTCTGGTAGGCCTGGATCGCGACGCCGAAGCCCGGCCAGCCCGCGAGCTTCGGGCTCCGGCAGGCGGCCTCCAGCAGCTCGAGCGTGAGCTCGAGGCGCTCCGACTCCTCCATGTCGAGCGTGAGCGCGATCCCCGCGTCCTGCGCGTCGACGCACAGGTCGACGAGGCGCGGCGCGAGCTCCGCGAGCACGCGACGCCGGTGATTGCGGTCGAACCGCGGATGCAGCGCCGAGAGCTTCACGGAGATGCTCGGCCGGGCCTCGAGGTCGGGGTACTCGCCGACGCGGGCGCGCAGCGCGGCGATCGCGCCACGGTAGGAGTCGAAGTAGCGGTCGGCGTCGGCGTGCGTGAGCGCGGCCTCGCCGAGCATGTCGAAGGTGTAGCGGTAGCGGCGATTCGCGCCCTCGAGCGAGTTCCCGAGCGCCTCCTCGATCGTGCGTCCCATCACGAACTGGTGGCCCATGATGCGCATCGCCTGACGCATGGCCGTGCGCACGACCGGCTCGCCGATGCGGCCGACCACGCGCGAGACGGCGCTGCCCGGCGTGGCGAGGTCGCGCGGATCGAGACGCACGATGCGGCCGGTCAGCATGAGGCTCCAGGTCGAGGCGTTCACGAACAGCGACTGGCTGTCCCAGAGGTGGCTCGCCCAGTCCCCGGCCTTGAGCTTGTCGGCGATCAGGCGGTCGGCCGTCTCGTCGTCGGGGATCCGGAGCAGCGCCTCGGCGAGGCACATCAGGATCACGCCCTCCTGGGAGGAGAGGTCGTACTGGCGCAGGAACGCATCGAGGCCGCTGCGGCTCGCGGGCGCCGCGCGGACCGCGTCGACCAGACGGGCCGCCGTGGCCTGCACGCTGGCCGCAGTCGCGTCGTCGAATCGCGCCGCGTCCGCGAGCTGCCGGACCAGCGCCTGCTCGTCCGCGAGGAAACGCTCGTTGATCGCGAGCCCCGTCGGGGTCTGCAGGTCGGCGGGGTCGCGGAACAGGAAACGCGGGGCGGGGCCCGCTGCGCGCACGTCGTTCATGACTCAGACTCGGGCCGAGGTGCGCGGATTCTAGCCAAAGGCGCCGGCCCGCGGGCGGAAGCCTGCGGGCCGGGCCGGTCGATCACCGGCTACTTGGTCTCGTACAGGAGGCCGACCGTCGTGAGCGTGTCGGTCTTGTCCGTGCCGGGTACGACGTCCGTGTTGTGGCGGACCTGATACCCCACGCGCAGGCCGAGCGCGCCCGAGATCGTGACCTCGAGCCCGAGGTCGTTCTGCAGGTACGTGTTGTCGGAGCCCGCCTCGACCAGGAAGCGGTCGACGATCTTGGTCGTCTCGGTGAGCTGGTGCTCGAACCCGACGTCGCCGCGGAAGATCACCGAGTCCTCGGACTCGCCGGGTCCCCGGCGGTTGCAGTCCGGCACGTCCTCGGGCACGACCGCGTCGAGACAGGGGCCGCGGCGATCGGCGAAGCGGTAGCCCGGGCCACCCTGCACCCAGAGCTTCGTGCGCTCCTCGTCGATGAGCCGGTAGCCGAGACCGGCGGCGAGCGAGGCCTGGTACTCGAACGCGCTGAACTCGTCGTTCTCGTAGCGGCCTGCACCGAAAGCGTAGGCGCGCTCCGTGAACTTGTAGTCCGATTGCCCACGGAACTCCCAGCGCTCGGCGGTGGTGTCGCTGTTGGAGCTGGCGTAGTTTCCGGCGAACCCGACCGTGTGCGTCCACTGGTCGAGCGTGTTCCTGAGCTCGAGCGCGGCGGTCACCGACTCGTTTTCGCTGTTGCCACTCGCGAACGAGGCGCCGAGTTCGCCCTTGCCGGTCCAGTCGGCGAGCGCGGGCGCGTTCACCCCCGAAAAGGCCAGCACGACCGCCACGGACCGAAAATGCTTCATCTTCATCTGCATGCTCCTGAATGCCCCCTTCCGAAAGGACGCGCGAGTATAGCGAGGCGCCCTCTTGCCGGCACGCGGCCGCGCCGGGAGAATCGACCCGTCACGGAGGTCCATGGATGACTGCAGAAGCGCACAAGGTCGTCGCGACCGAATCGAATTTCAGGCAGGCGGTGGTCGAGGCGTCGCAGGCCCGGCCGGTGCTGGTCGATTTCTGGGCCCCGTGGTGCGGCCCCTGCCGCACCCTGATGCCCATGCTCGATCGCCTCGCCGACGACTACGGCGGCCGTTTCGCGCTCGCCAAGGTCAACACCGACGAGGAAGGCCGGATCGCCGGTCACTACGGCATCCGCAGCATCCCGACGGTGCTGCTGTTCCACCACGGCGAGGTCGTCGACCAGTTCGTCGGCGTGCAGCCGGAGTCCACGATCCGCGAACTGATCGACCGACACCTCGACGGCGGGACGCCTGCGGCGCAGCCCAGCGGCCCGGCGGCGCTCGCCGCCGCGCAGCTCGACGCACGCGATGCCGTCGCGGCGGCCGCGTCGATCTCGGAGCTCGAAGCCGCGGAGCCCGGGCACCCGTCCCTGGCGTCGCTGCGGGCGAGGCTGGCGTTCCTGGAGGCCGCGATCGCGCGCCCGGACGTGGCGGCATTGCGGACCGCGCTCGAGGCGGATCCGCGCGACGCCGCGTCGCGTCATGCATTGGCCGCGCACCACGCGCTGGCGGGGGACTGGGCCACCGCCCTCTCGGAGTGGCTCGAACTGATGCGCCAGGACCGCGCGTGGGGCGACGACCTCGCGCGACGCAGCGTGCTGATGGCGTTCGACGTCCTCGGCGAGACTCACGAGCTCGTGGCGCCGGCGCGACGCCGCATGGCGAGTCTCCTGCACTGACCTGCGCGGTCGTCGGCGCCGGATGACACCCGCGGATTTCTCTCTTGCCCGGCACGCCCGGCCGCAGTTATAAATCGCGCGAAACTCGACGGTGGGTCCCGGCAGGTCCAACGATGAGCGAGAAGCCTGAATCCGACGACTTCGAAGACGAAGACGAGGAAGAGGTGTCGAGCGACGACGAGTCGCTCGACGTGGATCGCCTCATGCAGGATCTCGACAAGCGCAAGCGCGGTGCCGCGCGGGGCGCCGAGCCCGCGTGGCGCAAGCTCGAGCGGCTGCTCGAGCAGAAACGCACCACCGAGCTGCTGCTCGATTTCGACGATTACGATCTCGGTGACACGCCGAAGTCTCCCCGGAAGCGATGAGGTGCCGGGTTTAAGTTTCGCAAGTTCGCGTCTTTCCTGCGCGAACTTGCGAAACTTAAACCCGGCACCTAGTGGAAGTCGCGCGAGGGCGCGACGAGGTCGCCGAGCCAGTGCGACAGGTCGCTGATCCGCCGCACGACCACGTGCCGCACCTCGCCCTCGACCTGCAGCTCCCCCAGCACGCCCATCAGCCGCGACCCGACGAGCGCGCGCCGCTGCCGTTCGGCGACTTGCCGCCACACGATGATGTTCACGCTGCCCGCCTCGTCCTCGAGCGTCACGAAGGTGACGCCGGAAGCGCTGCCCGGGCGCTGCCGCGTCACGACGAGCCCCGCCGCGCGGACCATGGCGCCGTGCGTGCGCGCGCGCAGCGCGGCCGAGGAAAGAAAACCGCGCGCGTCGAGACGGGCCCGCAGCAGCGCGACCGGATGGCGGCGCAGCGTGAGGCCCGTGGAGGCGTAGTCGGACACGACGTCCTGCCCCTCGGCGGGCGCGCGCAGCAGCGGGATTCCCTCGGCGATGCGAGGCTCCGGCAGGATCGGTAACGGCGCCTCGACGCCCGCGACGTTCCACGCGGCGCGGTGCCGGTGCCCTGCAAGACCCTCGAGCGCGCCGGCGGCGGCGAGGCAGCCGAGCTCGCGGCGCCCGAGGCCCGCGCGCAGCGCGAGATCCTGCACGTCGGTCCACGCCCCCGCGCGTCGCGCCGCGACGAGCCGATGTCCCGCGTCCTCGCTGAGCCCCTTCACGAGCCGGAGCCCGAGCCTGAGCGCGGGCTCGTCGCCCCGGCCGGTTTCGAGGGTGCAATCCCAGTCGCTCGCGCACGCGTCGACCGGACGCACCTCGACGCCGTGCCGCTGCGCGTCCTGCACGAGCTGCGACGGCGAGTAGAACCCCATCGGCTGGCTGTTGACGAGCGCCGCGGCGAAGGCGGCGGGCTCGTGGCGCTTGAGCCAGGCCGACACGTACACGAGCAGCGCGAAGCTCGCCGCGTGGGATTCGGGGAAGCCGTATTCGCCGAACCCCAGGATCTGCCGGAAGATCTGCTTCGCGAACGCCTCCGGGTAGCCGCGCTCGTGCATGCCGCGGATCAGGCGTTCCTCGAAGTGCCCGAGACCGCCCTTGCGCTTCCAGGCCGCCATCGCACGGCGCAGCTGGTCGGCCTCGCCTGCCGTGAACCCGGCCGCGACGATCGCGAGTTGCATGACCTGCTCCTGGAAGATCGGCACGCCGAGCGTGCGCCTGAGCACGCCCTCGACCTCGGCGCTCGGGTACGTCACGGGCTCGATCCCGGCGCGGCGGCGCAGGTACGGGTGCACCATGTCGCCCTGGATGGGGCCCGGCCGGATGATCGCCACCTCGATCACGAGATCGTAGTACGTACGCGGCCGCATTCGCGGCAGCATCGCCATCTGCGCGCGCGACTCGATCTGGAACACCCCGACCGTGTCGGCGTGACCGATCATGTCGTAGACGGCCGGGTCCTCGGCGGGCACCGTCGCAAGCGTCCAGTGCCGCCGGCGGTGAGCCTCGACGAGGTCGAACGCGCGGCGGATCGCGGCCAGCATGCCGAGACCGAGGATGTCGACCTTCAGGAGCCCGAGCGCGTCGAGGTCGTCCTTGTCCCACTGGATCACGGTGCGCTCCGGCATCGCCGCGTTCTCGACCGGCACGAGTTCCTCGAGAAGGTCGCGCGCGATCACGAAGCCGCCGACGTGCTGCGACAGGTGCCGCGGAAAGCCGAGCAGCGTGCGCGCGAGCGCGAGCACGCGGCCGAGCACCGGGCTCGCGGGGTCGAGGCCGGCCTCGCGGACGCGCTCGTCGTCGATGCGCGAGCCGTCCCACCACTGCATCGAGCGCGCGAGCGCCTCGACCTGCAGCGCGTCGAGCCCGAGCGCCTTCGCGACGTCGCGCAGCGCGCTGCGCGGGCGGTAGCAGATCACGGTGGCCGCGAGCGCCGCGCGGTGGCGGCCGTACTTCGCGTAGACGTACTGGATCACCTCCTCGCGGCGCTCGTGCTCGAAATCGACGTCGATGTCGGGCGGCTCGTTGCGCTCGCGCGAAACGAACCGCTCGAACAGGAGCGACATCCGCGCCGGATCGACCTCGGTGATGCCGAGGCAGTAGCAGACGGCGGAATTGGCGGCCGAGCCGCGGCCCTGGCAGAGGATGCCGCGCGAGCGCGCGTAGCCCACGATGTCGTGCACGGTGAGGAAGTACGACTCGTAGCCGAGCTCGGCGACGAGCGCGAGCTCGTGCTCGACGAGCGCGCGCGCGGAAGCAGGCACCCCCTCGGGCCAGCGCTGGCGCGCGCCCTGCTCGGTGAGCTTGCGCAGCCACCCGGACGGTGTCTCGCCCTCGGGCACGATCTCGCGCGGGTA
>Ga0105090_10000102_pt1 | contig 34132 bp, 28 predicted proteins | sample PPLLak3March2015_FD_79110 | JGI IMG/M metagenome (GOLD analysis project Ga0105090, IMG submission 79110) | Freshwater sediment microbial communities from Prairie Pothole Lake near Jamestown, North Dakota, USA - PPLs Lake P7 Core (1) Depth... | ecosystem: Environmental > Aquatic > Freshwater >...
GCATGAGCGCGACGACCGCCAACGACACGCTGCGCACGTCGATGGGCATGTGCAGATACAGACGTTTCGGCTCGGGCTCGGGCTCGGGCGCAAGAGTCTCGTGAACGGGTTCGGCATCAGGCAGTGGGGCAACTTGCATGGCAGTGTTTGTGGGTGGTCGGCCATGAAGTCTGTGCCATTGCCCCGGCCCAGCCAATCGGGTCAACCTAGAAGCGGCAGTTCCACGACCTGGACGCGGCGGCGAGCCAGCACTGGTGAGATGAACAGCAGATTTGGCAGACTCACCCGATGGGTGAGGCAAGAAGCAGACGACACGGGGCCCTGATCCAGGGTGGCGGCGAAGCTGAACCGCCGGTGGTGGTCGACACCCTGGGCGGGCGCATGCACGTGCGCTGGGACTCGGGTTCGGCGGCTGCGCGAGTTGGACAGGCAGGCCATCGGCAGCGGCACCGCGCGCTTCGCAGCCTACCTGCTGCGCCAGGCCCATGGCGAGCCCAGCCTGTCGTGGACCTTGCCCGCCGGCAAGGCTGAGGTCGCCTCGCAGTTGAACCTGAGTCCGGAACACTTCTCGCGCATCCTGCACGAACTGGCCGAGGCGGGCCTGCTGCAGGTCCAGGGCCGACGGATCGTCGTGCCCGACACCCATCGGCTCCAGCACGCGACGTCCCCGCGCTGACCCGTGCAGGTTCTGATGCCCTGTGGAACTTGACCGCGGAGGTCAAGGCTATAAGATGTACATCAGATGACTCTTTTAATCGCCGGCCCGTTCACCGACCCGTTGGGAGACCTGCCATGAGTACCCCTGCTCCCGAACCCACGCTGGCCTCGCGTAATGAGGTGCTGGTGGCGCTGAATGAACTGCTGGAGGCCGAACGTGCAGGTGCGCGGGTGGCCATGGAGACGGCGCGCGACATGCCGCCGTGCCCATCCGGACAGATCTTGGGGTCATGCCGGAGGCGCACCACAGGAACATCGAGCGGGTCGACGCACGGCACGCGTGGGCATCGCGGGTCTGGCCGGGCTTCATGCGCGTCCACGCTGGCGCATGTCTGAAAGGGTGACCGGCCGAGCGGTGCACAGTGGGCGGCCGCCATGTCCGGGCCGCGAAGGTCAGTCTGGCCGGATATCGATCCCTACGCGCCGAGCGACTCGTTAGTCATTCGGCCTCGATGATGCAGAGGCGTGCATCTTCGGTCCTGCTGAACTCCTTGCCTCACTTCACCAAGGGCCGCACGGTGGTGAAGCCACCGTCCACCGCGATCACCTGGCCGGTCAGGCGCGCGGCGCCATCGCCGAGCAGCCAGGCCATCACCTCGGCCACCTGATCCGCCGTCTGTATACCGCCGAGCGGGTACTGCCGCGCGGCGCCTTCGCGCATCGCGGGCATCTTCAGCATGCCGGCTGTCATGGGCGTTTCGGTCATGCCCGGTGCGACGGCGTTCACGCGCAGGCCTTGTGTGGCGTAGGTGGCCGCCGCACTGCGCACCAGGGCCTCGACGCCGCCCTTGGCCGCTGCGATGACTTCGTGGTTGGCCACGCCGATGCGCGCCACCACCGACGAGGCGAACACCGCGGCGCCGGGCCCGCCCTGCAGCGCGGCGATCCATGCCTGCAGCATGAACACCGCGCTGTCGAGATTGACACGCATCACCTCGCGGTAGGCCTCGACGCGGGTGCGGTGCAAGGGCGCGATCAGCGTGCTCCCCACGCAGTGCGCCAGCAGCGTAGGCGCCGCACCGAGCGCCTCCTGACACGCCGCGACGGCCAGCGCGGCACCCTCGGGCGTGGTGGTATCGGCGGCGATGCGCACCGTGGCGTCGATGTCACCCAGCCGGCCGGCATCGCGCCCCACCGCGGCGACGCGGCAGCCTTCGCCGTGCAATTGGCGGGCCAGGGCGCGGCCGATGCCGCCGCTGGCACCGGTGATCAGGGCAATCGAGGTCATGAGGTGCTTTCGGAGTGTGTTCAGTGGGGGCTTGCGGCTCAGGCCGGTCGATCCAGGCGGGAAGCCACGCGCTGCAGCATGGGCCGCACGCGCAGGAACAGCCGATAGACGCTCTCCATCGTCCAGGCCGCACCCGGCAGGCGGCCTGCACGGGCCAGCCAGCGCCAACCGGGCAAGGCGGCCCACAGGGTCAGGAAGGCTTGCGCGCCGCTGAGCAACTGGCCATCGGTGTTGCGCACGTGGAAGCGCGCCAACAGCTGCTCGCGCGTGGTGCCGGGCGGCAAGGGCTGCGCGATGTCGCTGACGTCGGCGAAGCACACCGGCGTGCTGGACGGCAGGCCGCGATAGACGCCGATCTCACGCCGGCACAGCGGGCACGCGCCGTCGTACAACACGGTGAGCGAGGGCGCCAAGGGGTCGGATTCGGGAGCGGTCACCATGCAGGCACTTCGTTGACGGCCAGCAGGTCGGCCGCGGATTGCAGGCCGCTCGTGGCGCGGGGCCACCATTGGGAGAACGAGTCGCAGCGCATTGCCACCGCCGGAAACAAGGCCGGCGCCGCAGCGCACTCGGCCCAGCGCACAGGCCGCCGGCCGGAGCGCGGCGATACGGGCCTGCGCCGCGGCCAGGAACATCACGGTGCAAGGCCGACTCGACCACACGTGCGTCGCCTCGTCGACCACCTCGGCCATCCAGACCGCGTCGACTTGGGGTGCGAAGCCATCGCAGGCGGAGGACTCGAGGTCAAGCTGGTCGCCCAGCACCAGCACCAGTGAACGCAACTCAGCCACGATTCGCCGCCACGCGCCGGCAGGCCTCGCTGCAGTACTTCACCTCGGCCCAGTTCCGGGCCCAGCGCTTGCGCCAGCTCATGGCACGGCCGCAGGCCACGCAGGGCTTGCTCGGCAGCGCCATCTTGTTGCCCCGGAAGGTCGCTCGGCTCATGGCCGTTACGCAGTTCATGGCTGGAAGGATATGCGTTTCGAGGTCATAATGGCGTCGATGAAGGTTTGACCCTGTATTGATGTCCAATAATTGGCGTCAAAAACGATGCACGAGGGGATATGTGCCAGAGCTGAAGCCCTTTTCGGCGCCCACGGAAGTTGAATCCGCGGCTCGACATCGCAGTGGTGCCGTTGCCCGTATGTTGCGCATGCCCGTGGCCACGCTGCGGGTGTGGGAGCGGCGCTATGGCGTGACGAAGCCGTTGCTTTCGGCCAGCGGGCAGCGCTTGTACTCGGCCGACGACGTGCGGCGACTGGCCTTGCTGAAGCAACTGACCGATCTGGGCCATGCCATCGGCAGCCTGGCGCGGCTGGATATGCAGCAGCTTCAGCGGGTCGCGAGCACGCACGCCAGCGTGTTGGCCGCCCGGCACGCCGAAGATCTGGCCCAGGACAGGCCACCGCCGGCGCAATCGTGGCGCGTGGCGGTCATTGGCGCGGCACTTGCCCGGCGCCTGCAACGACCCGACCTGCTGCGATTGTTCCCCCATCCCGTGCAGCTGCTCGGCCCGTTCGCTGATGCGGCGCAAGCCGCCGCCGCCTTGCAGGGCGCGTCGGTCGATGTGCTCGTGGTGCACGAACCTCGCCTGCTCGACGGCTGGCTGACCTCCTGGCAAGCGGCGGCGCCCGCGCTTGCCGCGGTGCCGAAGGCGGTGCTGTACCGCTTTGGCGCCGATACGACGTGCGCCGCACTGGCGGCAGCCGGCACGGCCTTGCTGCGCGAGCCACAGAACGACACCGTGCTGGGCCAATGGTTGCAGGGCGTGTTGCAGACGCGACCGCAGGCACGCACTGCGCCGCGCGATGCGGCGCAGCCGAACCCTGCGGTGCCGCCGCGCCGCTGGGACGACGCCGCGCTGGCCGACTTCGCAGGCCTGTCATCGACGATCGCCTGCGAGTGCCCGCGACATCTCGCCGAACTGCTCATGCAACTGGCGCACTTCGAGGCCTACAGCGCCGAATGCCGGCACCGCAACGTGGCCGACGCCGAGCTGCATGCCTACCTGCAGCAGGTGGCGGCCACGTCGCGCGCCCGCTTCGAGGCGGCGCTGGAACACGTGGCCCTGCACGAAGGGCTGATCCTGCCGTCGTGACCGTCGCGATGTCCGACAACCGACTGCCGTCAACCACATCACCCGCACTGTCGAACCCCTGAATGAAACGCGATCGCTCTGCCACCATGCTGCGCCACCTGCTGCTGTTCACTCTCGCCACCATGCCCCTGTGGAGCCAAGCCATCGAAGAGCCCGACTACGAAGTCGTCCGCAAGCTCGACAACGTGGAGTTGCGCCAGTACGCGCCCTATGTCGTGGCGGAGGTGGTTCTGAATGCCACGGCCGATGAGGCGGGCAGCCAGGCCTTCCCGATCCTGGCCGGATACATCTTCGGCAAGAACAAGGGCGAGAAGAAGTTCGCGATGACCGCGCCGGTGACCCAGTCCGCCACGCCCGTGAAGATGGAGATGACCGCACCGGTGACGCAGGCCGCCCTGCCGGAGGGTGTGCGTGTGCAGTTCGTCCTCCCCAAGGGCGTGACGCTGGCATCCGCCCCGGAGCCGCTGGACCCCCGTGTGCAACTGCGCCTCGTCCCGGCCGGCCAGTGGGCGGCCATCCGGTACTCGGGCACCTGGTCGCAGTCCAACTACGAAGAGCACCTCGCGCTGTTGAAGGCCGCGCTCGACGAGGCCGGTGTGGCCACGCAGGGCGAGCCCGTGCTGGCGCGCTACAACCCGCCGTTCACGCCATGGTTCCTGCGGCGCAACGAGATCTGGCTGGCGGTGCGCTGACGACGAGCGGCTGACAGGGCGACAGGCCCATGGACACCACAACATGCGCATCCTGATCACCGGCGCCACGGGTCTGATCGGTCGTGAACTGGACAAGGCGCTCGCGGCGCGCGGCGACACACTCGTCTGCCTCTTGCGCACGGGCATCGTGTTGGCGCGCCAGGGCGGAGCGCTGGCCGCGATGCTGCCGATGTTCAGGCTCGCGGCCCAGTGCCTTCGTTGGCGATCCAGGCCCTGTTCGGCGAGCGGGCCGCCATCGTTCTCGCTAGCGCGCGTCTGTCGGCCGGAACGCGCGTCAGGATGGTCGTTCGCGCACGGTGCCCTGCACCCCCGGCGGCCAGGCCCGTCAGGGCCGGCACAACTGCGTGAGCAGCTGCGTTGCGACCTGACTGGCCTGCGCTTGCAGCAGTTCTGCGACGACCGTGCCGACATCGCCGCCCGCATATGACTCCGCGCGGACGATGCTGTTCGCGACCTGTCGACCCTGCGCTGAATTGAGGACCACGGCGGCGCTCACCGCCACTTCGTTGACCATCAACAACCGGTGATGCTGGGCCTGCACGCTGATCGTGCCCTGCGCCACGTAATCGCCGCCGACCCCCACCTTCATGCCGGCCTGCTGCAGCCGCTGCCCCAGCGACGCGGCAAAGGCACCGTCGCGCGGCTCGTCGAGCGCCAGCCTGACACTTGCATTGCGGCGCGCGGGCGGGCAGTTGAGCGCGGTCAGCGCCTGCTGGAAGGCGAGATCTCGGCCAGCGGGCGTGGCCCGGTCCATCTTGGCCTCCTCGGCCGAGAAGCTGAAGCCGCTGGGCGCCGGCGTGCCGTCGCGCGGCGGCTGGGCCGGGCTGGCCCGGCTCGTCGAGGCCGCGAGCGGCGACTGGGCCGCCAGCGTGCGGGCCTGGGCGGCGTATTTCCCGTCCGGAAACTTCTCCAGATACGCCCGATAGGCCGAGGGGTGGCCGGCTCCGCCCACCAGCTGCCACAACTCGTCGTCGAGGTTCACCGTGGCCGGGCTTGCCGCGGCACCGCTGCCTTGGGCAAAGTAGAAGTCGCCCTCGAGCGAGGTGCTCTCCCAGGGGATCTGGCGCCCTCCCGAGGCCTGCTTGACGGCCACGCGGGTGCGCTTGAAAACGTCCTCCACCTTGAGGCCGGGCGTATTCATGTAGCGCAGCAGTTGGCCGGTGTACAGGCCGTTGGCGGTGGATCCGTCGGCGGCCTCGGCGCCTGGGGCGGTGGCGAAGGCGATGATCGAGCCCGTGGGTGCATCCATCTGAGCCAGGCCACTGCCCCCGCCGCCGCGCGATTCGCGCACGAACGGGTTGTTGCGGCAGGCGTCGAGGATGACGATGTTGAGCGGGTTCTTCGCCGACTCCAGCTTGTCCAATACCTGGCCTATGTCGAAGGCCTTGTACGGCACCTCGTCCTCGCGCGTGATGTCCGCATCCACCGGCACGAGGTAATTGCGGCCCTTGACCTGCACGCCGTGTCCGGCGTAGTAGAACAGGCCCACGCCGCCCTTGAGCGAATCGCCGAACTGGCGCACCCCGTCGTGCATCTGCTTCTGCGATGCATTCTCCAGTGCGATGACCGTGAAGCCGAGCTGCCGCAAGCTGGCGCTCATCGCCCGCGCATCGTTGATCGGGTTCGCCAGGGGATCCTTGCGATAGCCGGCGTTGCCGATCACCAACGCCACGCGCGGGCCGTCGAGCGTGGCCGCCGCCGCCGGAGCGGCTCCGATGGATGCCGGCAGCGCAGCGAGGAATGCGAAACACAGGAACCAAGCGCGCACGGTGCGTCTCCAGCAGGCGGCGGGCTACTTGTAGCGTGCGTCGATCTCGGCCACGCTCGTCTGCACCAGGCGGTGCACCAGCGTGTCGAGTGTGAGCTGGCCGGTAGCGCGAAGGTTGACCCCCAGCACCGAGGTCGAAGCGGCGCCGAGTTCCATCTTCTCCTCGAAGTAGCCGTTGGCCACCTGCTCGGCGGTGTTGCCGTCGAGGATCTTGTAGCGCATGCCGATGTTCCAGACCCTGGCCTCCTCGTCCGTGCGCACCGATGCGGCGGCCGTGGAGCCTGCGGCGGCAGCCTTGCTGCCACCGCCGAAGATGCTGATGAGCCGACTCGCGGCGGCGCCGTCGAGGCCGCCGCCCGAGGTGGCCACAGGCTCGGCCTTGAGGATATCGAACTTGACGATCCAGCGCGTGACCGACGTCCGGCCCTTCTGGAACGCGCGCATCGCCTGCTGCGCATCACCCATGTTGTACGCGAGTTCGACTTCGCTCAGCACCGCGCCGAGTTGGCTGCGTTCGAGCACCGTGAAGTTGGCGCGCGTGAGTTCGAGCTCGGCGTAGTCGGCAATGTTGTTGACGGTCACGCGCTGCGTGAAGGTGGCGTTGTTGCTCTTGATCTCACCGGGCAGCACGATGATGCGCGGGCCCTTCTTGGCCGCGTTGGCATACTCCGGCGGTCGGTTCTGCGCCGTGTCGGCGCGCCGGTTGGCATCGTTGGACGCGGCCGAGCCGGCGATCGGCGAGGGATTGCCGTCGCTGCGCACGCCACCCCCCAGCGTCCCGCCCACGCAACCGGCCAACGCCAAGGTCATGACTGCGGCGCACATACCCAGGACCGCCCTGGCCCGCCGCGGCATCGTTCGATCGTTCATCGCTGCGCCTCTTTGCATCCCTCGACAGTGTAGGTCGGCCGGCATCGAGCGCGGTTGCCGCTTCCGTCACGGTTACTCCGTCGCCGGACGGTCACTGCGCTCGAGGACGTCGCGACTGCCGCAGCGGAACTCTTGCCGGGGGCGAGTGAGCCCGTCTATAGGCCAGATCAACAGAAAACATCGAATCGATCGCCGCCCTGGAGCCAGAATTTGACTCTGGCATCAATTCCATCAAGCACGCAGGCCATCAACCAACCAGACAGGAGCGAATCGTGACCTCTGAAGCGAAGTGCCCGTTTTCCGCAATGCACGGTGCCCGAACCACCGCCGGCGCGCAGTCGAACAGCGACTGGTGGCCGAACCGGCTGAATCTGCAGATCCTGCACCAGCGCCCGGCGAAGTCCGATCCGATGGGCGAGCGGTTCGACTATGCGGACGAATTCAGGAAGCTCGACCTTGCGGCGCTGAAGAAGGACCTCGTCGACCTGATGACGGACTCGCAGGACTGGTGGCCTGCCGACTGGGGCCATTACGGCGGGTTGTTCGTCCGCATGGCCTGGCACAGCGCGGGCACCTATCGGATTGCCGACGGGCGCGGCGGCGGCGGCACCGGCAACCAGCGTTTTGCGCCTTTGAACAGTTGGCCGGACAACGGCAACCTCGACAAGGCGCGACGCCTGCTGTGGCCGATCAAGAAGAAGTACGGCAACCGGATCTCCTGGGCCGATCTCATGATCCTGGCCGGCAACTGCGCCCTCGAGTCGATGGGCTTCAAGACCTTCGGCTTCGGCGGCGGGCGCGAGGATATCTGGGAGCCCGAGGACGAGATCTACTGGGGCAGCGAGAGGACCTGGCTGGGCGACGATCGCTACACCGGGGAGCGGCAGCTCGAGGACCCGCTGGGCGCCGTGCAGATGGGCCTGATCTACGTCAACCCCGAGGGCCCGAACGGCACCCCCGACCCGGTGGCCTCCGGCCGCGACGTGCGCGAGACCTTCGCCCGCATGGCGATGAACGACGAGGAGACCGTCGCCCTGGTGGCTGGCGGCCACACCTTCGGCAAGGCGCATGGCGCCGGCGATCCGACGCTGGTCGGCCGTGAGCCCGAGGGTGCCCCGATCGAGGAGATGGGCCTGGGCTGGAAGAATGCCCTCGGCACCGGCAAGGGCGTGTACACGACGACCAGCGGCATCGAAGGGGCCTGGAAGCCGAACCCGACGACCTGGGACACGGGCTACTTCGACATGCTCTTCGGCTACGAGTGGGAGTTGGTGAAAAGCCCCGCCGGGGCCTGGCAATGGCTGGCCCGGGACGTCAAGCCGGAACACATGATCCCCGATGCCCACGATCCGTCGAAGAAGCACAGGCCGATGATGACGACGGCCGATCTGTCGCTGCGCTTCGACCCGGCCTACGAGAAGATCTCGCGCCACTTCCACAAGAACCCGGCCGAGTTCGCCGATGCCTTCGCCCGCGCCTGGTTCAAGCTGACCCACCGCGACATGGGCCCGCGCATCCGCTACCTCGGGCCCGAGGTGCCGGCCGAAGAACTGATCTGGCAGGACCCGGTGCCGGCGCTGGACCATGAACTGGTGGGCGAGCAGGACATCGCTGCGCTGAAGGCCCAAGTCCTCGCGTCTGGCTTGTCGCTCTCCCAGCTGGTGAGCACGGCCTGGGCGTCGGCAGCGACATTCCGCGGCTCGGACAAGCGCGGCGGTGCGAACGGGGCGCGCATCCGCCTGGCGCCGCAGAAGGACTGGGAGGCGAACCAGCCGGCTGAACTGGCCCAGGTGCTGCAGAAGCTCGAGGCCATCCGCAGGGAGTTCAACGGCGACCCATCCGGCAAGAGATGGATCTCGCTGGCCGACCTCATCGTGCTCGCCGGCTGCGCCGCGGTCGAAGCGGCGGCGATGAAGGCGGGTCACGACCTCAAGGTGCCTTTCTCGCCCGGGCGGACGGATGCTTCGCAGGAGCAGACCGACGTGGAGTCCTTTGCCGCTCTCGAGCCGGTGGCGGACGGTTTCCGCAACTACCTGCGTGCCGGCCTGAAGACGCCGGCCGAAGAGCTGTTGCTGGATCGGGCCCAGTTGATGAGGCTGACCGGGCCCGAAATGACGGCATTGGTCGGTGGCATGCGTGCGCTGGATGCCAACGCCGGGTCCTCCAGGCACGGCGTGTTGACGAGCACGCCAGGGATGTTGACGAACGACTTCTTCGTCCACCTGCTCGACATGAATATCGAGTGGCGACCTGCTTCAGCCGAGGGGTTCTACGAAGGACGCGATCGTTCGTCCGGCCAACTCAGATGGACGGGCACCCGGGTCGATCTCGTCTTCGGTTCCAACTCCGAGCTGCGGGCGCTGGCCGAGTTCTATGCCTGCGACGACAACAGGCAGAAATTCGTCAGTGACTTCGTCGCGGCCTGGAACAAGGTGATGAACCTGGATCGTTTCGATCTGGCCTGATCCGGGCAGGAAGCTCGCGGCGGGACTTTCGAACGCCGCCGCGTCCCTGCGGCTTGCTGCATGCGGCGAGGGATTGACAACGAGGGCCTGCCCTGTACGCTCGCAGCGCTTCCGCCCGGGTCATTCCGGGCACGTCGTTCATGCGCGACGCGTCCAGCCCCTGGCCCGGGTTTCGTCACATCGGCAGGAGCTCCGTCATGACCTCACACGACTCGCGCACGACCGACGGTCGCGGACGACTCTACGACAGCGTCGTCGACACCATCGGCAACACCCCCTGCATCCGCGTCAATCGCATTGCGCCGAAGCATGTGCGCTTGTACGTCAAGGCCGAGTTCTTCAATCCGGCCGCATCCGTCAAGGATCGTCTTGCGATCAGCATCATCGAGGAGGCCGAGCGCCGCGGCGACCTCAAGCCGGGGCAGACGGTGGTGGAGGCGACGAGCGGCAATACCGGAATCGGGCTGGCGATGGTGTGTGCCGCCAAGGGCTATCCGCTGGTGGTGACGATGGCCGACTCGTTTTCCGTCGAGCGCCGCCGCCTGATGCGGTTCATGGGTGTCAAGGTCGTGCTGACACCGCGCGCAGCGAAGGGCTTCGGGATGTATCAGAAGGCGAAGGAACTCGCCGAGGCCAACGGCTGGTTCCTGGCGCGGCAGTTCGAGACCGCCGACAACGCCAGGATTCACGAGAATACGACGGCGCGCGAATTGCTCGCCGATTTCAGCGGCGAGCGCCTCGACTACTGGGTCACCGGCTACGGGACGGGCGGGACGATCACAGGCGTCGCCCGCGTCTTGCGCCGGGAGCGCCCGAATACGAAGATCATCCTCAGCGAGCCGTCGATCGCCCAGTTGCTGGGCAGCGGCGCCGCGCAGAAACGCGGCTCCGATCACTCTCCCGCCGCCAGCCACCCGGCCTTCACGCCGCACCCGATCCAGGGCTGGACGCCCGACTTCATCCCTTACGTTCTGCAGGAGTCGGTCGACAGTCACTTCTACGACGAATTGATCCCGGTCAGCGGCCCCGATGCGATCGCGTGGTCACGCCGGCTCGCCACGGAAGAGGGGATCTTCACCGGAATCTCCGGCGGAGCGTCGTTCGCGGTCGCCGTGCAGGTGGCCGAGCGCGCGCCGGAAGGTTCGGTCATCTGCTGCATGCTTCCCGACACCGGGGAGCGCTATCTCTCGACGCCGCTGTTCGAGGGCGTGGCGACCGAGATGACCCCGGAAGAGGAAGCGCTCTCGCGCTCCACGCCCGGCTACCAGATGGGCGCTGCCTGAGGGCAGGCCTTCAGCGCCCTTCCTGAGCGTGCGCGCCTGCCCGGCCGGCGCGCGGTGCCTGGCTCAGCGCATGGCCGTGTCCGCCGTCTCGGCGAGCACGACGCGGTCGGTGCAGGATGCGCCGCGCTGGCCGCCGTCAGCGACGCAGGCGGCCGCTTGGCGGGCGTGGTGCGCATCCAGGCCAGCCCACAGCACGCCGGCGCGGTGGTCGAACAGCATCGCCACGGCGGCCACCAGCGACAGGCTGGCGATGCAGGCGGAGGCGGCCAGCGCCAGGCGGCGGAGGCGGGGCAGCGAGGGGTAGGTATTCATCGCGAGGCTCCAGGGGTGTCGGGTGGGCGGACCCGCCGGCGGCCGTGCCGGCCACCGGCGGCTCCCAGGTCACAGCGCGAGCGCCGCGATCGGCAGGGCGCGGGCGCGGCGGGCAGCCAGCGCGTCGTCCGTGGCCGGATGCCGGGCCAGTCGGAATGAACCGCTGTCCTCGCCGGTCAACGCCAGCATCTCGCCACTGTGCCGTGCGGCCAGCATCGCGGCCACCACCTCGGCGCGCGTCAGCACGCTTTCGTGGCGCTGCTGCGAGAGGTGGAACGAGCCGCTGTCCTCGGCGATGCCGCTGACGCCGGCATGGCGGGCAGCCGCCGCGGCGGCCAGCACCTCGGCCCGCGTCAGCGTCGATGCCGCCGGCTGCGCGCCGAAGTGGAAGGAACCGCTGTCCTCGCCGTGCAGCACGGCGGGCGTGGCGTCCGCCGCGGCGGCCAGACCGGCGGCAAACAGGGTGGCGGCCATCATCGTGATCCTGATCGTCTTCATGAGCTTCTCCTGAGACCTGACTTGGCACCTGGCGGGATCGGAGGGTCCGGTCGGCGATGCCTGGCGACCGGGTCCGTTGCGGAATGCGCTTCCGCATGCCTTGCAGTCTGGTCGGCGTACTGCGCTGGCGCCATTGCGCGCCGGGCCTGGCCGCGGCACTAGGACCGCGGTTGAGAGCAGCACCGCCGACCTCACGGCTACCCATGTCCTACCCCCACGGTTTATGGCCGCGGAGGGGGCACGCCGCCAGGGCTTCGTGCTACGGTCGCCGCGAGGGTGGACGCGGGAGGCGGCAATGCGGGTGCTCTACTTCGAAGATCACAAACCGATCTGCATCGGCAGGCGCAAAGACGCCGTGTCCCCAGTCGGCCTGGAGCCGCGGTGAGTCGCGTGCGGCGTGCCCGCCTGGCGGTGGGTGCCGAGGTGCTGGCGGCCCGGCTGCGGGCGCGGCCCGAGTTGGACGCTGTGCACTGCGACCTGCTCGTCGTCGGCAGCGGCTACGGCGGCGCCGTCGCGGCGGCACGGCTGGCCGGGGCCAAGGTGCGGGACGAACAGGACCGTGATCACACTGTCTGGGTGCTCGAGCGCGGGCTCGAGCGCCGGCCGGGGTCGTTTCCGGCCCGCTTCGGCGAACTGCCCGGCGAGGTGCGCTTCAACAGCCAGGACGGCAAGGCGCCGCGCGGCAATGTCGAGGGCCTGTACGACCTGCGGCTGGGCGACGATGTCAACGTGCTGGTCGGCAACGGCCTGGGCGGCGGCTCGCTCATCAACGCGGGCGTCATGGAGCGGCCGCTGCCTGCGGTCTTCACCCACGGCTGGCCGGACCGCGTCAACCTGGACGAAGAATCGCTGCGCGCCGGCTACGAACGCGCGGCGAGGATGCTGCAGCCGCAGCGCCTGCCGGAGTCGGCGGCGCAGCCGCCGCCGCGCAAGCTGTCGGTGCTGCGCGGCCTGGCCTGGGGATCGTTCGGGGCGGCCGCCGAGGCGCAGGATCTGCGCTGCGCCGCCACCGTCAATCACGACGGCAAGCCGTCGGCGGCGGGCGTCGAGATGGCCGCCTGCACACGCTGCGGCGACTGCGTCAGCGGCTGCAACCATGGCGCCAAGGGTTCGCTCGACACCAGCTACCTGGCCTGGGCGAAGCGCGCCGGCGCCGAACTGTTCTGCGGCGGCTGGGTCGAGCGCCTCGAGCGCGGCAAGGGCTTCTGGATCGTGCACTGGCGCCATACGGCCGGCACGCTGCCACCGCCGCTGCCGCTGCACGCGCGGCGTGTCGTGCTGGCCGCCGGCAGCCTGGGATCGACCGAGATCCTGCTGCGCTCGCGCAGCGACGCACTGCAGTTCTCGAAGCGCCTGGGCGAACGCTTCTCGACCAACGGTGACCAGATCGCCGCCATCTTCCGCCACGATGCGCCGGCCCACGCTTCGCGCGACGAGGACGACGACCCGGCGCCGGCGCCCGGCAGCGCGGCGCAGCGCCAGCTCAATATCGGCCCGACGATCTGCGGCCTCGTGCGCGCGAAGACGCCGGCCGGTGCCATCGCAGTCGAGGAATTTGCGGTGCCGGCGCCGCTCAAGCGTGTGCTTGGCGAGGTCGTGACGACCTTCGGGCTGCTGCACCAGGCCGTCGCCCCCGGCGGAGCCCTGCGGCGGCACGCCGCCGACGAGGCCAGGGGCCACGACCGGCTGGCGGTCAGCCACGCATCGCTGGAGCACAGCTCGATCATCGGCCTGGTGGGGAACGACGGCGCCGGCGGCGTGATCGCGCTGAAGCTGGACGACGTTGCCGCGCCCTGGGACGGCGGCGTCGCCATCACCTGGCCAGACAAGGAAGGCACGCTGGGCCGCCTTTTCGACGCCCAGATCGACTGGCTCACGCAGGCCGCCGCCGCAACGGGCGGCACGGTCGTGCCGGTGCCGAGCTGGCAGATGCTCCCTGCGGAACTGCCGCTGGCGGTGGCCGACGCGGTGGCCACCACCGTGCACCCGCTGGGCGGCTGCGCGATGGCCGACGCGCCCGAGGGCGGCGTCGTCGACAGCTGCGGCCGTGTTTTCGATGCCGCGGGTGACGTGCACGACGGGCTGGCGGTGCTGGATGGCGCGATCGTGCCGAGTGCGCTGGTCATCAACCCGGCGCTGACGATCGCCGCGCTGGCCGAGCGTGCGATGCCGGCGCTGGCCGAATGCTGGCGGCTGACGCTCGCCGATTTCGACCGAATGCCGGAAGGCGAATGCGGTCCCATCACCGCCGCTACGCCGCGCTGGCAGAAGCAGGCCGCGCGCACCGACTTTCGCATCCGCGAGCAGATGCAAGGCTGGATCGAGCTCGCTGGCCGCCGCTGGTGGGCGCAGCTCGAGGTGCCGGCGATGGACCTCAAGGACCTCGGCGCGCTGCTGCCGCGGGCCGGACGCGATATCGACCTCGTCGCCCGCATCGGCGACGGGTGGCGCCGCGTGCTGCTGAGGCTGTACGACAAGCCGGGCAACCAGCCCGAGGATGCGAACGAAAGACAGCCCTCCCGCAAGTTGCTGGCCCAGGTCGAGCTCGACGGCAGCCTGCAGCTGTTCGCACCGCATCATCCCGGCTGCCTGGCGGCGCTGCGCGCCTACCTGCGCGGTGCCGGCCTCGTGTGGGCGCGGTACCGTGCCGACGCCGGCAGGGCGCCAGCCCCCGCCGCGCTGAAGCGGCCGCTGCTGAGCCGGCTGCTTGCAGTGGCGCGCGCGCTGCGGACGCTGACGTTATGGCGGCAACTCGTCTACACGCTGCGTGTGCACGAGGTCCGCACCGACCAGCCGGAGCTGGCGCGGGCCGGGCTGCGCCGAGGCGCTGAACTGCACGGCGTGAAGACGCTGGCGCTGCTGGCCCAGGGCAACCCCTGGCGCCAACTCAGCGAGCTGGCGCTGCAGCTGTGCACCGCAGACGGCGCGCGGGTGCAAGTGCTGGGCACGCTGGCCAGCGACCTCGACTACTTCGCGCGCTGGCGCGAACTGCTGGGCAGCCTGACCGCTCAGCGCGACCAACCCAGCGCGCTGGCCGACCTCGGCGCGATGGGCCTGCTGACGCTGCGCATTCTCCTGTATACGCAATGGCCGCTGTTCATGCCGCCGGGCGACATGCCGCAGCGCATTCGCGAGCGCCTGCCCCACGCGCGCGAGCCCGACGCGCCCGGCGCCGCACCGCCGGTGCCGCAGCCCCTGAACGACGAAGGCGCCAAGCTGTTCCGCTATGCGGCTGAAACGCCGGCTGCCGGTGCCCGGCCGGTGCTGCTGATCCACGGCCTGAGTGCTTCCGGCTCGACCTTCGTGCACCCGTCGATCCCCGGCAATCTGGTGCGCTTCCTGAACGGCAGGGGCCGCGACGCCTGGGTGCTGGAGTTGCGCACCAGTTCCGCGCTGGACCCGCCGCGCTGCGGTCCCCACCGCTTCGAGGACGTGGCCACCGGCGACATTCCGCGGGCCGTCCGCAAGGTCATCGCGTTGACGGCCGCGGCGACCGGTCGCGACGCGTCCACCGTCCAGGTCGACGTCTTCGCGCACTGCATCGGCGCGGCGATGTTCTGCCTCGCGGTACTGCACCGCGAACTGCCGGACCTGCACCAGCGCATCGGCCGCGTCGTGCTGTCGCAGGTCGGCCCCTACACGACGATGAGCCCGTTCAACCGCTTGCGCGGCCTCGTCGCCGCTTTTCTCGAGGACTACCTGGGACTCCAGGAGCTCGACACGCGCCCGGACCACATCTTCGACGCGAAGGTCGGCCAAGCAGGCGACTGGGTGAGGCGTCCGCGGCCAAGCGGCGCGCTGGCGATGGTCGACGCCCTGCTCGCGACCTTTCCCTACCCGCCGGACGACGACGAGGCCGCGCGCGCCAAGGCACTGGCCCGCCGTGCCGGCCGCGGCCACGATTTCAGGCGCGTGCGCCACCGCGCCGACGGCATCGTCGGTCACGCGATGCAGCTCGGCAACGTCGGCGACGAGACGCTGCTGGCGCTGGACGCGATCTTCGGCTGGGTCAAGACCGGCACGCTGGCACAGACCATCCACATGGCGCGCGAAGGCGTGCTGACCCACGCCGACGGCGACAACGAATCGGTGTCGGGCGCGCGACTGGCGGCGCGCTTCGACTTCCCGGTGCTGCTGCTGCACGGCCGGCGCAACCAGATCTTCGACTGGCAGGGCAGCCTGAAGAGCTACCGAGTGCTGCGCGACGCCTTCGAGCACGAACCCGGCGACGAAGCGGACGCCGGGCCCGAGCCACGGACGCTGCCCAACGGCGACCGCCAGTGGGGGGCCGGCCGGCGGCAGCAGTTCGTGCTGCTCGAGCGTTACGGTCACCAGGACACGGTGATCGGTCGCAACGTGCACAACGACGTCTTTCCCCACATCGAGGCGTTTCTCGCCGCAGCCGAATTGCGCGGGGCGGTATCGCCGGCGAGGTCGAAGTTCGTCTGCGACGTGCCGTGGATGGGACCGATGCTGGGTCACCCGCGCGGCGATCGCGCCGAGTTCAAGGTGAACCTGCTCGTGCATCCGGGTGCCCGGCAGGCCGAGACCTGCTGCATCGTTTTCGTTCCCAGGCGGCACGAGGGCGGTGAGGGCCCGGACGTGCAGAGTGGTGGCTGGACCGGCGACCTGGCGCGCGCGCGCGGCATGCGCATCCCGCCCACCCGCCCACCGCCTGGTTTCCCGGGCGGCGCAGCGGACGCCCGACCGGTGCCCGAACGCAAGCTGCTGCGCGACCACGCGCATGTGCTGCGCTTCGCACTCGATCCGCAACTGCCGTTGTCGTGGCCGCTGCAGTATGCGGTGCTCGTGCTGTATCGCGAACTGCAGGGCGCCGAAGACCCGGCTGACGACTTCTTCGCGGCGGAGCCGCCCGCACCCGACGCCCTGCAGGGCGGCAAGAGGCTGTCCATCGAGGCCGAGCGGGCGGTCCAAAGACTGCTGGACAAGGCGGCCGAGGGTCGCTACGGCATCGACAACGCCGTGTTGACGATCGCCGAGCCGCTCTGGCAGGGTCGCGACCTCGGCACGCCGGTGCCGGGCGGCGAGTTGCGGTTCGCCGTCGGCAGCTGCCAGTTTCCGCCGGCGATGTTCGACAAGGTGGTGGCCGGCTACGCCTGGTCCCGGCTCCGCGGCTGGCTCGAGCCGCCGAAGGCGGGCCAGCCCGACCGGCGGCCGCAGTTCCTGCTTCTGCTGGGCGACCAGGTCTACCTCGATGCGCTGGGCAATGTCTTCGAGGCACCCGGGCGCCGGCCCGAGGACCGGGCGCGCCGCGCCTACGAGGCCAACTGGCGCCTGGCGCCGCAACGCGCCGTGACGCGCCAGTTGCCGATCTACCCGATGCTCGACGACCACGAGATCGTCAACGACTGGCAACCGCCGCTGGCTGGGGAAGGGCCAGCGCCCGAAGCCGATGCGGCGCTCAGGGCCTACCACCAGCACCAGGCCAAGCTGGCGCCGCCGCGGCTGGGCTGGCGGTCGTACAGCTACCGCTTCGCACCGGCCGGCGTGCCCTTCTTCGTGCTGGACTCGCGCACGTGCCGCCAGCCGCGAGATGTCGCGCAGCCCGCCGCGGCGCACATCGTCGACGCCCAGGACCTTGGCGCGGTGCTGCGCTGGCTCGAGGTCAACGAAGCGGCGCCGATCAAGTTCATCGCCATGCCCGCCTTTCTGCTGCCACTGGAGCGGCCCGAACTGCAGGGCGCCGAGAAGCTGCGGCTGGACGGCGCCTCGGGTTACCCGGCGACGCAGCATGCGATCCTGTCGCACATCCGCGACCGGAACATCCGCGGCGTCGTGCTGCTCGGCGGCGACGCCCACCTGTCGGCGCTGACGACATTTGCCATCGACGGCGGCCCGACCGTGGTGGCCCTCGTCAGCTCGGGCCTGTACGCGCCCTGGCCCTTCATCAATGCCCGGCCCTGCGAACTGCTGCTGGATGGTGACGTGAGGATCGAGCGCCACGGGCATCCGCCGCTGACCGGCCGCTCGACGAAACGCCTGCTGTCCACCGAGCCGGGCTGCGCGCTCGTCGATGTGCGGACACGGCCTGACGGCACCACCGCGCTGCGGGTCAGGCTGCTCGGCCAGCCTTCGCCTGGGGACGAGGACGAGATCCTGCTGTGACCGTCGGCAGGTCGAGGCGTCAACGACGCCAGAACTGGGGCGTCAGGAGCACAAGCACCGAAAGCAATTCCAGGCGCCCGACCATCATCGCGAAGCTGCAGACCCAGGTCTGGAAGTCGTTGAACCCCTGGAAGTTCCCGGCAGGCCCAATGAGCCAGGGGACGAACGAACGCCGGCCACAAGGCATAGTCGGTGCTTGCTTGGCCGGTTGTCGTCGCGATCGAGACGAGGTGAAAGGCCGCGGGCCTGAACACCAATCAGGAATCTGTATAGACGCCACTGCCGAACAGGTACAGCGCCGCGACAGCGACGGCGGCCCCGGTGGTCGTGATGTCGGACATGGCCTCGAAATAGGCGTCGGTGATGCTCAAGCCCGGAAGGGCCAGCAGGAGCGGGACCGCGGCAAACGCCGGTATCCTGCTCCCCGGGCGCGGCCTCGACCGTCGCGTCCTCATCTCGCCCGGCTGGCAAGATCGCATCATCTTGACCTCGTCCGCAATCGCTACGCCAGCCTTGCAGGCATTCGCCCAGGGCATGGCCCTGGGCCTCGGACTCATCGTCGCCATCGGCGCGCAGAACGCGTTCGTGCTACGCCAGGGCCTGCGCCGCGAGCACGTGGGCAGCGTGGTGCTGTTCTGCGGCGTGGCGGATGCCGTCCTCATCGCCGCGGGGGTGCTGGGCATGGCCCAGGCCCTGGGGCAGCGTCCCGGCCTGGCCCGTGCCCTGGCGCTGGCCGGTGCCGTCTTCCTGGCGGTGTACGGATGGCAGGCCCTGCGCCGCGCGCGGCACTCGCATCGGTTGCAGGTGGCCGCGGGCGGCAAGGGTCTGCGACGGGGCGCCGCTGTGGCGCAGGCGGCGGGCTTCACGCTGCTCAATCCGCATGTCTACCTGGACACGGTGCTGCTGGTGGGTAGCATCGGCGCCCAGCAACCGGCGGCTCTGCGTGGCTGGTTCATCGCCGGCGCCAGCAGTGCCAGCCTGTTCTGGTTCACGCTGCTCGGCTTCGGGGCGCGCTGGCTGGCGCCCTGGTTCGGCCGGCCCAGGGCCTGGCAGGTGCTGGATGCCCTCATCGGCGTGACGATGTTCGTGCTCTCCGCGCTGCTGGTGCGGCACGTGCTCGTCGGGCTCTGAAGACCATGCAGGCGACGGCCGGCCCGCTCATAGCGCCAGAGGATGCGGCGGCGGCGACGGGTCCAGCGCCAGCCGTTGCGCCAGCGCGTGGAAGCGCGGCTGGTCGCGCAACGGCGCCCAGCGGTGCTCGACCTGAAGATAGGCCAGGCGCAGGTCGCGTTCGTCGTGGGCGCGCTCGAGTTCGTCGAGCGCGGCGGGGATTTCGCCGAGTCCCGCCTGCACCATCGCGATCATCGACGGCGAGATGTACTGCAAGGTTCGGCGCGCCTGCATCTCGGCCAGCACCCCGCGCGCCTCGGCCTCGCGCCCGGCCGTGGCCAGCGCATGCCCCAGCGGGCCCATCGCCCAAGCGCTGCCTCGCGATAGCGCCTGCGCCTGGCGCAACGATGCGAGGCCGCGTTCGGTCGCGCCGCGCGCGCAGAGCAGGCTGCCGAGGAAGGCATGCGCGATCCAGAAATGCGGGTTGATGGCCAACGCGTGTTCGATGCGCGTCATGCCCTCGTCGGCACGGCCGCGGGCCGCGAGCGCGGCGCCTTCGAGCGCATGCGCGAGTAGCGACATCGGATCGACGCTGCGTGCGCGCGCGAACCAGCCCAGCGCCTCGTCGCCACGCCCGGTCGTCAGCAGCACGTGGGCCAGGCCGTTGTGGGCATCGACCGAACTCGGGTTCGACGCGCCGGCGCGCCGGAAACCCTGCTCGGCGTCGCGCCAGTCCCAGTCGTGCAGGTAGCTGACCCAAGCCACCATCGCCTGCGCCTCGCCGTTGGTGGGCGCGATCTCGAGCGCCCGCCGGGCTGCCGTCCGGATGGCGGCGAATGTGGCAAGCGGCGCGGCGTTCGCGGTGAAGAGAGTGCGCCGGTGGGCATCGGCCAGCCCGACATAGGCGTACACGTAGTCGGGATCGGCCGCGATCGCGCGTTCGAACAAGACGATCGCTCGGGTCAGCCCCTCGCGCGTGAACAGCGCGGCCTGGTAACGACCCTCCAGGTAGAGCTGGTAGGCCGCCAGGTCGCTCGTTCCCGCGGGCGCCAACCTGTCAACAGCGTGCGCCGACAAGGTCGGTGCCAGCCGCTCGGCGACCCGTCGGGCGATCGTATCCTGCACCTCCAGGACGCCAACGAACGGAGCGTCGAACTGATCGCTCCAGACGGCGCTGCCGGCGCGGGTGGCGTCGAGCAGGCGCGCCGAGACACGAACCTGCTCGTCGCTGCGCTGGATCGTGCCCGCCAGCACCCATACGACGTCGAGCTCACGTGCGGCGCGCAGCGGGTCGCCGTCGGGTCCGGCGTAGCGGCGGATCGAGCCGATCGACCGCACGATCACGCCCGGCACGGTGCTCAGCCGCGTGATCAGGCTGTCGGCCATGCCCAGCTCGAGCACTTCGTCGCGCGCGGAGGCGGTCAACGGAGTGAAGGGGAGCACCGCCAGCGCCACCGGCGCGGCGGGCAACTCGGTGGCGCCACGCTGCCGGCCCTGCCACCAGCCCGCCCCAATCGCGCCGAAGCCGAGCGCCGCGGCACCGGCGATCAGCGCCACGCGCCGACCGGCGGATGCCGCCGAGGCCGGGCGGGCGGGGGCCGCTGGGGCCGCAGCGGTCGTGACAGCGCCAGCGGCCGCGGCCGGTGGCTCGGCGGCGACGGCGTCCGCGGGCCGCGCTTCCGCCAGCCACCGGAAGCCCCGTCGTGGCACGGTGAGGATGTAACGCGGCGTCGATGCGTCGTCACCCAGCGCCCGGCGCAGCGCGGCGACCGTCTGGTTGAGGTTGTTCTCCTCGACCACCTGCCCGGGCCACAGCGCGGCCATCAGCGTGTCCTTGTCGAGCAGCACGCCGGGGTGCTCGACGAAATAGATCAGGGCGTCGAACAGGCGTGGCGTCAGCGGCACAGGCGTGCCGTCGGCGCGGCGCAGCACCCGCTGCGCCATGTCCAGACGCCAGTCGCCCACGACGATCGAGGTCGGACCGACGCCGGTGGCTTCGTTTTCACGAGATTTCATCGTCGTTCACCTGCCGGCCATGACGCCGGGGTCCCGGTCGGGGATTCTGAACCGAGGTGGCGGCGCTTGGCGCGCTGCCGCCTTAACGCCACCCTAACCCGTAGGAGACCCACGATGAACCGATTCCATCCGACCCGCCTTCTTCTCCCCGCCGCCGCCTGCGCGGCGCTGCTGCTGCCCGCCGTTCCCGCCCAGGCCGGCGACGGCGACCGCATCGAAGGCACCTGGATCAACGACGTCCAGATCTATCTCTGCAATGCCCCCGACGTCGTGCTGGCCCGTTTCCAGAGCATGACGAGCTACCTGCGCGGCGGGGTCCTGATCGAGGGCGGCAGCCCTTCGACACCGCCGCCGGCGGTATCGCGCAGCAGCGGCCACGGCGTCTGGGAGCGCGGGCCGAAACAGTCGATCCGGGCCGAGATCCGCGCGCACTTCTTCGACGCGATGGGTCGCCTTGTCCGGATTACCGAGATCCGCACCGAACCCTCCCTGGTGCCGGGGGACGATCCCGAGACCCATGACGTCGTCGAGCCCTACACGCTGCGCGGCTGGGGCACGAATACGATCACGGTGTTCAACCCGGAAAACGGAGTCGTGGTGGCGCAGACGAGCGGGTGCAACTACGCCGTCTCGCGCCCGATGCTGTTGAGCCGTTGATCCAGGCCCGGCGTCAGAAGCTGCCGGTGAAGCGGTAGCGAGACGCCGGGTGCCACATCGACGCGACCGAGGCGACGCGGTCGCGCGAGTAGGTGCGCCGGTGCAGCACCAGGCAGTATTCGTCCGGCCCCATGTGCAGCAGCTCGGCGATCTCCTTCGCCGGCTTCACGGCCTCGATCTCGAAGTGCACCTTCTGCAGCGGGGCAACGCGCATCAGATAGGCGTTGGGCGTCTGGCTGCGGAAGTCGAGCGTGAGGTAGTCGGGCGCCAGCTCCGGCAGCACATGCCGGTCCTCGACCTGGATCGGCACGTCGTTCTCCAGGTGCACGACCACCGAGTGGAACAGTGGCTCCCGCGCCGGCACCCCGAACTGCCGCGCCAGCGTCTCGCCCGCCTTGCAGCGCTCCAGCCGCTGCAGTTCGCTGCGGTGCACATGGCCGCGTGAGGCCACCTCCTCGGCGATATTGCGGATCTCGACCAGCGTGGCCTGGTATTTCTGCTGCGCGACGAAGATGCCCGAACCCTGCACGCGGGGTGACGATCCAAAAGTTGTACATGATCTGCCCGGCTGAGTCTTCCTGGAGGCCCATCGTGACCCAAAACCAAACCGCCCTGCCACCGCCCGCCGTCGTTGCGCCTTGGCCGCTGCTGAAGCTGCTGGCCTTCAGCGCCTTCGGCATCTTCCTCTTCTTCGTCGACCTCGAGATCGGCGGCCGCCGCACGATCCCGGTCGACCACCTCAGCAGCTACCTCGTGACGCAGCAGCGCACGCTGGCGGTGGTCTTCGTCGTCGCGCTGATGGCCTGGGGCGCGCTGGCGCCCTTCGTCGGCGGCGCCTTCCGCAAGAGCACCGCGCCTGCGGTCTTCGGCGTCATCAAGCTCGCCGGCCTGGTGTTGGCCGTCGCCTACCTGGCGAACCTGGCGCCGGCCTGGGCGATGCAGAAGGACATGCTGCCCTTCCTGTTCGACAAGCTGGCGCTGTCGGTCGGCGTGCTGATTCCGATCGGCGGCATCGCGCTGACCTTCCTCGTCGGCTTCGGCCTGCTCGAGACGGTCGGCGTGCTGATGGAACGCGTGATGCGCCCGCTGTTCCGCACACCGGGCTATTCGGCCATCGACGCCGTCACCTCCTTCGTCGGCAGCTACTCGATCGGCCTGCTGGTGACGAATGCGATGTACCAGCAGGGCAAGTACACGCAACGCGAGGCGATGATCATCGCCACCGGCTTTTCCACCGTCTCGGCCACGTTCATGATCGTCGTCGCCAAGACGCTGGGCCTGATGGAATACTGGGGCTTCTTCTTCTGGGGCACGCTGGTCGTGACCTTCGTCGTCACCGCGATCACCGCTTGGCTGCCGCCGATCTCGCGTCTGCCGCGCGACCGCAGCGGCGATGCGCCGCCGGCCAAGGGCGCGAGCCGCCTGCGCATGGCCCTGGACGCCGGCGTGCAGCGCTACCGCGAGCGCGACTCGGTGGGCGCGATGATCGGGCGCAACCTCAAGGACGGGCTGCAGATGAGCGCGGTCGTCGCGCCCAGCATCCTGGCCGTCGGTTTCGCCGGCTTGGTGCTGTCCAAATACACGCCGGTCTTCGAGTGGCTGGGCTACATGCTCAAGCCTGCGCTCTATCTGGCCGGTGCGATCCTGAATCTCGACAACGCGGCCGCCGCCAGCGGTGCCTTCGCCTCCGGACTGGCCGAGATGTTCCTGCCTGCCATCCTGCTGAAGGACGCCGAATTCGCGCTGCGCTTCCTGGCCGCCATCACCACCGTCAGCGCGGTGCTCTTCCTGTCGGGCTGCATTCCGTGCATCCTGGCCACCCGCATCCCGGTGAAATTCCGCGACCTGATGGCGATCTGGCTGCTGCGCACCCTGCTGTCGATCGTGATCGGCGCCGTCGCGCTGCGCATCGGCTTCGAACTCGGCTGGCTGGTCGCGCCCTGACCGCCGCCCACCCCTGCCACCGCCTATCCGGAGACCGCACCATGAGCCCCCGTCCCGACCCCCGCTTCGACCCCACCCGCGTCATCCGCGCCCCGCGCGGCACCGAGTTGCACTGCCGCAACTGGCTGACCGAGGCCGCGTACCGGATGCTGCAAAACAACCTCGACCCCGATGTGGCCGAGAACCCGCAGCACCTCGTCGTCTACGGTGGCATCGGCCGTGCCGCGCGCGACTGGGCCTCGTTCGACAAGATCCTCGAGACGCTGCGCACGCTGGGCGAGGACGAATCGCTGCTGATCCAGTCCGGCAAGCCGGTCGGCGTGTTCAAGACCCATGCCGACGCGCCGCGTGTGCTGATCGCCAACTCGAACCTGGTGCCCAAGTGGGCGAACTGGGAGCATTTCAACGAGCTCGACCGCAAGGGCCTGTTCATGTACGGCCAGATGACCGCCGGCAGCTGGATCTACATTGGCAGCCAGGGCATCGTGCAGGGCACTTTCGAGACCTTCGTCGAGGCCGGCCGTCAGCACTACGGCGGAGACCTCGGCGGTCGCTGGATCCTCACCGCCGGCCTCGGCGGCATGGGCGGCGCGCAGCCGCTGGCGGCCATGCTGGCCGGCGCGGTGTCGCTGAACGTCGAGTGCCAGCAGAGCAGCATCGACTTCCGGCTGCGCACGCGCTACGTCGACAAGCAGGCGCGCGACATCGACGATGCGATCGCTCTCGTGCGCCATCACACCGAGCGCAAGGAAGCTGTCTCGATCGCGCTGCTGGGCAACGCGGCCGAGGTGCTGCCCGAGCTGGTGAAGCGCGCCCGGGCGGGCGGCCTGAAGCCCGACCTCGTCACCGACCAGACCTCGGCGCACGATCTCGTCAACGGCTACCTGCCGATCGGCTGGTCGGTGGTCGACTGGAAGTCGGCGCAGCGCGACCCGGCGCGCCACCGCGAGCTCGTCGACGCCGCGGCCGAATCCTGCGCCGTGCACGTTCGCGCGATGCTCGATTTCCAGGCCATGGGCATCCCGACCGTCGATTACGGCAACAACATCCGCCAGGTGGCCCTCGACCGCGGCGTGAAGAATGCGTTCGACTTTCCGGGCTTCGTGCCGGCCTACATCCGGCCGCTGTTCTGCGAGGGCAAGGGGCCGTTTCGCTGGGTGGCGCTCTCGGGCGACCCGGAAGACATCTACAAGACCGACGCCAAGATCAAGGAGCTGTTCCCCGACAACAAGCACACCCACCGCTGGCTCGACATGGCGCGCGAGCGCATCGCCTTCCAGGGGTTGCCGGCGCGCATCTGCTGGCTCGGCCTGGGCGAGCGCCACCGCGCCGGCCTGGCCTTCAATGAGATGGTGAAGTCGGGCGAGCTGAAGGCGCCGATCGTCATCGGCCGCGACCACCTGGATACTGGCTCCGTGGCGAGCCCGAACCGCGAGACCGAGGCGATGAAGGACGGCACCGACGCGGTGTCGGACTGGCCGCTGCTGAATGCGCTGCTCAATGCCTCGGGCGGCGCGACCTGGGTCAGCCTGCACCATGGCGGTGGTGTCGGCATGGGCTATTCGCAGCATGCGGGCATGGTCATCGTCGCCGACGGCACCGACGCCGCCGCGGCACGGCTGGCGCGGGTGCTCGTGAACGACTGCGGCTCGGGAGTCATGCGCCATGCCGACGCCGGCTACGAGCAGGCCATCGAGACGGCGAAGTCGCAAGGCCTCAAGCTGCCGATGATCGGCTGAGGGCAGGACAAGGCCGCACCGCCGCCTGGAGAAACACTGATGGACGGATTGACCCTGTGGCGCGATGCGCGCCTGGCGACGCTGGCCGGCCCCGGGTCCTGGGGCCTGGTCGAGCAGGGCGCCTTGCTGACCGAGGGCGAGCGCATAACCTGGGTCGGCCGCGTCGCCGATCTGCCGCCGGCGCTGGCCGCACGCGTTCGCGCCGAGCACGCTCTCGGCGGCGCACTGGTGACGCCGGGCCTTGTCGACTGCCACACGCACCTGGTGTACGCCGGCCAGCGGGCGCGTGAATTCGAGTTGCGCCTGCAGGGCGCGAGCTACGAAGAGATTGCGCGCGCCGGCGGCGGCATCCGCTCCACCGTGGCGGCGACGCGCGCGGCGAGCGACGATGCGCTGTTGGCGTTGGCCGCACAGCGCGCGCGCGCGCTGATGGGCGAGGGCGTCACGACGCTCGAGGTGAAATCGGGCTATGGACTGTCGGAACATGACGAGGCGCGCTGCCTGCGCGTCGTGCGCCGCCTCGGGCGCGAGCTGCCGCTCACGGTGCGCAGCACCTTCCTCGGCGCGCATGCGCTGCCGCCCGAGTTCACCGGCCGGCCCGACGACTATGTCGACGCGGTGTGCGACTGGCTGCCGCGCCTGCACGCCGAAGGCCTGGTCGACGCCGTCGATGCCTTCTGCGAGACGATCGGCTTCACGCCAGCGCAGACGCGGCGCGTCTTCGAAGCCGCACGTGCGCTGGGGCTGCCGGTCAAGCTGCATGCCGAGCAGTTGTCCGACCAGGGGGGTGCGGCGCTGGCGGCCGGCTACCGCGCCTTGTCCTGCGACCACCTGGAACACCTGAGCGCGGCCGGCATCGCCGCGATGCGCGAGTCCGGCAGCGTCGCGGTGCTGCTGCCGGGTGCCTACTATTTCCTGCGCGAGACGAAGCTGCCGCCGGTGCAGGCGCTGCGTGATGCCGGCGTGCCGATCGCCGTCTCGACCGACCACAACCCCGGCACCTCGCCGACGCTTTCGCTGCTGCTGATGGCCCACATGGCCTGCACGCTATTCCGGCTGACACCGCTGGAGGCGGTGCAGGCCATCACCGTGCATGCGGCTCGTGCCCTGGGCCTGGTCGACCGCGGCCGGCTCGAGGCCGGCCAGCGCGCCGACTTCGCCGTCTGGGACCTGGAGCACCCGAACGAGCTCGCCTACTGGTTCGGCCGCAACCGGTGCCGGCGCGTCGTCCATGGCGCAAAGGAGCGGAGGTGACGGCGACGGGTATCGATCTGCCGGGAACGGTCTGGCGCGGCCGCGTCGACGTCGAGGAGAGCGGCCCCAGCGCCCGCTGGCACCAGCATGTCCGGCCCTTCGATGACACCACCAGGGAAGGCGTGACGCTGATCGGCTTCGCCGTCGACGAAGGCGTGCGCCGCAACGGCGGCCGGCCCGGCGCGGCGCAGGGGCCGTTCGCGCTGCGCACGGCACTGGCGTGCCGAGGCGCTCGGGGTGTGCTGGCAAATCGACGAGGCTCTGCAGTCGCCCGACGGCTGGGCCGAGGCAAGGGCAGCGCTGGCGCACGATCTCGCCGCCTGCGACGCGGTCTACCTGACGGTCTGCCTCGACGTGCTGCCGGGCGCGGTGGCTCCCGGTGTCTCGGCCCCGGCGCCGCTCGGCCTGCCCCTGGCGCTTGTCGAGGCGCTGGTCGAAGAGGTCATGATGTCGGGCCGCGTCATCGCAGCCGACATCGCCGAGCTCAACCCGGTATTCGATCGCGACGGGCTGACCGCGCGGGTCGCGGCGCGCCTGGCGGCGCGCATCGCGCGTGGGCACCTGCGGCCCAGTGGTGCAACCGGGTGTTGAACTTGCCGGCAGGCCGCGGCCGGCCGTGGCGATCGAACGAGACGAGCAAGCCGATAATCTGCAGCGGAGCCCGCCAGGCTGCCCGGGAAAGGGTGGCTGCCGAGCCTTGATCCGTTTCACTGCAAGGAGATTTCGATGACCATCATTGTCGCGTTTGCACCCCGTCCGGAAGGCCGGGCCGCCTTGGAGAAAGGCATCGAGATTGCCGGTCGTCGCAGGGAGCACCTGCTGGTCGTGAACGCGATCTCCGGCGGGAATCAGGACGACCCGTCGCGCGCCGATACCATCGAGGTCGAGGCCGTCGAAAAGCGGCTCGCCGCTTCCGGCATCTCGGCGGAATTCAAGCAGTTCGTGCGCGGCAAGAATGCCGTGACCGAGATCCGGGAACTGGCCGAGTCACCCGAGGTCTCGCTGGTGATCGTCGGTCTGCGCAAGCGCAACCCGCTGGGCAAGCTCATCCTGGGCAGCGTCTCGCGCGACATCCTGCTGTCGGTGCCCTGTCCCGTGCTGGCCGTCAAGGCTGCCGACTGATTCGCGTCATGCCGTGGCCGGGTGCCGTCGGCTTTGGCCTGGATCTCGCCGCGACCGGTCGTCAGACGCCACTGGACGTCCTTGCAGATGTCACCTTGGGTCTCGGCCCCGGCGATCTCGGCTGACTTGTTTCTAGGGCTGTGTAGGCAGGAACTCCAGGCCTGTGTCCATCAATCCGACGAGCCCGACATGCAGCTGGTTTGACGGGCTGCTCGCCAAGCCCGCAAACCAGTCGCCCTGGAAGGTCTCGGTGTTGAGCGCGTTGATCGCCGCATCCAGCGTGGCCTGATCGGGTGCGCTTCCGTTGACGTTGGTGAGCAGGTAACTGGCAATGTCTCGGTTGGTTGGCACTGCCTGGCCAGTCAGCACATCCCAGACGCCGGGCAGTCGGAGTAGCGCGCCGGAGAGGTCCTTGAGCGTATAGCCCAAGTCAAACAGGGCCATGACGGACCCGAGCAATGCCTGCTTGGATGGGTCAAATACCAGCTGGCCTGGAAGCGCAGCGCCCAGAAGCAGAACCGTTTGGCCGGCAGATTGGCCGATCCCCACGTCCAGGGCCAGGCTGATACCGTCGAACTGCAGGCGTTCGATGCTGATCAAGGTATCGAAGCCCGAAACTCCATCGTGTGCCTTCACGAACACCTTGCCGAACTGCTTGGAGACCTCGTAGTCGGCGCGGCGTCCCTCGAAGGCGGCGGTGTCGGTGCCGGCGCCGCCTTCGATCCAGTCGTTGCCGAGGCCGCCGCGCAGCGTATTGTTGGCGGCATTGCCCAGCAGCACGTCGTCGTGGGGTGATCCCACGGCGTGCTCGATCAAGGTGTCGGCCGAGACACCGAGGTTGTCCACCCCGCTGACGCCTGCCGGCGTGATGCCGGCACTGCCCAGGCTGCCCGGCGTCAGGTCGAGGCGGACGCCGGTGCTCAGCGCCGACGCATCGAGCGTGTCGACGCCACCGTTGTCGACGACGGTCGTCTGCGAGCCGCCCTGCAGCGCGCCCAGCACGTAGCGCGTGTCGCCCGTGGCGGCGGCTTTCGTGCCATAGAGGTAACGCAGCGCCAGCACGTCGAGCGGGCCCCAGTCCGACCGGAACAGGCCGTCGCCCGACAGGTCTTGTGACATCACGCTGAGCGCCGTGCGGTCGTCCTGCTCACGCAACTGCATTGTCCAGGCATCACCCGCATCGACATTGCGCGGGTGGCGCAGCCCCAGCGCGTGCCCGATCTCATGCAGCAGCGCGGCGTAGCCCTCGGTGCCGGGGGCCATGCCGAGCATCGATTCGACGTCCATCCAGACGTCGCCAGCGGCGTCGCCGCTCTGCCCCGGCAGCCAGGTCACGCCCTTGGTGGCGGCCTGCTGGCTGATTCCGAATCGCATCTGTCCGACCGGGCCGCCGCCTTCGGCCACTTCGCTGAAGCTGATCTGCGTGATCTGCGCGGTCTTGGCCAGGATGTCGCGCACCAGTTGCTGCTCGGCCGGCGTGAAGGCGCGAAAGCCAGGCGCCCCGGGTCCACTGGCCGGAGCCGCGGTGGCGAAACTGAAGGTGACGTTCACGGCCGTGCCCAGGGCCTGGGCTGCGTTCCAGCGCATGTTGCCGCCGGCCGCGATGGCCTGCTCGGCCATCGTCTGCGGCTGGATGAATTCGGCGAAGCTGAACCTTGTCCAGTCGTTGTTGCCAACGATCAGGGCGTCGAAATACTCGACGTCGGTGACGTTGATCGTGAAGCCTGTTCCGAACTTGGGCTTGACGGCGGCATTGCGGCCGTCGGCAGAGACCTGGATGTCGAGCTCCGACAGCAGGGCATTGCGCCAGGCAACGCCCGGTGCGGGCTCGAACCAGCTGTTGAGCGAGACCGTATCGTTGCCGCCGCCGCCGATGAAAGTGTCGTCACCGCCGTTCGGCCAGTAGTAGTTGTCCTGTGCGTCGCCCAGGACCCAGGCGTTCCTGCTGCCGCTGCCGTGGATGCTGCGCACGCCGATCAGCGTATCGCGCCCGCCCTCTCCGTCATCGGCCCAGCCCTCGGCGAGGTTGACTTTCAGGTTGTCGCCGGCGTTCCAGTAGGCGACCTGGAGTTCGCGGTAGGGGTTGTCGGGGTCGACGATCTTCTCGAAGCGGTCGTTGCCGGGGCCGCCGATGGCCGTGCCCTGGTACATGCGGATGACGTCGTCCCCGCCTTCGCCGAACACGTTGTCCCAGTTGTTCTCGTTCGCTTCGGGCTGGGCATAGATGTCGTTGCCGGCGGTGAGTCTGATATCGGCCATGAGGGTCTCGCGGTCAGGTCCGCAGCAGCGGGACGGTCTTGCTCTGGAAGTTCACGAGGTTGGGGAACACGTCGTGGAACTGCGAGCTCTGCAGGCCCATCCACTGCATCAGCGTGGCGCCAACCTGGTCGCTGCTGGTGGTGGGCACCATGCGGCCGTTCTTGCCGAGATCGCCGTCGTCCGCACTGCCCAGCACCAGGCTCGGGAAGCGGCCGACCACGGCCTTGCCGGCCACCGGCCCGCCGACCGCGAACCAGTGGTTGCCCCACGCGTGCTCGCTGCCGCCCCCGGAGCCCGGTCGGATGGTGCGGCCGAACTCGGTCATGACGAGGGTGACCACATTCATGTCCAGGCCGTTGGCGCGGTTGGTCTCGTCGAACGCCGCCAGTGCCTTGCCCAGCACGGCGAGCTGTGCATCCTGCGTGTTGCGGTCGCTGCCGCGCTGGTTGGTGTGGGTGTCGAAGTTGCCCCAGGTCTGCAGGAAGACCTGGCGCTTCAAACCCTTCGACCTGAAGTACGGCAGCAGAGAGGCCAGGTTGCGCAGGCTCGTGACCACCCTTTCATCGGAGTTGCCGAAGTCGGCGCTTGGCTCCACGACGGCGGCGCGTGCCTGCGCGATGAATGTGCTGTCGTCGAAAGCCATTCCGTAGGTGCGGGCGTACTCGCCCTCGTAGGCGTTGGCGAACTGCCACTGCGCCATGCGCCCGAGCGACTGCGCGCCGATCTCTTGCGGTCTGGCGAGGTCGCCGATACCCCACCAGCTGTTGTTGCCATTGCCGTCCATGAACGACACCGGCGAGCGCCGGCCGAGCACGAGCGTGCGGTTGGTGTCCGAGGTCACGGCGGCGAGACGGTTCTGCAGTCGCGACGGCAGCAGCTCCAGCGCGCGACCGGCCCAGCCGCTGGTGTCGTCCTGCACCGTCCAGCCTTGCACGATGGCCGTCTGGTCGTTGTGGGACATCAGAAACGGCGGCACGTCCACCGTACCGGCCAGCACCTGTGCGGCCGTCGACGGTTCGACCAGCGGTCCGACGTTGGCGATGAAGGCCAGGCGTTCCTGGGTGTAGAGGTTCACCAGCGGTGCCAGCGCAGGATGCAGCCCGAAGGTGTGGCCCGCCGCCGTTCCCGGCAGCGCCAGCAGGCTCGACTTCGGCAGCGCGAGATTCTGGCGCGCAAATTGGTAGTCGCCATAGGCCCCGTCCGTCGGAACAAGCGTGTTGTTGCCGTCGTTGCCGCCGTTGAGATAGACGACGACGAGGGCCCGGAAGTCTTCGTCGGCGGCCCGGCCCTTGCCGCTCAGCGTGCCCAGGGTGGCGGCCAGCGAGGCAGCGCCGGTGGCACCGAGCAAATGCCTGCGGGTGATCATTTGCTGACTCCGAAGTAGGGGGTGGCCAGGGCAAAGCCGATCATGCGCATGGCGCCTTCGAAAGGGTCGTTCTTGTTCCAGGGCGGCCAGGGTTCGCGCATGATCTGCTCGATGTTGCTGCGCAGCGTCGGTGGCATCACGCCGCGGAAGAAGCGCAGCGACAGCAGGTCGTTGAAGGCGCGCGGCGAGTTCGCGAAGGCGGCACGCCACTGCTCCAAGTTGCAGCCCGCCGCCTCGAGATCGGGGTAGCGGCGGGTCCTGGTCTGGTTGTCCCAGACGCTGCTCCACTCGAGCAGGCCCAGTCGGTTGCGGATGTCTTCGGCCGTCAGTAGGCGCTGCTCGGGGGCGAGCAGATTGCTGCCGGGTGCGCGGTCGGTGGGCGCATAGAAGCTGAAGACACTGGATTGCCGGAACGGTTGTTGCGTGCCCGAGATGGCCAGGCCGCCCCAAGCGGTCCGCGGCAGGGTGTTGCAGCTCAGACCTCGCCACATGGCCATGTTGTGCAGGAACGGCTCGCGGAACTTGCCGTCAGCTGCCGAGGCGCCGTTCGGGTTGTCGCCGCGTCGCGCTTCGGTATCGAGCAGGACCGCCTTGACCACGGCCTTGAGATCGCCCGCCAGGCCCTTGCCGTTGTCGCGGAATTTGGCCCCCACGCGTGCGATGTAGGCCGGGGAGGGGTCGCTCTTCACCAGGTGCTGGATCAGGCGCAAGCTGACGAAGGGCGCGGCGTTCGGGTGCGCCATCAGCAGGGCGATCGCGTCGTCCAGGTCCTTCTCGGTCGACTGGCCGGCTGGAAACACCGTGCCCATCACCACCTTGCGGCCCGCGTCTCGCTCCGGCGGCCACGTGCTCGGGATCATCGGCTTGCCCCAGTTGCCCCAGTTGCGTGGCGGTCGCGCGTTGGTGTGGTCGCGCGTCCAGCCGGTGAGGACACGGGCGAGTTCCTCGACGTCACCTTGCGTGTAGGTCTCGATGAAGCGTCCGCGGCTGTCAAGCTGCGGCGTCCCGTCCGCGTTTAGCCTGAGCACGCCCACGGTGAACAACTGCATCAGCTCGCGTGCGTAGTTCTCGTTGGGGGCGCAATGCTGGCACTCAGCGCTCTTCGGCCGGTTCTGGTCGTTGTCGAGGTAGGTGCCCATGTGGCTGTCGACCGAGGCCTCGCGCAGCAACTCGCCATAGCGTCCGAACGCGTGCCTGTACAGCAGGTTGGTCCAGGTCACCCAGCCCGGCAACTCGCCCTTGGTGGCGGCTGCCACGACGAACTGCGACAAGGACCACGTCACGCGCAATCGCAGCTGGTCGTTGCCGCCTACCGCCCGATGTCCGAACTCGCGCTCCAGATAGTTCATCAGCTCCTGGGGCACCCGATCGTTTTGGCCGTAGGCGTAGATGGCCTCGGCAGGCTTGATGTCGATCGGTACGAGGGGCAGGGCGAACTGGTCGTCGATCCATTTCTCGTAGCCCTTGGCCTGGATCTCGGCCACCAGGGCCGGCGTCGCGCCAAAGCTGACCTGCTCGGCAAAGCGCGAGGCGGCATGGAAGCCGACCTTGGCCGCAGCGGCGGCGGGTGCCACCTGGCCAGCCGAGGCTTGTGGCGCCTCCGTGACGGTCGGCGTGGCGTCGCGCCCGCCGCCACATGCAGTCAGCATGGCGGTCAACGCGCCCACAACGAAGGCTCTTGGCAGATCGTGTGGCATGACCGACCCTTTCAAGCTCGAAACATTGGAGTCATCACCTTTCGGGGCGTGCCGAGATTCGGTAACGCTCCGCGGAAGTGCATTGCTGACGGGCACCGCCAAGCCATGAGCGTCGCGGACACATGGCCGATCGTGCCTGTTCACATCGTTACGAATGTATCTCTGCTTGAGCTGCGAGAAAAGCACGAATTCGGTTTTGTCCCCGGATCCGGGTGTCCGGGAATGCCCGCGATCTTCTGCTAGGCGCGGATCACGACACCACTGGCGTCGATGGCCAGGAGAGGCAAGGACTGCTCACGGATGAAGGCCAGTCCATGCTCACCGAGCAGCATGGCCACGGTGCAGGCTGCCCCTGCCGCTGCGCAGGTGGGTGCTACCACGCTCACCGATTGCCAGTACCGCACGGGCCAGCCGCTACGCGGGTCCAGAACGTGGCAGTACCGGACACCACCCGCCTCGAAGTAGCGTTCATAGTCGCCGCTCGTGGCCAGAGCGCCCGCGCCGAGCTCCAGTGTATCGACCAGTGCGCAGTCCCGGCGCGGGTGGCGGATGCCCAGCCGCCAGCCACTGCCATCACCCCTTGGGCCGAGGACGCTGATGTCACCGCCCAGGTTGACGTAGCCGCCCGACACACCGGCATTGCGCAACAGCGCTGCAGCCCTGTCGGCGGCGTACTCCTTGCCGAAGCCGCCGAAGTCGACCTCCATGCCCAGCTGCGGCAAGGCGATGCAATGCCCGTCGAATGCCACCCGTGCCCAGCCGATCAATGGCAGCAGGGCCTCGATCTCGGCGCTGCCCGGCACGCGCCCGGCGCGGAAGTCCCAGGCGCGGCGCAGTACCCCCGAGGTGATGTCGAAGGCGCCGTCGCTGAGCGCATGCAGCCGCCCGGC